>JACCDY010451630.1_pt1 | contig 118554 bp, 100 predicted proteins | sample 7446391 | NCBI WGS metagenome assembly JACCDY01 (sample SAMN15323451, study PRJNA562643) | freshwater metagenome | isolation source: river surface water | place: USA:Blue River Watershed | collected 2017-08-18 | reverse complement strand
GTTCGTTGGTACGAGTCTTATTTGATCTCTCCGGATGTCGGGCACATCCCAGTGAGCAACCTCTATGAGGTCTTTGTTCTGTTCTCATTGCTCACTGCGTTGTTCTACCTCTTCTACGAGCGTCGCTACCAGACCCGTAGCCTCGGTGCATTTGTCACTTTGGTGATTGTTGCTGCTGTTGGTTTTCTGCTCTGGTATACGGCGACTCGATCTGCACATGAGATCCAGCCATTGGTGCCTGCCTTGCAGTCTTGGTGGATGAAGATTCACGTACCGGCCAATTTCGTCGGGTATGGCACTTTCTCGATTGCCGCCATGGTGGCCTTTGCGTATCTGGTCAAATCAAATGCCCAGACCAAAAGCAAGGCAGCCCTTATCCCGCTGTTCGTTCTTGGCGTGCTCTTGTGTGCCGAGCCGCTGGTCTTTCGGCGCTCCGGCCTTCCTGACTATTGGGCGCTTTATTTTGGGATTTCTGCCGCAGCAGTTGGCGGCATATTGGCGGCCCGCCGGAGGATTGCAGAGGTACTGCCGTCTCTAGAGATTCTGGACGACATCCAGTACAGAGCCATCGCCATTGGATTCGCCTTCTTCACCGTCGCCACCATTCTGGGGGCACTCTGGGCCGCTGAGGCCTGGGGGACCTATTGGCAGTGGGACCCCAAAGAAACCTGGGCCCTCATTGTCTGGCTCAACTATGCCGCCTGGCTACACCTTCGTCTGATGAAGGGCTTGCGCGGCCAGTTCGCCGCCTATTGGTCCTTGGTGGGTTTGTTGATCACGGGTTTTGCGTTCCTTGGGGTCAACATGTTTCTCTCGGGCCTGCACTCCTACGGGCAGCTTTAAATGGACATTCGGGCTTCAGAGATCACGCCCGAGGCCATTTTTCATGGGCGCCGCCGACTGCTGGGTGCTGCCTCGGCCCTGACGGCCCTTGGTTCGGGGCTGTCACTGGCGGGTCCCGCCCATGCAAAAGACCCTCGCCAGCAGGCTCGCCTGGCCGAGCCGACGCAGCCCCTGCGCTATACCCCTTGGCCCGGCATGCCAACCGAGAGGCTCACGCCGATCCACGATGTCACCGGTTACAACAACTTCTACGAGTTTGGAACTGACAAGGCTGATCCGCAGAGAAACGCACCAGGTCGATTGTTGGTCAGACCTTATCAACTCAGCATCGAGGGCCTCGTCGCCAAACCACAGGTACTGGGCATCGATGACCTGATGGCCCAGGCTGGCTTGGAGGAGAGGATTTATCGCCTGAGGTGCGTCGAAGGCTGGTCCATGGTGATTCCCTGGGTCGGTTTTAGCCTGAGCAGGCTCATTGCCAAGGCCCAGCCACTTGGTTCCGCCAAGTACGTCGAGTTTGTCAGCCTGGCTGATAAGACCACCATGCCAGGCTTGTCCTCGCGAGTCCTGGACTGGCCCTATCGTGAGGGGCTTCGCCTGGATGAGGCCATGCACCCCCTGACCACATTGGCGGTGGGCCTCTATGGCAAAACACTGCCTGCTCAGAATGGTGCACCCATCAGGCTGGTGGTTCCCTGGAAGTATGGCTTCAAGAGCGCCAAGTCGATTGTCAGAATCAGGCTCATCGAACAACAACCAACACCGAGCTGGGTTCAGGCTGCTCCTCAGGAATACGGTTTTTACTCCAACGTTAATCCCAGCGTGCCACATCGTCGTTGGTCTCAGGCCACGGAGCGTCGAATTGGGGAGGACGGTCTGCTCTCCCCCCGGCGTCCAACGCTGCCGTTCAACGGGTATGCAGAGCAGGTGGCCCATCTCTATACCGGCATGGACCTACGACAGTACTACTGACCCAGCATGGGGCTGTCTTTATCACTCTGGGCGGTTGGGCCACTCGTCGAACTGGTGATCCGTCTAGCCCTAGATGCATTGGGCGCGAACCCGCAGGAGGAGATTCTTCGGGGCCTCGGTCGGCAGACCTTGATGATCCTGTGCTTGGTTCTTGCCATGCCCGCCTTGGCAAGGCTCCGCCCTGAGACCCGGCTACGCGGAGTTGTTCAACATCGACGCGCCATGGGGCTCTGGGCCTTTGCCTATGCCTGTATTCATGTTCTGGCTTATCTCCAGTTTGAGCATGATTTGGCTTGGTGGGCCATTTGGGACGACCTCTGGCACCGACCTTTTGTCACAGTGGGGGTGGTCTGTCTTGCCGCGATGAGCCTGTTGGCCATGACCTCTAATCGTTGGAGCATGCGCCGCCTCGGACACAACTGGAAGCTACTTCACCGCTTGAGCTGGCCCATTGTTCTGATGGGAATTCTTCACTATGCCCTGCACAAGGCCGGCAAGAATGATTTCACCCAGCCGGTCGTTTTTCTGGCGATCTGGTCTGGTCTGCTGATGATGCGACTCAGGCCGAGTTGGAGGAAGTAAGCCAAAAACCAACTGGCCGTGACGGGAGATTGGCGAGGTCAGAGCCTTTCCGCCGCAACGAGATCCTCGAATGTTTCCCGACGTCGAATAAGCCTGGGCGAGGCATCGGGGTAGATCATGACTTCCGCAGGCCGGGGCCGCGAATTGTAGTTGGAGGCCATTGAGGACCCATAGGCACCAGCGGAGGCCAGAATGACCAAATCACCCTCTCGAAGACTTAGCCGGCGCTGACGACCCAGCCAGTCCCCACTCTCACAGACCGGTCCAACGATGTCCCAGGTCTGGGGTGGCGCCGAACTGTCCTGGCTTACCGCCAAGATCTCATGCCAAGCCTCATAGAGACTGGGTCGCATGAGATCGTTCATGGCCGCGTCAATAATTGCAAAGGCAGTGGTCTCTGGGGAGCTCTGGGGTTTAAGGGCGACGACGCGGCTTAGCAGAACGCCTGCAGGTCCGATGATGGCTCGTCCAAACTCAAAGATCAGCTTAGGCATCGGCCGGTTGCGGGCCATTGACCAGGCCCTTACCTTGCCGACGAGAGACTGCATCAGGGCCTGTGGAGTAGGAGGCGTCTCGTCGTGATAGCAAATGCCCAACCCGCCACCAAGGTCAATGTGATCAATCGCGATGCCCTTGGCTTCCAGGGCGTCTACAAACGTCAAGACGCGGTCTGTCGCGTCCAGGAATGGCGACAGTTCGGTGATCTGGGAACCGATGTGGCAGTCCACTCCGACGATCTGGAGGTGGGCGAGGGCTTTGGCGTCTTGATAGCCTTGCGCGGCCTGCTCGATCGGCAGTCCAAACTTATTGGATTTCAGACCGGTTGAGATGTAGGGGTGAGTCTTGGCATCGATGTCTGGGTTGATCCTAAGCGAGACATGGGCCTTGCAGCCAAGCTCCTCGGCGATTCGATTGAGTCGGTGCATTTCTGAAAGACTCTCGAGGTTGATGCAACCAACCCCGGCCACCAGAGCGTCACGCAGCTCAGCGTCGGTCTTACCCACTCCTGAGAAGACCATCTTGTTGGCCCGCCCACCTGCAGCCAGTACCCGTCTCATTTCCCCGGCCGAGACGATATCGAAGCCAGCCCCAAGGGCCGCTAACTCTGCGAGGATGGCCAGATTGGGGTTGGCCTTGACCGCATACAGAATGTCCACCTCAGCGCCGAGAGACTGACAGGCGTCTGCAAAAGCCCGGTAGGCCGAGCGGATGGCTGCAGCACTGTAAATGTAACAAGGGGTTTGGAACTGCTCGGCGAGCTTGGACAGGCTGTGCTGCTCGCAATGCAACTCGCCCTGGCGCCAGCCAAACGAGCCTGGCAGCATGGGATGCTCGGATTCATAACGATCGGTCACCGCGCCTCCTGAGGCTGGGTTGCTTCGCCGTCGGGGGGGAATTGTGGTTTGGGCAAAAACAGAGGGCCTTTTTGTCCGCACCCGCTTAGAGCCAGGGCAAGCATCAGGGCTGACAGGCTCACTGCCATGCCACCCTGTCGACCAAAGCCTTGTTTATCCCCAGGATTGCACCGGGAAGTCTGGTCCCCGATCTGAACTGATGGACAATGATGGTCGTGCGTTTTCATGATGGTGGGAGTATGACGGAAACCGAGTATCTTGAAAAAATAGAGTCTGCTTTTGCCTGGATTGAGACTCAGGTAGACAACTGGAATCAGTCCCATGACATGGTGATTGAGACCGGCCGTCATGGCCCTGTGTTGGAGACCGAATTTGAGTCGGGACAAAAGATCATCACCAACGCTCAGGCACCCACCCAACAACTCTGGATGGCCTCCCAGTTCGGCGCACATCACTTTGTGCTCACCACCGAGGGGTGGTTAGACACGAGGGGCGCTGGCCTGTTTGAGCAGGTATTTGCGTCTCATGCCAGTCAGTTGGCGGGGGTGGACTGTCCCCCTAGGGGACGAACCGAGGACTTCTAGAAGGACCCGATCGCCGCGGGGCTTCAGGGATTGTTGACACCAAGGGATGGGACCCCGACACCCGGGGCATTATCGGGAACGTAATATTCATTTCCGATCTTGAGCATCCCCGCAGGCGGGTTGACCGTTTGTTGCGGTATTTTCTTCAGGGCCTCTGCCATAAAAGACATCCAGATGGGCAAGGCAAGACCCCCACCAGTCTCCCGTTCACCCAGTGTTCGAGGCTGGTCGTAGCCCACCCAGGCTACCCCAGCCAATTTGGGCTGATAGCCTGCGAACCAGGCATCCTGAGCATCGTTGGTGGTACCAGTTTTGCCGGCGAGGTCTGTTCGCCCCAGTTGTAGCGCTTTGCGTCCAGTCCCGTTTTTCACCACACCCTGCAGAAGGTTGTGCATCAGGTACGCGTAGCGCTCATCCAGCACCCGGGGGGCCTCATCACCGGCCTTGGCGGGTTCGGTGCGACTGACGAGCGCGCCGCGCTCGTCGACCACACGGTCAATAAAATAGGGCGTGACGCGAAAGCCACCGTTGGCAAAGGCCGCGTAGGCAGTGGCCATTTGAAGTGGAGTGACGCTACCCGCCCCCAGGGCCAGCGTGAGGTAGGGCGGATTCCGCTGCGCTTCGAAACCGAAGCGTGAGAGGTAGTTTTGGGCGTACTTGGGCCCAACCGCATGCAGCAATCGAATCGAGACCATGTTTTTGGACTTGGCCAGGGCGTCACGAAGGGTGATCGGCCCCTCGTAGGTGCCGTCGTAGTTCTTCGGGTCCCACACCTGTCCGCCGGTCTGTCCGGGGTCAAAGTTCACAGGCGCATCGTTAACGATGCTGCTCGCAGAGAACCCTTTTTCCAATGCTGCTGAGTAGACAAAGGGCTTAATGGTCGAACCAGGCTGACGGTAAGCCTGCGTGACGTGATTGAACTTGTTCTGCCGAAAATCAAAGCCGCCGACGAGGGCCCGCAGGGCGCCCGTGTCAGTCTGAATGGCGACGAATGCCCCCTCGACCTCTGGGATCTGGCTGATTTCCCAGCGCTCTGCATCGAGTCGTTGGATCCGAACAACGGCACCGGGTCGAATTTTCAGGGCGGGCAGGGCGCTGGCCGAGAGTCCTTTGGAGGCGAATTTCAAGCCATCACCCTGAATGTCAAAGGTTTTGCCTTGAGCCCGCATGACCCGCACCGATCCCTCTTTCACCTCGATGACGACCGCGGTGAGCAGACCATCGCTATCGGGCCTATCTGCCAGCGTGTCCTCCACCAGGTCTTCTAGCTCCGGACCGTTCTTGGGCAGCGTGACAAAGGCCTCCGGACCCCGCCAGCCTTGACGCCGGTCAAATTCAATCAGCCCTGAGCGCATCGCATTCTGGGCCGCTTTCTGCTCATTGGCCCGAATGGTGGTGAATACAGTGAGTCCTCGGCTGTAGGCGTCGTCTGGAAACTGGGCAACGATTTGTTGGCGAACCATTTCAGCCAGGTAGGGCGCTGATACGGCATAGTCCTCGCCTCGGCTCACCACTTTCAATTCCTCTCGGCTGGCCTGGTTGAACTGGGCATTGCTGATCAGCCTGAGCTTTTGCATTCGACCCAGGATGTATTGCTGCCTGGCCTGGGCCCTTCGTGGGTTGGCCACAGGGTTGTAGCTGGAGGGGGCTTTGGGCAGACCCGCCAACATGGCAGACTCCGCGATACTTAGGCGCCCAATGGGTTTTCCGAAGTAGATCTGTGCAGCGGATGCGAACCCATAGGCTCTGCGTCCCAGGTAAATCTGATTGATGTAGAGCTCAAGGATCTGGTCCTTGGTGAGCTTGCGCTCAATCTCAAAGGCGAGCAGCACTTCGTAGATTTTTCGGGTAAAGGTTTTCTCGGTCGACAGGTAAAAGTTGCGAGCCACCTGCATCGTGATGGTGCTCGCGCCTTGGGCTTTGCTGCCAGCCAAGAGGTTGGCGAAGACAGACCGCAGAATGCCGGCGGGGTCGATTCCGGCATGTTGGTAAAACTGGTCGTCCTCGGCGGCCAGAATGGCGTGAATGAGGGATTTGGGCACTTCAGAGATTCGGACCACGCTTCGCCGTTCCTCGCCAAACTCCCCAATCAGGACCCCATCGGCCGTCAGGACCCGAAGGGGTACTTTCGGCCGGTAGTCGGCCAAGGCAGTGACCTCTGGGAGCCGTGGCGTGGCCAGGGCAATGACCAGCAGGCTGATGCCGACCAGGCCTAGAAAGGACCATAGCCCCAGGAGCATGAAACGAATCAAAAGGCGCATAACAACCAAGTGTATCGCCTGCTAGACTGATTTCGATGAATGGCCAGCCAAAAAGAAATATCGTCCTGATCGGCCTGATGGGCGCCGGCAAGACCACGATTGGTCGGCGGCTGGCACAGCGAATTCAATGGCCTCTGGTCGACACCGACCAGGTCATCGAGTCCCGTTGCGGGACGTCCGTGGCGACCATTTTTGAGGTGGAGGGTGAGGCGGGCTTTCGTCGGAGGGAGTCCAAGGTACTCGCTGAGATCATGGCCCAACCGGGCCAGATTGTGACGACTGGCGGAGGCGCTCCGATACAGCCGGACAATCGGCCAGTGATCGCCCAGGGCTACGTGGTTTACCTCCACGCATTACCCAGACAACTCTGGCAGCGGCTGCGGCAGGACACCAGTCGGCCACTGCTCACCCAGTCTCAAGACCCCAAGGCGACCCTAGAGGCGCTTTACCAATCGAGAGACCCGGTTTATCGTGACTTGGCCTCGGTGGTGGTCCCCAGTAGCCAAGGGTCGCCTAGCCAGGTGGTCAGTCAGGTCATCGGCCATCTGCTGGCCGATGGCCTTATTTCTCATACATTCGAAGACTCCCAGCATGAATCAGATCTCACCGCGCCCTCTCGATAAGACCGCCGCAGAATCCGGACCGCATGGCGTACGTGCGACGGTCCAGGTCGGCTTGGCTGACCGCAGTTATCCAATTTGGATCGGCGAGGGTCTGCTCGATCAAGCCAAAGTCTGGCGTCAGGCCCTTGGGCCCGGCCGGTCGGGCCGGCCCGGTCGTGTGGTGGTGGTCTCCAATGAGGTGGTCATGCCGCTGTATGGTCATCAGGTCCTGGCGGCTCTAACGGATTTGGGCTGCCAGACTTCGCAGGTGGTGTTGCCCGATGGCGAGTCCCATAAAGACATGACCAGTCTCATGAAGATTTTTGATCACCTCATGGCAGAGCACGTGGATCGATCGGCCACGGTCGTCGCCTTGGGGGGCGGTGTGATTGGGGACATGGCCGGCTTTGCAGCGGCCTGTTACCAGCGTGGTATTGATTTTGTTCAGGTCCCCACCACCCTGCTCTCTCAGGTCGACTCCTCGGTGGGCGGCAAGACGGCCATTAACCACCCCTTGGGCAAGAACATGATTGGCGCTTTTTATCAACCCAGGGCCGTCATCATTGATATGTTGGTTCTGAGAACCCTTCCTGCGAGAGAGGTCTCCGCTGGGCTTGCGGAGATCATTAAATACGGCTGTATTTTGGATGCCGACTTTTTTAGCTGGCTAGAGGCCAACATGTCCGCTCTGGTTGCGAAGGATTCTGCTGCTCTGGCCTATGCCATTGAGCGGTCTTGCCAGCTCAAGGCGGGGGTCGTATCCGCTGATGAACGGGAATCCTCTGGCCAGAGGGCTCTGCTTAATTTTGGCCACACCTTTGGACATGCCATCGAGGCCGGTATGGGCTACGGCAGCTGGCTTCATGGTGAGGCGGTGGGCTGCGGTATGGCCATGGCAGCATTGCTGTCATCTCAGCTGGGTCAACTCGATACCCCATCGTTCAAGCGAGTGATTAACCTCATCCATCAAGCTGGTTTGCCCCTTACGCCTCCTGGTTGGCCAGCGCAGGATTATCTGGACTGGATGGCCCATGACAAAAAATCTTCTGGCGGTGCCATTCGGTACATCCTGCTCAAAGGGCTTGGTCAGTCCGAACTCAAGGCGGTGGATGATGCCTTGGTTCGCACGGCCATTGAGGCATCACAAAAAGGGCTGGCATCTGCGTGAGCGGGTCTGCGCAGACCGGTCCGCTGGTGGCCCCGTTTGCGGCCCAGGCCCATCGCAGCAGGGGCCGTCTTCACCCCGAATCAGAGCCGATGGGTCGATCCGCTTTCCAGCGGGATCGAGACCGCATTGTTCATTCAACCGCTTTTAGAAAACTGCTCTACAAGACGCAGGTCTTTGTAAACCATGAGGGTGACCTCTTTCGAACGCGACTGACGCACAGTCTAGAGGTGGCGCAGATCGCCCGATCTGTTGCGCGACGCCTTCAGCTAGATGAAGAGCTGACCGAGGCCATCTGCCTGGCGCACGATCTTGGGCACACGCCTTTCGGCCACGCTGGCCAGCATGCCCTCAATCAGGCGCTACGAGATGCCACCGCGGGTCAAAAAGGTTTTGAGCACAACCTGCAAAGCTTGCGGGTGGTGGATAAATTGGAGCAGCGTTACGCAGCTTTCGATGGCCTGAACCTGACATTTGAGACCCGAGAGGGCATCCTGAAGCACTGCGCAGATTCTCTGGCTCAGGAGTTGGGCGAGGTCGCACACCGGTTTGTCAAACGCGAGTCTCCGAGCCTAGAGGCTCAGCTGGCCAATTTGGCTGACGAGCTAGCCTACAACCACCACGACTTGGATGATGGCCTTCGGTCCGGGCTGCTGGTGTTTGAAGAGGTCATTGAGCAGCCTCTGGTGGCCCCTCATGTGCGGCGATTGCAGCAAGCGCACCCGCAATTGGCTCGTCACCGTCTGATGGCTGAGGTGATTCGCGGCATGATCAACGAACAGGTGGATGACCTGACGCAGACCACCCGGCAGCAACTGCTCAGCCAGGGCATCGCTGACGACCAGGATGTCCGGCGTCAAGCCCTGCCCCTGGTTGGTTTTTCTCTCGAGTTGGGCCGACAGGTCTTGGACCTCAAGCGGTTTCTTCGGCAGCGGCTCTATCGCCATCCTCGCGTGGTGGACATGACGAATGTGGCCGAGCGAGTGATCCATGATTTATTCGGCTGGTTGCTGGAGCAACCGTTTGATGCTTCGGATGACAGGTCTCCCCATCGCCGCGCTGCGGACGAGATTGCAGGTATGACCGATCGATATGCCGCCCTGACCCATGCCAGAGTCTTTCCCGGCAGGGCCTGTTGGCCGTCTCCGATCGGGCTTTAGGGCGAGATGGGCAGATAGGCCTATGAGGAGAGCGAGGGCCATTGCCACGGGCCGCAGCTATCACCTGATGCAGCGAGGGCATGGTGGACACGCCTTCTGCCTGGATGCCCAAGACCGGCAGCTTTACCTGGACTTTTTTCTAGAGGCTGCTCAGGGCTGTGGGTTGCTGGTCCATGCCTGGTCTTGTACCGACCGGGAAGGGCATTGGCTGGTCACGCCCCAACGGGCCTCCGCGGTGGCGGAGGTCATGCAGCAATTGGGGCGTCGCTACGTACCGATGTTCAATCGTCGATGGTCTCGAAGTGGGACCCCGTTTGACGGCCGGTATCGGAGTTATTGGGTCGAGGCCGATGTCTTTGGCTTGTCGGTGGCTCGCTACATTGACGGTCAAGCGCAGCGCCAGGGCCTGGTGGGATTGGCCGTTGATTGGCCTTGGTCGAGTGCCGGGGTCTGGGCTGGACAGCGCCCCCCAGTCGGCAGTCCGGTGCGTGAACTGGCCAGTTACTGGCGCCTGGGGAATACGCCGTTTGACCGAGAACAGGCTTACCGCCGAGTGCTGCAGGAGCCTCTCGAGGAGGGGGTGTTGGCGAACATTCACCGGGGCTTGGCCCAGGGCCGCCCCATGCTGTCTGCCCAGGGGTGGTCAGCATGCCCGCCTGGGTTTGTCCAGCAATGGACGCTTCGTCCAAGAGGCCGGCCACCCAAAACGCCTCAGGCCAGCGAGGCCTCGTCCGATTCGGTTGGCTAGGGCGGGGCCCTTCCCCTGTGTTTGTTATGTCACCAATAAAAACATCAAAAATCTTTCTGGGGTGAATAAAATGATCTGACCCCATTAAAAAACTCGATTTTAAGGGGGTTTGAAGAGATTTCTGTTCACCCAAAAAAAATCGTTTGAGTGACAATGAACGCCCTTTTTGTAAACGAGAGCAGCAGAGTCATGGCCCAAACGCCTTCTTTTACCGAGCAAAACGTCAGCCAGCAAGCCTTCGGCCTCTACGATCCGGCCCACGAGCACGATGCGTGCGGAGTTGGCTTCGTGGCCCACATGCGCGGTCGCAAGTCCCACGACATGGTCCAGCAGGGCCTGCAAATCCTGAAAAACCTCGATCACCGGGGTGCTGTTGGAGCGGATCCGCTGATGGGAGACGGCGCTGGCATTCTGTTGCAGATTCCCGACGCCTTCTTTCGCGAGGAAATGAGTCGTCAGGGCGTCGCTCTGCCGCCCCCCGGCGAATATGGTGTGGGCATGGTCTTTCTGCCCAAGGAACACGCCAGCCGCCTGGCCTGCGAGCGCGCCCTTGAGAAGGCTGTGGTGGCTGAGGGACAGGTGGTCTTGGGCTGGCGGGACGTGCCGACCGACGCCCAGATGCCGATGTCACCTCGAGTTCGGGCCAAAGAGCCCGTGATGCGTCAGATCTTCATTGGCCGGGGCAACGACGTCGTGGTGCAAGACGCCCTCGAACGCAAGCTCTATGTCATCCGCAAGACCGCCTCCAGCGCGATTCAGTCCTTGGGACTCAAACACGGCAAAGAGTATTACGTGCCCTCCATGTCCAGTCGCACGATTGTCTACAAGGGCCTGTTGCTGGCCGACCAGGTGGGGGTCTACTTCAAGGACCTCTCTGACCCACGCTGTGTATCCGCCTTGGCTCTGGTCCACCAGCGGTTTTCGACCAACACCTTTCCCGAGTGGCCTCTCGCCCACCCCTACCGAATGGTCGCCCACAATGGTGAGATCAACACCGTCAAGGGCAACTACAACTGGATGCGCGCCCGTGAAGGCGTGATGAACAGCCCCGTCCTGGGCGCAGACCTCCAAAAGCTATATCCCATCAGCTTTGCTGGGCAGTCCGACACGGCGACCTTTGACAATTGCCTGGAGCTGCTCGTAGCCGCTGGCTATCCATTGGCCCATGCCGTGATGATGATGATTCCTGAGCCATGGGAACAGCACACCACCATGGAGGAAAGCCGAAAAGCCTTCTACGAATACCACGCCTCCATGATGGAGCCCTGGGACGGCCCCGCCTCTATTGTCTTCACCGATGGCCGTCAGATCGGCGCTACGCTGGATCGCAATGGACTGCGTCCGTCTCGCTACTGCATCACTGAGGATGATGTGGTGATTATGGCCTCCGAGTCAGGCGTGCTGCCAGTCCCGGAGAGCAAGATTGTTCGCAAATGGCGTCTTCAGCCGGGCAAGATGTTCCTGATCGACCTTGAGCAGGGCCGCATGATTCATGATGACGAGCTCAAGAGTGCCCTGTCCAAGTCTCGTCCTTACCAGCAGTGGATCGAGAACGTCCGTGTGGAGTTGGCAAGCCTAAATGCCCAGGCTGAGAACTCACCAGAGCCCAGTCCCCTGGCATTGTTAGACCGGCAGCAGGCGTTTGGCTACACCCAAGAGGACATAAAATTTTTGATGGCACCAATGGCCCAGGCCGGTGAAGAGGGCATTGGTTCGATGGGCAACGACTCTCCCCTGGCCGTGCTGTCCGACAAGAACAAGCCGCTCTACCATTACTTCAAGCAGTTGTTTGCCCAGGTGACGAATCCGCCGATCGACCCCATCCGTGAGGCCATCGTCATGTCGCTGAATTCCTTCATTGGGCCCAAACCGAACCTGTTGGATATCAATCAGGTCAACCCACCCCTGCGACTCGAGGTCAGCCAGCCCATTCTGAATTTTGCGGACATGCGACGGCTTCGAGACATTGAGCAGCACACCCGTGGCAAATTCAGAAGCCAGGTGCTTGACATCACCTACCCCCTGGCCTGGGGCAAAGAAGGCATCGAGGCCCGGCTGGCGACGGTCTGTGCTGAGGCAGTTGATGCGATTGCCGCCGGCGCCAACATTCTGATCATCAGCGACAAGGCCGTAAGCCCTGACCGCGTGGCCATTCCGGCCCTGCTGGCGCTCTCGGCGATTCATCAGCACCTGGTCCGAGAGGGCAAACGCACACTGGCTGGCCTGGTGGTTGAGACTGGCTCGGCCAGAGAGGTTCATCACTTCGCGGTATTGGCCGGTTATGGCGCTGAGGCGGTTCATCCTTACCTGGCCATGGAGAGCATTGTGGACTTTCACAAGACGCTTTCTGGCGATCTCAGCCCCGAGAAGGCGGTGGCCAATTACATCAAGGCCATCGGAAAGGGCCTCTCCAAGATCATGTCGAAGATGGGCATCTCCACCTACATGTCCTACTGTGGCGCCCAGATCTTTGAGGCCATTGGTATCAACCAGGCCACCATCGACCAGTATTTCACCAACACCCCGAGCGCTGTCGAGGGGATTGGTATCTTCGAAATGGCAGAGGAGGCCATTCGGACTCACACCGAAGCCTTTGGTGACGACCCAGTCCTGAGCAACCGCCTCGAAACGGGCGGTGAATATGCTTGGCGTGTCCGCGGCGAGGAACACATGTGGACCCCGGATGCCATTGCCAAGCTGCAGCACTCTACGCGCGCCAACAGCTACAACACCTACAAGGATTACGCTCAGATCATCAACGACCAGAGCCGTCGGCACATGACGCTGCGTGGCCTATTTGAGTTCAAGGTGGATCCTGCCAAGGCCATTCCCCTCGACGAGGTGGAGCCAGCGGCTGAGATCGTTAAGCGATTTGCCACTGGTGCGATGTCACTGGGCTCTATCTCGACTGAGGCTCACGCCACACTTGCTGTGGCGATGAACCGAATCGGTGGCAAGTCCAATACTGGCGAGGGCGGTGAGGACAAGCGTCGGTATCGCAATGAGCTCAAGGGCATTCAGATCACGGCCGGGACCAAACTATCTGATGTCATCGGCAGCAAACAGATCGAGTCCGACTACAGCCTGGAGCAGGGCGACAGCCTGCGATCCAAAATCAAGCAAGTGGCCTCTGGACGCTTTGGTGTGACCACTGAGTATTTGGTCTCCGCCGATCAGGTTCAGATCAAAATGGCACAGGGTGCCAAGCCCGGAGAGGGTGGGCAGTTGCCTGGCGGTAAGGTGTCCGAGTACATCGGCGAGCTTCGTCATTCGGTGCCCGGTGTGGGACTCATCTCTCCGCCACCCCACCACGACATATACTCCATCGAAGACTTGGCCCAGCTGATCCATGACCTCAAGAACGTGGCCTCCCATGCGGACATCTCGGTCAAGCTCGTATCCGAAGTCGGCGTCGGAACGGTGGCAGCGGGTGTTGCCAAGGCCAAGGCTGATCATTTGGTGATTGCCGGCCACGATGGCGGTACGGGTGCCTCACCCCTGTCCTCGATTAAACACGCAGGTTCGCCCTGGGAAATCGGCCTGGCCGAGACCCAGCAGACCCTTGTACTCAATGGGCTGCGGGATCGCATCCGGGTTCAGGCCGACGGTCAGATGAAGACCGGCCGCGATGTCGTGATTGCAGCCTTGCTGGGTGCAGATGAGATGGGGTTTGCCACGGCACCCTTGGTCGTCGAGGGCTGCATCATGATGCGTAAATGCCACCTGAACACCTGCCCTGTCGGTGTGGCGACCCAAGACCCGGTGCTGCGCAAGAAATTCCAGGGTCGACCAGAGCATGTGGTGAATTTCTTTTTCTTCATAGCGGAGGAAGCCCGGCAGATCATGGCTCAGTTGGGTATTCGTCATTTCGAAGACCTGATCGGCCGCTCCGATCTGATCGACATGCGCAGAGGTGTCGAGCACTGGAAAGCCAAGGGGCTGGACTTCTCTCGCCTGCTGGCTCAGCCAGAGGTCAGTGACCCGGCCCAGCGTCGTCATTCGGCGACGCAGGACCATGGCCTGGACAAGGCCCTCGATCGGGTGCTCATTGAGAAGTCGCGTCCCGCCATCGAGCGCGGTGAGAAAGTCCAGTTCATCGAGGTCACCACCAACGTCAACCGTACCGTTGGGGCCATGTTGTCGGGTGAACTGATCAAGCACCATCCGGACGGTCTGCCAGACGACACCCTCCACATCCAGCTAGAGGGCACTGGTGGTCAGTCGTTTGGTGCCTTCCTGGCCAAGGGCATCACCCTATACCTGATTGGCGATGCCAACGATTACACCGGTAAAGGCATGTCTGGTGGACGAATTGTGGTCAGACCATCCATCGAGTTCCGCGGTGTTGCGCACGACAACATCATCGTCGGCAACACGGTGCTTTACGGGGCCACCTCGGGGGAGGCCTTCTTCCGGGGTGTGGCTGGTGAGCGTTTCGCCGTTCGACTCTCCGGGGCCACCACTGTGGTCGAGGGGACCGGTGACCACGGTTGTGAGTACATGACTGGTGGTACCGTCGTGGTTCTTGGTCAAACCGGTCGGAACTTTGCCGCTGGCATGTCCGGTGGCGTGGCCTATGTCTATGACGAGGACGGGCGTTTTGCAGACCGTTGCAATACGGCCATGGTCAGCCTGGACAAGGTGCTCTCCGACTCAGAACAGCGCGACACGATCGACCAGGGCATCTGGCATCAGGGAATGACCGACGAGCAACAACTGCGCAGGCTGATTGAGGATCACCATCGGTGGACTGGATCGGTTCGTGCTCGTGAGCTCCTGGATCACTGGGCTAGCGCCAGGGCCAAGTTCGTCAAAGTCTTCCCCAATGAGTATCGAAGGGCCTTAGGCGAGATGGCTGCTCAGAAGTCGGCAGAAGCCGCAGTCGCCTGAGCTCAACCAAGTCGATCCAACGAACATTTAACAGGACAGAACATGGGAAAAATCACTGGATTTATGGAGCTCGAGAGGTTGGAAGAGGGCTACGAGGACGCTAGCCAGCGGCTCAAGCACTACAAAGAGTTTGTCATTGGGCTCACCCCGGAGCAGGCCAACCAGCAGGCCGCTCGATGCATGGACTGTGGCATTCCTTTTTGTAACAACGGCTGCCCAGTTAACAACATCATTCCGGACTTCAACGACCTGGTCTACAGAGACCAATGGCGCGAGGCTCTTGACACGCTGCACTCGACCAATAATTTCCCGGAGTTCACGGGGCGCATCTGTCCCGCACCCTGCGAAGCGGCTTGTACGCTGAACTTCAACAGCGAAGCCGTTGGCATCAAATCCATCGAACACGCCATCATCGACAGGGGCTGGGCCGAAGGCTGGGTTCAACCTCAACCGCCCAGCCACAAGACCGGCAAGCGGGTCGCAGTCATTGGATCTGGGCCGGCAGGCCTGGCCGCTGCGCAGCAACTGGCTCGGGCGGGCCATGAGGTCACGGTCTTTGAAAAGAACGATCGTATTGGTGGACTCCTGCGTTATGGGATCCCCGACTTCAAGATGGAAAAGCATCACATCGACCGTCGTGTCGAGCAGATGAAGGTCGAGGGCGTGTTGTTCAAGACCAGCACCCTGGTCGCCAACCTGCCGGCTGACACCAAGGTCACCAATTGGGCCAGTCAGACGGTGAGCCCGGAGTCCCTGATGGCTGATTTTGATGCCGTGCTTCTGACGGGCGGGGCCGAGCAACCCCGTGACTTGCCAGTGCCAGGCCGGGAATTGGCTGGCGTGCACTTTGCGATGGAATTCCTGCCCATGCAGAACAAGGTCAATGCAGGCGATGGCTTTCCGGGACAGATTCGTGCGGACGGCAAGCACGTCGTGGTCATTGGTGGGGGTGACACAGGTTCTGACTGTGTTGGAACCAGCAACCGGCACGGGGCCAAGAGCGTGACACAGTTTGAACTCATGCCCATGCCCCCGGAGCACGAGAACAAAGCGATGACGTGGCCTTACTGGCCGACGAAGCTCAGAACCTCGAGCAGTCATGAGGAAGGTTGTGAACGTGAGTTTGCCATTGCCACCAAGGAGTTCGTCGGTGAAAACGGTCGGGTGACTGGACTCAAGGCTGTTCAGATTGAGATGAAGGATGGCAAGCTCCAAGAGGTGCCTGGTACCGAGAGGGTCTTCCAGGCAGACTTGGTTTTGCTGGCCATGGGATTCGTATCACCAGTTGGCTCGGTGTTGGAGGCCTTTGGGGTGGACCGTGATCAGCGCGGTAACGCCAAGTCTCCGACGGAGGGCAGCAAGGCTTACACCACCAACGTGGCCAAAGTCTTCTCGGCCGGTGACATGCGGCGCGGACAGTCCTTGGTGGTCTGGGCCATTCGTGAAGGTCGACAGGCAGCCCACGCGGTGGACCACTTCCTCATGGGCGCGTCGAATCTGCCTCGATAGCAGAAGCAGGCTGCAGGCGAAACTTTTTTCGGGCGAGGTTCTCGAATACCCATGAGCCTCACCCGCCTGCAGCGATTTTTCCGCCTCATCCTCACATCGACCTTGCTATGGTCGGGACTCTCCTTGGGATTCTCGGGCGTCTGGGCAGCCGAACAGGATCAGGCCAGCCTCGTTCGAGCCATGAAAACGCCCGGCGCGGTGGTCATGATTCGGCACGCCCAGACCGAGCCTGGCCTCGGTGACCCAGAAAATTTCCGCCTGTCTGACTGTTCCACTCAGCGCAACCTGTCCCAAGACGGACGTCAGCAGTCGGTGCGACTAGGCCAGTGGTTCTTCAGGCAGGGCTTACAGCCCCAGCGCGTCCTCAGCAGCCAATGGTGTCGATGCTTGGAGACGGCCAGGCTGGCTTTCTCAAGCCAGGCCGCAGTCCAACCTTTTCCGGCTCTGAATTCTTTTTTTCAGGGGCATGGGGACCGGCAGGCTCAGTTGCGTGAAGCCCGCGCCCATGCTGCCGCTCGACTTCAGCAGGCAGAGCGTGGGTTTGAAGTCTGGGTGACCCACCAGGTGACCATCTCTGCCCTGACGGGGGTCTATCTGGCCATGGGCGAGTTGGTGGTGGCCATGCCAGACCGGTCTGGCCAGTTTCGGGTGTTGGCTCAGGGACGCCTGGCTGACTGAGTGGCTGGCCTGAGCAGTCGGCCCAGGTATTGGCCTGTGTGACTGGCCTGGACCGTGCAGATGGATTCCGGTGTTCCGAAGGCCACCACTTGACCTCCGCCTTGGCCGCCTTCGGGGCCCAGGTCAATGATCCAGTCCGCTGTTTTGATCACATCTAGGTTGTGTTCAATGATGACCACCGTGTTGCCCTGGTCTCTGAGCCTAAACAGGACTCGCAGCAGTAAATCGATGTCTTGAAAGTGAAGACCAGTGGTCGGCTCATCGAGCACATACAGCGTTTTACCGGTATCCCGCTTCGCGAGTTCGCAGGCCAGCTTGATTCGCTGTGCCTCACCTCCTGACAGGGTGGTCGCACTCTGGCCCAGTCGGATATAGCCAAGCCCGACCTCCTGCAGCATGGTGAGTCTGCGGGCCAAGTTAGGCACCGCAGAGAAAAAGTCGAGGGCGTCCTCGACGGTCAGATCCAAGACCTCTGAGATGTTCTTACCCCTATAACGAACATCCAGGGTTTCACGGTTGTAGCGCAGGCCATGGCAGAGGTCACAGGGCACATAGAGGTCAGGCAGAAAGTGCATCTCTACCTTGACCAGCCCATCACCCTGACAGGCCTCGCATCGACCGCCTTTGACGTTGAACGAGAAACGACCTGAGTCGTAGCCCCGTTCCCGAGCCATGGGAGAGCCTGCGAACAGCTCACGAATGGTGGTGAACAGCCCGGTGTAGGTGGCCGGGTTGCTCCTGGGGGTCCGACCAATGGGGCTCTGGTCGACATCAATCAGCCGGTCGAAAGCTTCCAGGCCCTCGATGGCGTCATGGGGCGCCGGCTTGGCTTGGGCACCATTGAGTTGGCAGGCGGCCGCCGCGACCAGTGTGTCATTGATCAGTGTGGATTTGCCACTGCCAGATACGCCCGTGACACAGATGAGGCAGCCGACTGGCAGGTCGACCTGGTCGATTCGAAGGTTGTGGCCTCTTGCGCCGCAGATGCGCAGCCAACGCCCATCTGGGGCTCGACGCTTGGAGGGCACGGCAATCGCCAGGCGTCCACTGAGGTAGGCACCGGTGAGGGACTGCGGATTGGCCATCACGTCTTGGGGGGAGCCTTGGGCGATGATCTCCCCACCATGGGTTCCGGCGCCTGGCCCCATGTCAACGACATAGTCGGCGGTTCGGATGGCATCCTCATCGTGTTCAACCACGATGACGGCGTTGCCCAGATCTCGGAGATGGCGCAAGGTACCCAGCAGGCGGTCGTTGTCTCTCTGGTGAAGTCCGATGGAGGGTTCATCGAGGACATACATGACGCCAGACAAGCCCGCACCAATCTGACTGGCCAGTCGAATTCTCTGGGACTCTCCGCCCGACAAACCGGTTGCAGCACGGTCTAGGCTGAGATACGACAGCCCGACATTGATCAGAAATCCAAGGCGGCTGCGAACCTCGGACAGGAGCCGTTCTGCTACGGCTTGCCGTCCACCCTTGAGCTCTAGCTTTGTCAGCGCATCGTCCGCAAGTTGCAGTGGCATGGCCAACAGTTCTGGCAGGCTAAGGCTGACACCCCCCTCACCGAGACGAACTGCCCTGGCCAGGGGCGCGAGTCGCGAGCCATTGCAATCCGGGCAAGGTCTGCGTCGTCTGAATCGACCGATCTCCTCTTTAACGGCCTGGTTGTCGGTCTCTCGCCATCTCCGAGCGAGGTTGGGGATGATGCCCTCAAAGGGCTGCTGCCTGGTTGTGGACTTGCCGCGTTCTGCCGGAAAAGTCAGTGTGACGCTGACGTCCCCAGAACCATAGAGCAGCAGGCTTTTCTGGACCTCGGTGAGGGTTTCAAAGGGTGCATCAACCGAAAAATTCGCATGCTGAGCGAGGCTTTGAATCAGAGACCAGGCAAAGGGATTACGGGCATCCCAGCCGACGATGGCTCCAGAGGACAGAGACAGGTGCGGAAAGGCCACGACCAGGTTGGGATCAAAGTAATCCTGCTCCCCTAGGCCATCGCAGCTTGGGCAGGCACCGGATGGCGCGTTGAAACTAAACTGGTTTGGCTCCAGGTGTTTGATGGAAAAGCCGCAGTGGGGGCAGGCCAATCGTTGGGACAGGACGTGCTCCGTGGCGCCTCGGGTGCACTGGTCGCTGGGGCGGGCCTCCGCCGGATCGACCTCAACACAGACGATGGCCTTGTCCTGCCCAACCCGCATGGCGGTCTCCAGGGATTCGGCCAGTCGCTGACGAAAGTCATCTTGTTCACGGGCCTCTTGTCGAACACGGACCCGATCGATGACGACCTGGACGTCATTGGCCTGACCGGACAAGCCGGGCAGTGGATCGTCCAGCCGATGCTCGATCCACTCGGCCTGCTGGCTTCGGAGGCGCACCCTGGAAAAGCCCTGGGCGCGAAGACCGTCCAACAGGCTCGGCAGACCATCGGCATCGGTCGAGGCGATTGGAGCCAGCAGGATGAGTTTGGTCTGACTGGGCAGTTTCATCAGGCCATCGACCATCTCGGTCAGGCTCTGGCCAGCCAGGCTGACGTCGGGATGGTTGGGGCAGTGGGCCGTTCCGGCTCTGGCAAACAATAGCCTGAGGTAGTCCAGAATCTCGGTGACTGTTCCGACGGTCGATCGAGGATTGTGGTTTCCAGCTTTTTGTTCAATGGCAATCGCTGGGGATAGACCTTCGATCAGATCAACATCTGGCCGGGCCATGAGTTCTAAAAATTGCCGGGCGTAGGCCGACAGTGACTCCACGTACCGACGCTGACCCTCGGCGTAGAGCGTATCGAAGGCCAGGGATGACTTACCTGAACCGGACACGCCTGTGATCACCACCAATTGGTCTCGCGGCAGGTCTAGGTTTAGGTTTTTTAGGTTGTGGGTCCGGGCACCCCGAACTCGGATCAGTCGATTCTCGGTCATCGCGATCAAAAAAGGTCAATCAACTACTATATCGAACGATGTCTTCGCACGCGAACAACCGGATTGCCTTTACCTCCCAGGAGCGCTCGGCCAGTCTCTCGCTGTCATTTGTGATTGGCCTGAGGATGCTGGGCCTGTTTCTCATGCTGCCTGTCATGGCGCTGGGCGCCCAGCAACTCCACGGTGGAGATGACCCGCGGCTGATTGGACTGGCCCTGGGGATTTACGGTCTTACCCAGGCCCTTTTGCAGCTGCCCTTTGGGATGGCGTCGGACCGGCTCGGTCGTCGACGCGTCATCGTGTTTGGGCTGCTGGTTTTTGCCTTGGGCAGCTTTCTGGCGGCCAATGCCGATTCTGTCTGGGTGTTGATTGTGGGTCGGGCCCTTCAGGGCGCTGGGGCGGTCTCAGCCGCAGTCAGCGCCTTTTTGGCGGACCGAACTCGAGAGGTGGTCCGAACCAGGGCCATGGCGATGGTGGGGGCCTCGATTGGGCTGGCTTTTGCCTTGTCCTTGGTTGCTGCACCCTTGCTCTACGGCGTAATAGGCCTATCGGGACTGCTGGGCCTTACTGGTGTGTTGGCGCTGATGGCCTGTCTCATGGTGATGAGAGTTCCTGAGGAGCCGGCGAGTGCGACTGCCCAATCCTCACAGGAGGATGCACCGCCTCTTCGATCCGGCTGGGCCCTGTTCTTTGATGGTCAGCTGGGCCGCCTCAACCTGGGGATTTTTGCCATGATGGCCGTTCAGACTGCTATGTTTGTAGCCATTCCGCTGGGCCTACAGGGTTTTGGGCTGCAGACCAGCAGCCATTGGCAGGTTTATCTGCCGATGCTCGTGTTGGCTTTTGTTGGCATGATCCCGCTGATCTTCTGGGCGGAGAGACGAGGCCGATTTCGCCCCATTTTTCTGGTCGGCATCGCCATTCTGATGGCCGGGGAGCTGGTCTTCCTGCAGTCTGACGAATTCCCCGGCTGGATGTTCGCCATTTGGCTATTCATGTTTGGCTTTAACCTCATGGAGGCCCTGTTGCCGTCTTGGGTCTCGCGGTCTGCTCCAGTCCGGCAACGTGGCTTGGTCATGGGGCTTTACAACACGGCGCAGTCATTGGGCTTGTTTGTTGGTGGGCTTGCTGGCGGTCTGGCGGCCAAGGCTTTCGGTCTGACAGGCATCTTCCTGTTCTGCCTGGGCATCCTGTCGATTTGGGGCATCATGTCGCTAGGTCTTGTCGAAATTGGGGCTCGTTCTGCCGGTCGTTCGGCTGATCATCCCACTGGTGGATAGCGCCGAAGCCATCCGATTTCTAGGGTAGGGACCCTTTTACTTCATGGAGTGTGTGACATGGCATCTGTAAACAAAGTCATTCTGTTGGGCAACCTGGGCCGAGACCCCGAGGTCCGTTATTCGCCCGATGGCGGAGCCATCGCCAACGTCTCAATTGCTACCACCTCGCGATACAAGGACAAGTCAAGCGGGGATATGCGGGAGGACACCGAGTGGCACCGTGTCGTTTTTTTCGGTCGCCTCGCCGAGATTGCCGGTGAGTACCTCAAAAAAGGTCGTCCGGTCTACGTGGAGGGCCGGCTGCGTACTCGCAAATGGCAGGACCAGGCCGGTCAAGAGAAGTACACCACGGAGATCGTGGCCGACCAGATGCAACTTCTGGGCGGGCGTGACGGCGGCGGTTCGAGCGGCGGTCCATCTGGTCCATCGGATGACCCGGGCATGCCGGCGGCCTCCAGCGGCGGGGGCAAACCCGGCGGTGCCAAAGCATCTGGCTTTGACGACTTGGATGATGACATTCCCTTTTAAGCAGCTGGAGCCCTGTTTTAAGGGCGAAACCCAGTAAAATGGGACTGAGTCGGAAAAAGCGCCGCATTCCGCGGCGCTTTGTTTTTTGACGCTCTGATGTCGAAAGGCTGCGCGGTGAAACGCTACTTTGTCACGGGATTGCTGATTTGGGTGCCCATTGGCATAACCGCCTGGGTCATCAACATGATCGTCACGACCCTCGATGGGGTGGTGCCAATCGGTTTGCGCCCAGAGGCGTTGTTTGGCTTTCAAATTCCCGGCTTTGGCGTCCTGGCTGTCGCCCTGTTGGTTTTGTTTACCGGGCTCCTCGGGGCCAATTTGATTGGCCGCAGGCTTGTGCAGGTCTGGGAGGCCTTGCTGGCTAGGATTCCATTGGTCCGCTCGATCTACTCCTCTGTAAAACAGGTGAGCGACACGATTCTGGCGCCGAATGGTCAAGCATTTCGTCAGGCCGTCTTGGTGCAATACCCCCGGCCCGGTGTTCACACCATTGCATTTGTCACTGGCACGCCCGGGGGCGAGGTGAATCAGGTACTGGGCGCCGACATGGTCAGCGTCTACGTTCCGACCACGCCCAATCCAACCTCTGGCTTTTTCCTCATGCTGCCCAAGTCGGACGTTATCCCTCTATCGATGCCGGTTGATGCAGCACTTCGTTACGTCGTTTCGATGGGCACTGTTCCGCCATCCAGCCAGGCCAGTCCCAAATCCAACTTTTAAGCAGGATCGTCATGCGCACTCATTTCTCAGGCAGCCTCTCCACCGAGGTACTCGATCAGACCGTTACCCTCTGCGGCTGGGTGCATCGCCGGCGGGATCATGGCGGGGTTATCTTTATCGATCTGCGTGACCGAGAGGGCATCGCTCAGGTGGTCTGTGATCCTGATCGGCCCGATGTGTTCGCTTCAGCGGAATCGCTCCGTAACGAGTTTTGTGTTCGTATTCAGGGGCGGGTGAGGCGTAGGCCCGAGGGAACGGTTAACCAGAACCTTGCGAGCGGGGCTGTGGAAATCCTCGCCACCGAGCTCGAGGTTCTCAACCCATCTGTGACGCCGGCCTTTCAGCTCGATGATGAGAACCTCTCTGAGACCACTCGTCTGACCCATCGGGTTCTGGATCTTCGTCGCCCTCAGATGCAGCACAACCTGATGCTCAGATACCGTGTCGCCATGGCGATTCGTCGTTACCTGGATGCTCAGGGCTTTGTCGACATCGAGACCCCCATGCTGACCAAGTCGACCCCAGAGGGTGCGCGGGACTATCTCGTGCCATCTCGGGTGCACGCGGGTGAATTCTTTGCCTTGCCTCAGTCTCCGCAACTCTTCAAACAGCTCCTCATGGTGGCCGGGTTCGACCGCTACTACCAGATCACCAAGTGCTTCCGTGACGAAGACCTCCGAGCAGACCGTCAGCCGGAGTTCACCCAGATTGACTGCGAGACCTCTTTCTTGACTGAGCAAGAGATTCGCGCGTTGTTTGAGGAGATGATTCGTCAGGTCTTTGCAGACAATCTGCAGGTTCAACTGCCGGCTGTGTTTCCCACCATGACCTACGCCCAGGCCATGCAAGACTATGGCTCGGACAAGCCAGACCTGAGAATCGATCTGCGCCTGACTGAACTCACGCCTGTGATGAAGGATGTGGAGTTCAAAGTGTTCTCTGAACCAGCCAATGCCAAGAATGGTCGCGTGGTAGCGCTTCGAGTGCCGGGTGGTGCGTCCATGAGCCGCGGTGAGATTGATGCCTACACTGAGTTCGTCAAGATATACGGCGCCAAGGGTTTGGCCTGGATCAAGGTCAATGACCTGGCATCGGGCCGGGATGGCCTGCAGTCACCGATTGTCAAGAATATCCATGACACCGCCTTGCAGGCCATTCTGGACCTGACCCAGGCCAAGTCCGGGGACATTGTGTTCTTTGGGGCCGATAAGGCCAAGGTGGTCAACGATGCCATTGGGGCCCTTCGTCTGAAGATTGGCCTGAGTGATTTTGCCAAGGCCAATGGTCTGTTCAAGCCGGGTTGGCAGCCACTCTGGGTGGTCGATTTTCCGATGTTTGAGTTTGATGAGGACAACCAACGTTGGACTGCGGTTCATCACCCGTTTACAGCGCCCAAGGATGGCCACGAGGACCTGATGGACTCCGATCCGGGGGCCTGTCTGGCAAAGGCTTATGACATGGTTCTGAACGGCTGGGAGCTGGGCGGGGGATCTGTGCGTATTCACCGCGAGGAAGTCCAGTCAAAGGTCTTCCGGGCCCTGAACATCGGACCCGAAGAGGCCCAGGCCAAGTTTGGTTTTCTGCTGGATGCCCTTCGCTACGGCGCGCCCCCTCATGGCGGCTTGGCGTTTGGCCTGGATCGCCTGGTGACCCTGATGACCGGTGCTGAGTCGATTCGAGATGTGATCGCGTTTCCAAAGACACAGAGGGCCCAGTGTCTGCTGACCCAGGCACCATCACCAGCCGACGAGAAGCAGCTTCGCGAACTGCACATTCGTCTGCGTGAAGCCCCCAAAGTCATGGCATGACACATCGGATCCTGCCGATCGATTACTGGCAGGCGCTGGTCTATGCACCGGTCACCGCCCTGATTGGCATGACGGTTGCCTGGCATGAAAATCCCACTGTAGCGCCTGAGCTTTTAAGTCTCGCGGCCCTTCAGGCCTCTGCGGTGATGGTGTTACAGGTCTGGCTGGGCAGTCGCCCTTGGCCCTGGCTCGCTCGAATTCAAGGACTCCCCTTTTGGTTCCGGATGCTCATCCTGACCGGCTATGGGGCCTTTTTGGTTAACCTCACAGTACTCCTCATTGTTCAGCGCTTTGAGACTTCTGCGCTGAGTGTGGGGCTGGTAACGGGCCTCGCATTGGCCTGTTATGACCAATGGCGCTCGTCTTCAAATCCAACCGAGGGTCAGGTTCAGACGATGGTAGTGGGCCTGTACGTGGCCTGTGTTGCCCTGCCTTTTTTGGGCCTCATGCAATGGGTACCGACCGCAGCAGTCTGGGCGAGTGCTGCTGCCGTTCCGGCCTGGAAGGCTGGTCGTCTGGCGCATCTGGCCCATCTGCAGGCGCATCACTCAAATGCTCAGGTCAATCAAAAAACAAATGACGGGATTCGCCTGCTCCTGCTGGCCGCTCTGGTCACACTCTTGACCCTTCTGCTGTTTAGCCTGATGGTCTCGACACTTTTTGGCCAGAGAACCAACGTCTAGCGTCGACTTGGCATGAAGTCCGTCAAGATACCCATCTCTGTCCTGGTGGTCATCCATGATGGGCAGGGTCAGGTGCTGCTCATCGAAAGGGCTGACAAGCCAGGATTTTGGCAGTCAGTCACTGGTAGCTTAGACGACGAATCTGAGGCCCCGATGGTAGCGGCTCAGCGAGAGCTTCTTGAAGAGACTGGATTTGTCTGTCCCTCAGAGAGCTGGCTGGACTGGCAGCAGACGCAGCGCTATGAAATTTTTGCGCACTGGCGACATCGGTACGCGCCTGGGGTTACCCACAACACCGAGCATGTCTTTTCTGTTCAGATCAAACCGGGCGCACAGCCGGTCTTATCGGCCAGAGAGCACCTGCGTTTCGAGTGGCTCCCATGGCAAAGAGCCGCTGAGCGATGTTTCTCATGGACCAATGTGTTGGCCATCGAGCAGCTGGCCCAGCGACTGGGATGGTCTCGTCTAATACCTCCCCAGCTGCTCACCATTGCGAGTTACAACATTCACAAGGGCCACTCCAGTGGCTTTCTGGGCCTGAGACGTCGGTTGGTCATCCACGAGATGGTGCCCGCCTTGGGCAGCATGCAAGCGGATTTGGTCTTTCTTCAGGAAGTGCAAGGACGCAATGACCGGGCCGCTCTGCGACATGCACATTGGCCCCTCGAATCACAGCATGACCTTCTCTCGAATGGATACCATCAGGCCGTATACCGACCAGCGGCGCACTACCTGCATGGTCATCACGGCAATGCCCTGCTGTCGCAATTTCCAATCCTGACTGTCCAGGCGCAGGATTTCTCGGATCATGCCCTCGAGAAGCGGTCGGTACTGCATGCGGTGGTTCGGTATGGCTCGGAGGCCTTATACCTGTTTGTTGTGCATTTTGGGCTGCTGCATCAGAGCCGTCTTCGACAGTTGTCTCATCTGGTCGGCTGGATCGAGCGGGCCGTGCCAGCCTCTGCGCCGCTGATCGTGGCGGGTGACTTCAATGATTGGCGGCGACAACTGCCCCTGTCGGCTTTTCAGGCGCTTGGCCTGGAGGAAATATCAGGCCGGGCCATCGGTCGAACGGGACATCGACGGCCCGATCGCACCTTCCCCAGTTTTATGCCGATACTGCCCATGGATCGAATGTTTGCCAGGGGATTTGATCTGGTGGCCTCGCGGCGGGGCGGTGGTGGTCCGCGCTGGGCCAGCCTCTCCGACCACTTGCCCTTGATCGCTCAACTGCGTCGCCGACCATGAGGCGTCAGCCAATGCTTCTGGTCAATGGCCAGCAGTATTTTGCTCGGCTCGTTGAGGACATTGATCGCGCCACCGACCAGGTTTACCTGGAGACCTACCTGCTGTCCGTTGATCAGGAGACCGAGCTGGTTTTAACCGCCCTTGAGAGAGCCGCCGCTCGGGGTGTTCGGGTCAGGGTGGTGGTGGACGGGTTTGGTGGCCAAGTCGGGCTATCAGCCCTGCGCGATCGCTGGCTGAACAGCGGTGTGGCATGGCGCGTTTTTCGCCCTGGCGTTCGTCTGTTTTCGCCGTCATCCTGGCGCCGTCTTCATCGAAAATTAGTCCTGATTGATCAGCAGACCTTGTACCTGGGCGGCATCAACCTGATCGGTGACCATGTGGACCTACACCATGGATCACTGGAGCAACCCCGTTTCGACATGGCGGTTCGAACGCAGTGGCCTTCTGTCTGTGGTCAGGTGGCTCGCCTGGCCCAGTCCACCTGGTGGCGCCTGAGTTGGGCCACTCTATTGAGGTCTCGGCCAAAGGGTCAAGAAGTGAGGGACCTCTGGCGTAGCCTGCGGCCCACGCTGCGCAGGCCTTGGCAATCCGCCTTACCGGGAGGAGATCGTCGACAGGTTCGACTGCTACTCCGAGACAACCTGCGGCATCGACACACCATTGAGCGTGCTTACCACCAAGCCATTCGCTCGGCCGAACGGGACATCGTGATGGCCATGGCCTACTTTCTTCCGACCCGAGCGCTGCGCAATGCGCTGGTGGGCGCCGCTCAGTCGGGTGTTCGTGTCCGACTGCTCATCCAAGGGCGTGTGGAGTACTGGTGGGCCCACTGGGCCCAGCAGGCTTTGGTGAGTGAACTGGTTGACGAGGGTGTTGAGATTTATGAATATCGCAGGAGCTTTCTGCATGCCAAGGTTCTGTGTGTAGACGACTGGGTCACCATTGGGTCTTCTAACATCGATCCGTTCTCTCTTATGCTGTCTCTGGAGGCCAACCTGGCGATCGAACAGCCCCAATTCGCGGTGCAGGTTCGGTCTGCCTTGGAGTTGGCTATCGCACAAGGGGCCGAGCGGCTGCATTCCCCCAGACTTCGATACCGAGGGGCCCGAGGGTCGGCTCAACGGGCGCTGCATCAGATGGTCATGGCCATGTCTCTCCTTGGGCTCAGGATCTTCGTAGCGATCAGTCGCCGGGCGCATGTCAATGGCTAAGTCCATCACGGTCTATGGCGTGGATTTCAGCAGTGCACCCTGCCGGCGAAAGCCGATAGCGGTCGCGGTCGGGCAGTTGAGACTCGAGACCAGTGGTCAAGCGACCCTGCAGGTGGATCGGCTGGAGTGGCTGGAGAGCTTGTCTGCCTTTTCTGAGTTTCTGCAGCGACCAGGGCCTTGGCTTGGTGGGTTTGATCTACCGTTTGGTCAACCCAGGGCCTTGGCCACCCACTATGGCTGGCCTTTGCAATGGGAGGCCTTTGTGGACTTTTTTTGTGGCGCCCCCAGAGAGTCCTTGCGTGAGTCTTTTCGTCAGTGGTGCAATGCCAGACCGGTTGGTCAGAAGTTTGCCTGGCGACAGGCCGACAAGCCCGCCGGGTCCAGCCCAGCCATGCGTTGGACCAATCCACCGGTCGCCTGGATGATGCAGGCGGGCATCGGGCGTATGAAGTCGGCGGGGCTGGTTTTTCCAGCCCATCGCCACCCCTTGTCTGCTTGGACATTTGACGGCCGCCTGACGGACGACCAGGTCCAGGCCCGGGTGGCCCTCGAGGCTTACCCAGGGTTTACGGCTAGACAGATTACCCGCGCCTCCTACAAGTCAGATAACCCATCACAGCAGACGGCCGATCGGCTGGTTGCCAGAACACAGATTGTCGAGGCGTTGCTGTCGGGTCGTGCAGGACTGACGGTGGCCTGTCGAGTGCCGGAATCGTTGCGCGAGTGCATGATCTTGGAGGCGCGGGGAGATGCATTGGATGCCGTGATCTGCGCACTGCAGGCCGCTCAGGCAGCGGTGCTACCCAGGTTTGGCCTGCCCGACGACCTGGACCCCCTGGAAGGTTGGATTGCTACCGTGCCACCACGAAAAAAATAGCACCCAACTGGTGCGAGGGGACCTTGTTCGTGCGATTTTGAGAGACCAACGCACCAAAACAGTTCCAAACGGGAGGCACCACATCGTTCTGAGTCACCAATCTGGTTGGTGTGGCGGTGAAAACGGGATTGGCATGCTTTCTGCATTAACCGGTTGTCTCTTCCTCAACCGGAGCGAATCATGTCGATCTTTTCAAATCCGTTTAACCATAACATCTCCTTACGCTCGCGCTGCTCATGTGGCCAGCACACCAGCGAGGCCGAGCACATTGCCGCCGAGAGCCGTGCACTCGCCCAACAAGACGACGCCCTGACGGGCCGGGTGGTTGAACAGGGCATTCTTCGTGCCCTGTTCCCCAATGACGACCTTCGTCGTCGCTTTCTAAAGGCAGTGGGTACGCCCACCGCCATGGCGGCGGTCTCCAGTCTGTTCCCAATGGCTATGGCCAAAGAGGCTTTTGCGGCGACACCTGGCAAATTGGAAAAGACCAAACTGAAGGTCGGCTTCATCCCCATCACCTGTGCAACGCCCATCATCATGGCTCACCCCATGGGCTTTTACAGCAAGCAGGGCCTTGATGTGGAAGTGGTCAAGACAGCTGGCTGGGCCGTCATTCGGGATAAGACCCTGAACAAGGAGTACGACGCCGCCCATATGCTCTCTCCCATGCCCTTGGCCATCAGCCTCGGTGCCGGTGCCGCCCCGCAGCCTTACACGATGCCTGCGGTTGAGAACATCAATGGTCAGGCCATTACGCTGGCCATGAAGCACAAGGACCGTCGCGATCCAAAATCCTGGAAGGGTTTCAAGTTTGCGGTTCCTTTTGACTACTCCATGCACAACTATCTGCTGCGGTACTACGTAGCGGAATATGGCTTGGACCCTGATACCGATATTCAGATTCGCGTGGTCCCACCACCAGAAATGGTGGCCAACCTGAGGGCCGGAAACATCGATGGCTTCCTGGCACCTGATCCGGTCAATCAGAGGGCGGTCTACGACGGGGTTGGATTTATCCACATCCTGTCGAAAGAAATTTGGGACGGTCACCCTTGTTGTGCCTTTGCAGCCAGCAAGGAGTTTGTGACGTCAATGCCCAACACCTATGGCGCGCTTCTGCGAGCGATTGTTCAGGCCACCGCCTATGCCCGGAAACCTGAAAATCGAAAGGAGATCGCCGCGGCCATTTCTCCGACCAATTATCTGAATCAGCCTGTGACGGTGGTCGAGCAAGTCCTAACCGGCACTTATGCCGATGGGCTGGGCAACGTCAAAAAAGACGCCAACCGAATCGATTTTGACCCCTTCCCGTGGGAGTCCTTCGCTGTTTGGATTCTCACGCAGATGCAGCGCTGGGGTCAGATCAAGGGTGAGGTGGACTATCAGAAGGTGGCCAAAGAGGTTTTCCTTGCTACCGACGCGGCTCGTCTGATGAAGGAGGCTGGTCTGACACCGCCGCCGTCTAGCAGCAAGACTTTCTCGGTGATGGGCAAGCCCTTTGACCCGTCCAAGGCGGCCGCCTACGCCAAGAGCTTCAAGATTGGACGGGTCTGACCATGAAGGCCTCCCTCACCCTCAGGGCTGCAGTTCTATCGGTTTTGATCTTGGTGACCTTTCTGGTGTCTTGGCATATCGCCACGATGCCGGTGTCTTCCAGCCAGGTCGTGAACGATGACTACGCCCGGCTGGTTGGAGGGGCAGCGGCCTCTGGTCAGCAGTCCGCCTTTCCTCGACCCGCCGATCTTGGTCAGAAGCTGGCCGAGGCACTCACCAACCCGTTCTACGACAACGGACCCAATGACAAGGGCATTGGCATCCAGCTGGGCTACTCGGTTGGTCGGGTGGCGTTGGGCTTCGGAGCAGCGGCACTGCTGGCGGTTCCCCTGGGGTTTCTGATTGGCATGTCGCCGCTCGTGATGCGGGCCTTGGATCCATTCATTCAGGTACTCAAGCCCATTTCTCCGCTGGCCTGGATGCCGCTGGCTCTGTTCACCCTCAAGGACAGCGATGTCTCGGCCGTGTTCGTGATTTTTATCTGCTCGGTCTGGCCGATGCTCATGAACACAGCCTTTGGCGTGTCGGCGGTCCGCAAGGATTGGCTGGATGTCGCCAAGACGCTCGAGCTCAACCCAGTCCGCAAGGCGCTTTTTGTCGTCTTACCGGCCGCTGCACCCACCATCATGACCGGTATGCGGATTTCGATTGGCATCGCGTGGCTGGTGATTGTGGCAGCGGAGATGCTGGTTGGTGGAACAGGCATCGGTTACTTCGTTTGGAATGAGTGGAACAACCTCTCGATTGCCAACATTCTGGTGGCAGTCCTAGCCATCGGTCTCGTGGGCATGCTGCTGGACACTCTCTTCGCTCGGCTTCAGAAAGCCCTGACCTACAAGGATTGATGCCATGACCTTTCTTAAAGTCGATCAGCTTAAAAAAATCTATCCCATGCGCTCGGGTGGTGAAACCGTGGTCTTTGAGGGTGTGAACTTTGGGATTGAAAAAGGGGAGTTCGTCTGCATCATCGGTCACTCAGGCTGTGGCAAGACCACCATCCTCAATGTCTTGGCAGGCCTGGAGAGCCAGTCCGCTGGCCAGGTCTTTATGGATGGTCGGGAGGTGTCTGGCCCAAGCCTGGACAGGGGCGTGGTCTTTCAGACTCATGCCCTGATGCCCTGGCTGACTGTTAAGGCCAACGTTGCTTTTGCTGTTCGCTCACGATATCCCGATTGGTCTAGGGCCCAGGTCGACGAGCATGCGATGCGATACATCGAGATGGTTCATCTCAAGGGGGCCGAGGACAAGCGCCCCTCGGAGTTGTCCGGTGGCATGAAGCAGCGCGTTGGTATTGCGAGGGCCTTTTCTATACAGCCGAAGATGTTGCTTCTGGACGAGCCGTTTGGGGCCCTGGATGCCCTGACCCGCGGCAGCATCCAAGACGAGCTGCTTCAAATTGTTCAGCAGACGGGTCAGACGGTCTTCATGATCACACACGACGTGGACGAGGCGATTTTCCTGGCTGACAAGATCATGCTGATGTCCAACGGTCCGCAGGCGGTCATTGCCGAGGTGGTGGTCAACACCCTGCCTCGTGATCGTCGACGAGCCACCCTGCATCATCAGCCGCAGTACTACCCCATTCGAAATCATTTGGTGGATTTTCTGGTTAACCGTGCCAAAGCCATATCGGTTGGCCAAGAGAAAAAGCCCTCGAGCCCACGCATGGTGAGCCCAGGCCTCTCCACCGCCTCATCTTCCTCTGTCAACACGCTTAACTAAAAAGGAGTGTTTTATGTCTGCAGCCGTTAAAAGTCTGACCCGCGAAGAAGTCACCGACATGATTATGGCCGCCAAGATTCAAAAGCGAATCAAGTGGGCCGATGTTGCTCCGAAGCTCAAGCTATCCAAGGAATGGGTCACGGCAGCCTGTCTGGGTCAGATGACCTTGACCAACGCTCAGGCCAAGACCATCGCCAAGATTTTTAGTCTTCCAGCAGAAGCGATTCCCGTCCTAGAGACGGTCCCCTACAAAGGATCCCTGCCCACCGCGGTACCAACGGATCCATTGATTTATCGGTTCTACGAGCTGATCTCCGTGTATGGCACCACGTTCAAAGAACTGATTCACGAGGAGTTCGGCGACGGCATCATGAGTGCAATCGACTTCAAGATGGATATGCAGCGTCAGAATGACCCGAATGGTGACCGTGTACAGATCGTGATGTCTGGCAAGTTCCTGCCATACAAGACTTACTGATGAGCGCCTGATGACCGGCTGGAGGGGCGGGCGGATCCGCCCCTCCAGCCGGTGGCCTGTCGGCTGCTCTGGTGGCTTGAGCTGCCCCTACAATGGGGTCATGCGACACCACAGCGCCACTCACGAGTTTGATCCCCAGCAGGCTGCCAAATTTCCTCCTCCGACAGGGGCTCCCCGGGGCAGTTGGGCCGTCATCAGGACGCTGCTGCCCTATCTGCTGGCGTATCGCCTGCGGATTGCGGTTGCCTTGTCTGCGCTGCTCTTGGCCAAGGTGGCCAATCTTGGGGTCCCGATTGTTTTGAAAGACATCGTAGATGGGCTGAGCTCGTCAGCCATCGCGCCGCTGACCGTACCGATTGGTCTGATCCTTGGTTACGGGTTGATGCGTCTGGCGTCTACCGCCTTTACAGAGCTTCGCGAGGTGGTCTTCGCGAGGGTGACCCAGGGGGCCGTTCGCGACATTTCCAAACGAGTCTTTGAGCACCTGCATAGCCTGTCTCTGCGCTTTCACCTGGAGCGACAGACCGGTGGGCTGACCCGAGACATCGAGCGTGGTTCGCGCGGGGTGTCGACGCTTGTGAATTTCACCCTTTACAGCATTGTTCCAACCGCCGTCGAGGTCCTGCTGGTGACGGCCTGGCTGGCCTGGCAGTACCCACCGATCTTTGCAGTCATCACCTTATCGGCTCTGGTGCTCTACGCGGTCTACACCATCGCCGTGACGGAATGGCGAACGCATTTTCGTCGGCAGATGAACGACCTGGACTCCAAGGCCAATGCCAAGGCTATTGACTCGCTGCTGAACTATGAGACCGTCAAGTATTTCAACAACGAGGCGTTTGAGGCCAGTCGTTATGACCAAAGCCTGTTGCGTTGGCAGGAGGCCGCCATCAAAAGCCAAGTCTCCTTGTCGGTCCTCAATGTAGGACAGTCACTGATCATCGCTGTAGCGGTTTCACTGATGGTCTGGCAGGCGACCGTTGGGGTGGTAGAGGGCCGCATGACGCTGGGTGATCTGGTGTTGGTGAATGCCTTCATGATCCAGCTCTACATCCCGCTTAACTTCCTGGGGGTCCTCTACCGCGAGGTTAAACAAAGCATCATCGACATGGAGCGCCTGTTTGGTCTCTTGGTGGTGCACCGCGAGGTCGCAGACAAGCCCAACGCCCAGGACCTGGAAGTGCGAGACGGTGAGATCCGATTCGAACACCTTCATTTCTCATACGACGACCGCCGGCCTATCTTTCAAGATCTGAGCTTTGTCTGTCCTGCAGGAAAAACCACTGCGGTCGTTGGGTCGTCTGGCGCGGGCAAGAGCACGCTGTCTCGGCTCCTCTATCGGTTCTACGATCCGCAGTCTGGTCGAATTCTGATCGATGGTCAGGACATCGTGGATGTTCGCCAGACCTCGCTGAGGCGCAGCATCGGCATCGTGCCGCAGGACACCGTGCTCTTCAATGACACCCTGGCCTACAACATTCGATACGGTCGGCCCGATGCCAGCGAGGATGAGATCTTGGCTGTGGCGCAGGCTGCACATTTGGGTGACTTGCTGGCCAAGCTCCCGGACGGTCTCCAGACCATGGTCGGCGAACGCGGTCTGAAGCTCTCGGGTGGCGAAAAGCAGCGGGTGGCCATTGCCCGAGCCTTGCTCAAGCGTCCGGCCATCATGGTCTTCGACGAAGCCACCTCGTCGCTGGACTCCCAGTCCGAGCGGGCCATTCAGGCGGAGATTCGTGAGGTCTCCAAAGGGCGAACCACCCTGGTCATCGCCCACCGCCTCTCCACCATCGTGGAGGCAGACAACATCCTGGTGCTCGAGTCAGGACGGCTGGTGGAGCAGGGCCAGCATCGTGACCTCTTGGCCGCTGGAGGGCGGTACGCTGAGCTCTGGGCGCTCCAGGCCCGCCAAGCCCAGTAGTCTTTGGTCGGCATGAGCGGCAGGCCCCTAGGGTTTGCCCTTGCTTTGCCCGGGCTTTTGACCAAGGCTCGCAGCCTTCGGGCACACTACTTGCTCTTATCAAAAGCGGTTGCTTTGTCTTTCACACTTCTGGAGGAGTGCCTCATGTTGAAAAAATCACTTCTAAGCCTGGGCCTTGCGGCAGGCTTGGCCTTGTCCTCAACCTCTGCCTTTGCCGGTAAAACACTGGACAGCATCAAGCAAAAGGGCACTGTGTCCTGCGGCGTGAATGCCGGCCTTGGTGGTTTCGGTATTGCTGACAGTGCAGGCAAATGGACTGGGTTTGACGTTGACTTCTGCCGCGCAGTCGCTGCAGCAGCCCTGGGTGACGCCAACAAGGTGCGTTATGTGCCCTTGAATGCTGCACAGCGCTTCACCGCATTGCAGTCTGGTGAAATCGACATCCTGTCTCGTAACACCACCTGGACCATGAGCCGTGACACCCAATTGGGTCTGAGTTTTGGCGTCACGACGTTCTATGACGGCCAGGGTTTCCTGGTCCCCAAGAAACTCAATGTGAAGTCCGCCAAGCAACTCAAGGGTGCGACGGTCTGTGTTCAGTCAGGTACCACCACCGAAAAGAATTTGGCTGACTACTTCCGCACCAAGAAGATGAGCTACAAGCCAGTCGTTTACGAGGACCTCAAGGCTTTGATCGCTGCCTATGCAGAGGGACGTTGCGCGGTCTTTACCTCTGACGCGTCTCAGTTGGCTGCAATTCGAGCCAACGACATGAAGAATCCTGCTGACCATGTGATCCTGCCCGAGATCATCAGCAAGGAGCCGCTGGGTCCCGTGGTCCGTCGCGGCGATGAAGACTGGGCCAAGCTCGTGACCTGGGTGCATTTCGCCATGTTGGCAGCCGAAGAGGCTGGCATCACCTCGGCCAACGTCGATACCAAGAAGTCGGAGGCTGTACCCGACACCCAGCGTCTGCTCGGTCAGGCCAACAACGATTTTGGCAAATCGGTGGGTGTTGATGCAGCCTGGGCCTATCGAGTGATCAAGCAGGTCGGTAACTACGGTGAAGTCTTTGAGCGCAATGTGGGTAAGACCACTCCGCTGAAGCTTGACCGCGGTCAGAACGCACTCTGGACCAATGGCGGCCTGCAGTACGCCCCACCGATCCGTTAATTTTTAGGTCTTTTTCTAGAGTAATGCCGTCAGTCTCAGACTTGGTCTGGGTCTGACGGTCTTTCGCTGAATGTCCAGTTTTTTCTCAAACCCCAAAGCACGCGCCCTGTTCTGGCAGGTCTTGTTGATCGGCCTGTTGGCGGTCGGCTTCTGGTTGTTGGTGGGTAATCTGCAGGCGAACCTGTCCAAGCGCGGCATTGAGATGGGGTTCGGATTCCTATCGGAACCTGCTGGCTTTGACATCGCCGAGCGAGCCATCGAATACTCGGCTGACAGCAGCTACTGGCGAGCCTATGCCGTCGGCATTCTGAATACCCTGCGTGTGGCCGTGTTGGGCATCGTCTTGGCCAGTACTCTGGGCCTATTGATCGCGATCGGCAGCCTGTCAGTGAATGTCTTGGTGGCCGCGATTTGTCGTGGGTTTGTCGAGCTCGTTCGAAATGTTCCTTTGCTGCTGCAACTCTTTTTTTGGTACCTGAGCCTCACGGCTGCGCTACCAGACAATACTTCTCCAGTCTCCTTCGGATTTGGTTTTTTCCTGGACAAAGGCGGGTTCCACTTTCCCTGGTTCGAGGATGGCTGGTTCTCCGCGGTGGCGATACCTGAGCCGGGCCCTTTTGGCCTGACCGGTGGCGCTAGCCTATCGCCGGAGTTCATCGCACTCCTGGTTGGTCTGACCATCTACACCAGTGCCTTTATTGCAGAGGTGATTCGGGCTGGTGTGCTGTCGGTGCCCAAGGGGCAATCAGAGGCGGCCAAGGCCTTGGGCCTCTCGGGCTGGCAGCAACTGCGTCTGGTCATTCTGCCGCAGGCCTTGCGGGTGATCATCCCGCCAACCACCAACCAGTATCTCAACCTAACCAAGAACAGCAGCCTGGCTGTGGCCATTGGTTATCCTGAATTGGTCAGCGTGGCCACCACCACCCTCAACCAGACCGGGCACGCCGTCGAGGCGATCTCGATTCTCATGCTGGTCTATCTGACGATCTCCCTGCTGACCTCATTCATCATGCATCGATTTGAGCAGGCCACTCGCCTGAAGGAACGTTGATGCAGCCGGTTCAATCGAGCGTAGCCTCGTCGCCCCCGGTGATCAGTCGGCTCGCACCAATTCGTATGCTCTTCAAGGGCCGACTCAACGGCGCTTTGTCTCTCTTGGCCATCGCCGTGCTGGCGTGGCTCGCCGTGACATTCGTCCCCTGGGGGGTCACCCATGCGGTCTTTGACAACAACCTTGAGGCCTGCCGAGCGGCTCGAGGTCAGGGGGCCTGCTGGGGTTTGATCGGCGAGAAGTGGCGTCTGATTCTGTTTGGTCGATACCCCTTTGAGGAACTCTGGCGGCCGGTTGTTGCCAGCTGCCTCATGGTGCTGGCCTGCCTGGTGATAGCCCGGCGTCAATGGTGGAGGCCTTGGATTCTGTTGGCTGCGGTTGGCGTGGTGGTCGCCTCGGTTCTCTTGATGCTGGGCGGCTTCCTTGGTCTGACGTCAGTACCCACGGAGCGGTTGGGTGGCCTATCCCTGACCCTCTTGTTGGCCATCATCGGAAATCTCATGTCACTGCCACTGGCCGTTGGTCTGGCACTGGGGCGTTGCTCTCACCTCCCGTTGATCCGAGTGGTCTGCTCGACCTTTGTCGAGGTGGTTCGAGGCGTCCCGCTGGTGACAGTCCTGTTCATGGCCAGTTTTATGTTCCCCTTGTTCTTGCCCAGTGGCATGAATCCGGATGTACTGCTGCGTGTCGCCGTGGGCCTGACCATTTTTAGCGCGGCCTATCAGGCCGAGGTCATTCGGGGGGGTATTAACAGCGTTCCCAGGGGGCAGTTAGAAGCCGCGCAGTCTCTCGGCATGGGCTATTGGCTGACGCAAGGCAAAGTGGTCCTGCCCCAGGCTTTCCGAGTGGTGGTTCCACCATTGGTGAATAGTTTTATTGCCCTGTTTAAGGACACTTCCCTGGTCACCATCGTTAGCTTGTTTGAGCTCTTTGGCAGTCTCCGCCTAGCTTTGGCCGATCCTGAGTGGCGCCCCTTCTATGTCGAGGGCTTCATTTTTGTTGCCCTGATTTACTGGATCTTCTGCAGTGCCATGAGCAAATACGCAAGAGGCCTGGAGCGAGACTTTGCTGCAGCCCGACGCTAGTGATGTTGGGGCGTCATAGACTTCCGATCGACAGGTTTGAACACACTAAGAGGTGAGTGAGATGTCCATCATTACCTTTGAGAAGGTCTCAAAGTGGTACGGCCAGTTTCAGGTTCTCAAGGACATTGATTTGTCAGTGGCTTCGGGAGAGCGGATCGTGGTCTGTGGTCCCTCGGGTAGTGGCAAGTCGACCCTCATTCGATGTGTCAACGCCCTCGAACCCTATCAAGCTGGACGGCTGACGGTCTGCGGGACGCATCTAACAGACGATCTCAAGTCGATCCATCGGGTGCGTGAACAGGTCGGCATGGTCTTTCAGAGCTTTAACCTCTTCCCGCACCTAACGGTTCTAGACAACCTGACCCTTGCACCCATTCATGTCTTGGGCGTTGACAAGGACCAGGCGGTGAAGACTGCCATGGCTCAGCTAGAGCGGGTTCGGATTGCAGAGCAGGCGCAGAAATACCCTGGGCAGCTGTCTGGTGGTCAGCAGCAGCGGGTGGCCATTGCCCGCACCCTGTGTATGTCTCCCAAGGTCTTGTTGTTTGATGAGCCCACCAGCGCCTTGGACCCCGAAATGGTCAAAGAGGTATTGGATGTGATGGTTGAACTTGCCCAGCAGGGCTCGACCATGATCTGCGTCACCCACGAGATGGGATTCGCCCGAGAGGTGGCCGATCGTGTGATCTTCATGGATGCGGGCACGATTGTGGAGCAGGCCGATCCCGAGACCTTCTTTGGGTCGCCCAAACACCCAAGAGCCATCGATTTCTTAAGCAAAATTCTGGCCCATTGATGTTTTCATTTTGAAAGGACGATTGATGTCACGGTATCGCATTGCCGCCATCCCAGGCGATGGCATTGGTAAAGAGGTTATGCCTGAGGGCATTCGCGTTCTCGAGGCGGCTGCGAGCCGTTTTAACCTGAAGTTGGACTTCGATCATTTTGATTTTGCCTCTTGTGACTATTACCTCAAACACGGAGACATGCTGCCACCCGACTGGAAAGATCAGATTGGCGGTCATGATGCGATCTTTTATGGTGCAGTTGGCTGGCCGGCCACTGTGCCGGATCACATCTCGCTCTGGGGCTCGTTGCTGAAGTTTCGGCGGGAGTTCGATCAGTACGTCAACCTGCGCCCCGTTCGCCTGATGCCAGGTGTTCGCTCTCCGCTGGCTGGTCGTGAGCCTGGCGACATTGACTTCTATGTGGTTCGCGAAAATACCGAGGGTGAATATTCATCGGTTGGTGGTGTGATGTTTGGGGGTACCGACCGGGAGGTTGTGATTCAAGAGACGGTGATGACTCGTCATGGCACAGACCGCGTCTTGCGGTTCGCCTATGAGCTGGCCAATAAGAGACCCAAGAAGCACCTGACGTCTGCCACCAAGAGCAATGGCATTGCGATTACCATGCCCTGGTGGGATCAACGGGTTGAGACCATGGCCAAAGACTACCCACAGATCAGGACAGACAAGTTTCACATCGACATCCTGACCGCCCATTTTGTGCAGCATCCGGACTGGTTTGACGTCGTGGTGGCCAGCAATCTCTTTGGTGACATCTTGTCCGACCTGGGTCCCGCTTGTACGGGGACCATCGGCATTGCGCCATCTGGCAACCTGAACCCAGAGCGCAACTTCCCTTCTTTGTTTGAGCCCGTTCACGGATCCGCTCCCGATATTGCCGGCAAGGGCGTTGCCAATCCCATTGGTCAGATCTGGTCGGGGGCCATGATGCTCGATTTCCTCGGGCATTCCGAGGCGCACGACGCCATTCTGCGAGCCATTGAGCAGGTTCTGCGAGACGGTCCCAAGACCCGCGATCTGGGTGGTCAGGCTGGCACAGTGGAGGTTGGCCAGGCGATCGCCAAAGCAGTTGCGACTGCATGACAGCCATTCAGCCCGACTTGGGGCGACATCCCGAGCCTGATGCCGTGCTAGACCTGATGCGCCGCAGTTTTCAGGCTGCCGTGGCTGCTGCGGACCCGATCCAACTCCTGGCGCCTCATTTGCCGAGCCCACCGTCTGGACGAACCTTGGTGGTCGGCGCGGGCAAGGCAGCCGCCAGCATGGCGGCGGCAGTCGAGGCGGCTTGGCCAGCGGATCGGCCCCTATCCGGGTTGGTGATCACTCGTTATGCCCATGGGCTTGCACTCGATCGAATCCGTTGCGTAGAGGCAGGACACCCGGTTCCGGATCAGGCCGGTGAGAGCGCGGCTGCAGAGATTCGGAGCATGGTGGCCTCGCTCACGGGGCAAGATCAATTAATCGTTCTGGTCTCGGGTGGCGGTTCAAGCCTGCTGTCGCTGCCGGTTGCTGACGTGTCGATGGCCGACCTGAAGAAGCTGACAACCGACCTGCTGCGCTCAGGCGCACCCATCACCGACATGAACATCGTTCGCAAGCACCTGTCGCAGATTCAGGGCGGTCATCTGGCATTGGCCAGTCGGGCCCCCGTGACCGCCTTGGTGATTTCAGATGTGGTGGGCGATGATCCCTCCTCGATTGCGTCGGGTCCTTGTAGCCCCGATCCATCAACCTACCGAGATGCGCTAGACGTTTTGGATCGTTGGGCAGTGACCCCACCGACTTCCATTCAGGCCCACCTGCAAAAGGGTCTGCAGGGCGAGGTGGCCGAGACACCCAAACCTGGAGATGCCCGTCTGTCTCATGTCAACACTCGCCTGGTCGCCACTGCTCAAAAGAGTCTTCGGGCTGCAGGGGCTGTCTTTGCCGCGGCCGGCGTTCGACCAGTTCTCTTGGGGGATTCGGTGACGGGAGAGGCGCGGGATGTCGCCAGTGGTCTGGCGTCTTGGGTTCGAGAAATCGCCCAAGACCGATCGAGTGATGTTCAGCGTCCCGTAGCCTTGATCTCTGGTGGCGAGTGCACCGTCACGGTTCGGGGAGATGGCAAGGGAGGTCGTTGTTCTGAATACCTTCTCTCCATGGGGTTGGCAGTGGAGTCTCTTGGGGTGGCCGATCGAGTCTACGGAGTGGCCGCTGATACGGATGGCATCGATGGGGCCAGTGAGGCAGCGGGTGCCTTGCTGACACCGACCAGCCTCGCACAGGCTCGAGCACTAGGCGTTCAGCCCATGCGAGCCCTAACGAGCAATGACGCCCTGGCGGTTTTCGAGCCGCTTGGCCTGACCTTGGTGACCGGCCCAACGCGGACCAATGTCAACGACTACCGGGCGATTCTCGTACTATAAGACCCTCAAGAGTCTAATAGGAACGCTGTGAACGATTTGGTCATTCCAAAACCAGACGACTGGCATTTGCACCTTCGAGACGGTAAGGCCATGGCCAGTGTGGTGGGTTACACGGCCAGACAATTTGGGCGTGCGCTGATCATGCCCAATCTGCGGCCTCCGATTGTGAATGTCGAGATGGCCTTGGCGTATCGGGACAGAATTCTCAAAGCCCTCGGTCCGACTGAGCAGGACTTCAATCCCTACATGGCCCTGTACCTGACGGACAACACGTCCGCTCAAGAGGTCAGGCGCGCAGCCGAGACCCCGGGGATCTTGGCCTACAAACTCTATCCTGCTGGCGCGACCACCAATTCTGATAGTGGTGTTACTGATCTGACCCGTTGCTATGCCGCTCTAGAGGCCATGCAAGACAGTGGGGTGGTCTTGTGTGTGCATGGTGAGGTCACCGATCACCAGGTGGATGTCTTTGATCGAGAGGCTCGATTCATTGAGGATGTGCTGATTCCGCTGCGGGCGAAGTTCCCCGGTCTGCGAATCGTCTTCGAGCACGTCACCACGAAAGAGGCAGCCGACTACGTGCGTCAGGCCGAGGGATCTATTGCGGCCACCATTACCCCGCAACACCTTCTGTTCAATCGCAACAGTCTTTTCAAGGGTGGGTTGCGGCCTCACTACTATTGCCTTCCAGTGCTCAAGCGTGAGCCCCATCGCCAGGCTCTGCTCCAGGTCGCTGCCAGTGGCTCCCCTCGGTTCTTTCTGGGAACCGACTCTGCGCCGCACTCAAAGGACGCCAAGGAGATGGACTGTGGCTGTGCCGGCTGTTTTAGCGCCCCGCATGCCATGGCGTTGTATGCCCAGGTATTCGATGGCCTCGGCTGCCTAGACCGCCTGGCTGATTTCGCCTCACGGTTTGGAGCCCAGTTCTATGGCTTGCCGGTCTCTGAGCAGACCATCACCCTGACTCGAGGCCAATCCACGATCGAGACCAGCCTGCCCTATGAGGGCGGTGATGCTCAGATTGTGCCGCTGGCCGCAGGAGAGCCACTGGGTTGGCAGTTGCGCCTGTAAATCCCTGGCTGTCCGCCTTTGATCCTCAGGCCAGGCAAGCCTGCCTCACACTCCCCCCAAAGGCTTTGCGTGAGTGGTTTGATGCGACGGCTGAGTCAAGAGGTCTTCTGACTGGGCATGGCGCACCGCTCCATATGATTGATCAGTCCGAGTTGCCACTTGGACGCGCCTACGAAACCCACATTGCCCAGACTGGCGGACTGCCCACCCGCGACAACCTCCACGATCGGTTCAACGCACTGGTCTGGCTGCACTTGCCCAGACTCAAGGCCCTGCTCAATGCGGTTCAGGCCCAAGAAATCAGTCGACATGGACACCAAAACAACCAGCGGGGGCCTTGGCGCGACTGGGCTACTTTGCTCGATGAGAGTGGTGTTGTGGTGCTGGCCCAGCAAGATGAGCAGGTCTTGCGAGATTGCTGGCGGGAACACGACTGGCTTGGTTTGTTTTGGGAACACAGATCGAAGTGGCAGGTGTGCCAGGCGCGTCACAGGCGGCAAGGGCCTGATGGCTTGATGGTCCCCAGTGTCTCGCATGCCGAGGGTCCGGTATGGTCGGTCTGGCCCGTGGGTCATGCCTTGTTGGAGAAGGGTCAGAGACCTTACAAGGCCATCACCGCCCAGGCTTGGGTCTTGGAGGGCCGGGCCGCCTCGCTGGATTCGGAATCAGACTCCGATGCACCGGCCGCCGATGGGTTCGACCGTTGGCGTCAGCTGGATGAGTTGGCCAGCCAGGCGTTATCCCTGAAGCAGCAGGCCGAGGCCGAGAGGCCGGCGCGTCTGTGGCCATTGCCCATCATGGGTATTCCCGGTTGGTGCCCTGACAACCAAGACCAGACTTTCTACCAAGATCCTCAGGTCTTTCGTCCCGCGCGTCCTTAGAGTGGTGCCTTGGCGGTACTCGCCGTTCAGTGGGGTTGGGTGACTGGGGCCTTGGCCGTTGGATTGTCGGTTTTACGAGCAGACACTTTGCACCTATAGTGCAGTCAGGAAGTGGGCTGGACGATCGCTGCCAACGTGAGTTGGGAGAGGAAGGTCCGGACTCCGCAGGGTAGGGTGACGGCTAACGGCCGTACGCAGCAAGTGGGTCTCGGCCCACCCAAGGCGAGGAACAGGGCCACAGAGACGAGTAATCAGCCGGCCAAGGGCATGGTTGAGGATGTGAAACGCGGTAACCTCCACCCGGAGCAACACCAAGTAGGCGCGCGAGAGGCTTGTCCTTGAAAAGGTGTCCCGCCTGATGCGCGCGGGTAGGTGGCTTGAGCCCATCAGCAATGATGGGCCTAGATGGATGGTCGTCATAGGGTTGGCCTGCTGGTCGGCCCCGTAACAGAATCCGGCCTACAGGCCCACTTCCGTTTTCTTCATCTCTAATCTTTATAAATCACTTTATCTTGTGGTTTGTAGACCCTTGATTTTGCGTGATTTATTTTTTTGATTTACTCCCCAAAAGCGCGCTAAGTGCTTGTTTCCTAAAGAAAAATCGGCCTGTTTCGGCTTGACCTTGAGCAGTCTTTTTCTTAAAGTGGGAAATAGTGTGAAAAAGTGGAGAAAAGTGGGTTTTTAGTTGGCCTGCTCTTGCTCTGCCTTTTATCTGGTCAAGGGGACGCATTCGATTATGTACGCCGGCATTTCAGCACTCAATCTCGACACCAAGGGTCGGATGACGCTGCCTGCTCGTTATCGCGAGATGCTCCTGTCACAGTCCAGCGGTCAATTGGCCCTCATCGAGAGCGACGATGGCTGTCTTCTGCTCATGCCCTATGACCGTTGGCTCTCCAAGGTGGGCCAGTTGTCGCCCGACGAATCTGCCGATGAGCGCAGGCGCTTCTGGCTGGGTATGAGCGACACCCCTGAAATTGATACAGCCGGCCGAGTCTTGATCAATCCGGTTCTTCGGGATGGTGCTGGCATCAGCCGTGAGGTCATGCTCTTGGGTGTTGGCGAACACTTTGAGATTTGGGACGCCAGCCGTCTGGCTGCTCATAAAGAGCAGGTCCGAGCTCGCAAGATGCGAGGGCCTGCGTGATTGTTGGCTGGCTCCGAACTCCCTCACATCACAGTCTTGCTCCAAGAGGCCGTCGATGCCCTCGTTACTGATGCCCAGGGAGTCTATGTGGATCTGACCTTTGGCCGCGGCGGGCACAGCAAGGCATTGCTGGCACGCCTAGGCCCCAAAGGCCGTTTGATTGCACTGGACCGAGACCCCGCTGCAGCAGCCCTGGCCAACCGGCTGACCGATTCGCGATTTTCCTTTGTGCATGCACCGTTCTCCCAGATTGGCGCGGTGTTGGCAGGGCTTGGTGTTGATCAGGTCGACGGACTGTTGGCTGATCTCGGTGTGTCGTCTCCACAGATTGACGAGGCGAGTCGTGGATTTAGCTTCATGCGGGATGGCCCCCTGGACATGCGCATGGATCCAACCAAAGGATGGTCTGCTGCTCAGTGGCTGGCGCAGGTGGACGTGTCCGAACTAGAGGAGGTGATACGAGACTATGGCGACGAACGGCATGCTGGCCCGATTGCGCGGGCGATTGTGTCTCGCTGCGAGCAGGCAGCCCTTGGTCAGGCGGAGCCGCTGGCGCGCACCGGCCAACTTGCAGATCTTGTCTCTCAGACGGTGCGCCGCAGGCGCGGGGCGGATGCGGGGCAGCATCCCGCTACGCGCACCTTTCAGGCTATACGGATTCGTGTCAATCAAGAACTCGATGAACTCGACACCTTGCTTGAGGCGGCCCCAACCCTGATCAAGCCAGGAGGACGGCTGGCAGTCATCAGCTTTCACTCGCTCGAGGATCGGCGCGTCAAGCAAGGCTTGCGACCCTCCCAGTCCGACCAGCTCGCGCGGCCGCGAGGCATGGGGCGCGGTCAGTGGGCCTTGCTGTCAGGGCTGACTTCGACCACCCGTCATCCCACAGAAACACATGCACCGATGCGTGAACTTCGCAAGATCAAGCCCAGTGAAGAGGAGGTGAGGGCGAACCCGCGAGCTCGAAGCGCGATTCTGCGGGTGGGAGAGCGCCTGGCCTCTGGCGCTGTGCTGAGTCACCCATCTGGTCATGGGGGTCAGCCATGAGCCGGCATTGGTTTCTTGCAGCCCTGCTGGTGGTCAGTGCTTTGGCGCTGGTCAACGCTCGTTATCACGAGCGCAGGCTGTTTGCTCAGATTGAACGGGCCGAGAGACAGAATCAGAAACTGGCTTCGGATATCGAGACCCTGCGGGTAGGCCTTACCAGTCTGGGGGCACCTGCCCGGTTGGATGGGCTGGTGAAGTCCAAGCTCGGACTAGAGCCGATCCGGCCCAGTCAGACCCTGGTCTATCGAGCCCAGGAGTCGCGGCCATGAACCAGTCTCGCGCCCAGGCCATCGGGGGAGCCGCCAAGGCCGGCCAGATTCTGACCTGGCGTGCGACCGCCGGCCGCTCCCGTTTTGTCCTGTTCTGCCTGATGGCGGCTTTATTGGCCGTGTTGATCCGCGCGTTTGTATTGCAACACCTGCATGTGGAGCAGTGGCAAAAACGGGCAGAGAATCGATACGAGCGCATCCGGGAGCTACCGGCCGCCAGGGGCCGTCTGCTGGACCGTCACGGTGCGGTCATTGCGGTTAGCATCCCCGAAAACCGACTGGGCATTGTGCCGTCCCTGTTTCGGGTCGAGCATCCCAAGTTCCCGGAACTGGCCAAGCTGATCGGACAAAAGCCCGAGGACCTCAAGCGGCAAATCCTAGCGGCCAAGCGCTTTTTCTATCTCCCAGGTGGCCTCAACCTGGACATCACTGACCGCATCAGAGCCTTGGGTCTGCCGGGCATTGAGCTAGAACAAGAGTTCCATCGTCACTACCCCTTGGGGGAGACGTTTGCCAATCTGATTGGCTTTACCGATGTTGATGAGCGCGGCCAAGAGGGGTTGGAGCGGGCTTTCGATACAGCACTCAGAGGACGAGCCGGTGTAGAGCGCGTCCTGGTGGATCGTCGCAACCAGGTCTTTGGCCAGAAGCAGGCTCAGTCCGCGAACCCGGGTGGTGATCTGCAACTCTCCCTAGACGCCAATTTGCAGGCCATCACGCACATGGCAGTCAGTCAGGCACTGCAGACCCATCGGGCCAAGGGTGCAGCGGCGGTGATGGTAGACACCCGGACGGGTGAAGTGCTTGCAATGGCCAATGCACCAAGTTTTAACCCGAACGTTCGCGTGAGATTGGACCCGAATCGTGTTCGCAACCGAGCCGTGGCCGACAGCTTTGAGCCAGGTTCGACCCTGAAGCCATTTGTCATTGCAGCCGCCCTAGACGCTGGGCAGATTCGCCCGAGCAGCAAGATTCAGACGGCACCGGGTGCCATGACCATCAGTGGAAGAACCATTCGGGACGCCCATGCCCACGGTCTTCTGACGGTGACGGAGGTCTTGCAGAAGTCCAGCAACATTGGGACGGCCAAGATCGCACTAGACCTGCCATCTCAGGTCATTTACGACCGGTATCGGTCCCTTGGCTTTGGGGCTGCCTCTCCCGTCAGCCTGCCCGGTGCGGTATCGGGCCGATTGCGCCCCTGGCAGTCGTGGGTACAGATCGACAAGGCGACCATCTCGTATGGGCATGGCATCGCAGTCTCTCTCGTTCAGGTGGCTCGGGCTTACACGGTCTTCGCAAGGCAGGGTGATTTGGTTGATCTGACCCTTCGGCCTGTAGAGGGCCCTGTTGAGGGGCAGACCATCTTCACCCCCCAGACTGCACGCGAGATTCGACAGATGTTGGAGTTGGCCACTGGTCCTGGTGGAACGGCTCCCAAGGCTCAGATCCCCGGCTTTCGAGTGGCTGGTAAGACCGGCACTGCTCACAAGCCCGAGGCCGGCGGTTATAGCAAGTCGCGGTACATCGCCTCTTTTGTTGGTTTCGTGCCAGCGGACGTCCCCCGGTATGTCATCGCGGTCATGGTTGACGAGCCCAGCGCAGGCAAGCATTACGGTGGTGACGTGGCTGCCCCAGTCTTCGCACAGATCGCCAGTGAGAGCCTGCGTCGCCTGCAAATGTCGCCGGATCCCCGGATCAGAGTGGTGCCCAGTACCGCCTCCATTGGGGAGGGTACATGACCGACCGGCCCGGCATTCCAGTCTCTAGCCTTCATCCACTGATGGTGTTTGATCAGCAGGCCGAGGCACTGGCCCAGGTCCTACGGAGCCTGGCACCTCATCAGTCCCAGCTGCTTGACGAAGTGGCTGCAGCGAGCCCGGGGGATTGGGTCTGTCTCTGCCCGGGACGAAGCACCGGTCTCTCGGCATTGTTGCAAATGGCCCATGATCATGGACTTGGTCGCCTCGTCATCGATACGGCAGATCAGCCTGCTCTCGAGCAGTGGCTGTTGGCAGTCCCGGCTTGGCAGCCCGAGGTCAAGACCCTGCCAGACCTGGCCAAGCGCAGGGGTGTGTTGGCGCATGCGTTTTATGGCCATCCGACCAGCGACATGACCGTGGTTGCGGTGACCGGTACGAATGGCAAATCCAGCGTGGCTCATGGCCTGGCCAGATGTCTGGCGGTCCAATATGGCTCTGCGGCCAGCATCGGAACACTGGGCATCAGCCTTCATCAATTCTCCTCGGATCGAGTTCAGAGTCAGTCGGTCGACAAACCTGAGTTGACCTCTCTACCCGCGGTTCGGCTGGCCAGGTCTTTGGCCATGCTGCGGCAAAGGGGTGTGAGGCATGTGGTTCTGGAGGCCAGTTCCATTGGCTTAGACCAGTACCGCCTGGCTGGTTGTCAGATTCGGGTGGCCGCTTTGACCAATTTGACCCGAGACCATTTGGATTATCACGGCAGTCTGGAGGCCTACGCCCAAGCCAAACGTTTGCTTTTTCAAGCCCCCGGGCTTGCGGCTGCGGTGCTGATCAAGCCCGACCAAGACGCGCTCCCCCAGGCCCATTGGCTGTTTGATCAGGTGGTCTCAGAGACGTCTGCACTTGAGCAAATCCTGCTGTCGGTTGAGCCAGATGGGCGAGTCCAGATCAATGGTCTTGCCTCCTCAACTCCCCCATCTGATGGCCTGTTGGGTCAGCACAACCAAGAAAATCGGGCCGTTGCGATGGGCTGCCTGAAGGCGTTGGGTGTGGACGAAGCCGCCTGGCCTGGTTTGCTGCAGGCCTTCTGCCTGCCCGCGGGGCGACTTGAGCGTGTGGACTCGAAGGGGCTGGCCGATGAAGCCGAGGCCGAAGGCCAGCCACTGGTCTATGTTGATTACGCGCACACGCCGGACGCTCTGGCCAGAGTTCTGGAGGCTTTGATGCCTCTGGCCAGAAAGAGGGGCGGTTCACTGCGACTGGTTTTTGGCTGTGGGGGCAATCGGGATCGAGGCAAGCGGGCCCTGATGGGTGCGGTCGCAGCCGAGTCCGCCGATTTGATCTGGCTCACGGCGGACAATCCCCGTAGCGAAGACCCCATGTCAATCGTCCAAGACATGCTTCAGGGTATGCAGGGCTGTCTCAAGCAGCGGGTGGTGCTGGATCGAGCACAGGCGATTGCCCAGGCCATTGGCAGCGCAAGATCAAAGGACGTCATTCTGATTGCCGGGAAAGGACATGAGTCCGGGCAGATCATGGCGGACCGGACGCTGCCATTTGAGGATCAGGACGAGGCGAAACGGGTTCTGGCGTCATGGCGGCCCAATCCCGGCCTGGATCAGTTGGCAACAGCCCTGGCGGACGCGGGACTTATGGTGCAAACGACCACCAGGCTCGATCCTGTTTTATTGGCCCAGGTGTCGTTATTGGGTTTTTGCACAGACAGTCGCCAGCTGCAGCCGGGTGATGTCTTTGTTGCCTTGTCGGGCGAGCGTTTCGATGGTCATGTCTTCTGTGAAGCTGTTGTTCGTGCGGGGGCCTCGGCCCTTGTTGTTAGCCAGCCATTCGAGATGCCCGCGGCCTTCTCACATGTGCCCGTGATCCAGGTCACAGACACCCAGGCCGCCTTAACGCAAATGGCTTCCACCTGGCGCAACGCCTGGAGCGGTGAATTGATTGCGGTGGTGGGTTCCAATGGGAAAACCACCGTGAAGGAGATGATGGCGGCTGTCCTGCGGACCAGCCACGGGGCCCAGCGGGTCCATGCAACTCCTGGCAACCTCAACAACCAAATTGGTGTCCCACTGAGCCTTCTTGGCCTTCTCGGTCTACACCGCTGCGCTGTGATTGAACTGGGCATGAACCACCCCGGTGAAATACACGGCTTGGCAACATTGGCCAGGCCAAGTCTGGTGGTGATGACCAATGCACAGCGAGAACACCAGGCCTTCATGAAGACGGTCGAGGCGTGCGCCCAAGAGAATGGTCAGGCGCTGCGTTGCCTGAGGTCAGATGGCTGCGCGGTCTTGCCCACCGATACTGCACACCTGCCGATCTGGCTGGATCAGGTGGCTGCGTCCTGTCGGCTGATGCTGTTTGGGGCCTTGTCCGAATCAGATGGTGCGATGGCAGAGCTGGATGCGATGGCCCAACAAGGGGGTAAGGCCCGCCTGGCTGCCATGGTTTGTTTTGATTCGGCCGATTCTCAAGAGTCTTCAACCCGGTTCGAGATGACCGAAGGACCTAACTCGGTGCAGCATTCGGCCGTGCTGCGAGGCATTGGTGAGCATTTCTCCAGAAATGCGGCGGCCGTCTTGGCTGCTGCCCGGGCGCTATCCATTCCAGCCGAGCAGGCCCTGGAGGCGCTCTCGGCCTTTGAGCCCATGCCAGGACGGGGCCGGATTCATCGATGGCCTGGTTTCCAATTGGTAGACGACAGCTACAACGCCAACCCGGATTCTGTTCGGGCAGCCATCGCGGGCTTGGCGAAACAACCCCCGCCCAGAGCCATTGTCCTGGGTGACATGGGGGAGGTTGGCGATTGCTCAGATGTCTTTCACGACGAAGTGGTCCAGCGCGCGCGCGACTGCGGAGTCGAGCGAATTTGTTTGCATGGTGTCGCGATGTCCGCCGCCGCCCAACGATCGGGAGTGGGTGAGGCATTTGAGTCCATTGACCGACTGGCCGACAGCCTTCGGTCTTGGATTGAGCAGCAGAACGAAAAGGGCCTTCACCCAACCATCTGGGTCAAGGGATCAAGGTTTATGAGAATGGAGCGCGTGTCCCAGGCGCTCCAGAACTGGATGACAGGACATGCTGCTCGCGCTCATTGATTATCTCGATACGCTGATCAAAGGGTTTGGAGTCTTTGGCTATCTCACGCTCCGGGCGGTGATGGCTACTCTGACGGCCTTGCTGCTCGGTCTGCTCCTGGGTCCCTGGGTCATCCGGAAACTCGCCCTTCTCAAAATTGGTCAGGCCGTCCGGGATGATGGACCCCAGACCCACCTCATCAAGGCCGGCACCCCCACCATGGGTGGTGCACTGATACTTCTGTCGATTGCCGTGACAACACTGCTCTGGGCCGATCTGTCCAATCGTTTCGTTTGGATTGTCTTGATCGTCACCCTCGGTCTGGGTGCGGTGGGATGGGTAGATGACTATCGCAAGGTGGTCTATCGCGACCCGAAGGGGTTGCCTGCTCGATGGAAGTATTTCTGGCAGTCGGTGATCGGTCTGGTGGCAGCCCTCTGGCTGGTGTTCAGCGTCTCCGCTCCGAGCAATGCCGCCGCCTGGCAACTCTTCGTCCAGTGGATTCAAAACGGGTTTGTGGTCAGTCTGCCGCCCACTACTGATTTGATCGTGCCCTTTTTCAAAAGCGTGGCCTATCCACTGGGCGTGTTCGGCTTTGTGCTGCTGTCCTACTTTGTCATTGTTGGCAGCAGCAATGCAGTCAACCTGACCGATGGCCTCGATGGCTTGGCCATCATGCCCACCGTCTTGGTGGCTGGCGCCCTCGGTGTCTTTGCCTACGTCGCCGGCAACGCTGTTTTCTCTAAATACCTCCTGCTGCCATTTATTCCTGGTGCTGGAGAGTTGACAGTGTTCTGTGCTGCCCTCGTCGGTGCGGGTCTGGCCTTTCTCTGGTTCAACGCCTATCCGGCGACTGTCTTTATGGGGGATGTTGGCGCCCTGGCACTTGGTGGCGCCTTGGGGGCCGTCGCGATTGTGGTCAGACAAGAGATCGTGCTCTTCATCATGGGGGGTGTCTTTGTTGCCGAGACTCTGTCCGTGATGCTGCAGGTTGCTTATTTCAAATACACCAAACGCCGTTTTGGGGAGGGCCGACGCATTCTGCGAATGGCCCCGTTGCATCACCACTTCGAAGAGTCTGGTTGGAAAGAGACGCAGGTCGTGGTGCGTTTCTGGATCATCACCATGATGCTGGTCCTCGCCGGCTTGGCCACACTCAAGATCCGCTAGAACGACGATGGCCCTACAGAGTCCCACCTCGCAGACGAACCCAAGGCCAATGGGCTGGACTTGGTTTAGCGACTCCAACTGGCAGGGTCGCTTGGCTCTCGTCATCGGCGCTGGTGAGTCTGGACTGGCCACTACTCGTTGGCTAAGGCAGCGGGGCATGACTGTGCGTCTGGTGGATTCGCGCTCCGATCTGCCCTTGGCGTCGGGACTGGCGAATGCGGATGATGGGGTGGAACTCTTACTCGGACAGAGCCTGCCATTTTCGGAAACGCTCTTGAGTGGGGTAGACCTGCTGGTTCCTTCTCCTGGCCTGTCACCTCACGAGGGAAGGCCACAGTCGATTGCCAATCTCCTCTCGCAGGCGCAGGCTGAGGGTCTGGCGGTGGCCAGTGAACTGGATCTGTTTGACTGGGCCCTTGAGATGGAGCATCAGGCAGCTGCTGACCACGATGACCAGTCACCCGAGTTGGCCCTTAACCGACCGATGGTCTTGGCCATCACTGGTAGCAATGGCAAGACCACCACTGCCAAGCTCTGCTACCACCTGCTCACCAGCCTTGGTCTAGACGTGGAGCTGGCGGGAAATGTGAGCCCCTCCATGCTGGAGGCCTTGATGGTCCGGCAAGCTCGCCATCAACCGCCCAAGGCCTGGATCTTGGAACTATCCAGTTTTCAGCTCGCCCTCTCGAGTCGATTCTCTCCTACTGCTGCGACCGTCTTGAATCTCAGTCAGGATCATCTCGATTGGCACCTGGACTATGACGACTACGCAAATGCCAAGCTGAGGGTGTTTGGCCTGCCCCGGCCAACGGGCAGCATGATCGTCAATCGAGACGATCAGCCCTTGTTGGAGAGAATCCAGATCCTTCGTGATGGCCTGGCCACCAATCGATCCTTGGGACGATCATCCAAGACCAAGCTTCAGATGCCGCCCGTTATCACCTTCGGCCTCCAGACGCCTGCTGACCACACCGCTGGTTTTGGTGTTCTCAAGGAGTCGCTGGAATGGTTGGTTCATCAGCCTGCGCCCTGGACAGAGGATGACGACCATCCACCGCTGGTTCGACTGATGCCGGCCCAGGCGCTTCGACTTCGGGGCCGTCACCACTGGCTCAATGCACAGGCAGCCCTGGCCTTGTGCATGACGGTATCCTCGGATTTGGCCGGCATGCTGTTTGCCTTGCGGGACTATCGAGGTGAGGACCACCGCATGCAAGACATCGCGACGAGTCGGGCCATTACCTTTGTAGATGACAGCAAGGGCACCAATGTTGGTGCCACGGTGGCGGCACTATTGGGCGACCCCATGATGACAGCAGTCATCCTCGGCGGCCAGGGCAAAGGACAGGCTTTCGATGAGTTGGGCCGCGCGGTGGTTCAGGCCGGCGCCCATGCCATCTGCATCGGTGAGGCTGGCCCTGAGATCATTCAGGCAGTCAGGGCCTCTGGCGGGCAGGCTGAGCCTGCGACCGACATGACTGATGCCGTCGCCAAGGCCTGTGAATGGATTCTTGCAAGGCGGTCTGACGAGACACAGGCTGCCCGTGTCTTGCTATCGCCAGCATGCGCCAGTTTTGACATGTTCCGGAACTATGCCCATCGGGCCGATGTGTTTGCCCAGTCCGTCTCGCGGCAGGTTGAGCAATGGGGCCAGCCATGCTGACCGGCTCGGTCCAGCAGGCGGGCAGTCCCGCTGCCATGGATAGAACACTCTTTGCGGTCTTCATGGGGCTGCTCGCCCTGGGCCTAGTGATGGTCTATTCAGCCAACCTACCTCTGCCGAGTAGCAACGCGACCGCGGTCTTCTGGAAGCAGATGCGGGGTCATCCCACGCATCTGCTGATTGGCCTGACGGCCTTTGCAGTGTTGTTAAGGGTGCCGATCGATCTCTGGCAAAAACTCTCTGGCCTGATTTTTGGGGTCGGCATCGCCCTGCTGGTGGCGGTCGCACTCATCAAGTTGATTGGTGGCCCAGCCATGTTGAAGGACGGTGCCGTTCGAGCCATTCCGCTTGGCGTCATGACACTGCAACCGTCGGAGTTGATGAAGCTCTTTGCCTTGATCTTTGCGGCCGCCTATGCAGTGCGTCGTCACGATCGAATGAGAAATGACTTGTTGCGGGGTCTGGCACCCATTGGCGTATTGATGCTGGTCGTGATTTTTCTCTTGCTCTACCAGCCGGATCTTGGCTCTACGATTGTGATCACCCTCACAGTAGCGACCGTCTTGTTTCTGGGCGGCATGAGCATGCGTGTGGTGATTCCTCTGATGGTCATCATGCTCGGCTTCTTTTTCTTGATGGTGTATTTCACGCCTTGGCGCCTGATGCGGCTGGTCTCTTACCTCACCCCGTGTGACCCAGGCCATGTCCAGACCACCGGCTATCAGTTGTGTGGCGCCCTGATCGCCTTTGGTCACGGCGGCCTTTTTGGATCTGGGCTTGGCACGGGGATTGCCAAGATGGGGCACCTGCCCCTGCCTCACACAGACTTCATCTTTGCAGTCATTGGCGAGGAGTTGGGTTTCTTTGGCGTGACCGTTCTCTTGTTGGCTTTTGCCTACTTGATTCGTCGTGCGATGGAGATTGGACGCCTGGCCATGTCCCAGGAGCGTCTCTTTGCGGGCCTCGTGGCCCAGGGCATCGGTGTCTGGATTGGCCTGCAGACTTTTATTCATGCAGGCGTCAACACTGGCTTGCTGCCCACCAAGGGTCTGACCTTGCCCTTTATCAGCCACGGTGGTTCCTCGATGTTGGTGGTCTGTATGGCCATGGGGCTGCTCATGCGTATCGACATCGAGAATCGCGCCGGCTTGCGGGGACGAGCCGAGGCCCCAGCTAAACCGGCTCAGCGGAGTCGAACCATTGGCAGGAGGAGTTGGGCATGACCAACCCCAGCCAGACTCTTGATGTTTTGATTGCCGCCGGCGGGACCGGGGGCCATGTGTTCCCAGCCGTTGCAGTCGCTGGCCGACTCAAGGCCATGGGCCTAGGAGTGCACTGGATTGGCACGAACCGGGGACTGGAGCACAAGGTTGCCAAGTCTTCTGATCTGACGCTGACTGAACTGGCCTTTGAGGGCGTTCGAGGCAAAGGGCTCACGGGCTGGCTTCGACTGCCCACTCGTCTAGCGATGGCCGCCTGGGAGGTCTTTCAGATTCTGCGTCGCATTCGCCCCCGGTTGGTGATGGTCTTTGGTGGATACGTCAGTTTCCCAGTCGGCCTCGTGGCGCGCTTGATGGGTCTTCCGTTGATCGTCTTGGAGCAGAACGCAGTCATGGGCAGCGCCAATCGCTGGCTGGCCCGTCTCGCCGATGCGGTGGTGACCAGTTTCCCGAATACCCGCTATGCCCCCCGGACTAGCCAGTGCCTGGGCAACCCAGTGCGCGAGGCTCTGGTGAGGGGTGAGCCGCATGATCGAGTGATCGCAAGTCGTTCGGGAGCAATCAGGATCTTGGTGCTGGGCGGGAGTCTTGGTGCAGCACCACTCAATCAGTTCTGCCCAAGAATCTTTGCGCAATGCCAAGACCAGGGTGTGCGATTTGAGGTTCTGCATCAGACGGGTCTTGCGGGTCTGGAGCAGACCCGTAGGCTCTATCAGGATCTAGCGGTTCAGTCGGAGGTCGTTGCGTTTATCGATGACATGGCCAGTGCCTATGAATGGGCTGATCTGTTGATCTGTCGAGCTGGCGCCTCGACAGTTGCGGAGCTGATGGCGCTGGCCATCCCCGCCATCTTTGTGCCGCTACCCCATGCGATTGATGACCATCAGACCGCAAATGCTGCTGCGATGACCGAGCAAGGCACGGCCTGGCTGGTAGCCCAAGGACCAGATTTTCAGGCCAGGGTGACCGAGATTCTAATGAACCTGCGTCGCGAGGACTTGGTCGATCGCGCCAGAAAATTGGTGGATGCTGATGCACGCCACGCCCTCTCATCAGTGATTGACCTGGTTCAACAAAAATTTCTCAGACCCACGGCCCCAAACAGTCCCGGAGCAGGCGCATGAAACACAAGATTGGCACACTGCATTTCATTGGGATCGGGGGCTCGGGCATGTCAGGCATCGCCGAGGTGATGCTGAACCAAGGCTATCGGGTCCAGGGATCAGACTTGCAGTCCTCTGCGGTTACTCAACGGCTGGCCGACCAGGGGGCCAAGATTTTTGTGGGGCACGAGGCCTCGCAGGTGGCCCAGGCGGATGTGGTGGTGATCTCCACGGCCGTCAAGGCCGACAATCCAGAGCTCATGGCGGCAAGGGCCAAGAAAATCCCAGTGGTACCCCGTGCACTCATGCTGAGCGAGTTGATGCGCATGAAGCAGGGGATTGCCATCGCGGGCACCCATGGTAAGACGACCACCACGAGCCTGGTGGCCAGTCTTCTGGCCGAGGCCGGCCTGGATCCCACCTTTGTGATTGGTGGTCGTCTGAACAGTGCGGGCGCCAACGCCAAATTGGGCCTCGGAGACGCCTTTGTGGCGGAGGCAGATGAATCAGACGGGTCGTTCTTGAATCTGATGCCGATGATGGCGGTTATCACCAACATCGATGCAGACCACATGGACACCTATGACCACGACATGGCCAAGCTCAAGCAAGCCTTTGTGGCCTTTACCCAACGTCTGCCCTTCTATGGCACGGCGATTGTCTGTCAGGACGATCCCCACGTTAGAGAGATCCTGCCTTTTGTCTCTCGGCCAGTCCTGAGCTACGGCCTCAGTCCAGAGGCAGACGTCCGTGCGGACAACATCAAGGCCGACGGACTGACCATGCGGTTCGATCTGGTCCGACCACATCAGCCAGCACTGCCTTTGCAGGTGAATCTGCCGGGGCATCACAACGTGCTCAATGCCTTGGCTGCCATCTGCGTAGCGCTAGAACTGGGCGTGTCCGATCGGGCCATTGCTGCAGGTCTCTCTCAGTTCAAAGGGGTGGGTCGTCGATTGCAGGTCTGGGGCCAGCCCGTCTGGCATGGGGCTCAGGTGACCTTGATCGACGACTACGGTCACCACCCAGTCGAGATCCGAGCCACTTTGGAGGCCGTTCGAGGGGCCTATCCCAACCGACGTCTGGTTCTGGTCTTTCAGCCCCATCGCTACAGCAGAACGCGTGACCTGTTTGATGACTTTGTTCGGGTCTTGGGCACAGCAGATGCCTTGGTGTTGACCGAGGTCTATGCGGCAGGTGAACAGCCATTGGCTGCAGCCGATGGTAGAACGCTGACCAGAGCCGTGCGTCAGTTGGGTCGTCTTGATCCGGTCTTCGTACAAGAGCTCGCCGAGCTACCGGATACGCTGACAGCACTGGCTCGACCAGGGGATGTGGTCCTGCTCATGGGTGCCGGATCCATTGGCAGTATGCCCGCTCGGCTCATGGAGGTTCAGTCATGACCGGTCAGCGTGTAGCGGTCCTGATGGGAGGCCGATCAGCAGAACGAGAGATTTCTTTGCGCTCGGGCCATGGTGTTTTAGCAGCTTTGCGTCGTAAGGGTATCGACGCCTTCGCCTTTGATCCGGCGCATCGTCCTCTGGCAGAACTGGCTGACGAAAAAATTCATGCCGCGTTTATTGCCCTGCATGGTCGCTATGGTGAGGACGGCACGGTTCAGGGGGCATTGGAGTTGTTGGACATTCCCTACACTGGATCTGGCGTTTTGGCCTCGGCTCTGGCCATGGACAAGATCGTGACCAAACAGGTCTGGTCTCATCAGGGTATCCCGACGCCAGCCTTTCTGTCCGTCACCTCACAGACCACGGCAGAGCAGGCCATAGACGCTGTGGGCCTGCCCATGGCCGTGAAGCCTGGCACCGAAGGATCGTCTCTGGGCTTCACCAAGGTGGAGAGCAGAGAGCTGTTTCACACGGCTGTCGCCAAGGCGGGTCAATACGACGATCGAATTCTGGCGGAGGCCTTTGTCTCTGGCCGCGAGTTCACCGTGGCCTTGCTCGGGGGTGGCGCCCTGGGGCCCGTTGAGGCACTGCCGGTCATCGAGATTCGTGCACCAGCCGGCAACTACGACTTTCAGAACAAGTACTTTGGTCAGGAGACCCAGTACGACTGTCCAGCCAATTGCCCACGGGAGATCGCGCAGCTGATGCAACGGCTCTCAGAGCAGGCTTTCATGGCGCTGGGCTGCGAGGGCTGGGCCCGGGTAGACCTGCTCTGGGTGGAGGGTGAGACGCCGACCCTTCTTGAGATCAACACCTCTCCGGGGATGACCGATCATTCACTGGTACCCATGGCAGCAGCAGCGGTTGGCCTGGCCTACGATGACCTGGTCTTGCGCATTCTGCAGGGGGCCAGATTGAAATCCGGCGGAGGATTCGATCGATGATCGGCGTCAACCCGCTGCGTGAGTTCTGGCATGCGCCCCGGACCATGAATCTGGTCTCGTGGACGCTTCTGGCCATCGGCATGAGCGGTGTTTTGGTGAGCCTCGGGTTCTGGTTGGCCAACCAGCCTTCCTTCGGACTGCGAACAGTCCAGGTCGATGCCTCGAGCACGGGACTGACTCAGATTCAGGAGGCCGACATCCGCGATGTGCTCGGTCAGCAGATCAGCGGCACAGCCTTGACCCTTGATCTCCAGCCTCTTCAGGCTGGCTTGGCCCAGCACCCGTGGGTTCGTCAGGTCAGCATTCGTCGGGTCTGGCCCAATCGCCTGCTGATTCGACTCGAGGAGCATGAGGCCATTGGTGTCTGGGGTGATGGCCGCCTGGTCAATCGATTTGGGGAGCTGTTCGTGGGCGAGACCCAGGCCGCTCTGGAGCATGCCAAAACCAAGCTCGGCTGTCAGATGCCCCGCTTGCAAGGACCTGTTGGCACGGTGCCGCGGGTGATGGCTCGAGCCCAGGCAGCACACCAACTCGCCTCGGCGAGGGGGCAGCAGATCCAAGGCGTGACCCTCACCGAGCAATTCGCCTGGCAGCTCGAGCTGTCTCAGGGCCATCGGATTTATCTGGGACGTGAGGGCCTGCCAACCGACTGGCAGTCTCGCCTGATTGCGATGTTCGACAGCATGCATTGGTTAAACACCCGCGTCCTGAAGGACCAGTCGATGGCAGCCCTGTCATTTGACTTGCGGTATGCAAATGGCTACGCCTTTTCCCCCCTTCAACGGCCTGCGGACGATGAGAGTCGGCCTGCATCGGCACCATCCCAACCGAGTTGTCTCATTTATTTAGAAGAGGGCAAACGTTATGCCACGTGAATCGAAGAATCTGATCGTGGGCCTGGACATTGGCACATCCAAAATTGTGGCCATCGTGGCGCAGCTACTGGAGGATGATCGCCTTGAGGTGATTGGCCTGGGACAGTCTGAGAGCGATGGGCTCAAAAAAGGTGTCGTGGTCAACATCGATTCAACCGTTGCCTCCATTCAAAAAGCACTCGAAGAGGCAGAGCTGATGGCTGACTGCAAGATCGAATCCGTCTGGACGGGGATCGCTGGCAGTCATATCCGTAGCTTCAACTCCTCCGGCATGGTAGCCATCAAAGAAAAAGAAGTCTCGCAGGCGGATATGGATCGCGTGATCGAGACTGCAACGGCTGTCAGCATTCCAACCGATCAGCAGGTTCTGCATGTCCTGCCCCAGGAATTCATCATCGATGGTCAGGAGGATGTCCGTCAGCCGCTGGGCATGAGTGGTGTGCGTCTGGAGGTCAGGGTCCACATCGTGACGGGTGCAGTCAGTGCAGCCCAGAACATCATCAAGTGCATTCGTCGCTGTGGACTGGAGGTCAATGAACTCATCCTGCAGCCCCTCGCCTCAAGCCATGCGGTTCTGACAGAGGACGAGCGAGACCTGGGCGTGGCCTTGGTGGACATAGGCGGCGGCACGACTGACATTGCGATCTTCTCGGGTGGTGCCATACGGCACACGGCAGTCATCCCGATTGCGGGAGACCAGATTACCAATGACATTGCCATGGCCTTGAGGACACCGACCAAGGATGCCGAGGACATTAAACGTCGGTATGGCGTGGCCAAGCAGACCCTGGCCGACCCGGATGGCAGCTTTGAGGTGCCAGGCCTTGGCGATCGTGCTCCTCGCATGCTCTCACACCAATCTCTGGCAGCTGTCATTGAGCCGCGGGTCGAAGAATTGTTCTCCCTGGTGGCCCAGGTGATTCGTGAGAGTGGATTCGAGGAGCTCCTCTCCTCTGGAATTGTCCTCACCGGTGGCAGCGCACAGCTGCCCGGCATGGTCGAACTCGGTGAGGACGTTTTTTTAAAACAAGTTCGTGTGGCCCGCCCCAGTTATCGGGGGAACCTCGCGGACGTGGTCGACAGTCCCAGGTATGCCACTGCGATGGGATTGCTCGAGGAGGCAAGGCAGCAGTGGGTGCGCGGCGATCAGGTGGACAGGCAGACCGGATCTTTCCGGGACACCTTGTCGCGCATGAAGGCGTGGTTTGTAGGCAATTTCTAAAACTGAACCCAAGGAGCTGGATATGACTTTTGAAATGTTAGAGACCGAATCGCTGGGCACCGTGATCAAGGTGGTCGGCGTGGGCGGTGCAGGCGGAAACGCGGTGCACCACATGATTAAAAAGAATGTACAGGGCGTGGAATTTATCTGCGCCAATACCGATGCTCAGGCGCTGGCCAAGTCCACCGCCCACCGGGTTCTGCAGCTGGGCGCCTCAGGACTGGGCGCAGGTGCCAAGCCTGAGGCGGGCAAGGCAGCCGCCGAGCACGATCGGGTTCGAATTGCAGAGGCCCTTCAGGGTGCTCACATGGTCTTCATCACAGCCGGGATGGGCGGTGGCACTGGCACCGGTGCTGCACCGGTGGTGGCCGAAGTCGCCAAGGAGCTCGGTGCCCTCACCGTGGCGGTAGTGACCAAACCTTTCTCCTTTGAGGGTGGCCGTCGGGCCAAGTCTGCCGAGGCTGGATTGGCAGAGCTGGAGGGAAAGGTGGACTCGCTCATCGTCATCCTGAACGAAAAGCTAGAAGAGGTATTGGGCGATGACATCACTCAGATGGACGCCTTCGAGGCGGCTGATGATGTCCTGAACAATGCTGTCGCTGGCATTGCCGAGATCATCAATGTTGAAGGCCTGGTCAACGTCGACTTCGAGGACGTCAAGACCGTGATGGGCGAACAGGGCAAGGCCATGATGGGCACAGCCACCGCCAGTGGCCCTGATCGCGCTCAGATCGCAGCCCAGCAAGCCGTTCGCAGCCCTCTGCTCGAGGGGGTCGACCTGTCAGGTGCCCGCGGCATTCTGGTCAACATCACAGCCAACCAGTCACTCAAGCTCAAAGAGACCAAGACGGCCATGGAGACCATTCGTCAGTTCGCAGCCGAGGATGCGACGATCATCTTTGGCACGGTCTACGATGAGGCCATAGGTGACGAGATGCGCGTGACCGTCGTGGCCACCGGACTCGGTGCTGCACGTCGCCGTCCCAGCCTGGTTCCTCCAGTTGAGGTCCCGGTCGTGCGCACAGGGACCTTCGATGCGGTCGGTCAGACCATGACCCACGCAACTGCCTCTGAAACCACCAGCCTGCCGGCCGGCCCCAGCGTTCCGGTTGGCGCCGACATTCCCACCATCTGGCGCCAGCCGGCCAAGGGTGAGGCGGCTGCTCGGGTGATGGCCCTGGAGGAGGGTGGCATGGATCGACTCGACATCCCCGCGTTTCTCCGTAAGCAGGCGGACTAGCCAGTAAGGCTGATTGACTGGCACACTCCATGGTTCAGCCCCAGGCGGCAACTGCCGAAGTCGTCTGGGGGACTTGCTGATTTTTCCCTATCAGAAGATGGAGTGGTCATGAGCATTCAGATTGGACAAGCCCTACCCAACAACACGTTGTACGAATTTATTGAAGAAGAGACGCCCGGCTGCGCGATCGGCCCGAATGCCTTTCAGGTGGCCGACATGGTCAAAGGCAAAAAGATTGTCATCTTTGGCCTGCCTGGTGCCTATACCCCCACTTGCTCGGCTAAACATGTCCCAGGTTTCGTGGCCCAACATCAGGCCCTGAGGGCCAAGGGTGTCGATGAGGTCTGGTGTGTGGCGGTGAACGATGCCTTCGTCATGGGCGCCTGGGGCCGTGAGCAGGGTGTGCGCGGCAAGGTTCGCATGCTCGGTGATGGCAACGCAGAGTTCTCCAAAGCGATTGGACTCACACTTGACCTGACCGGTCGCGGAATGGGTGTTCGATCGAATCGGTACGCCATGGTGGTTGAGGACGGCGTGGTGAAGTCTCTGGCCGTAGAGGCACCAGGCAAGTTCGAGGTCAGCAGCGCCGAAGCTGTTTTGGCCATGCTCTAAGGCGTAACCCAAGCGTAGTCCTGCAGGCCGATGCTCAGACAGAGAACCCTTCGATCAACCGTGACGGCCCAAGGCGTTGGGCTGCACAGTGGCCAAAGGGTTCGTTTGTCTCTGCAACCGGCGCCGGCTGATACCGGGATTGTCTTTCGGCGGACCGACCTGCCGCAACCCAACGAGATCGTGTCCAAGGCCGTGGCCGTGGGGGACACTCGGATGGCCTCCACCATCGGCGAGGGCTCGGTCAGAGTGGCCACGGTGGAACACCTGATGTCCGCCCTATCTGGACTGGGCATCGACAACGCTACTGTCGAGGTGGATGCAGCCGAGATCCCCATCATGGATGGCAGCGCGGCCAGCTTTGTCTACCTGATTCGTTCTGCCGGGATTCAGGAGCAGGACCAACCCAAGCGGTTCGTGGAGGTCATCAAATCAATCGAAGTCCGGGACGGGGACAAGTGGGCCAGACTCGATCCCTACTATGGGTTCCGGCTCGACTTCACCATTGACTTTCAGCATCCTGCGGTTAACCAGACGGGCCAAGAAGTCAGCATCGACTTTGAGCAGAGCTCCTTTGTGGATGAGATTGCGAGGGCCAGAACCTTTGGATTCATGCGGGATGTGGATGCACTCAGAAGCAAGGGCCTGGCCATGGGAGGCAGCCTGGACAATGCGATCGTCATGGACAGCCACCGTATCCTCAATCGTTCGGGATTGCGGCGCCCTGACGAGTTCGCGATGCACAAGGCCTTGGATGCGATTGGCGACCTCTATCTATTGGGTCAGCCACTCATGGCAGCCTATTCGGCCTTCAAGTCTGGCCATGCCTTGAACAATCAATTGCTGCGGGCCTTGCTAGAGGATCCCACGGCCTGGGTTGAGAGATCGTTTGATGACCTGTCCCAGGCGCCAGCCGCCTGGGCGCGTCAGTGGTCCTGGGCCTGAGCCAGGCCAACCGCCGCCAGCAGGCGCTGCCGGGCTGCATCTGGCACACCAGGCCTGCCCCCGGCGGTGGGTCGGGAGGGGGTCGCCACCATCCGTTGACTGCGGATCAGAATCGTCTGAAAACCCAGAGATTTTGATTGGCAGGCCTCCAGCAGGCTGGTTGACAGCAACTGAAGTTTGGCCGCCGCGGCATGCTGGCTGGTCACGATGGTCAGCTGACTTCCACGCACCCCTCGTCTGGGGTCGGAGCGATGGGCGCCTAGGATCAACCGAGAGAGCGATGCCTGTCCCAGGCCGATCAGCACTTGGCGAACTACGTCTAATAGAGCCAAAGACTCAGTCAGCCGGGCCGCCGTAGTGGCATCCAGCCCAACCCGGACGCTCTCGAGTAGCCCTGCTGAGGAGCCCCGGCCTGCGCCCTTGGGCTGCCCCTGGGCGCCCCTTGGCAGACGGCTGTTTGCAAGATTCTTCACATCGGCCATGCTACCCTAGCGAGCTTATGATTAGCAGCCTCTTGTCCGCCGTCTTCGGGAGCCGCAACCAGCGGCTGATCAAAAAATACCAAGCCAAGGTCGATGCCATTGGCCGACTGGAATCGGGGCTCCAAGGCCTCTCCGACCAGGCACTGGCGGCCCAGACCGATGCCCTCAAGGCCCGTCACGCGGCAGGTGAGTCGCTTGAAGCCCTGCTGCCAGAGGCCTTTGCCACCTGCCGAGAGGCCTCACGTCGAGTATTGGGCATGCGCCACTTTGACGTTCAGCTCATTGGCGGCATGGTCTTGCACGAGGGCAAGATTGCTGAGATGCGCACCGGCGAGGGCAAGACCCTCATGGCGACGCTGCCGGCTTATCTGAATGCCCTGGCAGGAAAGGGCGTTCACGTTGTCACGGTGAACGAATACCTAGCCCAGCGAGACGCCGACTGGATGGGCCGTCTCTACGGTTTTCTGGGGCTGACCACGGGTGTCAACTTGTCTGGCCTGGATGCTCCCGCCAAGCAGGCCGCCTACGCCGCCGACATCACCTACGGGACCAACAACGAGTTCGGATTCGACTACCTGCGTGACAACATGGTGGCCGACAAGGCCTCCCGTTCTCAGCGCAGCCTGAACTTTGCCATCATCGACGAGGTCGACTCGATCCTGATTGACGAAGCCAGGACCCCATTGATCATCTCTGGTCAGGCCGATGACACCATTGACCTCTACCGGGCTGTCAACGACCTACCGTCCAAGCTCGAACGGCAGGCTGCCGAAGATGGTCCTGGTGATTATTTCGTCGATGAAAAAGGGCGTCAGGTTCATCTCTCGGACGCCGGCTTTGAGAAGTCTGAACAACTTCTTGAGCAGATGGGCGTGCTGCCGTCTGGCGCCAGTCTCTACGATTCATCCAACATCACACTCTTGCACCATCTCATGGCGGCGCTCCGAGCCCATGTGCTGTATTTCAAGGACCAGCACTACGTCGTTCAGGCCGGCAAGGTGGTCATTGTTGACGAATTTACTGGGCGACTGATGTCGGGCAGACGCTGGTCGGATGGCCTTCACCAGGCGGTTGAGGCCAAAGAGGGTGTGGCCATCGAGGCCGAAAACCAGACCTTGGCCTCGATTACCTTCCAGAACTACTTCCGCATGTACGGCAAGCTCGCTGGCATGACCGGCACGGCCGATACCGAGGCCTTTGAATTCCAACAGATCTACGGCCTAGAGACCGTGATTGTGCCCACCCATCGGCCCATGGTGCGACAGGACCTTCAGGACCAGATTTTCCGTACCACCGAGGAAAAAACCGAGGCGATCGTGGCCGACATTCGTGCTCGCCACGAGAAGGGCCAGCCCATTCTGGTCGGCACCACCTCGATTGAGAGCTCAGAGGCCCTGTCAGCCATTCTCAAATCCCAAAAGCTTGATCACCAGGTCCTCAACGCCAAGCAGCATGCCCGCGAAGCCGAGATCGTCGCGCAGGCTGGCCGTCCGGGCATGATCACCATCGCCACCAACATGGCTGGCCGAGGCACCGACATCGTGCTCGGTGGCAACATTGAAAAAGCGATTCGAGCCATCGAGCAGTCAGACAGCTCTGATCAGGACAAGGCTCGACAAATCACACAGATGCGCGAAGAGTGGACCAAGACCCACGAGCAGGTCTTGGCCGCTGGTGGCCTGCACATCATTGGCACCGAGCGCCATGAGTCGCGGCGAATTGACAACCAGTTGCGTGGCCGAGCCGGCCGTCAGGGCGACCCTGGTTCGTCGCGTTTCTACCTCTCGATGGACGACCCGCTGCTGCGAATCTTTGCTGGCGACCGAATGAAGGCCATCATGGACCGCCTGGGTGTTCCGCGCGGCGAGGCCATCGAAGCTGGCATGGTGACGCGATCGATCGAGAGTGCGCAGCGCAAGGTGGAGAACCGTAACTTCGAGATCCGCAAACAACTGCTCGAGTACGACAACGTCGCCAATGACCAGCGCAAGATTATTTATGCTCAGCGCAATGAGATTCTCGAGTCGCAAGACTTGAGCGATCTGATCTCCCGACTGCGAGATGGGGCCATGACCGCGGCCGTTCGTCAGCATGTGCCGGCCGACAGCATTGAAGAACAATGGGATCTGCCGTCCCTGACCGAGCAGTTGGAAAAGACCTATCGTCTTTCGATCGACCTCATCGCCATCGTGGCGAGCCAGCAGGAGCTGGATGATCAGGGGCTGGTGGACCTGGTCTGCGAGCGCGCGGCTGCGGCTTACGCCCAGAAGGTCTCACCGGTACCCGAGGGGCTCTTTCATGACTTCGAGCGCTCGGTTTTGCTGCAGCACTTGGATTCCGCCTGGCGTGAACATCTGGCAGCCCTCGATCACTTGCGTCAAGGCATCCACCTCCGTGGCTATGCCCAAAAGGACCCCAAACAGGAATACAAGCGCGAGGCTTTCCAGCTATTTGAGTCCTTGCTCGAGCGGGTTCGGGACGAGGTCATTGCCTTGTTGATGTCAGTCGAGGTGGCCAGCGAGCAGGAGATTGCTCAGGCCGCCGAGCAGGCCCAGGCCCGGGCTGCCGCCACCCCCAAAGACCTCTCCTTCAACCACCCTGACTTCAATGGGGAAGATGAACAGGCGGCTCCGGAGGACCAGCCAATGGCGGCCGCCCCCCAGACCATTCGTCGAGAGTTTCCCAAGGTGGGTCGTAACGACCCGTGCCCTTGCGGATCCGGCCAGAAGTTTAAGAATTGCCACGGGGCCTTGAAATAGGCCCCCCGGGGCATCCACTGTTTTTCTGACCAACGGGAGACCCGACAGATGCCAGTCAACCTTCCCCTTCCCGTCCGCGACGCTTTGCATCCCGTCCAAGGGGTTCGCCTGGCGGTGACGCATGCGGGGATTCGCAAGGCCAATCGGTACGACATGCTAATGGTGGCCCTGGCCGAGGGATCGACCGTCGGCGGCGTGTTCACCCAGAACGCTTTCTGTGCCGCTCCGGTGCAGGTCTGTCGTCAACACCTCTCGCAGGACACCGGCATTCGGGTGTGGTTGGTGAACACCGGTTGTGCAAATGCTGGCACGGGCCAGCAAGGTCTGGCCAACGCCCTGTCCTCCTGTGAGCGGGTCGGTCAGCGACTCGGCCTGGCAGCCACAACGGTCCTGCCTTTCTCCACGGGGGTCATCTTGGAACACCTGCCCATGGATCGACTGAACACGGGCATTGAGACCTTGGCCGGCCTGCTAGGACAGGCTGACTGGCTCGATGCCGCACAGGCCATCATGACCACTGACACGCAGCCCAAGGCCGCCAGTCGGCAATTGGTCTTGCGCGGCCAGACCGTCACCATTACTGGTATCTCAAAGGGTGCAGGGATGATCAGGCCCAATATGGCGACCATGTTGGGCTTCGTTGCAACGGATGCGGGGATCGATGGGGCGTTGCTGCAGACCCTCACAGCCCAAATGGCGGACCAGACTTTCAATGCGGTCACCATCGACGGGGACACCAGCACCAATGACTCTTTTGTGACTGCAGCCACTGGTCAAGTCAATTGTCGTTTTGGCCTCTCCGATCAGACCAGCGCCGACTGGCAGCGGTTTCGGGAGGCTTTCTTGGCGGTTTGCATGGAACTGGCGCAGGCGATCGTACGTGACGGTGAGGGCGCCACCAAATTCATCACCATTGAGGTCGCAGGCGCGACGACACGCGACGAAGCCAGGCAGGTGGGCTATGCCATCGCCCACTCGCCATTGGTCAAGACAGCGTTCTTTGCCAGCGACCCAAATCTGGGGCGGATTCTAGCGGCCATTGGCTACAGTGGTGTACCAGGCCTGCTGGTGGACCCCATCCGAGTCTGGCTGGATGACGTGCTGGTGGCTGAACAAGGCGGCCGCGCCAAGTCTTATCACGAGGCGGCTGGTGCGGCAGTCATGGCCAAGTCAGAAATGACCATCCGCGTCGACCTGGCTCGTGGCGCTGCCGCAGCAACGGTCTACACCTGTGACCTCTCTCACGACTACGTCTCGATCAATGCCGACTACCGATCCTAAGAACGCCGAGCTCTGGCTTCGACTCGGCCAGAAGCTTGAGGCCTTGTTACCGCCCTCACCACCGGCCATCGATTTCACGACCCAGATGGCTTTTCGCTGGGTAAGACGCTCGACTCTTTTGGGCCATGTGTCCTTTCTTCAGCCGGTTGCCCAGTTTGCGCGGATTGATCTGGCGGATCTGCAGCATGTCGAGTCCCAGGCTGAGCGAGTCGTCAAAAACACCCGACAATTCGTTCGTGGGCTTCCCGCCAACAATGTCCTGCTGACCGGTGCGAGGGGTACTGGCAAGTCCTCGCTGGTGAGAGCCTGTCTGTCTGCCTTTGGGGATGCTGGCCTGAGGCTCATCGAGATTGACAAGGACGACCTGGCTGATCTGCCTCAGATTGCCGAGATGATTGGCCAACGGCCTGAGCGCTTTATTCTGTTTTGTGACGACCTGTCTTTTGAGCAGGGAGAAGCTGGCTACAAGGCACTCAAGACGGTACTCGATGGTGGGCTCAGCGCCCAGGCCGACAACCTCTTGATCTATGCCACCTCTAACCGCCGGCACTTGATGCCGGAGTCGATGAAGGACAACTTGTCCGTTCAGTACGATGAGCACGGAGACCTACACCCTGGTGAGACCATCGAGGAGCGGATTTCACTCTCGGAGCGTTTTGGTCTTTGGGTTTCTTTCCATAGCTTTAATCAGGCTGATTATCTGGATATCGTGGCCCATTGGCTGGCTCGCTATGGACTCTCACCAGAGGATAGGCAGGCCGCCAGGCAGCCAGCCCTTCAGTGGGCCACCGAGCGTGGGTCCCGGTCGGGGCGTGTCGCCTTGGCTTTCGCCAAAGATTGGGCGGCACAGAGAAACTCTACCGCCACCGAGTAGATGGCAGAGCGCTCGGACTGGATTCAGGTGGCCGTCGGTGTGGTCCGCGACGCCAGTAGCCGCATTCTGATGACCAGTCGGCCAGCCCCAAAGGTCTATGCTGGCTGGTGGGAATTTCCGGGCGGCAAACTGGAGGCCAATGAATCCGTGGAAGAGGCTCTGGCCCGTGAGTTGTCAGAAGAACTGGGGCTCAAGGTGCAAAGACGGGATATCAGGAGACTCTGGTCCGTCGAGCATGTCTATTCTCACGCCAGCGTGAGGCTGCATTTCTGCCTGGTGGACCCCTGGTCAGCCGCCCGGTTAACACAGCATCAGGCTCATCCAGACGCTTCAGGACTCACTGACTTGGACTTGCGCGAGGGCCAGCAGGCGTGTTGGCTAGACTTTTCAAGTGGGCGCTATGGGTTGGCGGCAGCGCCATACCCTGTATTGCCGGCGAGTCAGCCGATCGTTGAGCGTTTACAGGTCACACAGGGCCATTTGGAAACCCAGATCACCCTCAATGGGTGAGAGGCCCAACTGACCATTGAGTTGTCTGAAGCGAACAGCCACCACATACTTGTTGGCACTGACCTCGCAAGTGAGTTCCCTGACGTCTTGAACCTGGATTCGAATCAGCTTTGCCTGACGTCCGCCGGGGCTCATCTCGAAGGTGCCATTGCTTGCGACAAAATCTTGGGGTTCCGAGCCATCCCGTAGGTAGCCCAGCCCGAGGTTGGAGGCCTTGATGATCGGAAGAACATGGGCGAGCCAACTGGACATAAGAGCGATGCGATCCTCGACTGGGCGTTTGAGCCAGACATGCAGGGCCGGCAGGTCAAAGCTACAACTGCCAGCGGGGATGCCCGTTCGCCCTTTTAGGGCGTTGAGGAACTCGTACTCTGGGAGATGGGCCCCGAGCCGCATCGGGACATCGGATAACTGGTTGTACGTCTGGGTCAGATCGTTGAGCACCCGAGCCAGGCGATCTGCTGCGACACCAGGCTTTCCCTCGAAACGGCCGAGTGTCTGCCTCTGGCGCTCGAGTTCTTGGAGCAATTCGTTTTTGACATCGCTTCGGGTGGACAGCAGGTCATAGAGCTCGAAGTGGCAGCCTAGCCATGCTTCGTGGGCTGCAGCGCTGGGCAGAGCCAAGAGATCATGGAGTCGTTGTCCCAGGCATTCGAGGCGCAGCATCATGCGCACCCGCTCATTGCAGGGGAAGTCAAAAATCTGTGGGGGGCTACCAAACAAGCCTGACATCAAGGCATTGTGCCTGATTCACGCTTGTTTGGAAGGGCTTTGGGACAAAAGCGCCTTATGCAGCGCATGGATCTGGGCGCTGAGCTCGGTCAGGCTGCCATCGTTTCCGATCACGACATCTGCGACTGCCTTGCGATCTGGTCGCCTGGCCTGACGGTCTAGCATGGCCGCCAATTCATCCGGAGGGGGGGCACCCCGGGCCGCAATGCGTTGCAACTGGACATCAGGGCTGGTGTCCAGACTCACCACCCGCCAAACCCAGTTGGGGCGATCGCTTCCATAGACCTCAGCCCAGAGCGGAACTGCATAGATGCAATAGGGCCCCTTGGCCCGGCTCAAAGCCTCTTGAGCCGCCTGCTGCACCAGTGGATGCAAGATGGACTCCAGCTGGATTCTCTGCTGCGGGGATTCGAAGGCCATGGCTCGCATCGCGTCTCGGTCTAGGCTGCCATCGGATCGAATGACCGAACCACCAAAGACGGCCTCAATGGCTGGTATGGCCTGTCCGCCAGCTTGGGTCAACTGTCGCGTGAGCAGATCGGCATCCACGACCTCGATCCCCAGCTCCTCGAAGATCGCACAGGCGGTGGACTTCCCCATCCCCATCCCGCCAGTCAGGATTACGATTGGTGCACTCATGCTGAGAAGTCTGCCACGATTGAGAGCCAGCCCATGTGCCCAGGCCACTGAACGAGGTTGGCCGGCCCCAGCCATGCGCAGGCTGCAATCGCCGGCCCCATGGGTAGGCTTCCAGGCGGCGAGAGCCGCCGCCTGATGTTCATCAGCCCTTGGACTCCCGCGGTGAGCAGCAGCAACAGACTGCTCGCCAGCAAGACCCCGATCACACCCGATGCCCCGAGCCAGAGCCCGACACCTCCGAGCAAGGCCATGTCGCCTCGCCCAATTGCAGCAGTCGCAGCAGCCTTCATTCGCCCCGACCGCGTGGCCCATCGATTGGTCATCCAGGGGATGGCATATCCCAACAAACCACCCAGCAGCGCCTGATCAAGCCTGACGAACTGACCCCATCCGGCCAGTCCGAGCCCTAGGATCGCGATTGTCAGGGTCATTCGATCCGGGAGGAGTCGACACCGCAGATCGATCAGCGCAGCGAGCAACAAGGCGGCGCTCCAGAAACCCATGGCCATCGCCTGCCAAGGGGTGGGCCGATGGGGGCCTATCTCAGCGAAGGTCTCCAGGGCCAAACCCAGACATCCACTCAAGGCGGCCCAGAGCACTCTGGGGGCCATGATCTGGTGAGTGGCGCGGGCGTCCTGCAGCCAGTGGAGCAGTTCTTTTTGAAGCCAACTGGTCAATAGCAAGAGGCTTATTGCGGCGGTGAGAGCCGCTAATACCGCCAGCCCCCAATCGTCCCTAGCCTCTGCTACAGCCGACCTAAGGAGTGCGATCGGCTCCTCGGCCTGAGACCACGATGGCTGACTGATCATGACTGGTGTTGAGGTCTTGGTCTGGGCTTGGTCGTTGCAAGAGCACACGGCGGATGCGGCGATCTTGAACTTGCAGAATCTCCATTGGGACGCCCGCAATCTTAAGGCTGACGTGCGACTCTGGGATGTCCTGCAGGGCCTCCAGAATAAGACCGTTGAGGGTCTTGGGGCCATCGACTGGAAGGCTGAGATTCAGCTGTCGATTCAGCTCGCGGATCAGCATCACGCCGTCGACCGACGCGGTCCCATCGGGCTGCCACTGCATTCGATGAATGGCCTTTGGGTTTTGCCCATCAAACTCACCGACCAATTCCTCAACAATGTCCTGGAGGGTCACCAGGCCATCGATCTCACCGTACTCATCGACGACCAGGGCCATGTGTTTCTTCTGGTCTTGGAAATACTTCAACTGACTGAAAAGCTTGGTGCCAGATGGCACAAAGTAGGCAGGCAATAGCATCTCGACCAGGCGCTCTTTGGAGAATTCTGACTTACCGATCATGGACAGGGCGCGACGGACATTGAGAATGCCTTCGACCTGATTGAAGTCGCCGCGGTAGACCAGCAGCTTGTTGTGAAAGCTGGTGGTGATTTGCTCGATCAAGATGTTGTCATCGTCTTCAAGGTCTAAGGCCTCAATGTTGCCCCGCGGGACCATGACATCATCGACAGTGAGGTCTTCGAGATCAAAGAGGTTCAGCATGATGCTGCGGTGCTGACTGGGAATGAAACTGGAGGACTCGAGCACTGCTGCCCGAAGGTCCTCGGTGGTCATGGCCTCGCGATTTCCAGATGGAGACTTGAGTCGAAAAATCGCCAGCAGTCCTGAGACCAGTTGGTTGATGATCGTCACCAGCGGCCTAAAAAGGCTGACGAGCGGCACCAGGCCGTGGCTTGTCGTCATTGCAACAGACTCGGCCCGATTGGCCCCGATGACCTTGGGCAGGATCTCTGCAAAGACAATCAGCAGGCTAGCAGCCACGCCTGTCGCAATCGCCAATACTTCGTCGTTGTTGCCGAAGGTTTGAATGGCAATGGCCGTGATCATGGCGGTGAGTGCGGCATTGACCAGGTTGTTACCCAGCAGAATGGTGGCCAACAACTGGTCTGTCTTCCTCAGCAGTTTGAGAACCTGCCGCGCCCCCCGGCGGCCTTGAGCAGCGAGATTGCGCATTCGATAGCGGTTGACCGCCATCAGACTGGTCTCGGACATAGAGAAGAACGCCGATACCAGCAAGAGCAGCAGGAGGGCTAGGCCCTGGGCCCAGAGGGGTAAGTCGCTCAAGTGTGGGAGTTAGACACGGGCTGGTCCAACGAGGTTGAAGACCGTTTGAGTGTATCGGGCTTTTGGGGATTCACCAACGCATCACGGGAGTTGGCTGGCTGACCAATGAATTGGTCGGGGTGAGAGGATTCGAACCTCCGACTCCTGCGTCCCGAACGCAGTACTCTACCAGGCTGAGCTACACCCCGATTGCTGGAAACGGACGACGCCGATCAGGCTCTCATGGAGGCTGCTACCCAGCCTTCAACCGGAGGCCAGTGGCCTCAGTGGCGTCGCGTTACAACAAAGGACGCCAAGTCTATCAGGTGAGTCTTGAAGACGGAATCGGCCAGTGGCTGCAGGGCCGCCTGGGCCATGGCCGCCTCACGCTCGGCTGCCTGACGCGTGTAATCCAGTGCGCCGGACTCCCTTACCAAGGCCAGCAGGGCCTGGACGTCCGTTGACTCGGGCGTCTCGATGGCCGAGCGGACTTGTTGGCGGGCCATTGGACTGCCCTCTCGCATGAGCGTGATCAGGGGCAGGGTTGGTTTGCCTTCCCGCAGGTCATCGCCCAGCTGCTTGCCCATTTCCTGTGCGTCACCGTTGTAGTCCAGCCAGTCGTCGATGATCTGAAATGCGGTCCCCAAGTGCCGACCGTAGGCGGCCAAGGCTTCAATCAGCTGAGGATGGGCCTGGCCGATGACGGCGGGCAGGCAGCAGCTCGCCTCGAAGAGTTTGGCCGTCTTGAAACGGATGACCTGCAGGTAGCGGTCTTCATCCACATCAGGGTCTTGGCAGTTCATGAGCTGTAAGACCTCTCCCTCGGCGATCACATTGGTGGCCTCAGCCAATACGGCCATCACGGGCAAGGAATCGAGCTCCACCATCATCTGAAAAGCCCGTGAGTAAAGGAAGTCGCCCACCAGGACGCTGGCAGCATTGCCAAAGAGGGCATTGGCCGTCTGTCTGGATCGTCTCAAGCTGGACTCATCGACCACATCGTCGTGAAGCAGGGTGGCGGTGTGAATGAACTCCACGATGCTGGCCAGGGACCAGATGGCGCTGGGGGGCGTCTGGAACACTCGAGCCTCAGACTTAAAGTGTTCACTCACTACTTTTGAGCATAAGCAAACCAGGGCTGGGCGCATCCGTTTTCCACCACTAAAAATGATGTAGTCGGCCACCTGTTCCACCAGCCCCACCTCACTGCGAAGTCGCTGCCGAATCACGCCATCCACAGCCTGCATGTCTGGCGCCAGCAGCTGCATGAGCTCCTCATAACGCTGGGGGCTGGATGGGCTTGTCATTCGGAATACCTTGTTTTTTCTGAGTTTTTGGGCTAAAGTGTCGGGCTTACTTCAACCGCCTGACTGTTGGCCATTTTAAAAGCACCCTGATGTGCGGGGGCTTGCCAGACCAGATCGGCAATCGAAAGGACATAGTATGTACGCAGTCATCAAAACGGGTGGCAAGCAGTATCGCGTGGCCCCCGGTGAAAAGCTTCGGGTTGAGACCCTGGCTGTTGAGCCTGGCCAAGAGGTCGTGTTGTCTGAAGTCCTGGCCATGGGCGCAGGCGAGGCCATTGAGGTGGGAGCCCCCACCATTGCAGGCGCTTCGGTCAAGGCCGTCGTCACTGCACACGGTCGCGGCGACAAAGTGCGTATCTTCAAGCACCGCCGTCGTAAGCATTACGCCAAGACCCAAGGACATCGCCAGAACTACACCGAGATCGAGATCAAGGCGTTGGTGAAGGCCGACGGATCCGTCTTGGCAGCCGCCTAACCCAAAGGCACAGGCGACTCCCCTACAGAATAAAGATGAATTGAAGGACTAACTGAAATGGCACAGAAAAAAGGCGGCGGCTCTACGCGAAATGGACGTGACTCTGAATCGAAACGACTAGGTGTCAAGCGCTTTGGTGGAGAGAGCATCTCGGCTGGCAGCATCATCGTGCGCCAGCGCGGCACCACCTTTCATCCCGGCGACAACGTCGGCATGGGCAAAGACCACACCCTGTTCGCGCTGATCGATGGCAAGGTGAAGTTCTCCGTGACCGGCCCTCTGAAGCGCTCGACCGTTAGCATCGTCTCCGAGTAGGTCCGATCTCGATGCCCGACGAGACACTCGGCGGGCCTGATCAACGGGCCGCGGTTCTCTGCGGCAGCGTCATCAGCCCCGCTCCCCAGCGGGGTTTTTGTTTGGTACGACAGCCATGAAATTCATCGACGAAGCCATTATTGAGGTACACGCCGGCAAGGGCGGCAACGGTGTGGCGGCCTTTCGTCGTGAGAAGTTCATTCCAAAAGGCGGCCCGAGCGGCGGAGACGGTGGTCGCGGCGGGTCCATCTATGCGTTGGCCGATCGCAACATCAACACGCTGATCGACTTTAGATACGCACGGCTTCATCGGGCCAAGAATGGGGAGCAGGGTCAGGGGTCTGATCGGTACGGAGCTGGTGCGCCGGACATCGTATTGAGAATGCCGGTGGGCACCATCATCACCGACCTGGATAGTGGAGAGCCGCTCTTTGACCTCAGCCGACACGGTCAGCAGGTTGTGTTGGCCAAAGGTGGCGAAGGGGGGTTGGGTAATCTGCACTTCAAGTCGAGCGTCAACCGCGCCCCCCGGCAGTGCACGCCAGGCACCGAGGGTGAACAGCGAAGGCTTCGTCTGGAGCTCAAGGTTTTGGCCGATGTGGGCCTGCTCGGGCTGCCCAATGCTGGAAAGTCCACCCTGGTCGCGGCCAGTTCCAATGCCCGGCCCAAGATTGCTGACTACCCTTTCACCACCCTGCACCCTCAGTTGGGTGTGGTTCGGACTGCACCGAGTAAGAGCTTCGTCATGGCTGATATTCCAGGCCTGATTGAGGGGGCTGCCGAGGGCGCTGGCCTGGGCCACCAATTTCTAAGGCATATCCAGCGCACCAGAGTCTTGCTACACGTGATCGACATGGCGCCTATGGATTCTTCCGACGATGATGAGGCCGTTGGCAAGGCGCTGGCCAAGTCTGCCAAGGCCTTGGTGTCTGAATTGGGACGTTTTGACAAGAGCCTCTTGGACAAGCCACGTTGGCTGGTGCTCAACAAGGCCGACATGCTCTCCGAGGAACAGAGGCAGATTCGGAGCAAAGCCCTGCAAAAATCACTTCGCTGGAAGGGGCCTGTCTACCTGATGTCGGCCATGACGCGAGAAGGGCTCTCTGGCCTGTTGTTTGACCTGCAGGCCTTTGTGGATGCCCAGCAGCCGGTGGGTTTGACCGACGAACAGCCGGATGTCCGATTCGAATCCGACCGTATCAGCTCAACCCCATCGCAAGAGTCCGATCATGACTGAGAAGTCTCGACAGGCCGTGTCCCAGGCACGCCGCTGGATCATTAAGCTTGGTTCTAGTCTGGTGACCAATCAGGGCCGTGGTGTGGATGCCCAGGCAGTGGCCTTGTTCGCTGCTCAGATGGCGGCCCTTCGGGACCGTGGCCATCAGGTGGTCTTGGTCTCCAGCGGGGCCATTGCCGAGGGGATGAAACGCCTGGGCTGGGCCCAACGTCCGCATGAGATTCATGATCTGCAGGCCGCTGCGGCGGTTGGGCAGATGGGCCTGGCCCAGGCCTACGAGGTAGGCTTCGCCGCGCATGGCCTCAAGACAGCGCAAGTCTTGCTAACCCATGAGGACGTCGCAGACCGCAGGCGGTATCTCAATGCACGGGCCACCCTAAACACCTTGTTGGGGCTGGGGGTCATCCCAATCGTCAACGAGAACGACACCGTGGTGACTGACGAGATCAAGCTGGGCGACAACGACACCTTGGGTGCTTTGGTCACCAACCTCTTGGAGGCCGACTTACTGGTCATCCTGACCGATCAGCCGGGGCTCTACACGGCTGATCCGCGCAAATCGACTGCGGCGACGCTGATCTCCGAGGCCCGGGCCAAAGACAGCGCTTTGGTCGCGATGGCTGGGGGCGCTGGCTCTAGCATCGGCACAGGTGGCATGGCCACCAAGGTTCGGGCTGCACAGCGAGCAGCCGGCAGCGGTGCGGACACCATCATAGCCAGCGGGCAAGAGCCTGATGTTCTGGTGCGTCTGGCCGCTGGAGAGCCTTTGGGCACTTGGCTGACTGCCGACCTACCGGTGATGACGGCTCGTCAGCAATGGCTGGCGGATCACCTCAGCCTTCGTGGCCGGCTGGTCTTGGACGCAGGGGCCACCCAAGTTCTGATGACTGGCGGCAAGTCCTTGCTGCCCATCGGCGTCACGGCCGTCTCTGGTGATTTTGAGCGGGGGGATGTGGTCGCCTGCTGCGACCCCAGCGGCCAAGAGATCGCTCGGGGGCTGGTGAACTACTCCGCCAGCGAGAGCCGGCGCATTCTGGGCAAGCCCTCGAGTCAGATCGAGGCGGTCTTGGGTTTTGTCGAAGAGCCCGAACTCATACACCGAGACAACCTGGTGCTGATCTCCTCGGGTGAAAACAAGTAACGCGAGAGTTCTTGCAGGGCGAGCCAGTAGACATCGCGCTTGAACTCGATGACCGACTCAAGCGGCACGAAGAAGTCGTGCCAGATCCAGTCATCGAATTCTGGTTTTTCTGCTCCTGATTTGAGTTGAATGTCGCCGTCCTGACCCAGCATTCGAAGTAAAAACCAGATCTGCTTTTGGCCTTTGTACAGGCCCCGCCACTCTCGACGCACCCAGCGTTCCGGAACGGAGTAGTGCAGCCAGTCTTGGGTCCTGGCCATGATTTCCACGTGCTCTGGCTTGAGGCCGGTCTCCTCAAAGAGCTCCCGGTACATGGCCGTCTCCGGATCTTCGCCGTCCTGGATGCCGCCCTGGGGAAACTGCCAGGCCTCTTCACGGATGCGCTTACCCCAGAAGACCTGGTTGAGATCGTTGACCAGAATGATGCCAACGTTGGGGCGATAGCCGAATTCATCGAGCATAATGCGGCCATTATACGAAGGGCCTTTCCATGCGTGCATCCCAGTTCCATTTTCAGACTCTCAAAGAAGACCCTGCTGACGCAGAGGTGGCCAGTCATCGGCTGATGATCCGCGCCGGCATGATCCGTCGACTCGGCGCAGGCATCTACAGCTACATGCCACTCGGCCTTCGGGTCATTCGCAAGGTGGAGGCCATCATCCGCGAGGAGATGAATGCGGCTGGCGCGATCGAGCTGGTGATGCCCTTGGTTCAGCCAGCCGAACTCTGGCAGGAGACGGGTCGTTGGGACAAGATGGGGCCCGAGTTGTTGAGGCTCAAGGATCGGCATGGCCGCGACTTTGCCTTTCAACCGACCAGCGAGGAGGTCATCACCGACATCGCTCGTCAGGAATTGAAAAGTTGGAAGCAGCTGCCCAAGAATTTCTACCAAATTCAGACCAAGTTCCGAGACGAGCGTCGGCCTCGGTTTGGCGTGATGAGGGGCCGGGAGTTTGTCATGAAGGATGCCTACTCCTTTGACAAGGACGTCGCGGGGGCCGAGGCCAGTTACGACCGGATGTTCGCCTGCTATAGCAAGATTTTTGATCGACTGGGACTGGCCTATCGGGCGGTGGCGGCCGACACCGGCGCGATCGGTGGCTCACGGTCCCACGAGTTTCAGGTCATTGCGGACACCGGTGAGGACGCCATCGCGTACTGCCCTCAGTCCGATTACGCTGCCAACATTGAGCTGGCCGAGGCAGTCGCCTTGATCCCTCAGCGGGGCGTCCCCCAACAGTCCATGACGGTGGTACCGACGCCTGGTAAGACCCTATGCGCCGAAGTGGCGGACTTCTTGGGCTTGTCCCCCGCACAGACCGTCAAGTCGGTGGTGATTGCCCAAGACAGTCCAGAAGCCGGTAACGGCCCTCACCTCTGGCTCTTGCTCGTTCGGGGCGATCATGAGGTGAACGAGGTCAAGCTGGGCAAGCTGCCTGGACTCGAGCAGGGCTGGCGATTTGCCAACGCCACCGAGATTGAACAGGCTTTTGGCTGCGGTCCCGGTTATCTGGGGCCGGTGGGCTTGTCGGGACGGGTCAAGATTGTTGCGGACCGCACCGTGGCGCACATGAGCGATTTCGTCGTAGGAGCCAATCAGGCTGATGCACACCTCACAGGTGTCAATTGGGGTCGTGATGTGCCCGAGCCAGACTTGGTGGCTGACATTCGCAACGTGGTGGCAGGAGATCCTTCGCCAGATGGCCGGGGAAGCCTGTCAATCCAGCGCGGCATTGAAGTCGGCCACGTCTTCTATCTGGGTAGCAAGTACTCCCAGGCGATGAAGGCGACCACTCTGGATGAGACTGGCAAACCCAGGGTCATGGAGATGGGCTGCTATGGGATTGGGGTGACCAGAATTGTGGGTGCGGCCATTGAGCAGAACCACGACGAGAAGGGCATTTTCTGGCCGGCCGCCCTGGCGCCATTTGAGGTGGTGATCTGCCCGATGGGCGCAGGCAAGTCAGCAGCAGTGGCGGAGCAGTCTCAGCGGGTCTACGACCAATGTCGTGAGGCAGGGCTGGAGGTTTTGCTCGATGATCGCGACGAGCGGCCGGGGGTCATGTTTGCCGACTGGGAACTCATTGGCATTCCGGTCCGCATCACGATTGGTGAGCGCGGCTTGAAAGAAGGGAAACTCGAACTGCTCAAGCGTCGCGGCCTGGTCGCCAGCGAGTGTGCGATTGGAGATGTGGTGAGGGCTGTTAGAGACTTGCTGAGGGCCTAGTCAGCCTAGGCCCCTGCGAACTTAGCGAGCCTCTAGCGGCCCATGCCGCCCAGGCCTCCGAGTCCCGGCAGATTCTTCAGGCCACCCATGGCCTTCATCATCTTGGCCAGACCGCCTTTTTGCATTTTTTTCATCATGTCTTGCATCTGGTCGAACTGAGCCAAGAGCCGATTGACCTCCTGCACGGGAACACCGGCCCCTGCGGCAATGCGGCGCTTGCGACTGGCCTTGATGAGCAGTGGGTTTCGGCGCTCTGCTGGCGTCATGCTGTTGATAATGCCCTCCATGCGACCGACAGATTTGTCAGCCTTGGAGAGGTCTTGGCCCTTGGCGGCCTGTTGCATCTGAGCCGGCAACTTATCGAGCAGGTTAGACAGGCCACCCATGGATTTCATTTGGCCAATCTGAAGCTTGAAATCCTCCAGATCAAACTTGGCACCGGATTTGAGTTTGGCCGCCATCTTCTCGGCCGATTTCACATCAATGGCCTTCTGCGCCTGTTCCACCAGGGCCAGCACATCGCCCATCCCCAAGATGCGTTGAGCAAAACGGTCTGGGTCAAAAGCCTCCAGCCCATCGATTTTTTCTGCCGTTCCCACAAACTTGACTGGGCAGCCGGTCACGCTACGAACCGACAAGACCGCTCCACCGCGGGCGTCGCCATCGACCTTGGTGAGAACGATGCCGGTCAGCGGAATGGTCTGCTTAAAGGCCTCTGCTGTTCGAACCGCATCCTGACCCTGCATGGCGTCAACCGTGAAGAGCGTCTCGATGGGCTTGGTGGCCTTATGGAGACTGGCGATCTCGTCCATCATGGCCTGGTCTATGGCCAGTCGTCCGGCGGTGTCGATCAGCAAGACATCGTGGTAGTGCCGCCGGCCCCAATCAATGGCGGCCTTGGCAATGTCCAGGGGTTTTTGGGATGGGTCGCTCGGGAAGAACTCGGCTCCAGCCTGTTCAGTCACCAGGCGCAGCTGATCGATGGCGGCTGGCCGATAGACGTCGCAGGAGACGGTCAACACTTTTTTCTTCTGGCGCTCGGTGAGCCACTTGGCCATCTTGCCGACCGAGGTGGTCTTGCCCGCACCCTGCAGGCCGGCCATCAGAATGACCGCGGGTGGCGTCGTCGCCAGGTTGAGGCTGATGTCTGCAGGCGTGCCGCCGGCAGTGGTGGATCCGGCAGTCGGACCAGCCATGAGCGCCACCAATTCCTGGTGGACCACCCCCACCAGGGCTTGGCCCGGTGTCAGGCTGTTGAGGACGGCCTGGCCCATGGCCTTGTCTCGAACCTGGGCGATGAACTGCTTCACCACCGGCAGGGCCACGTCGGCATCCAGCAGGGCCAGGCGGATCTCCCGAAGCATCTCCTGGGTGTTGGATTCGGTCAGGCGTGCCTCGCCCTTGATGGTCTTCAGGGCTTTGGCAAAGCGATCGGTGAGAGATTCGAGCATGGCGCTGCGCTACACTGGGATGATGTCAAACCTATTGTACGGCTCAGCCCCCTGGTTGGCTTCGCTTGCCTACCTCATGCTTGGTGCGCGGTCCCTGCGCCCGGGTCTTGATCAGGGGTCTGATCGACGATTCTTCCAATGGCTCTTGCTTGCGGGGCTTTGTCTGCACGGCCTGACCCTGCTGCCGGCCTGGTTTGGCCATCAAGACATCACCTTCGGCTTTGCGGTGGCTTTGTCCTGGATGGCTTGGCTGACCCTCGTCATGCTCTGGACCGAGTCTTGGTCCCATCGCATGGCCCGTGTCGGACTATGGGTTTATCTGATCGCGGCCAGCCTGGTCTTATTGCCCACTGCCTTCCCAGGCGGCGTTCGACTGGCCGACCCGGGGGCCTTGTTCAGGTCGCACATCCTGGTGGCGATGTTGGCCTACAGCGCTTTTGCGGTGGCCTCTGGTCAGGCCCTGCTCATGCTGGCCCAGTCTCGCGCCTTGCACAGGCCGAGTCGCTCCAACCAATGGCTGGTGGACTTGCCCCCGCTACTCGCCATGGATGCCAGCCTGTCTCGCTCGGTCGGACTGGGATTTGCCCTTCTGTCGGCTACCCTGCTCACTGGTGGACTGGTCAATGACCTGGCCGGTGATCCCTGGTTGAAGTCCGATCACAAAACGGTCTTCACCGTGATGACCTGGCTGTCTGCGGGTCTCTTTTTGTGGGGCCGTTGGCGTTGGGGCTGGCGTGGACGGTTGGCCGCACGATTTGCGATCGGTGGGTTCGGCCTGCTGCTACTGGCCTATGTCGGTAGTCGATTTGTCTTGGAGGTCTTCCTCGGCCGAGTGGCCTAGGGGATCCAGCCAGCCATGTACGGCCGCATTCTCCTGATCATGGGCCTGGTGGCCATCGCACTCTTCATGCTGCGGTCGGCCTTGGGCAAATCCAAAAAACCCCCACCAGGCAAGCCCGGTCAGTCTCCCCATCCCAAACCCTCCCAACGTCTGGTTCACTGCGCGAGCTGCGGTGCTCACCTGGCCGAATCCGAGGCGATTTGGAAGGCGGGACGGGCTTACTGCTGCACGGACCACGTCAACCAGTCCTGAGCCAATGGGCAGTGCCGCACAGAAAGACCACCCCAAGCTTCGATGCCTGCCCAATGGCTGGCTGGAGCTGGCCCCGGGTGTCGACAGAGCGGCTAGCCCGCACTTTAACCAAAGGCCAGTCGATACAACGCCTGAGTTGGTGGTCTTGCACGGCATCAGCCTGCCGGAGGGCTGCTTCGGAGGGCAGATGGTGGACGACCTGTTTATGGGTCGACTTCTGGGCTCTCAAGACCCCAGGCATGCGGGGCTCACCGAACTAAAGGTGTCCTCCCACTTTGTGATCTGGCGCGATGGCCGAATCCGCCAGTACGTTGGTCTTGCAGATCGGGCCTGGCATGCGGGCGTCTCCTCTTTCGAGGGGCGAGACAACTGCAATGATTTCTCGGTTGGCATCGAGTTAGAGGGTTGCGATAGTCAGCCCTACGAGGCCATTCAGATGACCGTCTTGGCGGACCTGATGCGGGCACTCCAAAGGGCCCAGCCCAGCCTGAACCGAGTCGCGGGCCATTGTCACATCGCCCCCGGCCGTAAGACGGATCCCGGCCCACACTTTTCCTGGCGAGATTTGCAAGCTGCACTGCGCCAAGACCCCATGACTTGGAAGTTTCCTGACAATTTTTCTTAGAAAAATCTCTATCAATCAGAGGCGTTTTCGACCGGTTTTGATCACAGGGCCAGTGTTTATGCGGCCCCAAAAAAAAGAGCCAGGCCTGGATTAGCTTTGGGCCGCTCCCTCCGTAGAACCTGGCAATTTCCCCAAGATCTGCCCTTGCACGCCTTGGGGCCGGACTACTAGAATTAGTACTCATCCGGGGTAGTCTGTACTACCGATAGTAAAAAAATAAACCGCCTGGAGGATTCTATGCAGTGGGCATCCCAATCGTCGCCAACCCCGTCCGTGGGTTCCAGTCCCTCATCGCCCGCTGTCTCAGCCTTGGCTGGTTCCGCTACCAGCGCTCCAACCGCCAGTGGCCCGCAGGATTTCAAGGTGGTTCGCCGAAATGGCGCAGTGGTCTCTTTTGAACCGCCCAAGATCAATGTTGCGCTGACCAAGGCCTTCCTGGCAGTCCAGGGGGGCCAGGGCGCAGCCAGCGCCCGGGTTCGCGAGATCACCGAATCCCTGACACAGCAGGTGGTCGGTGCCCTGATTCGTCGTATGCCGGCTGGCGGCACCGTTCACATTGAAGACATCCAGGACCAGGTCGAGCTGGCGCTGATGCGCTCGGGGGAGCACGAAGTGGCCCGAGCCTATGTCCTCTACCGTGAGCGACGTTCTCAGGAGCGGGCCGCTCAGACCCAGGCCCAAATCGCCGAGCACCGTCTGAACATGTCGGTCGATGGCCGTATGGTGCCTTTGGATGAGTCCTGGCTGCACGACATTGTTGCCTCGGCCTGTGCTGGACTGGATGGACATGTCCGAGCTGAAGAGGTGTTGGCGGATACCGTCAAAAACCTCTACGACGGCGTTCCAGTTGAAGAAGTTGAAAAATCCGCCATCTTGGCGGCTCGTGCACTCATCGAAAAGGATCCCGCCTATGCAAAAGTCAGTGCCCGCCTGCTTCTGCACACCGTTCGCAAGGAGATTTTCCAGGCCGAGGTCTCGCAGGCCGACATGGATGCGCGTTATCGCGAATACTTCCCAAAATTCATCAAGAAGGGCGTCGAGATTGGCCTTTTAAACGAGGAACTCGGCCGGTACGACCTCAAGCGCATGGCCGCTGCCCTCAAACCCGAGAATGATCTCAACTTTGATTACCTGGGTCTGCAGACCCTCTATGACCGCTATTTCCTGATCGATCGCAACGACACCTTCAGCAGCGAGGGCCGTCGGATTGAGATGCCGCAGGCCTTCTTTATGCGGGTCGCCATGGGCTTGGCCCTGGGGGAGTTGGATCGCGAGGGCCGTGCCATCGAGTTCTACAACCTGCTGTCTAGTTTTGACTTTATGAGCTCGACCCCGACGCTGTTCAACAGCGGCACCACGCACTCACAACTGTCGTCGTGCTACCTGACGACCGTGGCCGACGACCTGGATGGGATTTACGAGGCCATCAAAGAAAACGCCCTGCTGGCCAAATACGCTGGCGGCCTGGGCAACGACTGGACGCCGGTTCGCGCCCTGGGCAGCCACATCAAAGGCACCAACGGTAAGAGCCAGGGCGTCGTGCCCTTCCTCAAAGTGGTCAACGACACCGCTGTTGCCGTCAACCAAGGCGGCAAACGCAAAGGAGCAGTCTGCACCTACCTCGAGACCTGGCACCTGGACATCGAGGAGTTCCTGGAGCTTCGCAAGAACACCGGCGACGACCGCCGTCGCACCCACGACATGAACACCGCCAACTGGATCCCCGACCTGTTCATGAAGCGGGTCATGGAGGGGGGTGACTGGACCCTGTTCTCGCCGTCCGACGTGCCGGACCTACACGACAAGTTTGGCCAGGCCTTTGAGCAGGCCTATCTGGGTTATGAGGACAAGGCTGCTCGCGGGGAGCTCAGGCTCTTCAAAAAGATCCCGGCTGCCAGTCTGTGGCGCAAGATGCTCACCATGCTGTTCGAAACGGGCCACCCCTGGATCACCTTCAAGGACCCCTGCAACATCCGTAGCCCGCAGCAGCACGTCGGTGTCGTCCACAGCTCCAACCTGTGCACCGAGATCACGCTCAACACCAACGACAGCGAGATCGCGGTCTGCAACCTGGGGTCGGTCAACCTGGTTCAGCACCTCAAGCCGTCTGCTCAGGGCGGACTGGAGTTTGACCACGAGAAGGTCAAGCGGACGGTGCGGACGGCCATGCGCATGCTCGACAATGTGATCGACATCAATTATTACGCCGTGGCCAAGGCCCGAAATTCCAACATCCGCCATCGCCCAGTTGGGCTGGGGATCATGGGCTTCCAAGAGGCACTGCATGCCATGCGCATCCCCTATGCCTCAGAGCAGGCAGTTGAATTTGCCGATACCTCGATGGAAGCGGTCTGCTATGAGGCCTATTGGGCCTCGACCCAGCTCGCTGAGGAGCGGGGAGCCTACAGCAGCTTTAAGGGCTCACTATGGGATCGCGGCATCCTTCCCCTGGACACGTTGGAGCTGCTCAAGCAAGAGCGAGGCGGCTACGTCGAAGTGGACACCACCGCCAGACTGGACTGGGACGCTCTGCGGGCCCGCATCCGTCAGTTCGGCATGCGCAACTCCAATTGCGTGGCGATTGCCCCGACGGCCACCATCTCCAATATCGTTGGCATTTCAGCCTCCATCGAGCCGACCTACCAAAACCTGTACGTCAAATCCAACCTCTCGGGTGAGTTCACAGTGGTCAACGAAATGCTGGTTCGTGACCTCAAGCAGCTCGGCTTGTGGGATGAGGTCATGGTGGCGGATCTGAAGTACTTCGACGGCAGTCTGGCCAAGATCGATCGCATCCCCCAGGAGCTCCGCCAGCTCTACGCCACGGCCTTTGAGGTCGACACCAAGTGGATGGTGGAGTGTGCTGCCCGTCGTCAGAAATGGATCGACCAGGCCCAGTCTCTCAACATCTACATGGCCGGTGTCTCTGGCAAAAAACTAGATGAGACCTACAAACTGGCCTGGCTGCGCGGTCTCAAGACGACCTATTACCTGCGCACCATGGGTGCCACGTCTGTTGAGAAGAGCACGCTCAATACTGGCCAACTCAATGCCGTGCCCGTCAGTGGCGGTCTCGGTGGCGGTGCAGTTGCTGCGGCAGCAGAGGTGAGTGCTGCTGCGGCTTTGACCTCAGCAGCAGACCCGATCGTTGCATCCTCCGCAGTCGCTGGCAGTGATGTGAAGTTCTGCTCCATCGACAACCCGGATTGCGAGGCTTGTCAGTAAAACGTCGTAGGCAAAAAAAACAACAAACCTTGCAAAAAAATATTGCAAGGATTAAATGCATGCATCATGATTCGGTCTGTGTGCAATGACCGAATCTCACGCTTGCTTGTATCAAAGAAAGAAAGTGAGATCCGAAATGCTGAACTGGGAAGACACCACAACGACGGCCAAGCCTGACCCAATGACTGCGATACGAGAGCAGTCGGGTTCTACTGTCCCCGCTTCTATCATGCACGCCGCTCAAGACCAAGCCGTGCAAGACCAAGCCAGTCGCCGTGTTCGGGTCGAAGACAAACGCGTCATCAACGCCGGTACCGACGTCAATCAGTTGGTCCCCTTCAAGTACAAGTGGGCCTGGGAAAAATATCTGGCTGGCTGCGCTAACCATTGGATGCCCCAAGAGATCAACATGTCTCGTGACATTGCGCTCTGGAAGGATCCCAATGGCCTGACCGACGATGAGCGCCGGCTGGTCAAGCGCAATCTGGGCTTTTTCACCACCGCCGATTCTCTGGCCGCCAACAACATCGTACTGGGCACCTACCGTCACATCACGGCGCCCGAATGCCGTCAGTTTCTGCTGCGCCAGGCCTTCGAGGAAGCCATCCATACCCATGCCTACCAGTACATCGTGGAGTCTCTCGGGCTAGACGAGGGTGAGATTTTCAATGCCTATCATGAAGTCACCTCGATTCGAGCCAAAGATGAGTTCCTCATCCCCTTCATCGATGTTCTGACAGACCCCAACTTCAAGACCGGCACCCTGGAAAACGACCAGAAGCTCCTAAAGTCTCTGGTGGTCTTTGCCTGCATCATGGAAGGCCTGTTCTTCTATGTTGGTTTTGTGCAGATTCTCGCCCTGGGCCGTCAAAACAAGATGACCGGCGCTGCGGAGCAGTATCAGTACATCCTTCGCGATGAATCCATGCACTGCAATTTCGGTATCGACCTGATCAACACGATCAAGCTCGAAAATCCCCACCTCTGGACACCAGAGTTTCGGGCCGAACTCAAAGAGATTTTCCTTCAGGCAGTCGACCTGGAATACCGTTACGCCGAGGACACCATGCCTCGCGGGGTTCTGGGGCTGAACGCCAATATGTTCAAGGGCTACCTGCGCTACATCGCCAATCGACGCTGCCAGCAGATCGGCCTAGACCAGATCTTCCCGAACGAAGAAAACCCCTTCCCTTGGATGGCCGAAATGGTGGACCTGAAGAAGGAGCGTAACTTTTTTGAGACCCGTGTGATTGAGTATCAGACGGGTGGTGCCCTCAGTTGGGAGTAGCGTGATCGTTCTCCACAAGGGCCCAGCAGAATTCATTGGCGTTGGAGGTGTTGTTTTGCAGTTGTTTCCTGCGCAAATGAATGGTTCGAGCCGCGTTGGCTCGAATCTCCCTTGTGACCATGCCGATTAATCGGCCTGAAGGAGAAGACCATGGCAGCAAAGAAGAAAGTGAAGAAGGCGAAAGCCGCTTCCAAACCCGAAGTAAAGAAAAAAGTTGTGGCCAAGAAGCCTGCCGCTAAAAAAGCAGTAGCCAAGAAGCCCGCCGCTAAAAAAGCAGCAGCTAAGAAGCCCGCCGCCAAAAAAGCAGCAGCCAAAAAGCCCGCAGCTAAGAAGCCCGCCGCCAAAAAAGCAGCAGCCAAAAAGCCCGCCGCTAAAAAAGCAGCAGCCAAAAAGCCCGCCGCCAAAAAAGCAGCAGCCAAAAAGCCCGCCGCCAAAAAAGCAGCAGCCAAAAAGCCTGCCGCTAAAAAGGCAGTCGCAAAAAAAAAGCCCGCCGTTAAAAAAGCAGCCGTGAAGAAGCCCGCTGCCCCTGCTGCAGCCCCTGTAGCAAGCACCTGGCCCTTCCCCACCGGCAGCCGTCCATAAACGCGCCGGATTACACGAACGGCTTTGCCATTTGTGATGAGCCCCGCCATAAGGCGGGGCTTTTTTCTATACTCTGGCCATGCTGATTGAGTTCACCTGGATTCTGGCCAAAGCGGTTTTCAGTCTGGTCTGCATTGCCAGCATGCTGCGGGCCTATTTGTTGTGGCTGCGTATGCCTCCCATGAATCCCGTCAGCCAGTTGGTCTTTCGAGTCAGCAACTGGATTGTCTTGCCCATCCGTCGGCTGATGCCGGCCAGCCGTTTTGATTGGGCCAGTCTGCTGGCTGCCTGGATGTTGGCCCTGTTGGCGGTATTGTTCCGTCTGGTGTTGGCAGCCTTTGAGGCCCCCATGATTGGCCTGCCGAAGGGCTTGACCTATGGCCTTTTGGTGGTGGGCCTGTCACTCACCTGGATGGTGGGGTGGGCCTTGAAGTTCGCCTTTGTCTTGCTGGTGGTTCACGCCTTGTTGTCGTGGTTTGGCGCTGGGCCCTCGGCCATGGCCATGCGGCCCTTGGTGGCCCAAATGACCGAGCCCTGCCTTCGGCCTCTTCGCCAATTGCTCCACCGGGGCCAAGTCACTGGCATCGATTTTTCAGCGCTGGCGGCTCTGATCCTGATTCAACTGCTGCTGAGCCTGCATGACCGAGCCGCCTCGGCGCTCGTTCAGGCCTTGCTAACGGGTCTGACGCTTTGAGACACGAATAGCCGAGCCGTACCCAACGATCTGGACGGCATCACCCGCTGTCAATGACTCGTCGGCTTCTTGAACGACGACGGTCTTCTCACCGTTGTCGAGCCTGATGACCAGCTCGAAACCCGGCCTCTGATTGGCCTGCTCTTCGATCATCTGCCCGGCGATGGCGCCGCCCAGTGCACCGAGCACACTGGCAATGGTGCTGCCCTTGCCGTCGCCGACTGTGGAGCCGGCTATGCCGCCAACCACACCGCCGGCGATCATGCCAGCCCCTTTGCTGTCTCGGACAATGGTCACAGCCCGGACGGACTCCACCACCCCATATCGAATCGCCTGTTCAACCTGCGCCTCGCCGGCCCGATAGACCTTTGACGAGTTGCTCTGTGTGGCACAACCCGTCAGCTGGACGGTGACAGCTGCTGCGGCCAACAACATAACGCGGATTTTCATGGCGAGCTCCTGAAGAGATTGGATCAAATGGGGCAGGGTCCCAGATCAACATAAGCCTTGGACCAGAGTTCACGCAGCAAGTTTTGTCCAAGCGGATGGTTTTGCCCGCCACGATGCTGCACCTTGATACCACCCAGCAAAACGCCCAGGCGTGCACTGGTGACCAGATCAAGCCCCTTGTGCAGTCCGGCCAAGAGACCCGCCCGAAAGGCATCACCGCACCCGGTCGGGTCAATGGCCTGGTCCACCCGAAGGGCTGGCAGTTGAACCGTCCTGCCGTCGGCGGTGATCAGCCCCACACCCTCGGCCCCCTTGGTCTGGATAACGCCGCCTGGGCTGTGGGCCTTGAGTTGTCTCGCGACATCGGTCAGTGGAAGACCGAGCTTACGTGACAGCATTTCGCCCTCATAGTCGTTCACCGCCAGCCAACTGGCCTGGGCGATCAGCGTACGAAGCTCCGCCGCCTCAAATATTGGCATGGCCTGGCCCGGGTCAAAGACAAACGGGATGCCCTGTTGGTGGAAGGCCTGCGCATGCTGAATCATGGCCAGCTTGCCATTGGGCGAGACAATCCCCAGGCCTGGCCCCGGCCCGATCTGGGACTCGTGGGCAAAGTTCATGGCCCCCGGGTGGAAGGCCGTGATCTGGTTGTCTAACAAATCAGTGGTGATGAAGGCTTGCGCCGTAAAACAGTCGGATCGACTGACAACGGCACTGGTGTCGATTCCCAGGTTCTGGAGTCTGGTGAGGTAACCCTGCCCGTCGTGACCGATGCTGCCAAGCAGCCGAGTGGGCAGACCCAGCGCTGCCAGGCTGTAGGCGATATTGGCGGCGCAACCACCGAATTCCTGGCGCATCTGTGGCGCCAGGAAGGCGACGTTGAGCATGTGGACCTGGTCCGGCAGGATGTGATCTTTGAATTGGCCCTCAAACACCATGATGGTGTCAAAGGCGATGCTGCCGCTAATCTGAATGTGCATGTTGAAGTTCCGTCAACGTGTGGAGGATTGGCCTTGGCATTTAAGGCGAGGATTCAAAGCCCAGACAGACCCAGCCCTCATCCTCACCCAAGATTTCAAGCGGTCTGCCGGGCGCGGCCAGTGCATAGGCCTGCCGAAGCTCTTCCACCTGGCGACTGAGGATGCCCGACAGCACCAGGCCGCCACCGGGCTTGCAATGGGAGAGCAACAGCCCTGCGAGCAGCTTAAGAGGCTGGGCCAGTATGTTGGCAATGACCAGGTCAAACTGACCGTTAATGGGCTGCGAGACCGTTCGCCAGTCGACTCGTTGCTGCTCTGTGCTCGTTAGGTTCAGTTCAGCGTTTCGCCGGGCCACATCGACGGCGACTGGGTCAATGTCCACCCCAATCACTGACTGGGCCCCGAGCTTGGCGCAGGCCAAACCCAGCACTCCAGACCCACAGCCGTAGTCTAAAACTCGGCCCAAGGCACGTTGTTGACTGAGCCGAAGAATGGCCTGCAGACACAGGCGAGTGGTCGCATGTCCACCAGTTCCAAAGGCCATACCCGGGTCAATCGACAGGCCGATTCGAGGTGGCCGTAGGTAGTCTGGGGGCATGCGGTGCCAGCTCGGACCAATCCAGAGCAACTGGTCAATCTCGATCGGGCTGAAGGCCCGCTGTGATTTGGAGACCCAGTCTTCCTCGGGCAGGCCTCGAATCTCAGACTGACAGCCCGCCAAAAAAGGAAAGACCGCCTGTGCCTGGGCCCACCACTTCGGGGCCGGGGTCTGTGCGTCCAGCAAGATGCGAATCTGGCTGACTGGCCAGGCCAGGATGTCGGTCTGGGCACCCGGCTCGCCAAAACGAGGCTTCTCTAGGCTGGGATCATTCGCCTGGGCATCTTCGACGCTCACACAGAGAGCCCCCAGGGCCATCAACTCATCGCTCAGCCATTCCAGCCACTCGTCGGCCTCGCCCTCTGCCTGAGTGGGCCGGTCTTGTTCACGCAAGTCGAAGACAATCTCCGAGACCATGCTGGGGGCGGCCGTCTGGTCAGACGACTGACCCAGCACCTTAGACATCGTTGGCCAGCATGTGCTCGAGGTAATGAATCGAGGTGCCACCGTCTTCGAAATGGGTGTCTCGCATGATTCGCCGATGCAGGGGCACATTGGTGGAGATGCCCTCGACCACCACCTCGGACAGCGCGATGCTCATCCGGGCCATGGCCTGTTCGCGGGTGTCTCCGTAGCTGATGATCTTGCCGATCATCGAGTCGTAATGAGGGGGAACCACATAATTTGCGTAGGCATGGGAGTCCACTCGAATGCCGGGGCCTCCGGGCATGTGCCAGGTCTGGATTCGGCCAGGCGAGGGCGTGAACTTGAAGGGGTCCTCTGCGTTGATCCGGCACTCGATGGCATGGCCCTTGAAGACCACATCCTTCTGCCTGAGCCTTAATTTCTGGCCGCTGGCGACACGAATCTGCTCCTGAACAATGTCTACACCTGTGATGAATTCGGTCACGGGGTGTTCCACCTGTACCCGAGTGTTCATCTCAATAAAGTAGAACTCGTCGTTCTCGAACAAGAACTCGATGGTACCGGCGCCACGATAGCCAATCCTTTTGCAGGCATCTGCGCAGCGCTGCCCGATTTTGTCCCGCAGCCTCTGGGACAGTCCCGGGGCCGGCGCCTCTTCTACTACCTTCTGGTGGCGTCTCTGCATGGAGCAGTCTCGCTCACCCAAGTGGATCACGTTGCCGTGGTGGTCCGCGAGAATTTGAATTTCGATGTGCCGGGGGTTCTCCAGGAATTTCTCCATGTAGACCTCCGGATTGTTGAAAGCGGCCGCAGCCTCTGCCTTGGTGGTGTTGACCGCATTGATGAGGGCCGCTTCGGTGTGCACCACCCGCATGCCACGGCCACCTCCACCACCGGCGGCCTTGATGATCACGGGATAGCCCACTGCGCGAGCGCAGCGAACTATCTCTTTCGGGTCGTCTGGCAAGGCGCCCTCGGAGCCAGGTACACAGGGCACCCCCGCTGCGATCATGGCTTTTTTGGCTGCAACCTTGTCGCCCATCATGCGGATAACCTCCGCGGTTGGACCAATAAATTGGAAGCCGCTCTGCTCAACCCGTTCCGCAAAATCCGCGTTTTCCGAGAGGAAACCGTAGCCGGGATGAATGGCCTCTGCATCGGTCACCTCAGCCGCAGCAATGATCGCCGGTATGTTGAGGTAACTCTCTCGCGAGGGGGGCGGCCCAATGCAGACCGATTCATCTGCGAGCTTGACGTACTTGGCTTCGGTGTCGGCCGTTGAGTGAACCACGACGGTTTTGATGCCCAGTTCTCGGCAGGCCCGTTGGATGCGCAATGCGATTTCACCGCGATTGGCGATGAGAACTTTTTCGAACAATGCCATGTGCGCGCCTTAGCCGATGACGAACAGGGCTTGGCCGAACTCAACGGGCTGACCGTTTTCCACCAGGATTTCTTTGATGACACCAGCCTTGTCCGCGGGAATCTCATTCATCAACTTCATGGCTTCGATGACACACAGGGTCTGGCCTTCGCTCACCGCATCTCCAATGCTGACAAAGGGCGAACCGCCCGGCGAAGAGGCTCTGTAGAAGGTACCGACCATGGGGGAGGCCAGTCGATGGCCAGTGGGTGCTGCGGCTGGCGCCGGCGCAACGTCGGCAGCAGGGCTGGCGGCAGCTGGCGCGGGCGCGGCCGGTGCTGCGGCGGGGGTGGGCATCATCACAGTGGTCGCAGGCGTATAGCCGACGGCACCAGTCTGGGCTGCGGACTTGACGATTTTGACCTTGCCCTCGCCCTCGGTGATTTCCAGCTCAGCAATGCCGGACTCGGCCACCAGGTCGATCAGGGTTTTGAGTTTACGAAGATCCATGGGAAGACACCTTTTCTAGGAAGCGGGTTGAAGCTGGGCCATGAGGTGGTCCAGCGCCAGGTTGTAGCCATTGGGGCCGAAGCCGCAGATCACAGCCAGGGCCAAATCGGAGAAGTAGGACTGGTGCCGGAAGGGCTCGCGACGGTAGACATTGCTGATGTGGATTTCAACAAAGGGCAGCGCCACGGCAGCCAGGGCATCACGCAGGGCAACACTGGTGTGGGTAAAGGCGGCCGGGTTGATGACAAAACCGGCCACCTGGGCATCAGGTGCACGATGAATCAAGTCGATCAGGGCCCCTTCGTGGTTGCTCTGGTGGCACTGAACGTCGAATCCTTTGGATGGCCCTCGGCTGATGAGGGACTCGTTGATCTGCTCGAGGGTGGTGGAGCCGTAAATCTCCGGCTCTCGAAGTCCAAGCCGGTTGAGGTTGGGCCCATGCAGGACCCATATTTTTTTGTTTTGCATGGCCTCTGAAAGGTCGTTGCGACGTTGCAGAGTTTACCCCAAGCCTGGCGGGGTCAAAAGCCTAAAAGAGTTTATTTTGCCTCTTTTATCCAGTTTCTTAGTTCATCTTCTTTGATTCGACCAAGTTTTTGGTGGATCACGCGCCCGTTGGCATCGATGAGTACGGTATAAGGAAGGGCATCCACCGAAGCGCCCAGCTTTTTGGCCATCTCCAAGCCAGCGGCCCCCACGATGGCCACTGGATAGCTGACAGGGCTGTCTTGCAGAAATGATTTGACCGGAGATGGCGAGTCAACCGCCAATCCGATCACTTTAATGTTAGAAGACGACATTTGGGTGTGAATTCGTGAAAGTTCTGGCATTTCTTCGACGCAGGGTGGGCACCAAGTGGCCCAGAAGTTCACCACAGTGAGCTGTCCCCTGGCCTCGCTCAAGGGCAGGGGCCTGCCGTCCGGCTGGGGGTAGGAGAGCTCAAAAAGCCATCCTGCTGAGGCTGCGGGATTGGGGCTCAGCCGCCAGATCCCGATGCCGATGCCCGTCAGCAGGGCGAGGATCACGACCACTACGATGGTTTTTTTTGACGACATGACTTCGTTATTCCTTGTGCAGACGGGCCTGCAGCTCTGACAGCTGGATGCCACCTTGGTTGCGCAGGCCTTGGGCTCTGGGCACGACGCGGATGGTGGTGGGCGTCCCCTCCCACTCAAATTGCAACGCCTCGACCTCACCCGGCCCAGCGGGGTTGGGAAGGCTGGTTGCCTCTGCTGATATCCCCCGGTTGAGCAGCCCAATGCCCAGGTCTTTGGCCGACTCATCAACACAGGCGAGTTGAATCCCGCTGTGGACCAGGGCCAAGTCCTCAGCCAGGGCACCCAGGAGCCAGGGATCGAATTCAGTGAGTTGAAGCATCAGTCGCTCGGCACTGGCTTGTCGATCCCGCAGGCGCTCAGCATGGGCCTCCGGTTCGTAAATCGCCAGGTGTTCGCGGATGGCCAGCTGGACCTGTTCATTTGTCGGCAGATCCTCCCGGGCGATTCGACCACCTCGGTACCCGGTCAGGCTGGCATAGGCCCGCTGTTTGGCGGACCAGAAGTCCAGGCCGTCCTCGACGATGGCTGCGGCGGCCTGAACAGCGATCTCTTCTTTTAGATCCGACATGGAGGGATTATGCCCGCTCGATACAATGCCGCATGCATATTCACATCGTCGGCATTTGCGGGACTTTTATGGGGGGGCTGGCCCAACTGGCCAAGGCCATGGGGCATCGGGTCACTGGCTGTGATGCCAACGTCTACCCCCCCATGAGCGACCAGTTGGTCGCCAGCGGCATTGAACTGATCCAAGGATTTGAGGCTGACCAGTTGGCCCTGCGGCCGGACCTGTGGGTGGTGGGCAATGTGGCCCGTCGTGGCCTGCCACTCATCGAGGCTATTTTGAACCAGCGCCTCCCAATGACGTCCGGCCCCGCTTTTCTGGCCGAGCACGTCATGGCCGGCCGGCCGGTTGCTGCGGTAGCGGGCACCCACGGCAAGACCACCACCAGTTCATTGCTCGCCTGGGTGTTGGATCAGGCGGGACTGGCGCCAGGCTTTCTCATCGGTGGCGTCCCCGAGGGTTTTGGTGTCTCCGCTCGAATGGGTCGACCAGACGGGGTCTTTGTGATCGAGGCCGATGAGTACGACACAGCCTTCTTCGACAAGCGATCGAAGTTTCTGCATTACCGTGCGCAGGTGGCCATTCTCAACAACCTCGAGTTTGACCATGCCGACATCTTTGCGGACTTGGCGGCCATTGAGACTCAGTTTCACCATTGGATTCGCACCCTCCCATCCGAGGGTTGTCTCGTGGTCAATGGCCAGAGTGAGGCTTTGCGTCGGGTCATTGGACGTGCGTGCTACACCCCGGTGACCTGGTTCAACGAGGACCAAGGGCTCCATGCCAGAGTGCCCAGCCAGTCGGTGAACTCAACCCCCGCCAAGCCGATGAGCCCTCAACAAAAGGCCTCTGCTGGCCGGGAGGCCTTTGACATCTACAAGGGGGACCGCCTTCTGGGCCAACTGCTGAGCCCCCTCTGGGGTGAGCACAACCGTGCCAATGCCTTGGCGGTATTGGGCGCGGCCATGGCGCTGGGTGTCCCGGCTGACCAGGCCATGGCAGCGATGGCCAGTTTTCCGGGGGTGAAGCGACGGATGCAGCTTCGTGGCGAGTCGGCCGGCATTCGCGTCTGGGATGACTTCGCCCATCACCCAACCGCCATTCAGACCACTCTCCAAGGCCTGGCTGGTCAATTGACCACTGGGCAGCGGATCTTGGCGGTCATTGAGCCGCGATCCAACACCATGAAGATGGGGGTGATGCGCGATCAACTACCTGGCAGTCTGAGTCAGGCGGATCTGGTCTTTGGCTACTCGGGCGGATTGGACTGGTCTTTGGAGCAGGCACTTGCCAGCCTTGGCTCACGAGCCTGCGTGCGGGAACGGCTGGATGACCTGATCAACGCCATTGTTGAGCAGGCCCGAGCTGGCGATCAGATTCTGGTCATGAGCAATGGTGGTTTTGGCGGTCTGCATGAGCGATTGCTCAGCCGATTGGCGGAGCGCTAGCGGCGATGTCTGGTGGGGTGTTTTTTGAGGAATCGGGCGGACTCAAGGCAGGCCTGGTCATCAGCAGCGCCGCCGGGGCCGATCAAGTCAGTCTGACAACAGGCCGACGCGTCAAGGTTAAGGCCAACCAAGTCTTGGTGAGATTTGAGGCCAAGGACGAGTCTCAGGTGGCGCAATTTCTCGAGCAGGCTCAACGGGTGGCCGATGAACTCGAACCGGATTTTTTATGGCAGTGCGCACCCAGCGATGTCTTCACGGCTGATGCCTTTGCACCAGAGGTCTTTGGCCAGCAGGTCTCCCCCAAGGAGTTGGTGGGGCTGATTCTCTCGCTGCACCAAGCGCCCATGTATTTTTATCGCAAGGGCAAGGGTCAGTTTAAATCCGCACCACCGGAGGCACTCCAAGCCGCCCTGGCCGGTGCGGCCAAGCGCGCGGCCATGGCCGAGCAGGAACAGGCCTTCACCCAGGCGCTGATGGATGGCCAGTGCCCGGAGGAGATCGCTCGGCAGGCCATGAGCCTGTTGATCAAGCCGGACAAGCAGTCGGTGGCCTTCAAGGCCTTGTCTGCTGCTGCACACCAATCCCAGGCAACGCCAGCGGCCTTGTTGATGCGGCTCGGTGTGGTGGAGTCGGCCTATGCCTTGCACCTGAGTCGTTTTATGACGGAGTGTTTTCCCGGTGGGCGTGAGCATCCCCTGCAGGATGACGATCTCCATGCCCTGCGAGGGCGTTTGTCAGCACTGTCGCAGAGCCTGCCTCGGGCGCCGCTGGGGGCCTACTCCATTGATGACGAGGCAACGACGGAGGTCGATGATGCGTTCTCTTGCGAGGCCCTCGATCATGGTGGCTGGCGGGTCGGTATTCACATTGCGGCGCCCGGAGCACTGTTGGCGCCCGACGATCCCCTGGCGCAAATGGCCCGAGACCGGGCCTCCACCGTCTACTTTCCGGGCGACAAGATCACCATGCTGCCGGCCCAGGTCATTGCCCTGGCCTCTCTCGATGAATCCGATTGGCGACCGGCGGTCTCGCTTTACGTTGAGTTCGACGCCAAGGGCGATCGCTTGTCTCACGTCACAAGGTTCGAGATGGTGCAGATCAGCCGAAACATTCGCCATGGCGACTGGGAGGAGGACCTGTCGGTCGCTGTGGACCCATCGACCTCGCCCGAGGCCAGAGAGGCCGCCAGAGGTCAACTGCCATGGCCAGACCTGACCGTCTTGCATCAACTCGCCCTGTCCTGTCGTGCTCGAAGAGAGGCCGTTCGTGGCCGGCCGGAGCCGGCGGCTCGTCTGGACTACGGCATCCGTCTGCACTGGCAGGACCATCCTCGGGCGGCCGCACTGGCCCTGGCCGATGTTGACATCCAGACCCGTCAGCGCGGCTCTGCCCTGGATCTTTTGGTCTCCGAGTTCATGATCCTGACCAACGTGACCTGGGGGGAGACCCTGGCCCTCGGGCAGCTGCCAGGCGTCTACCGCTGCCAGTCGATGGGCCGCGTTCGGATGCAGACGACACCCGGTCCCCACCAAGGTTTGGGGGTTTCTCATTACGCCTGGTCAACGTCACCCTTGCGGCGCTATTCAGACCTGGTAAACCAGTGGCAATTGTTGAGCATCTTGGGTCATGGCCGGCCAGCCTTCAAAGGCGGGGATGCCAATCTATTTGCCGATGTGGCCCACTTTGATGCGGTCTACGACCGGTATGCAGAGTTTCAGTCCAGCATGGAGCGGTACTGGACGGGTCGGTGGTTTGGGCAGCAGCTGGGGCTCTCCGGCGAGGCCTGGCAGACGGCTCAGGTGAGCCCAGCCAACACCATGTTGGCGGTTGCCACTCGGACCGAGTCTGTGGTGCGATTGAGGGCAGCCCCTGCCGTGCTCAGGCTTGCACTGACCAGCCTGCCGGCGGGAACAGAACTCGAGGTGGCGGTCACCGGTTTTGATCCGCTCGACATCTCACTTCAAGGCAAGGTGATTCGGATCATGCAGACGGATTCAGTGGGTCGTTATGCAGTGCTGGGCGATCCGATTGCTCACAGCAAGTCCCCTTTTATTCACCAAGCCTTCGCAGAGCAGACCGGCCTGGCCATGGATTATCAGGCGATTCGGGTCCCGCCCGAAGACTTGTCTCAGTGTCTGGGGCGGCTGCATGAGCAGGGCTACGCCGGTCTCAATCTAACGGTGCCGCACAAGCACCTGGCCTATGACTTGGCTTTATCACAGCGATGGCCCATGTCGACGCTGGCCAGTCAGGCCGGCGCGGTCAACACCTTGATTCGCACCGATCAGGGCTGGCAGGCAGACAACACCGATGGCCTTGGCCTACTGACCGATATGCTGCGCAGCCTTGGGCAGAGCGACCTGTCTGGGCTAAGGCTTTTGATGATCGGCGCCGGAGGGGCGGCCGCTGGTGTGCTGGGCCCATTGGCGGCGGCAGGCTTGCAGACGGTCACGGTGGTGAACCGCACCGTCAACAAGGCCCAGGCGCTGGTTGATCGTTTCTCGGTTGCTTATCCTGGGGTTTCTTGGCAGGCCGATGGTCTGCAGAGCTTGGCCCCCGGGGCCCCTCGTTGCGATCAGGTTTTTGATCTGGTGGTCAATGCCAGCAGTGCCAGTCTGCAGGGGCAGACGCTCGAGATCGGCCCCGGGATCTTTGGTCAGGTACGACTGGTCGTTGACATGATGTATGGCGCCCAGCCCACTGCCTTCATGCAGCAAGCCAGCCACGCAGGGGCCCAACTGGTGACAGATGGCCTTGGCATGCTGGTCGAGCAGGCGGCCGAGGCTTTTGAACGGTGGCAGGGTCAGCGACCAGAGACGCTGTCGGTATTGCTGGCTTGTCGTCAGGACCTGATCGCGGCGGCCGCTGGGTTAGAGTAAGACCATGACCGAGACCGCCGTGACCGTTGATTCTGCACTGACACCCGTGATGCGGGATGCCGAGGCGGGTCAACGGGCCCTCGAGGAGATTCAGGAGCTTCTCCACCGGTTTGAGGTCGAGTCCGACCTGGTCTCTCGCGAGCAGGTTGCGGGCGATGAGAGCCGAAAAGCCTTGGTCGAACAATTGGTCTTGAAGCAGCAGACGGCGGTCCTCTTGCCCAAGGTCCAGGGTTTGCATGTGGCAGACATCGCCTACGTGCTAGAGGGGCTGCCTCGCCATCAACGTGAACTCATCTGGCCCTTGGTGCCCGATGGCTTGCGGGGCGAGGTCATGCTGGAGCTCGCCGAGCCGGTTCGAGAGCCGCTCATTGAATCCATGACCCGCGAGGCCTTGCTTCGAATGGCACAGGCACTGGATCCAGATGACTTGGCTGCCTTGGCCGATGAACTGCCGTTTGATGTGGTCGAGCGTGTTCGTCAGGGTCTGTCGGTGGAGGAGCGAGAGCAGCTTCGGGCGGCCATGTCCTACCCGGAAAACAGCGTTGGCGCCCGAATGGACTTTGACATGATCACCATTCGCGACGATGTCACGCTGGAGGTTGTGCTGCGTTATCTGCGTCGATTCGACGAGCTGCCCGATCACACCGACCAAGTCTTTGTCGTCGACCGAAAAGAGGGCCTGCTGGGATCTCTGCCCATCGGCCAGCTGTTGGTCAATGAGCCCGAGACCGCAGTGGCCGACGTCATGCGCCGAGACCTGGTATCGCTCAAACCACTGGATGAGGCCATTGATGCTGCCCAGGCTTTCCAGCGCTACGACTTGGTCTCCGCGCCTGTGATTGATGAGTCTGGTCGGCTGATTGGTCGTCTCACCGTTTCCGAGGCCGTCGACGTCATTCAAGAAGAGAGCGATTCCGATGTCTTGGCCCAGGCCGGTCTTCGTGAGGAAGAGGATTTGTTTGCCTCGGTCTGGGATTCAGCCCGTAACCGTTGGCTCTGGCTCGCATTGAACCTCTGCACCGCTTTCTTTGCCTCTCGGGTGATCGGCGCCTTTGAGGGCACCATCGAAAAAGTGGTGGCGTTGGCCGCTCTCATGCCGATTGTGGCTGGCCTGGCCGGTAATTCCGGCAACCAGACCATGACCCTGTTCATTCGCTCGCTGGCCTTGGGTCAGATGAACGCCAGCAACGTGCAGCGACTCTTTCAGAAGGAACTTGCGATTGCCCTACTCAATGGCCTGGTCTGGGGCTGCATTGCGGGGGCCTTTGCTTGGTGGCTCTACTCAGACACCTCGCAGGGCTTCTTGTTGGGCGCCACCATGATGTTGGCGATCGTGCTCAACCTGCTGATCGGAGCCTTGATTGGCATTGTGGTGCCCTTGATTCTGGAAAAACTGGGCCGGGACCCTGCCATGGGTTCGTCGGTCTTGTTGACCTTCAGCACCGACTCGATGGGCTTTTTTATCTTCCTAGGGCTGGCAACGCTGTTTTTCTAGCCCTCGGCCTGCCAATGGCCTGAACGGCCCCCTGCTTTTTCGAGCAGCCGAACCGATTCGATCACCATGCCTCGGTCGATGGCCTTGACCATGTCATAGACCGTGAGCAGGCCGACACTGACCGCAGTCAGTGCTTCCATCTCTACGCCAGTCTTGCCAGTCAAGCCAACCGTTGCTGTGCACGAGACAGCCTGATCCTCTGGGTGACAGGCGAGATCAACGCTCACCTTGGTCAGCATCAACGGATGACACAAGGGGATGAGGTCGCTGGTCTTCTTGGCTGCAGTGATGGCGGCAATCCGGGCAATGGCCAGCACGTCGCCTTTCTTGGCCTGACCGGCCGCGATCACCTGAAGGGTCTCGGGTTTCATGCGAATTCGGCCAGTCGCCGTGGCGACTCGTTCCGTGTCAGACTTATCAGAGACATCGACCATATGGGCATGGCCCTGGTCATTGAAATGCGTCAACGAATTCATATGCCCATGATAACGAGGATTTGCTTGGCCGCCTGGCTGGGATTGGCCCCGTTGGCGGTCCCCATTGCAGGCCATGCCCAGACTGGCCTGCCAGCGCTTGGTGAGGCGTCTGTGGACGAGCTCTCCTTAGCAGCCGAGCGTCGCCTGGGGCAGGCTGTTTTTCACGAACTGGTGAGAGCTGGTGCGGTCTTCGACGACCCGGAGTTACAGGATTATCTGCAGGCGCAGGCCTGGCGGCTGCTGCGCGTGGCGGTCTCTCAGGGCAGTCTCACGGATCGTCTTGGAGGCAGTGCCTCTGCCCTCTCAGCCCAGGAATTTTATTTTTTCCCCGTGCGCGACAACAGCATCAACGCCTTTGCCTTGCCTGGGGGATGGGTCGGCGTTCACACGGGATTGGTCACCGCCGCTCAGACGGAATCAGAGTTGATGTCGGTCCTGGCCCATGAGATTGGTCATGTCACCCAACGCCACATTGCGCGCATGTTTGGTGAGCAGAGACAGGCATCGGCCTGGATGATTGCTGCAGCCGTCTTGGCGGCAGCGGCCGCTAGTCAGAGCGCCGATGCAGCGGCCGGGGTTTTGTCACTCGGTCAGACGGTGGCCGTTCGTCAGCAACTCGCCTTTTCCCAGAATGCTGAGCGAGAGGCGGACCGTGTGGGATTTTCCATGCTGACTGGTGCGGGATTTGATGGTCGAGGCATGGTGGGGCTCTTTGAGAAGCTCATGCAGGCTGGTCGGTTCTACGAGTCGAGCCAGGCCCCAACGTGGCTGCGCACCCATCCTCTGACCAGCGAGCGCGTGGCCGACATGCGGGGACGGCTTGGTCTGATGGGACCAGCCCATCAGCAGGCCACCGTCCAAGACAGTGTGGAATTCGCCTGGATCCGGTCGCGTTTGATGGCACAGGCGGATCAGTCGGTGGATGGGCTCAACCGAATGCTCGGTCTGATGCGCGAGGAACTTAAAGGCGCGTCGCCAGCCAAGGCCGCCGCATTGCATTACGGCATGGCCTGGGCTCACTTGTCCCGACGTGATCCACTCTCGGCGGCCGATGCAGCCAGACAGGCTCGCCAACAGGCCCTGACTGCTGGTCAGTTGCAATGGGTCGAGGCCTTGCTGATTCATCTAGACCAGGCGGCTGCCTGGTCCCAGAAAGACCATCGGCGGGTCATCTCGCTTGGTCAAGACTTACAGGATCGACATGGACGGTCTGTCTCCCTGCGGGCCGGTCTTCGCCTTGCAGCCCGGGCGGGCCTGGAGTCGGGGCAGCCTGACGATCTACCAGCATCTCTGCAGAGACTTCAACTGGTCGTCGACCGATGGCCAAGCGATGCAGAGGCCTGGCGTCTGTTGGCCGTGACCAACGCGCAGTTGAATCGACGAGCGGCCGCCCATGCGGCCAGTGCCGAGCAATACGCCCTGTCGGGTGGTTGGCAGGCGGCCATCGAGCAGATGGAGATGGCCAGGCGCGCTGGTGATGCCGACTTTGTCATGCTCTCCAAGATCGATGCCAGGCTCTCGGTCCTGAGACGGCGCCTCCAAGAGGCCAAGGTGAACCCGCTGCCTTAACCCCCGAGCCTGACCTTTGGGTCGAGGCCGCCGACCGGATCCTGATCGGACCAAGCCTAGCGAAAGACGATGGTCTTGCTGCCGTTGAGCAGAATGCGGCGCTCGGCATGCCAGAGCACGGCGCGGGCCAAGACACGCGACTCAATGTCACCACCGATCCGGGCCAGCTCTGTTGCGTTGAGCGTGTGATCCACGCGCTCGATGTCCTGTTCGATGATGGGCCCTTCGTCCAGATCCGTGGTGACGTAATGCGATGTGGCGCCAATGATTTTGACGCCCCGGGCGTAGGCTTGTGCGTAAGGCTTGGCACCCTTGAAGCTGGGCAGGAATGAGTGGTGAATGTTGATGGCTCGACCCGACCAGGCTGCACAGAGTTCGGGTGACAGAATTTGCATGTACCGAGCCAGCACCACCAGATCCACCTGGGAGGCTTTTGCCAGTTCACGCAGAGCAGACTCTTGTTCGGACTTGTTGTTGGGTGTGACCGGTAGGTGATGAAAGGCAATGCCGTGGTGCTCAACCAGGCCCTTGAAGTCTGTATGGTTCGAGGCCACGCCCACAATCTCAATGGGCAGAGCACCGTTGGCCGTTCGAAAGAGCAGGTCGTTGAGACACTGACCGTGCCGTGAGACCAGGATCAAGGTCTTGGCCTTCCTCTGCGCATGGCTGATGGACCATTGCATGGCCAGGGGCTGGGCCACGCTCTGGAATCGATCGGAGAGGCTTTGGGCCGATGCCGCCGTCGGTGCGTCGAAGTGCACACGCATGAAAAAGAGGCCGGTCTCGTCGTCACCAAACTGTGCGGAGTCCAGGATGTTGCACTGATGGGCAAACAGAAACTCCGATACGCGAAAGACCACGCCCTTGGCATCGGGACAGGAGAGGGTCAGGATGAAATCGTGATGATCAATGGGCATGGCGCAAGTCTAACTGGTCTGGCCACCAGCCTTTGGCTCGCGCGGCCGCGATGATCCGCTCGGGCCCGAGCTCCTGGAGGCAGGCGGTTGTGCCCAGCCGACACCGACGGTCATAACAAGGGCGACAGGGCAGCGGGAGAGACAGGGCTTCCCAGTTCAGGCCAAAGGCTGGTGTTCTAGCTTCGCTGGTCGATCCATAGAGGCCCAGGCAGGGCCGACCCAAGGCGGCGGCAATGTGCATCAGGCCAGAGTCGTTTGAGACCACCAGGCTGCTGCTCGCCAATTCGGTCATGGCCTGAGCCAGACTGGTCTGGCCAGCCAGCATTCGACAGCCATCGGAGTCTTGGTCGGCCTCGGCCCGCAGGGCCAAGGCAATCGACTCGCCGATGCCCTGGTCTTTGGAGCCGCCCAGCACCACCACCTGTCCTCCGGCTGCTCGCCACTGCCGAGCCAGCGTTGCGTAGTGGATGGCGGGCCACTGTTTGGCTGGACCAAACTCAGCGCCGGGGCAGAGGGCGAGTTGAGGCCGGGTAGGCGGCTGCTTGGTCGGTCTGGCTATGAGCAAGGGCACTGGATTGCGCCGAAGTGGGTGGACTGTCTTTGGATCATCAGCCAGGGCCTCATAGAGCGCAGGCTGGCTCAACTCAGGCTGACCCGACGATGCATTCGGACGCCGAATGTCGTTGAGAAGACCGTAGCGCCACTCGCCGACCAGGCCGGTTCTCTGGGGGATGTTGGCAAACCAAGGCAGCAAGGCCGATTTCCAACTATTGGGGCAGACGATGGCCTGTTCGTAGCCTGCATCCATCAGGGCTCGTGCCTGGCGCCTGCGTTCCAACCATTGAAGACGGCCGCGCTGAAACGACATTGGCATGACGCGACGAACGAAGGGCATGCCGTGGAACAAGTCAGCCAGATGGGGCAGACAGACCACATCCAGCGGCCCAGACTCTGCCAGGCTCGCCATCATGGGCGAAGCCATCACGGCATCGCCCACCCACTGTGGGGCAATGACCAGTCTGGTCTTAGTGGCCGTGGCTGACGGCCCTGGCCTCATCACTGAGCTGATAGTGGGTGCCGCAGTAAGGGCAGACGGCCTGCCCCGAGGTCAGGTCCAGCCTCACCTTGGGGTGGCTGCTCCACAGTGGCATACCCGGATTGGGACAGTAAGCCGGCAACTGGTCTGCCTGCAACACAACGGTCTCTTGGGAATCGGTCTTCGTCACGATGGGTTCTCCAAGCCGGCAGGCCTATTCGGGGGTTAGAGCGTGGCCAGCCAGTGGCTGTAGGCGGGGGCCTTGCCAGCGACTACATCAAAGAACAGGTCTTGAATTTTCTTGGTGATCGGACCACGACCACCGTTGCCGATGACGCGGTCATCGAGTTCTCGAATGGGGGTGATCTCTGCAGCCGTACCCGTAAAGAAGGCCTCGTCCGCGCAGTAGATCTCGTCACGGGTGATGCGCTTCTCGACGACCTCGATGCCCAGGTCTTTGGCCATGGTCAGCACGGCATCACGTGTGATGCCATCGAGGCACGAGGCCAGATCGGGTGTGAAGAGTTTGCCTTTTCGGATAACAAACAAATTCTCGCCAGAACCCTCCGAGGCATAGCCGTCGGTGTCGAGCAGCAGGGCTTCGTCATAGCCCATGGCGGCGACTTCCTGGTGGGCCAGGATGGAATTGATGTAGTAGCCACAGGCCTTGGCTCGAACCAGAGAGACATTGACGTGATGACGGCTAAACGACGAGGTCTTGACGCGAATGCCTTTGTTCAGGCCGTCTTCGCCCAGGTAGGCACCCCATGGCCATGCAGCGATCGCCACGTGAATGGTGTTGGTACTCGCCGCAATTCCAAGTTTTTCGGAGCCAATCCAGGCGATCGGACGGATGTAGCAGGACTTCAGGTGGTTGCGACGAACCACCTCTTTGGTGGCCTCGGCCAGCGTGGCGGCGTCAAAGCCCACCTTCATCTGGAAAATTTTGGCCGAGTTCAGAAAACGCTGGGTGTGCTCGGCCAAGCGAAAGATGGCGCTGCCAGTGGACGTCTCATAGGCCCGGATGCCCTCGAAGACGCCCATGCCGTAATGAAGGGTGTGGGTGAGCACATGGATTTGCGCATCCCGCCAGGCCACAAACTGGCCATCCATCCAAATCCAGCCATCCCGATCGGACATCGACATCTTGTTCTCCAAAGCAAACGAAAAGGTAATCTTCACATTCTATCGAAGCCAGCCCAGGACTAAATTTGCGCAAACCCTTTGATCTCTTGGCCGCTCTGAGTCACCCGAGCGCCAAAATGGCCTTTACTGACTTGGCACCTGGCATGCTGGCCATGGCGGCCTGGGGCTGCGTGACGGGGGTGGCCATGGTCGAGTCAGGCCTGAGCGCCTGGCAGGCTGTGGGCATGACCTTTATCGTCTTTGCCGGTACGGCCCAGTTGGCGTCCCTGCCGCTCATCGCGATGGCAGCCCCGTTCTGGCTGATCTGGCTCAGTGCCTTGGTGATCAATCTCCGGTTCGTCATCTACGCGCTGGGACAGCGAGACTGGATGGCCAGGCTCTCGGCCGGCCGTCGCTTTCTGCACGGTGCCTTCACCACGGATATCGTAGCGGCCAGCGTCAACCGACGACTCGCCTCGCCCCCAGACGGCTTTGACCCCATCGCCTATTTCCGGATGGGCAGCCTGATGAGTTGGGTCTCCTGGCAGGCTTCCTCGTTGCTGGGTATTTGGCTGGCCGGGCAGTTACCGCCCGGCCTCGGGCTGGCCTTTTTAGCAGCCTTGGCCATCTTGGCCATGCTCTTGCCCATGATCACAGACCGTCCGGGCCTGGCCTGTGTCATCGCTGCAGGGGTCACCTCGATGCTGGCCCGAGGTCTGCCACTGAACCTGGGGCTTTTGCTCTCGATTGTGGTCGGGCTGTCGGCCGCCGTCCTGGTTCGTCAGTGGTCCAAGACTCGAGCCGTCGGCTCGACCGGGGAGGGGACATGAGCGATTGGCACATCTGGATCGTTCTGGTGGGGCTTGGCGCCTGCTCGGTGCTCTCGCGATCCACCGCCCTTTTGCTGCCCTCCAGTGTTCAACTGCCAGATTGGCTGGTAGTGGGCCTGCGTTACGCCCCCATGGCTGCGCTGGCTGCAGTCATCACGCCACAGTTTCTGGCGCCAGCCGGTGAACTCGCGCTGGGTCTGGACAACCCGCGCTGGCTGGCCGGTCTGGCCGGGATGGTCGCCTGGTGGGTATGGCGCGACCTGTTGTCGGTGCTAGCCCTTGGGACGGTCACCTTTTTTCTGGTTGGCTGGGCCCTGGGCTAGGCCCTCTGCCAGGCCTTCTGCTAGGCCCCTGTATGGAGCTCAGAGAGACGACGCACCTTGGCAGGCGCATCCGCAAACACCAGCGACCAGAGGTCGCGAACATCTCGTTGAGCCTGGGCAATGAGTGGCGCCTGGGTCACATCTAACCTGGCCGAGGCAGCCCCTGCGAGCCTGAGCCGGTGCTGCTGACGGCGCAGCTCTCGATAGGCATTTGCCACGGCAGTGGCCAGATCCAAGGGGATCAGTCCGAGCTGACCCGCCAGGTGCAGCAGGGCGATGTTGCCGATATTGCCGGTTAGGCTGGCGTGCTGGTGGCTGTAGCGCAGCACCAACGCCTGCACCATAAACTCGATGTCCACCATGCCACCGCGATCGTGCTTGAGGTCAAAGAGTCCGCTCTGGTTTGGATGGCCCTCGTGCATTTTTTCCCGCATGGCCAGGATTTCTTCAAGCAGGGGCGCGGGCTCACGTGGCAGACAGAGGATCTCGCAACGGGCCTGCTCAAAAGCCCGCCCAATGCGGGCGTCTCCAGCACACCAGCGAGCGCGGGTGAGGGCTTGGTGTTCCCAGACCCAAGCCTGCCGTCGTTGATAGTCTATAAACCCCTGCAGGTCAGAGACCAAGAGTCCCGCATTACCGTTTGGCCTCAGACGCAGGTCAATCTCGAACAACTGGCCCGAGGCGGTGTTGGTGGTGAGCCAGACGTTGATGCGCTGAGCGAGCTTGGCGTATTGCTCCTGGGCCATCTCGTGGCTGTCGTCGTAGATGAAGATCAGGTCTAGGTCTGAGGCGTAGCCGAGTTCCTTGCCCCCCAATTTGCCATAAGCCATGACCGCAAACTGTGGATCAGGCCGGTGAATCTTTCGGCCCACCTGCCAGGCGCTGATCAGGGTCGCGGTTAGCACTTGATCGGCCAGCCCAGAGAGTTGATCCGACAGCTCCTCGACCCGCCAGTGTCCCTCCAAGTCTTGCACCAACAGACGGAACACCTGCGCATGGTGAGCCTCTCGCAGAATATCCATCTGCCGCTCAATGTCTGGTTCACCCTGCAGGGTTGCCGCGGCGAGGGCGGTCCGTAGGTCTTTTCCAAAGGCTTCAATGTTGGGTGCCTCGAATAGGCTTCGAGCATCAAGTAGCTCGTCGAGCACGATGGGGTGTTGGGTCAGATACTGTCCCGCCCAAGTGGAGGCAGCAAATACTTTGCTGACGCGTGCCAGTGCCTCGGGGTATTCGTCAAACAGGGCCAGATAGGAGGCGCGCTTGCTCAGGCTCTGTACTAAATGCTGCAGGCCCTGTCGAACCCGGTCGGGCTGATCGGATGCCCCTGCGAGTCGCTCGATCTGCGCCTCCAGTCGCGCCAGTCGGCTGGCCCGGTCTGTACGCTTGAGGCCCGAGGGCGCTCCCTCTGCCTCGGCCTGCGCCTCCTCCCGTCGAAAGAGTCGATCAAAAATCTGGACGACTGCCTCGCGGTGCCCCTCGATGGCCGCAGCCAAGGCATCTGCATTGGCCAGACCCATGGCCTTGGCCATTCGAGCGCAGGCATCAGCATTACCGGGCAAGACGTGGGTCTGGGCGTCTTCCTCGTATTGCAGGCGATGTTCGATCGCACGCCAGAAGGCGTAGGCCGCCAGCAGGGCGTCCACCTCTGCTCGTGTGAGCCGGTTCTGAGTGGCCAGCCTTTCCAGAATCTCGCGGGTACCACGAGCCTGCAGACTCTCCTCTCGTCCACCCCGAATCAATTGAAAGAGTTGGGCGACAAATTCCACCTCTCGGATGCCACCTGGCCCGAGCTTGATGTCAACCGGCTCGTATTCACCGGCCATGCGCGACTCCCGTCGCTGGCTCCTGCGCTTGGCCTCCTCTCGGATCTGCTGATGCAAGTCTCGAAGAGCGGCCAGGGCATTGAAGTCGAGGTACCGGCGAAAGACAAATGGTCTTCGGATGTCCTCCAGTGAGTCCACCAGGGCTTGAAAGCCCGTTGGCTCGCTGAAGAAGGGCTGGTTCACCACACGCGCCTTAACCCAGGCATACCGCTCCCACTCACGTCCCTGGACCATCAGGTATTCCTCGAGCATGCCGAGGCTGCAGACCATGGGCCCTGAGTCGCCGTTGGGCCGCAGTCGCAGGTCTACCCGAAACACGAACCCATCGGCCGTGGTCTCGCCCAACAGCTGGGCCATGCGGCGGCCTAGCTTGGTGAAGAACAACTGGGTTTCGATCTCGCCACCGCCGTCAGGCCGGCCGCTGGTCAGTCCGTCCTCATCGGTGACGTAAATCAGATCGATATCGGACGAGGCGTTGAGCTCATAGCCACCCAGCTTGCCCATGCCAACAATGAGCAGATCGGTTGGCTCACCCTTGTTGTTGAGGGGGCGTCCATGGCGAGCCTGCAATTCTGTCGCAGCGGATCGGTAGGCCAGGTCTATGGTTAGGCAGGCCAGGGCACTGATGGCGCTGAGGTTTTCCTGCAAGTCGGCTTGACCCGCATAGTCACGTGCCATGATGGCCAGCAGGCTGGCGTTGCGGAACCAACGCAGCGCCGGCATCACCCCCTCACCGGCTGGACCCGTCAGACCCAGCTGATCACCCCAATGCTGCCGAGCCCACAGGGCCAGCGACTCTGCTGTGACCGGGCGGTCGATCGGCATGAGCAGACCGGCTTCTTTTAGGCGCGGCAGCCACCTTCTGGCAAAGCCAGATTGGGCATAGGCCATGGCATAGCCCTCAGAAAAGTCCAGGACTGGCCGGGCAGTGGTGTTGGGGTCTGACATAAAAGTCTTGGGGTTTGGCGCTGAGAGCCCTTGGCTGTGCAAGAATTTGATCATGCCACCATCTCAGCACCCCAGCGAAGCCTCGGCCTTGTCCGCCGCGTTGTCGGGGCGGTGGGGCAAGTGGGTGATGCGAGTCCTGCTGGTGGTCCTGCTGTTGGCGGCGCTGTCGGGTGCGGGGCTGCGCTACCTGGTCTGGCCCAAGCTGGCCGAGCAACTCAACGACACTTCCGCCCTCCAGGGTTTGGTCGAGCAGGCGCTGGCCGAGCGCGGGCTTCACAGACCTTTTGAACTCAAGATCACTGGCGCGCGGGGGGCCTTCTTGGACTGGTGGACCCCGGGCCTCACGATTGAGGAGGTTCGTCTGACTCAGACCGACCAGACGCTCTTGCGACTGGGTGACTTGCAGGCCAGGTTTGGCCTTCGATCCCTCTGGAGCCTGGTATCGGGTGAGCCAGTCTTTGCCAAGCTGGCCATAGACTCTTTGCAGATCCACCTGGTGCGCCAGGCCGATGGCGGCATTCGCCTGATGGGCCTGCCTGTCACGCCGGATGGCGCAGTGGGCCTGCCGCCCCAACTCACCCAATGGCTGATCGAGCAGGGTCCTCTGAGTCTGCTCAGGGCTGAACTGACTTGGCAGGACCAGCAGTCTGGTCAGCAAGGCCAGATCACCGCCGGTGATCTTCGAGCCCACTTTGGACGCCTGGGCAGTCGTCTGTCTGTGGCGACGGTTGGCCTGGGGCCTATAGGACAGTGGCTAACCGCGGTGCATGGCATCCAGGGCCTATCGGGTGAGTTACGGGACGTGTCGATTCAGCACGATGCCCCGCTGACCAGCCTATCGGACAGCGCGCTGAGCCTCGGTCAGTTGTCACAACTCAGTGTCTCAGCCGACGTCACCGGTTTGGCGCTGCCCCCAACCGGCCCGTTGGCCAGGCTCTCTGGGCTGTCGGGGCGGCTGCAATGGCGACAAAACAAGGCCTTGTTTGACCTGGATTCGCAGTCGGTTGACCTGGCCATGCCCAATCTTTTTAAGACGCCCAGCTTCCGTTTGGAACAGTTGTTGGCCAAGGGGCAACTGGTCTTGGAGCCGCCCCCGGCAGGTCAGTCATCACCCGCCGCATGGCCCTGGCGTCTCGAGATCGACCAGGCCACCCTGCGCAATCAAGACCTGCGGGTCGATCTCAAGGGCACCTACGATCACCGATCTCAGGCGCCCGTGCTGTCGTTGTCGGGGACCATTGGCGGGCTGAATCCTCAGAAGGTGTCAGCCTATCTGCCGACTGAGGTCGGACAGGACGCACGAGACTGGCTTAAGTCGGCCCTCGGCCCGGGCCGGCCGGTATCCGGTGACTTCGTGCTCCGAGGTGACCCCAATCGCTTTCCTTTTCAGCAGTCTGGCGATGGTGAGTTTCGCGTTCGTCTCAAAACCGAGGACCAGACACTGGTCTTCGCGCCGGACTGGCCCGCCATGCAGGGGGTCTTTGCGGAGGTGCTGTTCGACCGGGCCAGTATGACCGTCAGCAGTCGTCAGGCCAGACTCGGCCAGGCGACCCTCTCGGATGTAACCGCCAGCATCGCAGACCTCATGGCCGACGCCCCCGTCTTGCAACTCAAGGGCCATTTTCAGACCGGGCTGCAGGCCATGGTGGACACGGTGAACCGCAGCCCAGTAAGGGACATGCTCTCTGGCCTGACAGAAGGAGCCAAGACCAAAGGCGAGGCAAGACTCAACCTGTCCTTGCAGATTCCCCTCGACGACACGGATCGCACAACGGTGCAAGGTCAATTGAGCTTCGATCGGAATCAGGTCCTGCTCAGTGGTGGCATTCCACAGATCACAGACTTGACGGGCGACCTTCGATTTAGCGAGCAGGGGCTCACAGCCCTGTTGCTCAAGGCCCAGGCACTTGGGGCTCCGCTGACGCTTACTCAGCAGGCGACCACGGAGGCGGGGCTTACCCGTCTGAGGGCCCAGGGCCAACTCACAGGAACGGGCCTGTCGGCCTGGATGGCCCAGAGTCTGGGCGTCACCTTCAAAGATGTCCTCAAGGGCCAGACTGACTACAGCCTGGTGCTCTCGGCCAAGTCCGATGAGATTCGCCTGCAGGTGACCTCCAACCTGAAGGGTCTGGCGGTGGACCTGCCCGATCCGCTCGCCAAGAAGGCTGAGCAGACTTGGCCGATCAGCCTGAGCCTGTTGCAGAAGCCCGAGCGTTCGGGGCGTCCCTCTGATCCCGGCACCAGCCGTCAGCGACAGGACTGGCGGCTGGAGAGCCAGAACGGCCGCCTGTCAGTCTTTGCCCGACAATTCATCCAGGCGGGCCAGGTTCAAGAGGCTCGTGGTCTGATGAAGATTGGCGAGGCGGCGGCCAAAGGCTCTGCTGCAGATGAACTGCCGAAGACCACCGGCCTCGTCGTCAGACTCATGGCGCAGTCGGTGAGCCTGGACAAGTGGCTCTCGGCCTTGGAAAACAGGATGCAATGGACTCAGCCGCCTCAGGCAACGCCCGCAACTGGTGTCGTGTCTGCATCCAGTGGATCTCTGACATCGGGGCCGCAGTCTGATCAAGGTCTCGAGCTGACCCGTGTTGAAATCAAGACACCCCTGCTGACCATTGGGGAGCACGCCATGCGAGAGGTGGACGTTCAGGCTGCGCCGCAGTCCGGGGCCTGGTCGATTGATCTGCGGTCACAGGCATCAGCCGGTCGCATCATCTGGCAGACCGACCGACGAGGCCGAGGCAAGGTCATTGCCCGGTTATCGAGACTGTGGCTAGACGCGCCGACCGACGAGAAAACCCGGCCTGAGACGGAACGCGAGATTGAGCGCAGTCTGACCTCGATCTCAGAGGCCAAACGCTGGCCTGCGATCGATCTGGTGGCAGAGGATTTTCGACGCGGGCGCAAACAATTTGGCCGCCTGAGCCTCGACGCGGCCCCCGATGGCAACGCAGATCGTTGGCGAATTCACGCGTTGGAGGTTTCGAGTCCCGATGCCACCCTGAAGGCCAGCGGCTCTTGGGCCGCTGTTCCCGGTGGCGGTGCGGCCAGCAAGTCAACACCCTCGGAGACCCGGCTCTCGGTCAACATGTCCGTCCAGAGCGCAGAGGGTCTGTTGTCGCGACTGGGATACGGCGGTTTGTTACGAGCAACGCCTGGTGAGGTCAAGGGTGAGTTGCGCTGGCGCGGATCGCCCACCGATTTTCGGGTGCAGACCATGGCTGGTCAGATTGCACTGGACCTCAAGTCCGGCCAGTTTCTCAAGGCCGAGCCCGGCCTGTCCAAACTCATCAGCGTGGTGAACCTGCAATCCTTGCCCAAGCGCATTAGCCTGGATTTTCGCGACATTTTTTCCCAGGGATTTGCCTATGAGCGCGTGCGAGGCGATGTGGCCTTTGGCAATGGCCAGGCCGTGACCACCAACCTTCGTATCGTGGGGGTTCAGGCCTCCGTCTTTATCGACAGTCAGGCGGATCTCCTGGCCGAGACTCAGAACACCAGGGTCTTGGTGCTGCCGGAGTTGAATGCTGGTCTGGCATCTTTGGGTTACGCCCTGGTGAACCCAGCGATTGGCCTGGGCAGTTTCCTGGCGCAATATGTCTTGCGAGACCCACTGAGAAAAATCCTAGCCTACGAGTATCAGGTCACCGGGTCCTGGGCGGACCCTCAGGTCCAAGAAATCAGTCGGACCGAGACAGCAGAAAAAGCCCAACGTGAGGCCCAACAGGCCCGATGAGAGGCACGACACGCTTGATCACCACATGAACGCTCCCATCGACACGCACCCCTCTAACAGCCAGTCATCCGGGGCTGGTCTGCCCGTGGCGGCCGTTCAAATGGTCTCTGGTTCTAACCTTCTGGACAATCTGCAGACGGCCGCTCGGCTGGTGGGCCAGGCGGCCGACCAGGGGGCAAAGCTCGTCGCATTGCCGGAGTATTTCTGCCTCATGGGTCAGCAAGAGTCTGACAAGCTGTCCATCGCAGAGGTCTATCAGCCCAGCCCGCTGATGCTGCCACCGCAGGCCCAACTGGCCGTGCCCATTCAGGTGGAGCTGGCCCGTCTGGCCAGAGAGCACCGGATCTGGCTGGTTGGTGGGTCCATCCCCCTGGTCAGTGGTCAGCCCAACAAAGTGCTCAATACCTGCCTGACCTACGACCCAGATGGCAAGGTTTTCCACCGGTACGACAAGCTTCACCTGTTTGCCTTTTCGAATGGCTCAGAGTCCTACGATGAGTCGCGTGCGATTGCCCACGGCAGCCCACCAACCCCTTGCCAGATTGACCAGACGGCCCTCTCAAGCCAATCCATTGTCTGGCCTGGACCCACCCTGCGAATGGCACAGTCCGTCTGCTATGACATTCGATTCCCCGAGTTCTATCGACTCTTGGGGCGTGACCAACCCTTGGACCTGATTGTGGTGACTGCAGCCTTCACGTGGACCACCGGGCAGGCGCACTGGGAACTGCTGCTGCGGGCGAGGGCTGTGGAAAACCAGTGCTGGCTGTTGGCCAGTGCGCAGGGGGGTGAGCACAGCAATGGGCGCAAGACCTGGGGCCAGAGCTTGTTGATCGACCCGTGGGGCCAGATTGTGGCCCAGAGGGCCATTGGAGAAGGCCTTGTCTTGGGCGTGGTTGATCCTGCGCTCACCGAGCGCATTCGCCTAAACTTACCTGCCTATCAGCATCGCGTGCTGGCCTAGGCCAGCACTGCCCGACTCACTCTAAGGACTGACCATGACCCCGGCCGATCTTGCCATCTCTGCTCTTGGCTCTGCCCATGCCTTCTTGCTGGAGCCTCACGGCCTCACAGAGGCGGACCTTCACCGCGCCCTGGCTGAGATCCACGCCCACCGTATCGATTACGCCGACCTGTACTTTCAGTACACGATGGCGGAGTCCTGGAGCCTGGACGAGGGCATCGTGAAGTCCGGCAGCTTTTCCATCGACCAAGGGGTCGGTGTTCGGGCCATCAGTGGCGAGAAAACCGCTTTTGCCTACAGCGACACGCTCAGTGCAGCGGCGCTGCTAGAGGCGGCCCACACCACCCGCAGCATTGCTGCCCGTGGTCAGCAGGCACGGGTTCGTGTCGGCCAGGCCCAGAAAAAATTGGTGGACCGTCGGCAACTGGCCCAGCCCAAGCAGGCGCTTTACATGGGTCAGGATCCGCTCGCGGTCATGCCGGCGCAGGACAAGGTCGCCCTTCTCATGGAGGTGGAGCGACTGGCCCGGGCACAAGACCCGAGGGTGACCCAGGTCATGGCCTCTTTGGCTGGTGAGTTCGATGTGGTGCTGGTCATGCGTAGCGATGGCTTGTTGGCCGCTGATGTGCGACCACTGGTGCGGCTGTCGGTGAGTGTGATTGTGGAGTCCAACGGCCGTCGCGAGCAGGGCTCAAGCGGTGGTGGTGGTCGTTATGACCTGCGGGTCTTCACACCCGATCGCCTGCAGGACTACGCCTGCGAGGCAGTTCGGCAGGCCTTGGTCAACCTAGAGGCCAGGCCAGCGCCCGCTGGCGTGTTGCCGGTGGTCTTGGGCCCCGGCTGGCCTGGTGTCTTGCTGCACGAGGCCGTCGGCCATGGCCTCGAGGGTGATTTCAACCGCAAGGGCTCCTCTGCCTTCTCCGGCCGAATTGGTCAACGGGTTGCGGCCAAGGGCGTCACCGTGATTGACGATGGCAGTCTGCCCGACCGTCGGGGTTCTTTGCACATGGATGACGAGGGCAACCCCACTGCCCGAAATGTTCTGATCGAAGACGGTGTTCTCTGTGGCTATCTGCAAGACGGCCTGAACGCCCGGCTGATGGGCGTTCCAGTCACGGGCAATGGCCGCAGGGAGTCTTATGCGCATCTGACCATGCCACGCATGACCAACACCTTCATGCTGGCGGGCGACCGCGATCCCCAAGAGATCGTTGCCTCGCTTGATCGTGGACTCTATGCAGTGAACTTCGGCGGTGGCCAGGTGGACATCACCAGTGGCAAGTTTGTCTTTTCGGCCTCCGAGGCCTACTGGGTTGAGGGCGGCAAGATCCAGTATCCCGTCAAAGGTGCCACCATCATTGGCAATGGCCCCGACGCCCTGACTCGGGTCACGATGATCGGCAATGACCTGGCCCTGGACCCCGGCATCGGGACCTGTGGCAAGGAGGGTCAGAGCCTGCCCGTGGGGGTGGGGCAGCCCACTCTGCGCATCGAAGGGCTGACGATTGGCGGAACCGCCTAGTGGCGTCGGTCGAGAGTCGACCAGCCACTCGGATCCACGGCTTGCCGACGTCTTGCAGTCGGCTTTTGTAGAATAGATCCATGTCCAAAACATCCAATCTGCGCATTCAGGCGATCAAGCCCTTGGTAACCCCCGACGAGTTGGTGGCCGAGATCCCATTGACGGAACAGACGGCCGAGGTCGTCACCGAGTCCCGATCAGCCATTCATCGCATCCTTCACGAGATGGATGACCGGCTATTGGTGGTCATGGGGCCCTGTTCCATTCATGATCCCAAGGCTGGCCTGGAGTATGCCCAGCGGCTGCTGGAGCAGCGCAAGCGCTACGCCAAAGACCTTGAGGTTGTCATGCGGGTCTACTTCGAGAAGCCCCGCACCACGGTGGGCTGGAAGGGTCTGATCAATGACCCACACCTGGATGGTTCTTTCGACATCAACACCGGCCTGCGCAAGGGCCGCGAGGTGTTGTCTCAGATCAACGCCATGGGGCTGCCCGCCGGGGTTGAATTTCTAGACGTCATCTCGCCACAATACATCGCTGACCTGGTGGCCTGGGGGGCCATTGGTGCTCGTACGACCGAGTCTCAGGTTCACCGCGAACTCGCCTCTGGCCTGTCTTGCCCAGTCGGCTTCAAGAATGGTACCGATGGCAATCTGAAGATTGCCTATGACGCGGTCAAGGCCGCCTCGCATCCTCACCACTTCCTGTCGGTGACGAGCGAGGGCCGTACCGCCATTGTCTCCACTCGGGGTAACGAGGACTGCCACGTGATCCTGCGTGGGGGCAAACAACCTAATTTTGACGCGGCGAGCGTAGAGGCGGCCTGCAAGGATGCAGCCTCGTCCAACATGGCCTGCCGACTCATGATCGACATGAGCCATGGCAATTCCAGCAAAAAGCCAGAGAACCAGCTGCCGGTGTCCAAGGCCATTGCCGATCAGCTGTCAGCTGGCGATCAGCGCATCTTTGGTGTCATGGTCGAGAGCCACCTGGTCTTTGGTCGACAGGACCTTAAAGACGGTATGTCCCTGGCCGATCTCACCTACGGTCAGAGCATCACCGACGGCTGTATTGGCTGGGAGGACAGCCTGACCATCTTGGAGAACCTGGCTCAGGGTGTGCGCGACCGCCGGGTCAAGATCGCCCAGCAGGCCGCTTAGTGGTCGGTCAGTCGTCGATTAGTCGTCGATCATCGGATAATCGGCCAGCGGTCTACTCTAGCGGTCTGCCGGCTCAGGCCCCCGGCCGATGCTAATCGCGTTGCCACAGCACGTCAGCCTGGCCCAGCGCTCGGTTGATCCGTCTGGACAAAATAAACAGCCAGTCCGATAAGCGGTTCAGGTATTGACGAAGGAGGGCCGTCTGGCTTTCGCCGTCTTCCAAGGCATGTCCCAATGCAGTCAGGCTGCGCTCAGCCCGACGGGCCAGCGTCCTGGCGATGTGACACTGGGCGGCGGCCAGGCTTCCGCCGGGCAGAATAAATTCACTCAGTCGAGGCAGGTCGGCATTGTCTCGGGCCACCCAGTCATCGAGTTGTTGCAATCGTTCGGGCATGAGCAGGGTCATGCCGGGGCAGCTGATCTGGCCGCCCAGGTTGAACAGATCGTTCTGCACCTGGCGCAGAGCCTCGTCGACCGCCTGCATCTCTGCTGCATGTGTAGCCAGAGCCTGCGGCGCTGACAGGCCGGCTTTGAGCTGGGCTCGCAGCAGGCCCAGGTGGCTGTTGAGCTCGTCCACATCGCCCATGGCATGGAACCGGGCATGGTCCTTGGGCAGACGGGTGCCGTCTGCCAGACCAGAGGTGCCGTCGTCGCCGGTGCGAGTGGTGATGGCGGAGAGTCGATGTCCCATAGCTTTCAGTCTAGCAAGACCAGGGTTATTAGCGAGATTCAAGCCCTGCGCCCGCCCTACAATAGCGGCATGAACGCTCCATCCGAGACCCAATCAATGCGCCTTGGCGAACTGCGGTTTGCCGATTTCACCAAGCCCATGGACGAGACCAAGCGCCAGGCGGTGCTCGCCGCCTTGGCTCAGGTACTGCCCGCCGATGCCTTGATCTCTCAGACCGAGGGCCTCAAGCCTTACGAATGCGATGGCCTGTCGGGCTATCGCCAACTGCCTGCTGCCGTCGCGCTACCCCACAACGAATCTCAGGCAGCTGCCGTTCTGCGCCTTTGTAGAGACTGGGAGGTGCCAGTGGTCGCGCGCGGTGCTGGAACAGGCCTGTCGGGTGGTGCCACGCCTCACCGCGGTGGGGTGGTCCTGTCCTTGGCACGCTTTAATCAGATTCTGTCGATTGACCCAGTCGCCAGGCTGGCCAGGGTTCAGCCCGGTGTTCGCAACCTGGCCATCAGCGAGGCCGCGGCGCCCCATCAGCTCTATTACGCGCCAGACCCTTCGTCCCAGATTGCCTGCACCATCGGTGGCAATGTGGCCGAAAACTCCGGTGGTGTGCACTGTCTCAAATACGGCCTGACCGTTCACAACGTCCTGCGTGTTCGAGGACTAACTATCGATGGTGAGGTCGTGGAGTTCGGCTCAGAGGCCTTGGACTCCGCTGGCCTGGACCTGCTCGCTCTGGTGATTGGCTCAGAGGGTATGTTGGCGGTGACCACCGAGGTCACGGTCAAGCTGGTGCCCAAGCCTCAGTTGGCCCAGGTCATCATGGCCTCCTTCGACGATGTTCAGAAAGCAGGCAATGCCGTCGCTGACTTGATCGCCGCGGGCATCATTCCGGCCGGGCTAGAGATGATGGACAAGGGCATGACCGAGGCCGTAGAGGAATTCGTTCATGCTGGTTACGACACACAGGCCGAGGCGATTCTGCTCTGCGAATCCGACGGCACGCCAGAGGAAGTGGCCGAGGAAATTGGTCGCATGAAGGCGGTGTTATCCGCCAGTGGCGCAACCGGTCTCAGTGTCAGCCAATCCGAGGCCGAACGACTGCGCTTCTGGTCTGGCCGCAAGAACGCCTTCCCAGCCTCGGGTCGGATTTCACCGGACTACTACTGCATCGATGGCACCATTCCCCGCCGTCGCCTCGGTGACATGCTCAGCCGCATCGCGGAACTCGAACGGAAGTATGGCCTGCGCTGCTTGAATGTTTTTCATGCTGGTGACGGCAACCTGCACCCGCTGATTCTGTTCAATGCGGCCAATCCGGGGGAGTTCGAGACCACCGAGCGATTCGGTGCAGAGATCTTGGAGATCTGTGTCGAGTATGGAGGGACGGTGACTGGTGAGCATGGCGTGGGCATCGAGAAGGTTAACTCTATGTGTGTGCAGTTCTCGCCAGAGGAACGCATGTCGTTTTTTGCGGTGAAGCGGGCCTTTGATCCGCAGGGCCTCCTCAACCCTGGCAAGGCCATCCCCACCCTGACCCGCTGCGCAGAGTACGGGCGCATGCATGTCCACATGGGGGCCCTTCGCTTCCCCGAATTACCTCGCTTCTAAAGATGTCTATGACCATTGAACCGGGCGCCTGGGTCGAGCAGGCCAAACAACTCATCGAGCAGGCCAAGTCGCGCGGCGAGGCGGTCGACATCCAGGGGCATGGCAGCAAAGCCTTCTATGGCAATCCACTGTCGCAATCCACGGCCCCGCTCTCCACACTTGATTACCAGGGGGTGGTCAGTTACGACCCGACCGAATTGGTCGTGGTGGTCAGGGCTGGTACCCCCATCGAAACACTACAGGCGGTCTTGGCAGAAAAGGGGCAGATGCTGGCCTTCGATCCTCCACAGTTTTCAGGTCCAAGAGGACGCGGGACGGTTGGCGGCATGGTGGCCACAGGCTTGTCTGGGCCGCGTCGCCTGCAGGCAGGGGCCTGTCGAGACTTTATTCTGGGGCTCACGGTCCTCAACTCGGATGGTCAGTTGCTTCGCTATGGCGGCACCGTCATGAAGAACGTGGCCGGCTACGACCTCTCACGTCTGCATGCTGGCGCCTTGGGCAGCCTGGGCCTGATCCTGGATGTCTCCTTGAAAGTGCTGCCTCGGCCGGCGGCCTCCGCCACCATCCGTCTATCCATGGGTGAGTCCCAGGCCATGGCCCTGACCAACCAAAGCCTGGCCCAGCCACT
>JACCDY011206444.1_pt1 | contig 119878 bp, 88 predicted proteins | sample 7446391 | NCBI WGS metagenome assembly JACCDY01 (sample SAMN15323451, study PRJNA562643) | freshwater metagenome | isolation source: river surface water | place: USA:Blue River Watershed | collected 2017-08-18 | reverse complement strand
TAAGGACATTACTAGTGGCTAAGATGTAATTCGTGGTATTATCAAAGATCCTGTCATAGTCTGTATTAAGATAATTGCTAACAGCTAAGATATAATTGGTAGTATTGGCAAACTTAGTATCATAATCGGTTATAAGGACATTACTAGTGGCTAAGATGTAATTCGTGGTATTATCAAAGATCCTGTCATAGTCTGTATTAAGATAATTGCTAACTGCTAAGATATAATTGGATGTTTCACCGATAATATCTCGATTATTTATGGTATATTTGTGATTATTTTCATTATTTGTAATAATATTAACATTACCTTTAACTTCCAATAAATTGGCATCTGTTTGTGGAACAGTTCCGATACCTATACAGCCATTATTTATTACTGTTAATAACTTATTAAAATTATATAATACTGTCATCACTTCTTTTTTATCACCAATATTGCCACCAATTTGATTAATCCTTAAAGCAGTATCGCTATCATAGTTAGTAATCTCTATTTTTTCCGTAGTATATATGTCAGTTTGCAATGTTGTAGTATTTCCCAAAACTAATAAATCAGATGCGACGGTAAGTGCTCCATTAACTAATAAATCATTATTATATACATTATTAACGATAAATTTATTATTATTATTAGTATATTCAGCTATATTATCAGTATTTAAATTATTAACTTTAGCTGTAATAGAATTGTTTAGAGATATGATATAATTACACGTTTGTATAATATCATTTTTAATACCTGTATTTAATATTTCTTTGTTTAAAAATCTCAAAATAATTACACCGCTTCCGCCTGAAAAACCGTGATTAAAATAGCCACCTCCACCTGAACCCGTATTATCTAAGCCATTATATATAATGTTTTCATTATAAGTATAGCTTCCACCGCCTCCACCACCAATTCCACCTAAAGCATTTTCAATAATAGTTGCGCCACCGCCAGCAAAATAGTTAGAGCCATTTATAGCATCATAATAGCCTTCTTTATTATCATTTGATAATGAAAAAATAGTTCTAAAATTAAATAAATCGGTTGTTCCATCTTTAATAGCATTAAGCCCATTACCGCCATTAATTTCACCACCAGCTGTATGACTACCACCACCAGCACCATTCAATATATATCCGGGGTTTCCTTTGTGATACATACTGGCGGCAGTTATAAAGTTATTAAAGTTAGTAGTAAGTTGACTTATCCCGCCATTACCTGAACCGCTACCACCTGCTCCTAAATTGATATTATAAGAGCCACCTCCATTTATATTTAATAATCCAAAAACCGTATTAACTCCCTTTGTGTTTTCTTGAACAACTACATCAACACCATTAATATTTTTAATTACTTTTCCTGCTCCACCGCGACCAACTTTAACAATAACGGTTTTCTTATCCATAGTGGCATTATCAATATATACAAGTTCTCCGGCACCACCACCGCCTTCATTTGTTCCTCCACCTCCTCCGCCTATTAGTAAAATATCACATTTAGTATAATTTGGATCATTAAAGAGCAATTTATATTCTGTATAAATATTTGCACAATATAACTCGGTAATCTCGGTATCTGTCAATACTCTGTTATATATTCTTAGATCTGATAATGAAAACTTAAAAGATGTTTGAGAAGTTCTTGAACGTCCTATATTTTTAAAAACATATCTACTACTTGCTTCAATAACTGCTCGCGAATTATATATTATATTAGTCTCCTTAACATTATTTAAATGTATGCTCCATATACCATTTCCTCCAATAGTCCATACTAAATGATACCATTTATAAAGCTCTATATTAGTATTAATAATATGTTTAAATTCGCTGAGATTGAATATTCTCAATGATAATTTATTGTATTCGTCGGTAATCTTATCTAATATAATGTCTATTTCTAATAAATATGAATTAGTAGAACTGCTCAAAAATATTACAGAACCTTTTATAGGAGCTTTTTCATCAATTTTAAACCAAAAAGAAAAAGTAATGCCAACAGAAGCTCCTCCAATAGGTTTAGCATTGTTAAAAATATCATAAAAATCTATTGAACTATCAAAATAGGCATATGAATTTTCTGTACCATTAAAATATAGATAGTTATTATTAAGTGGCGTGTATTCATATTTTTGTTCCTCTGCTATTTTTAACACTACATCTGTATTATTATATATAGTTAAAGCATTTGTTTGGAAAGCCCCAGTACTTTGTATATTAGAGCCATTGTTTATTTTTTTAGTATCAAAATTAAACCAATATGGGAGAACAGCATTTCTCGTTCCATCTACATTATTATCAAATGTCGTGCCGCGGTCTGGATCATATTTAAAAATAAATCTTTCATAATTAGTATCTGGTATATTATTTGGTGTCAATTCGGGTTCTACATCAGGCCTTTGAATAACGATATCTTGCGGTTTAATTGTTATGACACCATTATCATCTACGAAAAGTCCTTCACCTACTTTAACGAGTCCGTAATTTGATGTAGATGTTTTTGGAATTCCGCTAACATTATATATGCGAATATCATTTTCAATATGATTAATTATTTGAGATATGACATTGTTAGAAGTTGTCTTTAAATTGCTCGTTAATACTTTTGATGTTTCAAAGATATAGTTAGAATAATCTTTGATAATATCTTTGTTATTTATAAATAGCGTATTTTCTACATTATCCCATATTAAATTTGGCGTACTTTCAATTTTTTTAAAAGTTTCATTATTAAACAATATTCCCTTATCTATAAATGTGCTATTTCCCGTTCCTCCTAATGTTTGATCGAGTACATAGTTATTATTGAATGTACTTTCGTTTATACTTTTTATGGTAATATTCGTAAGTTTATCTCCTGATCCTACGAACTTACTGGCTATAATATCTCCATTTATTTCCAAATCATTGGTTGCCAACGAGAAAACCGAACGAGTAGTACCAAATGGAGTAATACTATCAGACATTATATAATTATGTATATACTTCTTAATAAAAATAAATTAAAAAAAGAATAGAATATTTTATCGTATGAGTAAATAAGTCGCTAATAGTAGTGTTATGGATATAGAGAATGTAATAGGAAATATATGAATAATTTGGCTGTTTATATAATAATCATCTATTTTATCATTAATAAGGGTCTCAATTAATTCAATATCTTCGTTATATAAATTATTGTCATATATTTCTTTAATGTTATCAATGCTATATTCAACAATCATATTATATATTTTTTATATTATTAAATAATTAATATATATAATATTTATATATAAATAATGATAAGGTTAAAAAAGAAGGGGGGTAATTGTAATGATTTACTCAAGGCTATAACACCTTGTAAATATTTATTATCCGCTGTCATTCCATTAAAAAATATTGATATAAATGCCGATGTAAATAAATTGATATCCAGTAGAGCGTGTGATGAATTAGCAAATAATTTGTCTAACCGTGTTAATTCCGAGGTATTACAAGATAAATCAAGCACTTTTGGAATAGATAATACTGAACCTATAGATTATTTATATATTAATAGTAGAGGAGGTTGTAAAAAAATGGCTAAAAGTGTAAATAAAGTTTGCAATAGTTGTATGAAAGGGGGGTGTTTTACCTGTAATAAGGGTAAGAAAAAGCTCAATGTTTTTTATAAGGAGATTGTTATAATTATTCCTGTTTTGTATGCAAAATACAAAAACTTCGAAAAAAAGAAGGGTAAGAAAATGAAGGGCGGTTATGGTTCTTTTATGGAAAATATAATGAATGTATCAAATCTGTCATTCGAATACAAAGCTTTTGAACCCGTCAATTTTAACAATCAATTACAGGATATATAGATACCACCTATATATTACTTTGTTCTTAAGGAAGATAGAGTTCTTTATTTTTTTCATAAGGAGAATATTTGTGTATATCTAAATATTTTTTATCTTTTCCCAATTTTCCATAATTATCTAGAACTATTAGCATATTGGCGACCTTAATTCTATAATCATTAAGTGATTTTTCAATCTCTTCCGTAGGATTAAAACCGTAGATATGTTTAAATCTCTCAGGAACTACAAATACAAGTGAATATAATATTTCAAAAATATCATTTTTAATATCATTAAATATTGGGATATAAATATATGCGTCATATCTATCGGATAATATGTATATATATATTTTCATTAATTTATTCATTAAGATTATTAAATTATTATAGCGTGTCTTATCAAATTTCTTAATAAATCTGAGATTTTTAATGATATCAATGAACTCTTTATTTTTAACTAAAAACTTAATATTTCCACTATTTATGTTAATATAAAAGTTGTTAGTATTCATCTCTTTAATCTCGTCGATGTCTTTGTCTATTTTATCAATTATCTTGATTTCAGCACTATTTCTTTCGCTAAGATTTTTCTTAATATTACTATCAATATAATAATATATTATAATAATAATTATAATAGACAATAGGACTGATGTATTATATTTACTTATTATAAAAAATATTAGAGCCAATAAAATAGTAGCTGTATAATAATTATTAATAATATCCATTATTTAATAATTTCTAACCTTCTTTTTAAACATTAATTATAATTTTATTATACAGAAGCGCCATCTATAAAATAGATGATAAAAGATAAAAATACGAATATGATACCTACATACAATTTTCTGTCTTCCTTCATTAATATGCCTATAATTATATAGATATAGTTATTAGTATCTAAATAATCGTATTTGCTGTAAGCTTCGGTAATATCATTTATTATATCTATTAGCGTATTAAGAGTGTTTTTATAAAGCTGTAGTATTGTCAAATTATGATATCCTGAAACTATCGGTTCTTTTGGTAATTTTTCAGGTAATGTTTCCATAAGGCTATTCAATTTTTTCTCTATGTTTGATTCTATGTATTTTTCAAGATTGTTATAAATATTCTCTTTTTCATCTTGTTTTATTTTGGGTTTATTGTTTGCCTTTTCCATAGTTTTTATACCTTCTTTATCAGTATATAAGATATTTTAAGCAAATTATATAACATCCATCATATCTATATTGGCAATCAAGTTTCTTCTACAACAATAACGTTTCAAACCGAGTTTATTCAAAATTTCTCCTGTGTGAATCTTTTCAAAATTTTTATATATTTTATCTACTTCTTTTTTATCAGCTTTATCGGTCGCATCTTTGAGTTTTTCTTTTTCAGATTCATAGAAGTCCGCGATATCTGCCATTACTCTTCCACAGGTAAAGCATCTAATCGGTATAATCATCTTATATATTTAATCTCTTCTTATATTTAAATAATATAATCATTTTTTTAATAAAATTAAATTTGTAAAAATAAAATATTATAGTATAATAGTATATTATAATATGTCAGTTGTTGGTTTATATTCCAAAATACAATATTTAGAAGCTCTCATTAACGATGTCAAAAATTCTCAAGTCTCTACTGACGTCTCTACTGGCGTCTCTGGCTCCGGCGATATGGCTAATGTTCCGGATGAGAAGGTGATAGATTTGACTCAAATGAGAGAATTTAACGAGTTGTCTGAAAAGGTAAGTGCACTTCAAGTAGCTGATGGTGAATTATCTGCCAAAGTTGCCGAAGTTCCTACTATCCTTTCATCATATGTCTCGGCAACTGATTTTGCTTCTTTAAATACCAAAGTAGAAAAGATGGAGAAACTTAACACACAGATGGACAAATTAAACAGCAAACTTGATTCTCTAATATCCAAAGTATCTTCATTAGAATCTAAAGTAGCTACTTTAGAATCACAAACTCCTGCTTAATTAAATAATGTATTTAGAAATATTTAATATTTTGGTTTAGCTTTTAAACATTCTTCAAGCATATCTTGTTCGTGTTGAAATATAGTTATACAATTGTTTAAAATATTACTATTTTTTTGTAGATATCCATAATTTTTTTTATGAACTTCTAATGCTTGTATGAAATATTTTTTAGCCTCTTTATAATTTTTTTGTTTATTATATATCATTCCCATAACATTTATGATATCGGAAGAGTTTATATTTTCAACTATTTTATATAGCTCACAAGCTTCTTTTATATCATTATCAGTTATTGAATCCTTATTATATATTTTGAGAAGCCCTAAATATTCGTTATTAAAATACAAGTAATTTACTGAATTAACGGATGAAGGATAAATTCCTATTTTAGTCCCTTCTATTAATGTATTTTTATTATAAAAATATACATTTAGGTCTTTGTTATCCTCTATGTATTTAGAAATGAAATACTTTATTTGTAATTTAAATGTAGAGCTTTCTTCATACATCTTATTACATATTTTAGGTTTAATAAAATAACAGCATTTAGTTATTAGTTTATTATAAACTGTGCGGAAATTAACAAAATTTTCGCCATTATTTACTGTATTCAAAGATAAGAATAGGATATCCCATATATCGCAATTATCTTTGTTAGTCAAATCGTTTAACATATCATTGATATTATTTATATAACTATTACTAATTAACATATCATCTTCAATAATCATATGAAGATCTTCTTCGCTTTTATCTTTTATTATCTTGTATAATTCTCTATGCTTTTCGTAATTAGAAATTTGACAAGAGTTAAGCATCGTGATATACTCGTTATATTCGCTATTATCTTTGAAAGGGCTATAATCAACTCTTGTATTAAAAAAACCTATGTTTTTATCAACAGTTGCCGACGAAGGTTCGCTTATAAGATTAATAAAAACTTTTATATTGTTTTTAGCACATAGGTTTTTCAAGATAGAAACAACATTATTGATATTATTAATTCTATTTTTCAGTTCTTCTGTAGATATTATATATATGTTTATATTTTTAGCCATTATATATAATAATATTAATAATCTTTTTATATATATATATAAATTATTACTATTATTATTATATTATTATAAATATGGATAGAAAAAATAGCAGTGATAGCAGTAGTAGCAATAAGGGACATTTTGCGGGACTCGAAGGATCTGACGGAGATAATGTATCAGATGATATTGTTTATGAATATCCGCAGCCTGAAAGATTAGTTGTAATCGGGGATATTCATGGTGATATTAAAAGATTCAAAAATATATTGATAGATGCCAAAATAATAAATGAAAATATTGAGTGGATTGCTGAACCTAAGAATACTATTGTTATACAAATGGGGGATCAGATAGATAGTCTAAATAGAAATACGGATGTTGAATGGGAAGTAATTGAGGATATTGAAATGATTACCTTTACAAATATATTAGATAAATTGGCAATCGCTAAGGGTGGAAGATTAATATCTATAATAGGAAACCATGAGTTTATGAATACTCTTGGTAATTATAGTTATGTATCTAATAATAGCATTGGTAATAATGATAAGAGAAGAAGGGAACTTTTCAAACCAGGAGGGCAGATATCAAGCATATTATGTAATAGGCCTGTAGTTGTAAAAATAGGTAATATGTTTTTTTGTCACGCTGGCTTGAAGATATCGCATTTGTTAATTTTAAACATCTATAAGAAGGACATTAGATATATTAATAAGCTATGGAGAAATTTTGCGCTTACAAATAATATTAGTGGGACAGAAGATAGTGATATATTTAGCAGAATTATATTAAGCGACGATGGTATATTATGGACAAGGAATCTTGATAATCCCGAGGATATGGATATAATGCTGAGAAGTTTAGGATGTAATTATATGTTTATCGGTCATAATGTAGTAGATGAAATCAAGTTTGTTAATAATATATTATTTTATACAGATACGGGGATATCGCGGGCATTTGGAAATAGTAGTTATCAATATATAGATATAGCAAAATCTAATGTAAATATAAGAACTGTTAATATATAATAGATATATTATAGATATATTATAGATTATAGATTATGAATATTAGTATTACAAAAAGGGCTTGGGAAAAACTGTTTAGTATTGCGAATGGAAATAAAAGCAGATTTTTGCTATCTGCTAAGAGTGGTGGTTGTAATGGATATATATATAATATTACTAAGATTGAAGAAGATGGGTTAGTATTTACAAAGAATAGGGATAATAAAACTATAATTTTGGCAAATGATAATATATCTGTTTTAATTGAGCCTCGCTCTGAGATACTTTTAGCAGACACAATAGTAGATTATGAGAAACAGCAATATGATGAGAAGTTTGTATTCAAGAATGCTGACGATAGCAAGAAATCTAAGTGCGGATGTGGAAAATCTTTTTCAATATAAAAAAAATAACTGGTGCATTATTTAGAAGGGTTTATAAAATGTCAAAATTTCCTTTTATAATAGTTTTGGATATTGACAATACAATTATAGGAACTGTAAATCAATTAAGTAAGGAGCGCGAAGTGTTAGAGTTTATATATAATTTGTGTAAAAAAAATAAACACGATAAATGCGTTAATGTTAATAGTATTGATATGCAGAAAGAGTTGAAAGATGGCTTATTGAGGCCTTATATAAATGAGTTTTTACATTTTTGCAATAAGAAGTTTAAAAATGTAGAGGTATTCTTTTATACAAATAGTACTTATAATTATACACATTCATTTTTAGCAACTAATGTAGCAAAGTCAATAAACTTCAAAATAAATAAACCTTATTTTACGAGAGAAAACTCGATGATTATTAATGGCTCAACAAAGAAATCCTTGGTAAATATCTTACCTTTTATAGTTAAAAAATTAGTTAAAAAATATCCTATTATGAAAAGTGAAAAAATGGTTGATTATATAATTCATAACCGTTTCATATTTATAGATGATATACCTTCGAATACTTTTGAATATGAAAATAGACAATTAGTATGTCCTAAATATGAATACAGATATTATCATGATATTCCAGAAGTACTAATAAAAAAATACAATGTAAATCCTGAACTATTTAATAATAGGTTAGTGCTTGAATATTTATATAATACAAGCATACCAATTTATAACAAGCACGGAAATATACATCAGCGCAATAAGGAGTTTATAGAATTATCTAAAGAACAGCAAAGAAAATATTCAGAAGTATCAAAAGTAAATGATGTATATTTTAAAGATTTAATAAAAGAGTTGTCTAAAAAATCTATTAGTGATATATTTTTATCTGATAAAAATATTAATATAATAAACAAGAAGTTAAAAAATGTAAAATATTTTTAAACATAATCAAAAATATATGCTGGCTTCTGTATCCTTAGACATAGGAATATTCTAATTTTTCATTTCTAATTTGAGTATATCTCTCAACTTTTTTTGTAATTTCTTACACCTTTTTACATTTCAAACGCCGATTTTTAATTATTAAATAATATACATTTATGCCCGGGATATTATTTAGGAAAAACTATTTTAGTTATTTTTAGTTAAACAATATAAAAATAAAATATTAATATACTATATAACTAAAATGGGTAAATATAGTTGCGAAAAATGTACCAAGACCTTTTCTCAAAAATCACACTACGATAAACACTTAACTCGTAAAAACCCTTGCGAAATACAAACTGATAAGATAAAAGCATTAATAGACAAGGCGGTTGAAGAAAAATTTATTGAATTAAACAAAAAATTGATTTCAAATAATACAGAAAACAATATTACAATTAACATCACCGAACAAATGGATATATCAAAAATGAGTAAATTAGAGTTATTGGAAAAGTGTAAAGAATTGGGTATTACAAAGTGCAGTTCAAAAAATAAATCACAATTAATAGAACTAATTAACAGTAAAAACAAAGTTGTTGAAGAACCTAAAATAATTTTATCAAATGAAGAAATAGCACCAGAAAATACGCAAATTATTGAGGTTGATACAAAAACATTAAATGTAATTGACCTATTTTGTGGTTGCGGTGGTATGTCAAAAGGTTTAACTGATGCTGGATTGAATGTAATTGCCGGAATAGATATTTGGGACAAAGCGGTTGAAAGTTATAATAAAAATTATCATCACAAAGCATATTGTGCTGACTTAACGCAGATGCCCCCTGAAAAGTTTAATGAATTATACAATAAAGAAAATAAAAATGTAGATATTTTGGTTGGAGGACCACCATGTCAAAGTTTTAGTATTGCTGGAAAAAGGGATAAAAATGATCCAAGAAATGCTCTATTTATGGAATATGTGAAATATCTAGATTATTTCAAACCCAAAGCATTTATTATGGAAAATGTAATAGGGATGCTTTCAAAAAAAACAGCAAATGGTGAAAATGTTATTGACATTATAATGGAACAATTAAATAGAAATTATAATTGCATAATTAATAAATTATACGCAAGTGATTTTGAAGTTCCACAAAATAGAAGACGCACTATAATTATAGGGATTAGAAAAGACCTAAATATTTTACCAAAAGAACCAGAACCCATTATAAAATCAGTCCAAGACAGAATACCAGTTAAAAACATATTAATTCCAAAAGAAGAGGTTGATAAAAAATACTATTTGAGTGAAAAAGCATTAGCAGGAATAGAAAATAAAAAAAGTGTAAACAAAGAAAAAGGTTTTGGGTTTGGAGCACAAATGTTAGACTTTGACAAACCATCATATACAATTCCTGCGAGATATTGGAAAGATGGTTATGATGCGTTGGTTAAATATAACGAAAAAGATATTAGAAGATTGACAATTACAGAACTAAAAAGAATACAAAGTTTCCCTGATAATTACATTATAGCTGGTTCAAATAAAGATATTATTATGCAAATAGGTAATGCGGTTGCTTGTAAGTTTGCCTATTATCTTGGTAAATATATAATTAATACTCTTCGGTGATTAATTCATTCCAAAAACATGATCCTCTAAATTGAGAATAATTACGAATATTTCCATCATACATTCCACTATCAAATATAACTTTTCTATTTTTGATACATTCAATAAAATACTCAAAGTTAAATGCTTTACCAAAACAAATCTTTTCATATGTATTTCCTATTTTTTTACATATAAAGAACCCCTTTTTATCAAATTTGTTGTCAATATGTGGTTTCATTTTTGATGATTTCCATAAAGCAATTACAATATTATCGTTTTGTAAGAATAATGGAAAATCTATTTTTACACTTCTTGTATCATTTGAAAATGAATAATAAATGATTATATCATTATTTTCATTTATTGTTAATATCTGTCCGTTAGAGTTCCAATTATTGTAAGTTGGAACACAACTTCCAGACCACGAATATCTATTTTCCTTACTTGGATTTGGATTTCCAAATGTCTTAATAAAATCGCTCCTGCTTAATTTTATTTCATCAGTCCAATTGTTGAGAGTATTAATGCTGTTTCTTTTATTTTTTCCTGAAAACGCATATTCACTTGCACTAAAATCACCAAGTGTGATTTTACTTGAAGATTTTTTCATTTCATAACCATTAATGTCAGGTTCATTTTTTGCGTTATGCTTTATACCCATTTTTGTTTCTAACCAATGTCCCTCTTTTCCACAATGGTTTATATTTTGTCCTTCTAAACATATTTCAATACCTTTAACACGGGTATTAAATAATGTTATTATATGCTGTTTATCAATTTCACTCGTGGTTTGTAAAAGATCACTCATCTTGTATGTAAAATTAGACTATGTTTAATCGCTTATAAACAGAATATAATTTGAATCAATTTTTATAATTCAATATTTGCTATACAATTTTTGCTTTGTATATAAATATTTGATTATATATATAGTTAAAATGAAAGGAATTAAGTGCAGTAGAGAAAGCGTTATGGATAGAGATGATTATTCTAAGTATGAGGCAGTTATTTTTGATGCTTATAAGTATGATGCTGATAGCAAGAAAGATGATGCTATTACTAGTTATCCCATCTTACAGATGGAATCACGTAGAATATTTTATTGTAAGATTTTCAATATTATGAAAATTTTTAAAGGTTTAAATGAGTAGTATATAGTAGAGAATGAGCATATATTTTAAGGATCATCCAGAGTTTAGGCCTAATATTACACCGAAGGAGATGTTTAAACTGGGTATTATGGGTGGTTCGTATTTTAGAAAAATAAAATCTCCAAAAACTAAAAAGATATATCAAAATCATCATAAGCATTTTAAGTTTCTCAAAGATATTCCAGACAATTTAATAATAAATCAAGAATATGACAAAAGTGTAAATTATTATAAAGTAGAGGTTGGAACAAGTTATGAATATTGGATGGAAAAGAATTGGATAAGAGAAGACATAGATCCTTATGGATGGATAGAATGGTATTGTAATTTTTATAATGGACGCAGAACAGAAGATGATACACGCCAAATAAACCGATGGAAGAAGTCAGCAGGACCCAAGGGTAGATTTAAGAATCAATTACAAAACAAAGTAAATGAATTGAGAAGCAATAATGAGAAAATATATCCGCGATTAAGACAGACACTTCTTCACTGGGCTTATGACAGTCGCAAAATGAAAATCATATAAAAAATGATTTTGTATATTAATATATTATAAACTTCTAAGCGTTATTAATGTCTATAAATGATGCTGCTAACAATACTATGAATGATATAGAGCTTGCTGAGGATGAGGATATCAACACAGTACTTGCCAATGACATAGATATTTCAGGACTTACTTTGGATACTGCTTCATCATTTGATGTTATACTTAATAAGAAAATTGCGGAAATTAATGAATTATATGAGTTAAAATCAAACAATAAAAAAATGATAGCAAATCCTAATGAAATTAATTTTATGGATAAGAAGTTGTATAATAAAATTAATGCGGCAATTGACAAAAAATATAAAGAGTCTAAGCAATATAAAAAAAAGTGCGAAGAAGAAGTTCAAAATGCTTTGTAATTCTAATAAACTATATAAATATATATCATCATATATTAATATGACTGATATAAATCAAGTTAATAATGTCATTGACAAAGAGATGATATATTTTATTAATAATAACATAAAGGATGTTAATAAAATAGAGTATATTTATAAAAAATACAAGGACACTATGAATATTGATAAGAAAGCTATTAAATATAGAATATGTGAAATTAATAAATATAGAAAGGAGCTTAAAGAACTTGTAAAACAGCCTATTATAAAACAACGAACAAAGGAATGGTTTGATGCGCGCGAGAATCGTTTGACAGCGAGCGATTTGTGTGATGCTATTAGTGATAAAAAGGTTAGCGATGAAATTGCTAAAAAGAAGGCAAAAATTAAGAAGGACAATATTAATTATAATTCTATTAAGGCATTAAAATGGGGGACAATGTTTGAACCGATGGCATCGCGTATATATTCTGAAATTAATGGTAATGTTAATATATATGAGTTTGGGCTTATTTGCGATTCGCAAAATGAACATTTTGGGGCTTCCCCGGACGGAATTAATGAACTTGGAATTATGATAGAAATTAAATGTCCGTATAGTCGTAAAATAGTTGACGGATATATACCTGAAAAATATTTAATGCAAATGCAAGGACAATTGGCTGTTTGTAATTTGAATGAATGTGATTACGTAGAATGTACATTTTTATCATTAGAAGAAAATGAATATATTGATGAATTTGAAAATAATAAAGACGTCAATATCAAACACGGTGTAATTGCGGAATATAAATCAGATAATGTAAATGACGGATATATATATTTATACAGCGAAGGCAGCGAAGGTAGTAGTAACATTAAGACGGCATCAGAAAATATTAAGGATATTCATAATAAAATAGATATATTTAATCAGAATCCAGAAAACTCTAATTATAAGCTTGATAAACTTACTTATTGGAAACTTGAAAAAATAAATACACAGCGTGTTTTATTTAATAAAAACGAATGGGAAGCTATTAATGAAAAAATATATACTTTTTGGGAAAAAGTAGAAAGATTCAAGCTTCTTCCTGTAGAAAGAATAATGTTTATTAATGACGATGACGATTAAATAAGTTATGTATCTAAGTTTGAAGGCTATACCATCTGAACTCATTTAGATTTGGCGGTTTATTAGCATATTTGCTATCAGAATAACTAATCGCATAAGGATTTACAAAATATACCATAGTCATACTTGTATCTGAATTATTAGTTAGGCATACAGAATTATATGATTTATTATTTACAGTATAAGAATTTTCCATAGTTAAGCAGCCACAAGCGTATTTAGAATCTTTAGTGCCACAATTTAGGAAACATTGCTTACTTGAGCTTTTAATACCATCACTTGCTAAGAAAGCTCTTAAAGTGTTAATATTATTATTAACAATATTTATATCAGTTATAAATCTTCCTTCTTTTGTTAATCCTGAGAATATTATAGCAACTTCAGCTTTCATTCTAAAACTATCAGGACATACTTCGCTATTTTTAAAAGCATAGTTGGTAGAACAGGATTCATAATTAGTACCGTCTGCGCCTCTATTAGAATCTGTAACCTTAATATTTTCACTACTATTCTTTAAATAAGGAGCTTGCGAAATAAACACATATATAGGGAAATGTAGAAATCTTATATTAGGATTGAGTAAACTCACATCACTTATAATAGTTTTAATTCTTGAGTCAATTTTATTTGTCAATTCTACAATATTAGAATATTCAACATAGGAAACGTTTGTATCGGTAAGCATTATTTTGTAAGAATTAATAGTTTCAAAAGTTATTAACGTACTAGGTTTAATTTTAATGCAACTATACGCGAGCAATAAATCTCTATTTTTTACATCAATATATTCTCTTAAATATATACTCTTATAAGTTTCACTACCGCATCTATAAGCTGTATGATAATCTTGAATTACATTACCAGCTCTTAATATTTCGCTAGTATATTTAGCATCACTTTTAAGATTGCCGCCTTGTTCCAAAACACTATCAAGTTCGCATTTATTACCAATGGCAGAAAAGTTATCTATAAAAAGTTCCTTTATATCATAATTACAAACACTTACAATATAGAATATGCTTAAAATAACAAATATTATAGTTAATAACAATAATAATAAATCCTTCATTTTCATTATATATATTATAATCTCTATATTATTTAATTATTTTAATTATTTTAATTATAGGTATATCTAGGTATATCTATTTAGATTGTGCGCGTAGTCGTTAATGTTGCCGATCCTGATGTTGCTGGTGCCGATCCTGATGCTGCCGGTGCCGATCCTGATGCTGCCGGTGCTGTCGCTAATGTTGCTAATACGCTAAAGCTTAAAGTATTATTTGTTACGTCATTTGGTTTTACAGCTTTTAAATCTCCAGTAGCATCTACAAATAGATTCCAGCAATTTGTGCCTATATTATTACATAATTCTAGACCTTTAATGTTAGTAGAAGAAGATGGACTTACAGTTCCGGCATTTGTATGTATTTTAACCCCTTTATTTGCGGTTAATAAACCTTCTGTTGTAAGATTACTTTTAGCTATTGTATTTTTAATTAAATTTAATTGCTCAATTTCATTATTTATACTCCAAACTCTTTTATGAATTTTATCATTTATCTTACTATCATCATTATGTATTCCAAATGAGAAAAACTTATTTAAATTAGAGCTTGAATTATCAAGCATTGTATTATATTCGGGTCTCAATATATTGCTGGTATTCTGTATATTATTAATATATTCAGCTCTCAATATATTGCTGGTATTCTGTATATTATTTATATATTCGGCTCTCAATATATTGCTCGTAGCTATAATATGATTATTATGCTCGTTGAACTTCTTGATATAATCAGCTAATAAATAATTGCTTGTATTTGTTATTAAATTGCTTGTATTCACAAACTTATTATCATAATCCGTTATTACTTCTTTTTTTAATAGACTATTACTATCGTCAGACTGTGCTACTGTTTCACTTATTTTACTTTTTACAATTTTTTTATATTCATAATAATCGTATATTAACCAGGATAAAACCCCTATTAATGCTAATAATATCAATGTTAATATAAAATATAATATTGCTTCTAACACCTCCATTTTTTCTTCTTTACTATACTCTCTAATAATTTAATTATTTTTATTTATTTGTTTTACTCCCTAAATTCATTATTCAAGTCTATATTAAGTTATAAGAGGCTTTTTGAGTTCGGGAAAATTATTATTTTAAAAATATTGTTTTTATTAAAGCTTTTTCATTATTATCTTCTACATTATCTAAGTTATCTTGATTTCCACCTTTATTAGAAAAATTGGATAAATTAGTTAATTCATCGTATCTTGCTAAATTGCCCCCTTCTTTTTTTTCTTTTTTGTCATCATCGCCATCATCGCTATTGTTACTATCATCATCACTATCATTATCATCGCTTTCATCATCGCTTTCATCATCGCTATCATTATCATCGCTTTCATCATCGCTATCATTATCGCCATCATCGCTATCATTATCGCCATCATCGCTATCATTATCGCCATCATCATCGCTATCATCATCGCCATCATCATCGCTATCATCGATATCATCATCGTCTGATGCTTTTAAAGAGCCTCCAAATAGTTTCATTTTATCGACTTCTTCTCCCTGTCCTTCTTGTTCATCGTAATCTTCAAACTCTTCATTTTTTGAATTATCATAATCTTCATAATCTTCATAATCTTCATAATCTTCAAACTCTTCGTTATTACCTCCACCAATTTTAACTATATTTTTCATTTTTTTAAAGTTTTTATGATATTTTTCCATTAATTTTTTAACATTATTATTATATTCATATCCCTTCTTATCTTTTTTATAGCTTACGTCTTCGTCGTCTTCTCCGCCGTCACTACCGTCACTACCGTCACTACCGTCACTACCGTCACTACCGTCACTACCATCACTACCATCACTACCATCACTACCGTCACTACCGTCACTACCGTCACTACCGTCACTACCGTCACTACCGTCACTACCGTCACTACCATCACTACCGTCACTACCGTCACTACCGTTATCATCGCCTATTATTTTGTGTTTGTGTATATATTGCTCAATTTTATCATGCGGTATTTCAAGTTCATCCGTATTTAATCGTAATTGTATTCCCATAGCTTCAAATTCTTGGATTAAAAGTTTAAACGCATATGGCGTTTGAATAGCTACTATATCATCATTATTACAATTTTTACAAACATTAATATCCTTGGTAATATTTAATGCTACCAAAGTACCACATCTTTTACAGGCACACCACATATATTTATCAGACCTTTCCATCATACTTTCTTTTAAGAACATAGATATTCCATGACTTAAAACTGTATCTCTTTCCATCTCACCAATACGTAATCCACCACCTTTTCTTCTTCCTTCCGTAGGTTGTCTTGTTAATTGAGTCATCGCACCAATACCTCTTGAATTAATTTTTTCAGCAACCATATGTTTTAACCTAAAATAATATGTAGGTCCTATAAATATCTCGGTATCTATTTGACGACCAGTAAAACCGTTATATAGTATCTCATTTCCATATTTTTCATATCCATTATCTTCGAGTTTCTTATGTATTACCTCATTATCAATTGGAATAAATACAGTTGCATCTCCCAATAATCCATCAAGACAACACATCTTGGCAAATATACATTCTACGAGATGGCCTATTGTCATACGCGAAGGGATTGCGTGTGGATTTATGATAATATCAGGTTTAATACCATCTTTAGTATAAGGCATATTTTCTTCAGGGATTATCATTCCTAATACACCCTTTTGCCCGTGTCGCGATGCGTGTTTGTCGCCGAACTCAGGCTTTTTGATTTTTAAGAACTTGACCTTGCATATTTTGGAATCGTCGCCTGATATTTTATTAGATATATATATATTATCCACTTTTCCATATAGCGAATTATCCGTACTTATTGATACATCAGTATATATGGTCTCCTTTTTCTGTTCCATAAATACACCATTCTCAACCTCTACGTATTTTTCTCTAATACTTATCATACCTATTATAATTACTTCTTGTCCTTGCGGGATATATACACCTTTTCTAATAAACCCGTTTTCATCTATATATGAATAATCCTTCTTTTTAATTCCTATTATTTTAATGCCACTATCTCGCATTTTTATAGGATTTCCAAAAATTATTCTTTCAGTATCCGAAATAACTTTACTTGTAGCTGTAATTGATTTGTAATATGATAGATAGTTTAATCCTCTATTTATTGCTGCCTTATTAATCATAATACTATCTTCTTGATTAAAACCTGAATATGTCATAATGGCAACAATAGTATTAAACCCGTTTGCCATATAATCACTTGAAGTATATTGAGCTATTCTCGTATTTATTATTGCCCTTTGAGGATAATGGAGAACATAGCTCATAGTATCAAATCTATTATTGAAGTTTGTAGCATACATCCCTATAGCCTGTTTAGATTGTGCTGCGTGGAAAACATTTCTCGCCGACTGATTGTGATTACACATCGGGATATTCCCAGAAACTACACTTAATATTGTCGAAGGATGTATTTCTAAATGCGTATGAAGAGGTGTTATATCTTCCTTATTCATAGCTATAAAACAAGTATCTGTTTCCTCGTTATCTAAATATTCTATACAAGCTCCTTTGTTCTCGAGCTCATTTAATATTTTATCATAGAGTTTCCTATAATAATTATTATATCCATCAATATCTTCGCTGTCGGATTCATTAGGAGTTTTTTTGCCACCATTAATATTAAAAATAGTTGATATGTAGCCCCCAGTATATTTTTCAATACTTTCAAAACTGTTAAGAACACCTGAATTATCGTCTCCAATTGGTTTATTATATATATCTCTATAATAATAATCGTCTGTTTTCTCGGTTTCATTTAGTTTATTATATGAGCCATTTAGCATATCAAACCAATTATTATAGTTATTATTTTTATATACTAATATATCATTATGAGGATATTCGGCCTTCTTATTATTTTTCAAAATTAATAGAGGCCTACAAGGTCTCCCTGCTTCCGTAAATATTCTTATTTCATTGTTAGGAATACTCCAAGATATAGATATTAATATATTAATTAATCCATTTCTTCTGTAAGCTTTTAATATTCTCGTGATAAATATTGGATCTCCTGTATATCCGTACAAAGAACCATTCAAAAATACTGCTGTTATGTTCTTATTTATTAAAAAATTGCATCTGTTTAATGGAATTATACCGATATCTATGAGACACTTCTTTATATTTTCTACATTAATCCCTGCTGTTATTTTTGTTAATAATGCCATATTTTTGAGATATCCAATTGAAGCTCCATCCGGACTTTCAAAAGGACACATCATACCCCATTGTTGAGAATGTAATCTATGAGGGCTCGTAATTTTTATGCTTCTATCAATTGGTATATTGACACGCCTCAAATGTGACAAATAGCCTATATAGCTTATTCGCGATAAATCCTGAACAATTCCGAGTTCTGGGTCGCTATTGCTTATTTGCCCCCAGCGACCTTTAAGAGATTTTGCGAATGTTTGCGTAATAATTAAATAATCTATTATTTTGTATATATTGTTATTATTTATAATTTTATCATACTCATTTTTCTCTTTATAAGAACCATAGTAATATTCTCTGTCTAATTTTATTCTAATATCATCTCGTAATTTTATGTAAGATTCTTGAAATAATTCTGTCAGTTTAAAGCCACTAATATCAACACGCTTATATATATAGCTATCTCTATCACTAATAGGTAATGTCCCTATTACTGTTTTAATAAATTGTAAAATGAGATATCCGAGATACTTGCCTTTACTTTCTATATCCTCAATATTGGGAAATATTTCTGTCATTATAACAGATTTAACATGTTCGACAGTAGCATATCGAACTTTATTATATAAATATTCAAGCGCACTTTCTTGTGTATATATATAATACTCTTTATCATTATTTACATATAGCGAGCTAATTATGCTTGGTCTTATGAAGTTTTGAAAATACTCGCGTTCAATTTCATTTCCATAATTTCCAAATATAGTATCGCATATATCCTTATCACTCTCTATTCCAAGTGCCCTAAATAAAATAAAAAGCGGAATTTTTTCTTTGAATGAAGGAATTGAGACTAATATAGAGCCGTAATTGTATTTTTTGTTATTATATTGTATCTTGATTTTTTCATCGTGATATATGCCATTGCTTTTAATAGGAGTATCTACATAAAAAAATTGAATTTTTGAAGGTTTTACAGAGCCTTTCTCGGCGACACAGAGAATTATTCCTTTATAACTAAAACCATTCGGGTCATCTATCATTTTGCTTGTAAATAATTTGTTTGTTACTATATTCTCTTGAGCAATTATTACCTTTTCTTTCCCGTCAATAATAAAATATCCACCAGTATCATATGGGCATTCTCCCATTAATTTCAATATATCAGAGCCATTATTTTTCAATAGACAGATATCACTATGAAGCATTATAGGGATGCCACCGATAGCTATATCTTTAAACACTACATCTTTTACTACACCTTTATCATTTGTAATCCTAACCAAGACACTTGTAAATAAATGAGTCTCATATGTAAGATTTCTCATTCGTGCATCATTTGGAGTAATCAATTTAGGGGTTCCGTTTTCAAATGCTATAGGTCTATCTACATATATATCATCACCATTCAATCCGCCGATATAAATATCAACTTTGACAATAAGATTCTTATTACCATTGTCCTCCATTTTAATCATAGTGATAGGATTATTAGATTTAATTATCTCGGGTATTTTAACTTTTACAAAGTTTCTATAACTATCTAAATGATGTCCAGTAAATGGATATTTATGATCTTTAAAATATAAATCTAATATATCCCATTCGTTATTAATCATTCTTCTAATATTATATATTATATATTATATATTATATATTATATATATAATAACTAAAAAAAAATCTATTAGCTAATATATTAGCTAATATCTTAATTATTAAATATTAGATTAAAGCCTAAATCATATATTTTAAGTTTCCCTAGATTGCCAGGAGATGTATCTAATATTATACTATAAGGCTGAATAGTTTTACTTGTAAGATATGTTATAGATACTGTATCATTATTTTCGGAAGGTTCTCCTTTCATATGTAATATTCCACTACCACTTAAATTGCCATCAAATGTTAGCTTTCTATCTTTCGTATTTTTGAGATGTTTACCATATGTCGCTTGTATAATAGTATTTTTGGTACCATCTTTGTTATATAGAGTTAATATTCCTTCATTATCGAACTCCATATAATATTTATCATCAATCGATTTGAACTTTAAATATACAGGAACTGTTATATCTTTTAGCAAATATTTAGTATCTTCAAAGTTGAATGTTTTACCGCTATTTAATACATATTCGTAGTTTAATAATTTATCACCCCAGGGCATATAATGAAAAAAATTAGAAAACTTGGAATATTTTTCGTCTATTTTAAACATATTGAAGGTAATATCTTGAATGCCAGGGTAGCTTTTTCCAGGTTCTGTTCTAAATTTAATATCATTTATGATAGTATTATTATACGACCTATTAATTTTATTTCCTTCTTTTCCTTCTCTTCCAGCATATGCCAAAGATTCAGCAATAGCATCACGAGATATTTCATCTTTTTCCTCGTCTTTTAAAGAGCCGTCATCTGGCTTAGCTTCTTCCTCAGCATCCGATTTTATCTCTTCATATATTTTTTTTATTTCATCACTACTTTTTGAATACAAATCGTTAAAATCTCTTTTCATATAATATTGTGAAGCATATTCTTTAAATTGTAGGCATTTTGTAGGCATATAAACGCCACCACCATAATCTCCTTTAATATGGTTTATATCTTCACCAGCACCATCCGATACACAACCAAAATCATTACAGATATTATTCAATGACCTTTTAAATAAGTTATCATATCTGGCTTTATCAGATTTTTTTTTATTATCAAGAGCCTTCAAGAAATATGAATCAGTACTTGTCATATACTCCATCCATTTGTTTTGATTTGTGTAAGTATATAGTGATGGATAATAGTTATAATAATCACCATTGTTTCTCATCAAATTTGGGATATATATAATTACTTTCATCATTCCCTTGAAGGTATATTTCTCAAAAAAGGTATCTGAAAAATTATAGTTTACATCAGCGAACATATTTTTTAATACATATTTATTATCCCTTGATATTATCTTGGCAATTGATACATATATTGGGAGTGGTAGTAGAACATTATTCCCTTGTTTAAAAGGAGGTTTTACTTTTGTCTTAATAATGTTTAGGTTTTGAATTATATTCTTTTCAATATCATACATACTACAATCAAATTCTTTATAACACATATTTTCGTTGATATGATCGCGTTCCTTATACTGTTCCATAGTCATATGAATACATCGTTGATGTTTTAAGAAGGGTAGCTTTCCAGTAGATACATATTTTGCAAAATCTTCAGGTTTGCTTTTATCTTCTGTTGTAGATGCCGAAGATGTTACTCGCTGATTAGGAGCTGGCGCCGATGTCTTTTTGGCTCCTCCCGTTCCACCCGGAGGAGCCGGTGGAGGAGGTGGCGGAGGCAATTTATAAATAAGCATTTATTATTATTATATTTTATATGGATATAAATAATTGTATAGATTTATGTGTTATGAATAATACAGATTATGATATATCACAGGTAGTATTTAAGATATTGGAGGGAAAATATAGATATATATCAAATAATACTTGGGAGTATTTGGATAAAGATAATAATTGGGTTAGTGATATTAAACAGAGTAATTTCAAATATTCTATTAAAACCGAGGTATATACACATTTTATTAAGAGAGCTATTGAATTATGTGATAAAACAGGAGATACCAATATTATGTCTGGAAAACTCTTGGATATATCTTTAAAATTGAAAGAAGATAAATATATATCTATGATTATTAAAGAAAGTAGACAGTTTTTTTTAAATGAATAATAAAACTGAGTATGATTTATATAAAATAATTAAGGAAAATTATAATATCAATAGAAGCGATATATATATAAAGGATATATCTAACTCAGGGGATTTTAAAAACTTTAAGGAATTATTATTAAAGGATAGCTATTTTGATTGGAGTTTTTGTATTAAATACTTTGAAAAGTGTAATTATGCTTATCATATTGTTTGTAAAAATATTAATTTTTATATTCTTTTGGAAAAAGCGATAACTAAAAAGGCGCGAGATCATTTGTTTATTAGTATATATCGGGTTTATTTGATTAAAAAGCTATTTAATATTAAGCCATCGCAAGATTTCAACTATTACATATTGCTCAATCCTATAAAACGCAAACTTCCTAATAAAAATGGGGATAGAATGGAAGCTGTTAATATTAATGGAGGCTTCACATATTTTAACTCAAATAATATATATATTATAAGAAAAGAAGATTATGAGAAGGTAATATTACACGAATTATTACATCACAGCGATATACATTTTGAGAGATGGTCTAATAATAATATTAATCAAATAAAGAATATATGTGGAATATCCGATAAACAATTTTTATTACCGAACGAGGCAATAATAGAAACATACGCTGTAATATTTAATGTTATATTTTATTGTATTGAACACAATATGCCTTTTAGCAGTTTAAAGAAGATGCTTGCTGAGGATAAAGAGCATAATATAGCTATTGCTAAAAAAATATTGACCAAACAAGGGAATACTAAGTGGTATGAGAAAACACATTCATATTGTTATATTGTATTGAGAGCAATATTTTACATTTATTTTAAGGAGTTTGTGCAAATATATAGATATAACAACGATGATGATATAACTTCATTTATTACCAAGTATTTTCCAAGAATCCTAAGAAAAATACGAGAAAATGGGCGAGGAGACAATCGCAATAAATATATCAAACAGACTATATTTAATAACTTTTAAGCTTTTTGATATAAATAATAATATCAGTATATTTAATAAGGTGTCATAGAGGGATACAAATGTCAATTGAAGATATTAATTATCTTAAAAATAATAGTATAAAACAGAATTATACATTTTTAATAGATAGTACGGACAGAGATAGGGATAAATATCCGAATCCTAATAAATATGTAGTTGATTTTACAGTACCCTTTAAAAATGTTATTGGTATGGAAATAATAGATGCGAGTATTCCGCGAACTATGTATAATATAGATGTTGAAAACAATCTATTATATTATTATTTGGGTAATGATGAGAATGATCCTATAATTAAGAATGGCGTAACTGAAAAAATAGCTTGTGATATAGTTACGAGTAATTGTACTTATATTGATGGCTATACAAAAATAACCAATGGTGCTTTTATAGAACTTAGTAATAATATTAACATATATAATATATACTCAAATTATATACCAGGTCTTGAGATAAATGCGGATATGAATAATAGTTTTATAGGAGGAACTGAGATTGGCATTACATATTCTTTTAAAATTAAGGCAGAGGCAACATATAATTCTTCGAAAAATAATACATATTGTGTATTTAGTTTAGGATATTACCATTTATGGAAGCAAACAAAAGAAAAATATACTGGAATGAGTGTAAGTGTCGTCAAGAGAAGTACAGGAACTCTTTATAATATCCAGTTTATAATGGGGGATGGTAGTGTAGCTGGAGATACACAGGTAATTCCCGATGTTGATTTGAGTGGAGAGGTTCATATATGCTGGACAATATTTGAAAATAATTGGGTTATATATATTTCTAATAGTAATCTTTCAATAAATATTACTAAAAATATAACAGTAGCAAAAACTATAAAGAATGTATTCTATGTCAGGAAATTTATAGGAAAATCTCTCGTGGCACCTATTACTAATAATCTTAATGGCAATTTATATAAGGAATTTTGGACGGCTGATATGAATGCTGTAATGTATATAAAGGATTTTAAAATATATAATAGGGCTCTAAGAGCCGAAGAGATAATATTATGTAAAAACAATAGTATTTTTGATATGCCATTTTGGTATAAGCTGTATGATAATAGTACAAAAAACAGTGGAAGCACTGAATTGATAGACTATCCTGATATATTTAGCAAACTGTCGGTAGATACGGGAGATTATACATTGAAGACATTTTTATTAAATTATGAAGAAATAGAGGATACAGAGATAGGATTTAAGAAACACTCTGAGCCTGCTGAATTGACGAACTTAATAGATATATACAGCAGATTGCCTTTTATATTTGATATGAAGCGTTCTACTATATATGAAAATCTTGGTTTTGATTTATACAATTCTATAAACCCTAATTATATCAACGATAGATATCAATATAAAGCTATATATAATAATAATCCGAAGATGTACAAAATGTTTCATAGTATATTAAATACTGATATAACGAAAGTTATACTTACTATACAATATGATAAACATATAATAACATCACCGGGTATTGTGTATTTAATAGGAAATAAATATATTGTATTAAAATGTCCTGAAATAGAAGAGCATCTATTTGGTTCTTTGTCATATTCTAAATATTCTCTTGGTTTAGCCAAATTCCGCGTAGATAATGTAGGTATAAATAGTGAAAGGTTAGCAATTACTAAATTGCCTGTAAGAGAGTTTCATCCAATTGGTAAATTATCTCGAATATCCTTGCGATTTGAAACAAATCGTGGGACTCTATATGATTTTAAGGGTGTTAATCATAATATTGTATTTGCTATTTATTATTATGAGCCAAAACAGAACAAATTTCCAGAAGGTTCAATATTAAACCCAGAATATAAAATGAATTATATAGATTATAAATATTATCAAGAAGAGATTGAAGGTGATAGTGAAGATGAAACAGAAGAATATTCAAGAGATAATATAAATGACTATAAAAAGAAGGAAATTGACTATAGCGATGAGGGAATAAAATTAAAACAATATAATGAACATTTTGTAAATAAAGATGACAGTGACGATGATAATGAAGCTGATACATAATACTTCTAGTGTGTAATTATGATAACTTAAAAAGAAACTAGATTTTTCTAAAAATTTGAAAAATAAAATTTGAGTACATCTCTTGATTTATTTTGTAATTTCTAAAAAACTTTTGAAATTTTAGAAAAAACAGAAAGATGTACTCAAATTTAAAATTGAAAAAATAAAGATTTTTAGTGTCTCAAAAACTGCTCTATTACTCTAAGTATTTATAACAATTATCAAGAGGCTATTGAGAGGCTATTGAGAGGCTATTGAGAGGCTATTGAGAGGCTATTGAGAGGCTATTGAGAGGCTATTGAGAGGCTATTGAGAGGCTATTGAGAAGCTATTGAGAGGCTATCTAGCTAACTTCTTTAATTATAGAATCGACATCTAATTTTTTAAGAACATTATTATTTATTTTTTCTACATAAAACTGTTTATTTGTTAAAGTATTACATTTACCAATTAAATCTACTATATTAGTTTTTTGCTCTGCTGTTAAAGTTATAATAGGATTAACACGTGCTTTGTAATCATCTATGGATTCCAAAACAATTTTAGCAACATCGTTTGCGGCTACATATTTTTTTCCCGCTTCTTTAATAATTATAGTATCAATTTCGTATAATTTTCCATTAGTAACAATAGGTGTAGTTTTTAACTTAACTTCTGCTGTTGCAGCAGTTCCAGTAGTATCTCCGGGAGCTCCTATAGTTATTTTAGGAGGCGCATTTTCATAATATTTGCCATTTGATGTTAGTGTAATAGATTCTATACCTTTATTCTCATCGCTTTTAACAACCATATTATTTATAACAGCTGATACAGGCTCTGTATCTACAACAGTATTAGCGGCTTTATATTCAGCTATACTTGGGCCAAATGTTATATTACTAGAATCTGTAGTTTCATATTTAGTCCCTCCTTTTCCAGTAGTTATTTGTATTCTTTCAATCTCATAAAGTGGTGGAGTAGTGCCTGTTATAGCTGTTGTACTTAAAATAGCTGTAGCTTCTGCCTGTGTAGAATCTGCTACTGTAGGCTTGGGAATAGTTATTGTAGGAGGCCTGCCACTGTAATATTTGCCTTTATTTGTTCCAAGATTTATTGCGGTTATTGCTTTTGTTGTGGGATCTACAGTTATGCTTGCTATAGTAGCGTGTACAGGCTCTGTAGTTGAAAATTTTTCTATAATGCCTTTGTGTCCGCTTGTGCTTCCATAATTATCAGCTATACACCCATACATTAATACGATGAATATGGCAAATGCTAATATTAATGATATATATGTAAAAAAACTCTCATAATCAATGAATTTATTCATTTAATCTGTAATACTTAAAGATTATTATTTTTTCGAATTTTTTATAATTTATTTCCATATATATATATAGATATTATGACAGATTTAAGTTTATTATATGGCGGAGACGATAATTTATTAGGAGACAATATTGATAATTCATATTCTCCGCAAAAATTTAATAAAATGAGTAATAATGATATATTAATGGAAGATAAACATTCGAAATCGCAGCATTCGCAGCATTCGCAGCATTCGCAACAACAGGCTCAACAAGCACAGCAAATGGCTCAACAGGCTCAAATGGCTCAACTGCAAGCTCAACAGCAAGCTCAGCGGGCACAACAGCAAGCTCAACAAGCTCAGCAGGCTCAGCAGGCTCAATATAAGGTTGAAAATATACAAAGTATGAATACATCATTAGTTCCTATGAATAATTCTTATAAACAGCCTGATAATGATTATTCAAAAAGAAGAGGAAACGAATACAATTTTTTTGATAGAATGAATTTAAAAAGAACCGAAGTTATTAAGCTATCATTATTTTCTCTTGTAATTGTTCTAGGTATTTCAATAGATAGAATGCTAACATATTATTTATCTAAATATATTGGCGATAATATACTGACAGATTTCCAAGAGTTCTTATTGAGAATAAGCTACCCCATAACTATCTTTTTATTATTATGGATATTCAAAGCTATATAAGGTATTGGTATACATTTACAAAAATATAAAAATATAAAAATATATAGTAATAAAGGCTAATAAAATATTAATGAATATCAAAGATACCAAAGATTTACTTATAAAATTTTTTATAATACTATTATTTATTGTGGTACTTATTATAAATGTTATGGAAATAAGCAATTTTGCTTTTAGTAGATATAAACTGTCCGCTGTATCATCAAAGGAAAATAATCCGAGTTTAGATAGTTTAAACAAGCGATACTGCAATTATACTTCTATGTTTTCTGACAAGGATACTGTAGATTACAATAATTATATGTTTGTAATTATCTATGGCATTCTGTTTTTCCTATTTTGGTATAATACTATTATAAATATATTTTCCTCATCAGCAATGTCTAATGAAATCAAGATAGTGTTTTATAAAAATTATTTCAATTATGATATTTATAAAAAATATAATTACGAATACACATTTATACGTGGTCTTCAAATATTTATTCTTGTAGCCTTCTTATTTCACTCCTACATCTTATATAACGAATTTATGGGTACAAATGAAGAAGATATGAAGATACACGATAATGTTAAAAAAATAGATGCGGCAATTATACAAAATATAGACTGTAATTTAATTAGGATTCACGACCCTTCTAAGGGTAAATATATTACAAGAGATACTCTTGGAACATATTTAGTAAATATACCAGAAATGAAAACCAATGCTGATGTAGATAAATATGTTAAAATATGTATGACTGCTATAATAATTAATAAGAATAGCAATAATGCGAAAAAAACAATCAAGGATGTTCAAAATATCTGCGAAAACCCGAGATGTATATATAGCAGATTAGAAAATAATATGGAAGATATATTTCCGGAAAACATAGATAAATACATAGATATAATAAGGTCGGCGATAAAAACAAAGGAATACGCCGAATTAACAACGGCACAAATATCTGAACTGTCTATTAAATATAAAGAGATAAGAAAAATACTCGTTGATAGCTTTAATATTATAAAGAGCTATAAGTCTTCGCACGTTATTTATTATAAATTTGGGCTAATTACAACAGTGCTTGCTGGTATATTTTTTGCTACATCTGGGATAGCATATTTCTTAATATATGATGTTATTAATAAAACTGACTTACGCAAATCCTTATTTAAATCGCCACTACCATTACCTCTTGATTATTTTGTTAGTACATATTTTAATACAGTTGTTGCTTATATAGTAGCAATGATTGGTATTTATATAGCATTTATTATTAATTTCTAATAAGAAAATGGTTAATTTTTATTATAATTATTAAATTAGAATATATATTTAATAATAATGAATGATATGTTAGTTAATATTATTACGAATATAATATATATAGCTGCTATATTAATAGTAGTAATTTTAGTATTGGCACTGATAAATTATATTCTATATACAATATATTCTATTAAAGAAATAATTGTACATAACACATTTGAAGATGCTATACACTATAAGCTCAAAGATATTTACAATTATAAATTAATAAATTATATTAATACAATTAACGCTGATACTAATTATAAATATGATATATCAAGCGAATTTAGTTCAGAAAAAATAATTGATATGAAAGAGTTTAAGCTTATTAAGATATCTCAGGGTCCGTCAAAATATATAGACCTTACATATCTAAAAGACTTTAAAACAGAAGGTGATATAACTACTTTATTTAAATTAAAATTGAAAAATATAGATGCTTTAAAACTCGATGATTTTAAGATATTATATGATAAGATATCTATAGATATATATAAAATACCTGAAGAGGATTTAATAGTAAAATATATTGATAATGATAATACATATTATTATAAAATTGAATATGAATTAAAAGATTATAATGAGTATTTAAAAAATAATAATATAGATATTAATATAAATAAAAGTCTATATAGCGATATTGTATCATTCAGCAAAAATGATACAACTACTATTCCTTCTACAACAGCTGTAGAAACTAATAAGAAGATAATTGCTAAGGACGGAATAATAATACTTTATAAGGATGTCAATAATAATAATAATATTGAAAAGGTAAGAAATAATACTGATATCTACGGATATATATTAAATGGGTTATTTCTGTTAATTCCTACGACATTATTATGGTCAAATGATAAATATTCTACTGGATTGTATGTAAAAACGAATAATGATTTTTACGAGATAATTTTATTATTGCTATTTATAATAATAATCATAATATTATTCGCATTAATAAATGATTTTTACACATATATATTTAATATTGCCAAAAATGCCAAAATAGAAGAAGAGCTATTTATTGCCAAAATTATGGATAAAAATATTCATTTGGTTGTAATATCATTATGTATTATTATTTATTGTATTATACATAGTACCATATATTTTTTCACATTTATCAGTGGAACTTATAAAAAAATCAAGGCAATGTATGCTGATTTAATTGTTGCCGATGAATATATAAGAAATGATGTGAATAAGTATTTAATAGCTAATAATTTCAACAGTGATGCAATAATAGAGACATTTAATGATATAGCTTATGGTGGCGATATCAGCTATGTTAAAGGAAAATATAATGTAATCGATGGAACAACTAATCAAGATATTTATGATATTAAAAAGAAGTTTGAGGAAAAGATGATAGCTATTAATTACAGCTTTAATTACGACGAAAATATATACAACACAAATATATATACAAATACATTCTTTACAAAAATGAAAAATATTATATATCAAACACAATATAAAGATGATACTGCTACAATAGCAAGCATAACTGTAGATCCTACAACAAAAGCAATAACCGCAATAAATCTTGGAACAAATAAAGGCAAATATTACAAAGATGAACCTCCTACAATAACTATTCCTAAGCCTACAGTAGCAGATTCTATACAAGCGGAAGCTATAGCTATTTTAAATACAACACCTATAAGTGGTACTAATCCACCACTTTACGAGATTTCACAAATAAAAGTTACAACAGGAGGGACTAAATATGATATAGCATTTAAAGATAAAATAAAAATAACTAATAATTTTGTTAAAGATAATATAAATAAAACATTATTATTGGTACTTATTATATACTTATATTTTGTTAAGAATAATATTGATGACCCTTACATATTAATTAAATTGAATAAGCTTATATTTGGAAGAGTTGCGAATATAGGAATACCTGAAATAGACGAAGAAATACATAATACCCTAACATTAAGGTCTTTATTAGGACACAATTTAGAAAATAAGGCGATAATAGATGACTTAGAATATGAAACAAAACTGATATTTGATAATATAGAAAATAATGAAAATGAAAATGTTAAGAAAAAAATTAAAAATTATAATACAGATGTTAAAAAGAATGTTTTAGACTTTTCAAATAAGTTATATGATGTAGAATTAGATTATTGGGGTGCTGTATATTTTTTCAATTTATATTTAGTATTAGAAATAATGTTAGGGTGTTTTGTAATTTTGGCAATCTTACTGATTATTAAATATACTGATAATGATATGAGGGAAAATGTAGAAAGGTATATTGATAAAATGAACGAATTGATTAAACAAATGATGGATGAAATTAAAAGTGCTATTTTGGGAGTTGTTTAGATTAAGATTATATCTCCAAATATTTAAAATATTATTATTTAAATAAAAGAAGGTAATATTATGCCTTGCGAAATAGCATACTTTGTTGATAATGAGAAATACAATATGACACTGTTTTTAATAAACTTTTATATATGCTTGATAATAATAATAACTTTGTTAATATTAGCGAATACCATTTATAATTATTATATATATAATAACATTCTTTCAGAAAAAACAGATAATGACCCTTATGTAATAGAAAATAGTGATCTTCCCAAGAAAGTCGGTGAATTTCCTAATAACAAAATATTAATTGGGGAAACTGTTGATTATAAGCTTTTTATTAGTCTTCTTCTTGACCAAAATATGTATTATAACGATAAATATTTCACTTTAAATATTACAAATATATTATTGGATGTCTTTATGTTAGCAACAATAGCCTTGGTGTGTTTAACAATAATATATGTTTTTATTGGTGCTTCATCTTTCATGGCTAGATTTGCTAATATATTTAAATTAAAACTTGATATTTCCGAACTTCAAGTATATATTAAACAATATTGTTATTTTATAAATAATAATAATTGCGATGATTTTCATATTATTAAAATGATATCCGTTTTCTTTATAATTTTAATATTATTTATTATATATATTATAAGGTATTCGGCGATTCCATATATTTATTATACAGACTATTTGGATTTTACTAAATCAAAGGATAATAATAATGGTGTTAAAAATATTGAAAATATGTTAAATATAATATGTAATAATATTGATGATTTTTTAACTGATGATAATAATATTAATAAAATAATAAACAAATTAAATGGACACAATATATATACTGTTAATATTATTCCTTTAACAAAACCAGATACAGATATACAAGCATTAAAAACAAGATTAGACAATACCTTCGCGGATTTTAATAAAGCGATTGAAAGCGGCGATAAAGAGGCTAATAAAACAATTTACGAGGAGGCTAAAAAAAAATACGATGATGCTTGTATATTTGCCTTTATTCAAAAAATTAAGGATATAAGCGATTTCATTAAGGATAGTGATTCTAAGGATAATAAAGATTTAGATTTTGTAAAATTAGTTATTATATATCTTAATAATAAGAAAATATATGAAAAAAATAAAAAAATTGAAGGGCAAATTCCTGAACTAGCAAGAACATATTCTCAATCCTTATTGAATATATTAGCAAATATAATTCCGTATAGTGTATTCGGTTCATTAAAAACCGACAATTATGATATAGAGAATGTTTTAATAGGAGCCATTCCAGTTATTAAAAAAGATAACATAAATAATCCTGAAGCTACTTGTAGTACAATTGAATCCAGTAAATTTACAGACTTTGATAATTTTAAAAATGACACAACTAATCTGAAAGAAACTCCAGGATGCTTTTATAATAATTATCTAGTTAAATTAAGAGAAACTACTACTAAATTAAAGAATAGTTTGAATAATATATTAGGGTTTTCTATACTATCAATATTAGTTATTTTAATATTGTTTTATTATATTTATATTAATTACAAAATTGATAATATGAGATGGGCTAATATGACAGCTATTAAAATGATTCGCTTATCTTGGAAAAATCCTTTAAATTGGCTTAGCATTTTGTTTGGCTATATAATCGACTTTTTGAATAAAGCCAACTAAGTAAAATATGCGAAATATGCGAAATAATATTTAAGGAGATATTATATTTTACTATTTATATGGATACTGAATATTTATTAAATATTAAAACTATACAGGCTGCTACATTCAAACAAGTTATAGATGCTCTTAAGGAGATCTTGATGGATGTTAATTTGGAAATAGATGAGACGGGCATTAAGATAGTTGCTATGGACAATACACATATTGTTCTGATACATCTCAAGTTAGACGCAGATAAGTTTGAGATTTACGAATGTGCTAAGAAAACATATGTAGGCATTAATATGTTAAGACTCCATGCACTTATTAAAACAATCACGAACAATGATATATTATCTATCTATATTAAGAAAGATGACCCTAATCATTTGGGTATAACAATAGAAAATAATGATAAAAATTATAAAACGAATTATAAATTATCTGTATTGGATATAGACGTGCTGAATCTCGACATTCCACCTGTAGATTTTCATACGATTATAAATATGCCTTCAAATTATCTTCAAAAAATCATCAGAGATATGAACAATCTTGCCGAGTTTATAGAGTTTAGAAATATAGGCGATAAGCTTATATTAAGCTGTAAAGGAGATTTTTGCGACCAAGAGACTATATTAGGCTCCGAAAAATCGCAATCAATCACTATAAAGAAGAATAGCACCGACGAAGAACAGGAGATAATACAGGGTATTTTCAGCCTTAAATACCTATCAATATTTACAAAATGTACCAATCTTTCAAATAATGTCGAGCTATATCTTAAAAATAACTATCCAATTATTCTTAGATATACAATTGCATCACTTGGGGAAATAAAATTATGCCTATCACAACAAGATATATCTCAATAATCCTTTGGCCTTTTTGGCCTTTGCAGCAGGATACACATAATAATAACATTTTTGTGTAATAAAAATTAGATTTTTTTTAATTTAGGATATAATATATATTTATAATATATATCCTGTAATTTAAATAAGGCCTTTCTGAGGACTATCATAACTTCATTCATACAATTAATATAATTGCTTGAATATACAAAATCGTTATCATTTATAATGTAATTGATTTGTTTTTTAATTTCAACGAAAATGTTTCCAAATTTATTTCCTATTGTATCCATTATTATATAAAATAAGTATATAAGTTCTTTAAGTAATTACGAAATGCGAAGTAGCGAAATCTAAAAATCAGCTTCAAGAGAAAATGTGCGTAATTTAGAGTGTTCCTGTTTTCCCCCGACATTTGCCTTGCTATATTGTGAAACACGGCTTTCAAAGAAATTGGATTTGCTTTCAATTGATATTCTATCCATAAAAGGAAAGGGATTATTTGAATTCCATATTTTTTCATAATTTAATTGAGTCAGTAATCTGTCTGCTACAAATTCAATATATATAGACATTAAATTCGCATTCATTCCAAGCATAGAACAAGGAATACTTTCAATAATAAAGTTCTTTTCTACTTCAACAGCTTCTTTAACAATTTGATGAACGGTTTCTTGTGGCAACCTATCAACTATCTTTGAATACAAAAGAACTGCAAACTCTACATGCATTCCCTCGTCTCTGCTAATAAGTTCGTTAGAGAATGAGAGACCAGGCATTAAACCGCGTTCTTTGAGCCAGAAAATACTACAGAAAGCACCGCTAAAAAATACTCCTTCAACAAGGGCAAATGCTAATAACCTTTGTGAGAATGGCGCGGATTCGTCATTAATCCATTTGAAGCACCAGTCGGCTTTCTTTTTAATACAGGGCATATAATTAATAGCATTAAGTGCCTCTGCTTTGTCATTAGCTTCTTTAAAATAGGTATCTATTAAAAGAGAGTATGTTTCCGAATGAATATTCTCAATTGCCATTTGAAAACCATAGAAGAACTTAGCTTCTAGTATCTGTACATCATTTAAAAATCTTTCACCCAAATTGATATTTACAATTGTATCACTAGAACTGAAAAATGCCAATATTTGCTTAATAAAAAACTTCTCATTTTTATTAAGCTTATTAAAATCATCTAAGTCCTTTGATAAATCCAATTCCTCAGGTGTCCAAAAGACACTAACAGATTTTTTATACATTTCCCACATATCATAATGTACGATAGGAAAAATAGTCAATCTATTTGAAGGTATCAATAAAGGTTCATTATTTGACATACTATATACTATTATAATAATATATATTTATATAATAAATTATCCTGTATTATTAGAAAAACATCACAATATGTCTACTAGAAGTCCTATAACCAAGCCAAGCATCAGAAGCAGCAGAAGCATCAGAAGCAGCAGAAGCAGCAGCAGCATCCCAAGTTATTACGATAATTTTCAAAACCTTGAACTTGACGTTAAAATTATAGAAGATTCATTAGCGTCTCACGAAGAATCACAGTCTCTACAAGAATCACAGTCTCTACAAGAATCACAGTCTCTACAAGAATCACAGACTCAAGAAGAATCACAGACTCAAGAAGATATTAAGACTTTAGATGTAACTAATAGTGGCATTACTGTTCAACAAAATCAAGCTATTGACCCAGATTGTCATGGCACGATATGTGGCATTTATTATGAGTGTGAAGAAAATTTAAAAAAATTTTTTATATCAAATACTGTAAGAATAAATAATTTATTTAGTAAAAAAAAATTAGAAAATGGTAGTTATTTACAAATAGTAACAAACCAAAATGAAGAAGGTAAATTTATTCTTGAAATTATATTAAAGCGTAATGGAGATTCAGACCAAGAAAAAATGCATCTTAGTTTATTTACGAGACAAAAAAAAATGAGAGGTTTGCATTTTACTGTACCTGATAATGCTATAACAGACCCAGAAGGTAAAAAATATTCGCATTTGTATATAAATCATACACAAGTAGAAAAAACTTTACATATCGCAGATGCTTCTACTGAATTTATTAAAACTGTATTAATATCAATGGGGCATTATTTTATAACAAGAAAAAGTGCAGATGAATCTACGGATGCCAAAGCAAAAATAATAAACTATATTAATGATTTGAAATTGAACGATGAAGAAAAAATTAAAATAGGAGAGCTTTTAAAATATATAGGGAAAAACTATAAGATTTTAAGATCTGTTCCACCAAGTGGAGCAGAAAGAAGAGGGGGGATGAAGATTATGAAATATAATAAAGTAGTTGAAAAAAGCAATAGTAAGGACGGCAAAAACACATTAGTTAATAACAAAGAACTTAAAATAAATAAGATTAAAGATAAGATAAAGATATTAAAGCAAGATAAAATCAAGAATAAAGATAAAATTATCAAGCAAATTAAACTAATTGAAGATATTAAAACTAAAATTAAAATAGAAAAAGAAAGAGCAAAGCAAAAACACAAAGAGAAAACCTCAATAATAAAAAGGGAAGCCTCTGTATCAAAAACTCCCAAAACTACCACGACAAAACCTAAAACTCCCACAGCAAAACCTAAAACTACCACGGCAAAACCTAAAACTACCACGGCAAAACCTAAAACTACCACGGCAAAACCTAAAACTACCACTGCAAAACCAAAAACGCCCAAAACTACCACGGCAAAACCTAAAACTACCACAGCAAAACCAAAAACTAAGAAATAATAGTTACGATGAGCATAGAACACAGCTATCTCCATTATCTTCGGCACATCTTAATCTTTTTTTAGCAAATTCAGGGTCAATCGTGAATTGTTGCGTCTTTGCCTTAGGTTTTGTTCGCAGATAATAAGAACCTGTCTTAAGCCCTTTAGAATGTCCATAAAAATGCATAGAAGATAATTTCTGGAAATCAGGTTCTTCTATAAATATATTGAGGCTTTGCGTCTGGCAAATATATCTTCCTCTGTCTGCCGACATATCAATAATAACACGTTGTTTAATTTCCCACGAAGTTTTATACAACTCTTTCATTGCTACATCAATATTTGGAATATTCTGTATGCTTCCCTCGTGCAAAATAATAGTATCACGCATTTCTTTATTCCATAATCCTTTATCTATCAAATCTTTAATCAAATACTTATTTATCACAATAAACTCGCCACTAAGAGTTTTTCTTTGAAATATATTATTGGTAATAGGCTCAAAACTTTCATTAAATCCCATAATTTGTGATGTAGATGCCGTTGGCATAGGAGATATCAAAAGGCTATTGCGAACTCCGTAATTCATTATTTCAGTCCTCAGGCTTTCCCAGTCATATCTATCACTGGGCTTTTCATTCCACAAATCAAATTGAAATAGTCCTTGAGATATAGGACTGCCCTCAAATGTACTATATGCCCCACAATATTTATTTTTAATATTTTTAATTTCAAATTCATTAACATAATCACTCATATTTTCTTCAGATTCACCAGATGCTATTTTATTAATAGTATGATATCGTTTTTTTGACAATTCCATAGAAGCTTCAACCGCTGCATGATAGATAGTCTCAAAAATATCTTTATTAATATCAGCAGCCTCTTTTGATTCAAAAGGATGCTTGAGCATCATAAATACATCAGCCAATCCCTGAACGCCAATTCCAATAGGCCTGTTTTTAAGATTAGAAATGCGACCCTTTTCAATAGGATAAAAGTTCTTATCTATAACTTTATTGAGATTTTTAGTAATTACTTTGACAACATCATGAAGTTTTTCATAATTAAATACACCATTCTCAATATATGTGGGGAGGCAAATAGATGCCAAATTGCAAACCCCCGTTTCCTCAGGAGACGAATAAATTAAAACCTCAGCACATAGATTGCTTGATTTGATAGTTCCAAGATTCTTTTGATTGCTCTTTTTGTTTGCCGCGTCCTTATAAAGGATGTAGGGAACTCCTTGTTCAATTTGAGATTCTAATATTTTAAACCAGAGGTCTTGAGCATTAATCTGTTTATTATATCTACTCTCTTTCTCATATTGTTCATAAAGTTTAACAAAATCATCTCCATATACATCGCTTAGTCCCGGGCATTTATCAGGACACATCAAAGACCACATTTTATTACCTTTAACTCTTTCCATAAATAAATCAGACACCCATAATGCCATAAATAAATCCCTACATCTTTCTTCCTCACTTCCGTGATTTTTCTTCAATTCAAGAAAAGCCTCTATATCACAATGCCATGTTTCAAGATAAACAGCGATACTTCCCAGTCTCTTCCCTGCTTGGTCAATATATCTTGCCGTATTATTAAATACTCGCAACATAGGTATGATTCCATTAGAAGTTCCATTCGTTCCCCTGATATAGCTACCTTTACCGCGAACCTGATGAATATGAATTCCAATTCCTCCAGCATATTTAGAAATCAGCGCCATCTCTTTTAGCGAGTCATAAATACCAGCTACGCTATCATCATTTACAGAGCAAAGGAAACAGCTACTCAATTGCGGTCTTCTTGTTCCAGAATTAAACAATGTTGGTGTCGCGTGTGTGAAATATTTTTTACTCATAAGATCATATGTATTAAGAACTTCTTTTATATCATTTCCGTGTATTCCAATAGCAACTCGCATCCACATATGCTGTGGTCTCTCAATAACCTTCTTATTAACACGGGTTAAATAAGCACGTTCCAAAGTTTTAAATCCAAAATAATCAAATGTAAAATCTCTCTGATAATCAATATAGGTATTGAGTTTCTCCTTATTTTTACATACAATTTCATATAACTCTTCTGATACAAGAGGAGCATCATTATTATGAATATCTTTATTATTATAAAGAACTTGAACTGTTTCAGAAAATGAAGGAGATGTATTTTTATGATGATTTGATATAATAATGCGAGAGGCAAGTATATTGTATTCTGGATTATCCAAAGACATACTACCGCACAAATATGCCGCCATTTCATCTAATTCGCTTGTTTTAACACCATCAAAAATACGAGAACATACTTTTTGTGCTATTTCTGATACATTAATATTTAGCTCTCCTGATAAATTTTTAAGACGCATAAGCACCTTGTCAAAGCTTACATCTTCATATTCACCACTTCTTTTAATAACTTTCATAATTATATTATTATATTAATTTATCTATATATATATTTTTGGGGATGGAATGGGGAAACTGCCAACGCAGGCTATTGAGAGGCTATTGAGAGGCTTATAATATATTTATATTATCATTATGATAACTTAAAAAGAAACCAGATTTTTATAAAAGTTGAAAAATAAAATTTGAGTACATCTTTCTGTTTTTTCAAAAATTTCAAAAGTTTTTTAGAAATTACAAAATAAATCAAGAGATGTACTCAAATTTAAAATTGAAAAAATAAAGATTTTCTAGTGTCTCAAGAAATGCTCTGTTATTCTATATCAATCTAAGCATTTTTAATAAATATTGAGAGGCTATTGAGAGGCTATTGAGAGGCTATTGAGAGGCTTTATAAGATATCATAGTCTAATATAATACCTTTAGATGTCTTTTTATATCCATTGATTTTTATAATTCCCTTATGTTCTTTATTATGGCATTCTTTACATAGTGATGCGAGATTATGTATGGCATTTTTATGATATGAACCTATGAATCCGTTATCATCTGCTTCCTCCTGATATTTAATGTGATGCGTTTCTACAGCAATACCCTGACATATTTCGCAAATATCAACCTTCTTCTTACTATTATAATTAGATTTCTTGTTTTTAATTAGTTCCTTATCTATTTTTGTAAATTCTTTTCTAAACATTTCAGCTTTTTTTAGAAAATCTAAGGGCATATCCAGCGATTTACATACTTCTAAACCATACATATTAGATCCCTGTCCATCTTGTATTTTTCGATTATATATAATTTCATTATTCTTGCCAATATCTATTTTAATATGCTTGACAAACAATTTAGTATTATTTATATGCTCTTTAATACAAGACATTTTTGTTAGTTCGTGAAGATGTGTCGCAAATATAAAAGAAGCCCCTTTATTTATAAGCATATCTATTCCTGCAGATACAATAGCAATCCCTGATATTGATTCAGTCCCACAACATATCTCATCCCCAATAACTAAGCTATATTTATTACATCTCTGCAATATATTCCGTAATTCTGTCATTTCTACCGTGAAGCTTGACATCCCTTTATATATATTATCCATTCCCGAAATCCTTGTAAATATTCTCTTATACGGATAATATACCATTTTTTCGGCTGCTACAAACATACCAGCTTGAGCCATAATAATATTTAAACCAACCGCCTTCATAAATGAAGATTTTCCCGAAGCATTTATTCCATACAACAATATACCATCTTTATTTATTCTAACATCATTCCCCACATACTCAAGTTCATCGTGTAATCTCTCAATCAACGGATGCCTCATATTTTTAATATTAATAAATGACGATTCTCTCTCATCTTCTGTGTCTCTTGTGTCGTCGCTTGCGTCGCTTGCGTAGTTTGCGTCGCTTGCGTCGCTTGCGTCGCTTGCGTCGCTTGCGTCTTCAGAATAATCTAATGATATCTTTGGTCTTTTGTATCGATAATCAAAGGCATTTTTAGCATTATTTGCCGCAATATCTGTACGCACGAGATATTTAATGAGAATATCAATGTTTTTATTATTTATTTCTATAAATTTTTTAACAAACTCATTATAATAATTCAATACATATATAGCAATTTCTTCATTACATTTGCTAATATTTTTTGATAGCTTTTCAGTTTCTTTGTTTGTCAATTTATAATTTGAAGACGAAGAAGATAACGGTTTTTTATTGTATCTGTTAATAATATTATTGTTATTTTTTAAAGCCATCTCGTATCTTTTCTTAGTTATTAAAATATAATATTCTTGTTCCTTGTCATTATAATCTACCTTACATAGTGTACTATCATTGATGCCAATACTTGTTATTTCTTCAGATAAAATCTCTATATCTCTATATGCTTTCTTGCTTTCTTTTACATTATTATCTATATCTTCATAGACTCCTTCCTTAAATATATTTCCCCAATTATTTTTATCAACTAAATTATATTTAGAAGCATTATCCAAATCCAGAATATCTTTATAAGAATTGATTATAGTATTTACAATTGATATAATAGTCTCTTTGTCGTTTTTCACACAGTCTTCATAATCATTAAGGATATTATAGATGCCTATACAGGACTCCATTGATTCATTGAAGCTTACCCAATCCTGCGGAGCTATCTTATTTAAAAGCAGTTTTCTCTTGAATCTCTCTAAATCTCCTATATTCGCAAGATATTTGCGAACCTTTATATAGCTGTTGTTATTCAACAATTTCTCAATATCATCGTAAGACTGATTGATTTTTTTAATGTTTATCATTGGTGCCAGCAATTTCTCTTTAAAATATCGCGAACCAAAAGCAGTAGCACATCTATTTAATACGTCTATGAGAGGCTTATCGTTTTGATATAACCCAAGAATATTTAATTGAACCGCCGAGTTAAACTCTATCGTCATATTATTATTATTCTCGAAAATTTCTGGAACTTGTAGCTCTTTTATAATGTCAGCGTTGTGTTCGTGGGCAAATTGTAATAGACAACAGAATCCTTCACGCGATATTGTGAGCCTCTCCATATTTAACAATTCGATTATAGAAATCAAACCCTTCTTCATAAAGAATGCCTTCTCCAATATTTGCGCCTGATTTATTATACTTTTGAAAAACTCTATATATTTACATTCCCCCCATTTATAATGTACCAATATATTATTAATATTAAGATTTTTCAATATCTTCCTCCGTCCATCCTCATCAATTTTATCACCTAATATAATTAATTCAATTGGATTATATGTGCTTATCATCCTGAACACTTCGTCATTTGCGAGCTCAGGGTCATCCTTTGTAGAACCCACTTCATATATGAAGGTCTTTCCCGTTGATAAATCGATTCCCGATATTCCAGCAATAATATATCCGTTTATTATTTCGTACATTATAACCATCATATAATTACTCCGCTTATCTGTTATATTTATATTTGAACCCGGCGATAATATCTCAGCAACTGTACGCACCCTATTTTTATTATCACTTGTCATATGCTGTTCCTGTTGAATAATTACAATAGTGTAATTATTATTTAGCAATATTTGCGTGAATTTATTAAGAGAATGAAGAGGGAACCCGGCCATAACAGGATTGTTCAATGATATTTCGGCAATATTTTTGTTCTTTTTTGTAGTTATTAAACCGCATATATCTGCCACCTTATATATATCATTATTATCATTGTTATTATTTTCATATATTGTATACATTTCATAGAATGAACCGACTTGTATAAGAACAATAGTTTTATCACCATATTGCTCTTTATATTTATTCGTATATTCAATATATTCGTTAATAATCATTGTCATTATAATATATACGCTATATTCTTAAATAAAAATAATATAAGAAATATATTTATATAATTGTATATAGACATTAATATATAATATGGAAAAAGAATTCAATGATGTTTTAAGCAAGCTCAATGATATAGATTTGGAAATTATGGGTTTGTCTGACACAATTAAACTGGAGTTTTACAAATATTATAAACAGGCAAAAACAGGCGATTGTAATATTGATAAACCGTGGTTTGTCAATGTAACTGCTTGTGCCAAATGGGAAGCTTGGAATAGTATCAAGGGAATGAAAAAAGAAGAGGCTATTGAGAAATACATAGAATGCTATAAAAATTATATCCTCAATCCCTAAAATTAGACTTTAGGCTTTAGATTTTAATAAAGCTTTTGGATCAATTTTTACATTATCAAACAAACCTTTTACTTTATCTACGCCCATATTCATAAATCCTTCTTTATTTATTTTATCTACACTTGGTATTGCTTTAAATACAGCGCCTACTGATTCCTTTGCGCTATTAATACTTTTTCGCACATCTTCATCTATAAAAGGTATTATATTGGCCTTTGCTTTATTTTCACTTGTTTTTAATTCTCTTATATTGGCTCTTGCTTTATTTTCACTTGTTTTTAATTCTCTTATTTTTTGTTGTAAATCGTCTTTACCGCTTAATATTTCTCTTTTATTTTGCTTAATATTTTCTATTTCTTTACTGTCTAATTTATGTTTAAATATTTCCATATTAGCATCTTTAAGATCTTTATCTTTATCCTTATTATATTTCCTCAACTCTTCTTCAACTTCTCTTCTCTTTGATCTTGCTATATTAGCATCTGCAACTTTTTCATTAAAATCTTTATTTTTATTAGCTAATTTAGCTATCTCGGCTTCTTTGGTTTCTTCGGCTTCTTTGGTTTCTTCGGCTGCTCCTGAAGGTTTTTCAATTAAATTTTTATTATATTTTTCTATTTCTTCTATTTTTTCTACATAGTTATCATATGCTTTATCATATAAGTCTTTAAAATAGCTATAATTATACAATTCAAGTCTTGCCATTGATATAGTAGAGCCAACGCCAGATTTTAATACCCCGGATTTAAATATTGTTGTGCTATTAGAATGTTCGTTTATAATCTTAGCATTTTTCTTAGCTTCTTTATGTAATGTATTAATATCAAAATTGAACCAAATTTTATAATATGCATACATAATTGACATAACTATCAATGTAGGAAATAGTATTGACGGATTTAGCTTTATACATTCGTATATAATGTAAAATACTATTGATATAATACCAAATATAATATATACTATTGTATTAATAATATACATTAATATTCCGTATATAAAATCTAAATTATTATTCATCAAGAAAACTATAAGAACTAAAAATAAAACGAATTTTATAATTGACCCTATAATTGGTGCGTTAAATATACCCATTATCCCTGAATATATAAAATTAAATCCTTCATATATTGATGAAATAATTAAAACTATTAATTTTATAATATAAGCATTACAGGCAATAAATACTATAAATCCATACAAAATACCAATAACAAATATATACAAAAAATTTAGAAAAGATATAAACCAATATATAGCATTTTTATAATATAAAAATATTATTATTATAAATAAAATGAGAGACAGAAGTAAAATAACTGGATATGTTAAAATAAAACTCTTATACAATTCGTAAACATTTGAATAATCGTCAAATAAATTTTTATGTTTCGTATCAATTTTAACAGTAACAGGATTATAATTAATAATTGTAGGCTTTTCTGTAATCACATTTTTATAAGCATCATCATCGTCAGGGTTAGTAATTTCATTTTTAGTACCTTTTATATAATCTTCCTCATATATTCCATAATTTAGAAGTCTAATAGCAAACATGTTATTTTCATTAAAATACAAAAACTTACAATATTTAAATAAATACTTCAAATATTTCTCAGCTATATTATCCACGGTAGGATTTTTCCATGCTATACTTTTGGCATATAGTACTCTTTTAAAATGCGTATTATCTGCTAGCTTATTAAGATAAGAAATATATAGCTCGTCTCTTTTATCAAATAATTGATAGAAGTCATTAACATTATTTTTAATAATTGTTTTAATTTTTAAATCATTTTGCTCAGCTTCTTTTATAATTTTTGTTATATATGTTGTTATTTCACTATAAGCAAAATCTATATCTTTTTTTATTATTTTTACGGGATGTTTCTCAATATCTTTATTATTAGCATCTTTATAAATAGCAAGTTTGTTTAATATTTTACTTTGCACATCCTGATTTATTTCTTCGTCATTCCCTGTTTTAATATTTTCTATAGTATCATAATAATTTCCAAGAAAATCGCTTTTTATAACATCATCATCATTAGTATAATCAGATTTTTTGTAGCTTCCTAAAATACATATTATGGCTAATGGGTCGTATGGGATATAATTTCTATATTTGCCTCCTTCTAATGTTTCAATACTTTCACATACATTATCATTATTTACAACATATTTACCATCGCATTTTTTATAGCATTTAAATATATTTCGCGTTTTATCGTTCTCATCTACTTTTCTTTTCCCATTATTGTTTCCTAAATAATAATATGGTATTGTGAACCAATCATGCCATTTATCTGTTAAATTATTACATTGTGTCTGTTTTTTTTCTAATAAATAATATGTAGGTTTAGCTTCGTTATAAACAATTTTTTTTTGAGCTGTATTTTTTTTTTCAATTTCGATTTTATCTTTGTCAGCAATTGCATCATATCCGGAACCATTATCATCAACATTTATTTTTTCTATTTCCCAATAAGTGTTTTGACCTTCTTTTTTAATCATTTTTGCGGTAGCTTTTGCCGGCTTTCCACCAGGCAATCCTGGAGGTTTAATAATTATATTAGGAGGTTCTTCTGTATAATATTTCCCATTATTACTAATATTAATACTAGTAATACTACCATTCTCGTCGACAGATATTGGTATAGATTTATTTAATTCAGCATCTAATGTTTTTATTGCGAATAAATCATTTGATTTATCAACCTTTTTAACATCCATAATATATTTATCTTTTTTTTCAATCCCATATTTAAATAAAAACTCCAAATCCTTGCCATTATCTTTGTCTACACATTTACTCATTTTTAAAATGCCTTTTATGTTAATATTATATTATAATATTTTTATAATCGCTTGTATCTTCTTTTCTTTCATCTCCACAATCTTTAGTTTTAATAGTACAATCATCATCTACATAATCATTTGCCTCGCATTTTGGAGCATATATATATTCGTCCTTATTTGTACCACTCTTATCAAACCTATATTTGTGAGATATATTATAATAATCTGAGATTTTTGAGTTTTTCTTAGGTCTTTTTATATTATATACATAATTTGATTTAGTTATAGTTATAGATTCATCAGGTGCGTCTATTGCATCAGTGTTTTTAATTTTATCTATATATTCATAATCAAATGTGTATATATTATCATACAACCCTTCATCATTATTATTTTCTTGTTCGCTTCTACTATTTATTATTGGTGTAGTGTCTGATAAGCTATTCATAAAATCTCTGGAACTATTAACATAGTTGCTAAATTTCGTATAAGCAGCTGATAATTTATCAAAGAAGGAGTAAATATTTTGAGGCAGTCTTTGTAATACTGAAATAATATCAGTATTATTATTTGTCTTTCCTCCTTTCATATTTTGTGAAAAAAGGTTAAAATTACCGGAGCCAACTAAGCTTCCTGTCCCTACACCTCCAGAATTTTCAGAAGACTCATCATCTTCGCCAAAAAATACGAGTATTATGAAAGCTATAAATGCTATCAATATTACTAACCCCGCAAAAGGTTTTGTCCACATCATCATTACTTTCCATATATTAGCAATTGCCGATGTTATAGTAGAAAATAGGCCACCAGATAATCCGGATGAGTTATCGACAACCAATTTTACATAGTTAAAAGTTAGGTCGTTATTAGCAATTTTGCTGTCATTGTCCATTTTATCATTATCCTGCTCTTTTAAAAAGCTCCTTTCCTCGTTGAGTTTTATATCTTCGACAGCATCATGTACAATATCCAAATAATCTTTTGACATTGTTAAATTCCTTTCTAATAAAAAATTTTTGTAAATTTCTAAATAATCTCTTATCTCTTTTAATTTATCATATTCCTGGCGACTTACATCATATTTATATATATAATTAATAGCATATAACATAAATATATTAAGCAATATTTTTGAATTTTTATCATTACGTAAATCCGCTGGCATGAATATTTTCATATATTGTTCTGTAAATAATATTGGTATATTATATAAAAATTCCATTTTTTTTTTACCTTTTACTCCATTACCATTATCATTACCATTATCATTACCATTATCATTACCATTATCATTACCATTATCATTACCATTATCAACAGAACCAGCAACATCAGAAACAAGAGGATTAGCACCAGGAAGACCAGGAAGAGCACCAGCAGCACCAGTAAGAGCACCAGCAGTACCAGTAAGACCAGCAAGAGCACCAGCAGCACCAGCAGCATTAGGAAGAGCACCAGCAGCACCAGTAAGAGCACCAGCAGTACCAGTAAGACCAGCAAGAGCACCAGCAGCACCAGCAGCACCAGTAAGACCAGTAAGACCAGTAAGAGCACCAGCAGCACCAGCAGCACCAGCAGCAGCAGCAGGATTAGCCGCTGCAGCAGCAACACTAAGAGGTGATGCCATTTAATAAATAAGCTTTAATAATTATCTATATAATAATTTTGAAAGTTTAATATGGACAAATAAATAAATGTATATTAATTAAATGTATATTTATTTATTGATATTCTTGCTATTAATATATACCTCATTTTATTATATATTTATTGATGAAATATCTATATATCAAGTATCCATAAATAATTTTGATTTTGAACTACTATATAAAAAACAGCCCATAGTAATCTCTGATTCTATTAGCGATATCAATTATATTCTCGCTAATTGGTTCAATTATAATATTATATATAATATAAATAATAATTATATATGGCAAAAAAATAAATATAAATATCTGCTCGTTCAATCCATATCTGATAATCCTGTTGAAATACATCTATGTAATCCTTCTTCAAAAATTACAAACGGCTTCCCTAATACAGATAGTAATATAACATCTATTCTATTGAATAATAAATCTATCATAATCCCATTTAATTGGAATTATTATATTTCTGGAAATGCAAATATTTATGGTATTCACGATTATATTACAATTTGTACAGCGGTATTATAATATAGCAATATTAAACAAATGATGTCATCGGTGGGGTTCGAACCCACGAGTGCTTAAGCACATCAGATCTTAAGTCTGACCCCTTAGACCGCTCGGGCACGATGACATAAAATGCCATAAAGGCTATATTAAATAAAAAAATGATTTAATTGTGTATTATTTGATTTATATATATATATTATCAAATCCTTATATCTTTTTCGTTCCATAATAACCTTGGAATATATAAGATATTTGATAGTATCTATTAATAGCTCCCCCGCCCCGTCCCGTATTGAAAAATAGGATATGGAAGATATCTATTATTTGATTCATGCCACTAATAATCCAGATTGTCATTCGTGGAATGAATTGAAAACAAGCGATTTCAATACAGACGACCAATTTCCAGGTATTTATATGTCAGTTATTACAAAATACAATATAGAAAGTGAGAGTATATATCCTAGAAAATACCTAATGATATTTTCAAAAATACTGCTCGGACAACAGAATTATCATATAAATGCGAAAGATTACAATGGCATCATCACAGAAAAAAACACATATTATCCATGGAACTTGAGCAAGTTTTTAAATTGCAGAGATAAAAGCTCTATGAATGAGATTATTTTTCACGATAATATAGATATTAAATATTGCCACAAAATTATTGACACGACTGGTTTAGAATACAAAAGCCTACTTCCAAAAATATCATTAGATTTTTCAGAACGAGAACTGCTTCCTGATATATCAGCGCTGCCATTCTATTGTTATCCTTTTCAAACTATATACACAGGAATAAATCCATTACCTCAAAGTTCAAAAGAATGGTATATTATGATGTCTAAAATGGCAGATATAAAAATAGATGATAGCAATAATATAGATGGCATTCGAGATGACATCCGTGATTATATCCGAGATAAAATAAGAGAAAAAGCCGAATATTTATATATTAATCGTGATAAGCAAAAAATAATATATCTAAAAGAGTATTGTAAATAATCTTTCACTTGTAAAAAATTGACAATCATAAAAAAAATAATAATATTAATATATGGACGATATTATTGACAACTTCGGATATATAAGTATATCAGAAAATAATGAATTACTATCCTATATAAGTACATTAGATATAGATTATAATCTTAAAAAATATTTATATGATTTAATTGAAAATGATAATCATACAGATTATTTAACTATATATAATATATGTATGGAGAATGATATTGAACTCCCTCCATTCTAACTATCATAGCATATATCCTTGCTTACAATTTATATTCATTTATTTTTTAGCCTTTTTTTTAACTACTTTGGCATCTACAATGCCCAACCTGTCATTTTCATATTCCTTCAATATATTATTACGATGTTCTTCCCATTCTTTTTCAAGCTCATTCAAATCATTTAGCCATAAATCTTCTATGTTAGTATTTTTAAGATTTCTTAGCCTTTCTTCTAACTCATTATATTCCTTTTCCAATATAACCTTTCTATCATATGTCAGCTGTGATATAGGAAGCTTTAATAGATAATTATAATGCTTATAATTAATTTCTCCTACTTCTCCATCTTCGGCTTCGGCTTCGCCATTGGCTCCAGCTCCAGCTCCAGCTTCGGCTTCGGCTCCGGCTTCCTCTCCCAATTCTTTTACAGACTCGTCGCTTCCTGTATTAATTGGCGGATAATTTAATTCAATCAGTCTTGCCGTAATCTCCTTCAATTTTTTATTCATAATTTTAATATTTCCGGCAATTACATCAAGAATAAACCTCATTTTATTGCTAAGAATCTTAGCCTCTTTTTCAAGATTTTTAATTTGGTAATTTTTTCTTTCAAAATATTTCAATATTCTCGTCTCTGACCATTCTTTAATAATTTCAATAGCTGTATCGTATTTTTGAATAGCTCCATCTTTATTGAAGAGATGGATATTGTTAATACTGAGATTTTTGCTTGATTGTAGTTTAAACAATGTCTCAAAGTTGCTCTCAATAGTAGCCTTAACACTTGTATTGAAATGTAAGATAAACTTGACATTCTTTGATGTATAATGATTCTCTATGTATTTCAAGTTATTTAACCCATTTGTAATCATATTTTCAAGAAATTCCTTATAATCTTCCGTCCAAGTTCCAATAGGCAACTCAGTAATCTCTACAGTAGAATCATCAATCCATCTATAAACACCCTTGCTAATATATGAGTTTTTTTCAGCTTTAATAATACTTCCTTTAAATCCCAGATAATATGGTGTAATATCACTGATTTCCAAGATATTGATTGTATCATTAATAGTTTCAAGGTCTTCTGTAGTTTTCGCTACTGTCCCTGACATTTTAATGACATTACAAATAATCTTACATATATTAATCAATTCACTTGGGTCAAATTGAGGAATATTTGTAGAATATCCTGTTCCAATACCAATACCACCATTTACCAAAATCATAGGAATGACAGGGATATAATATTCAGGTTCTATTTGTTGTCCATCATCATCCTGATAATTCAATATAGCATTGTCCTCTTCTTTGAATATCAATCGGGTTAGCTTAGATAATAGTGTGAAAATATATCTCGCAGATGAAGCATCCTGGCCACCCTGACAACGACTACCAAATTGACCGTTAGGATTCAATAGATTGATATTGTTAGTTCCAACATAGATTTGTGCCATACCCACGATTGCCTGTTGAAGCGAGTTTTCACCGTGGTGATATGCCGAAACTTCGCTTACATATCCTGATAATTGTGCCACCTTTATTTCATTTGTGTATAACCTTCTTTTAAAACAGGCATAAATAATCTTTCGCGTGCTTTCTTTGAGACCGTCGCAGATATGATTGATTGACCTCTGCAAATCCCTATTAGAGAAATGAATCAAATCTTTATCTACGAAGGATTTGTAATCCACGTTTAACTTAGAATAATCTAATACATTATCCTTGTTATAGCTTTGTAGCCATACTTTTCTATCATCGGCTCTTTTCTTATTAAATGCCAAATCTATGACTTCATCGGCGTTTTCATCATAAGTATATGTGACTTTCTTCATATTCTTAAAATACTCCTTGGCCTCTTGATCACTTGAAGTTCCAAGACCCTTATAATATTTGATTTTCCACGAACCTTTCTTGGCTACATCGGTTTCACTCCATCTTTCGTAATCCGACATATTATAAAACTCAATTATATCTTTCTTATTATTCGTGGCTTTAATAATAGGTGTAAGCATAGAAGTTAGAAATCCCGAGATTTCATATAATTCATGCCACATACTCTGAAATATATTGAATATGAGACCTTTAATATGGCTCCCGTCGTGATCCTGGTCAGTCATAATCATAATAGAGCCATATCTAAGCTGGCTAATATCAGTATATTTCTTATTCTGTTCCAAACCTAAGATTTTTTTAATAGCTGTTATTTCATTATTATCCGATATTTTTTGTAATGTAGCATCCTTTACATTCAAAATCTTACCACGCAAAGGAAATACACCATATCTATCGCGACCAATAACACTAAGACCGGCAATAGCCATCGTTTTTGCCGAATCTCCTTCTGTCAAAATTAGTGTACATTCTGCGCTGTTTTTTGTACCCGCAAGATTTGCGTCATCAAGCTTTGGGACAATAATGCGTGATATTTTCTTTCCATCAGTTTTAACAAGTTTCTTTTTATCATAAAACTCGGTGATACTAAGAGCCTTGTCGATAATTCCGGACTTGAATAATTTTTCATAGAACTTATCGCTAGGCTCGCACTTTGAGCCAAACTTAGCAACAGGTGTTGTAAGTGTCTCTTTGCTCTGTGAATCAAAACTCGGATTTACAATAAGAGCCTTGACAAAGATTATGAGATTATCCTTGATATGCTGGGTTTTTACAACCTTCTTCTTTTTTGCCAGAGTCATCTCTACGAGATTTTTTGTAATCATATTTGTAATATATTCGATGTGTTTCCCTCCCTTAATCGTATTAATTCCATTGACGAAAGACAAGTATTCAAATGACCCAGATTTTGAAATAGATGCCGCGATTTCCCAGCGTTCGCCACAAGATTCATAGACAAGAGGTTGCTCCTTCTTATCCAAGAATAGCTCGCAATATTTTTCAAAATCCTTAATCAATATCTTTTCGCCATTGAAATATACAGAAACATCTTTGTTAGTCGTAGCACAAGCATCAATAACCCGTCGATGAAACAATTTATAAATATCGTCGGTAATATTTTTAATCCCAAATCTTTCATAATCTGGCTTGAAAGTAATTTGAGTATAAGGAGCTTTTGAACAAGCTTTAACAGTAGGCTTATCGCGTTCTGTCATATTATTTCTGAAGGTCTGGGTATATATTTTATTAGTATAGTGATCTACTGTTTCTATGATAAACTCCTTTGAAAATATGTTGGCTAGCTTACTTCCATAGCCGTTCTTACCTCCCCATATTTTCTCTTCTCCTTTGTCATAGTTGGTAGATGTCAGAAGTTCGCCGAAAATTAATTCAGGAACCCATAAATCGCCATAAGTACTATGCTTTTTAATATCAATACCATTACCATCATTATGAACAGAGATGACACCTGTATCCTTATCAATAGATACTTTGATATTCTTGACATGCTTGATATTATCCTTTCCCTTAGCTTCTTCGGCTTTCAAGCGCATTGAATGATCAATAGCATTTACTATGACTTCATCAAAAATCTTTAAAAGTCCGGGAATATATGTCAGTTCATCGGTATCCATTTTGTTTGTAGCAGCATCAAATACATAGCTGTTGATTTTTTGCGATTCAATAGAGCCAATATAAGTATCTGGAAGAGCGAGAATATGCTCAAGCAATTCGTATTTTTTATATTTCTCTTCAACAGTTTTGTCAGTTTTAAGAGGCTTGGCTTCTACTTCTTTCAAAGTTTTGGGAGGCATTCTAATATATAAGCTATTAATATATTTATATAATCAATTTTTTATATTTGCGACTAAAAAATAAAAAATAAATTAACTTATTTTATATAGATAATGGCTATATTAGATATAACTAATAAAGAAGAGTATAATATGATATTGAAAGGCAATAAAATATTAGTTATATATTCCGCATCATTCTGTAAGCCCTGTAAGGATATATATCCATATATGCTTGAATTATCTGAAACTTATAAGGATATAATTTTTATAAAGGTTGATATTCAAAAATGCGAGGATATAGAGGATATCAATAGTATCCTTTCTATTCCTCATTTTAGGTTTATAAATAATACCCAAGAAATATGCTCGTTTACTGGTGCTAATAGAAGCCTCATAATAGAATCCATAGAAAAACTAAGATTATCTGAAAGCCTATAAATATTATTAGGTAAATATCAATATTCCAGTGTCTCAATAACCGCACTAATAATCTAAGTATTTTTATAATAAATTATAATAAATATAGAAATCTTTGAGAGGCTATTGAGAGGCTATTGAGAGATTTTATAAAAACAAAATGAAAAGGTTTTAAAAGAAATTAAGATATTTATATTATCATTATGATGTCCTAAAAAGACACTAAATTTTTCAAAAAATTGAAAAATAAAATTTGAGTACATCTTTCTGTTTTTTCTAAAATTTCAAAAGTTTTTTAGAAATTACAAAATAAATTAAGAGATGTACTCAAATTTTAAAATGAGAAAATAAGGATTTTTCAGTGTCTCAAGAAATGCTCTGCTATTCTATATTAATCTAAGTATTTTTAATAAATATTGAGAGGCTATTGAGAGATTTTATAAAAACAAAATGAAAAGGTTTTAAAAGAAATTAAGATATTTATATTATCATTATGATACGCTCTGCTACTCAAAATTTAAAATGAGAAAATAAGGATTTTTCAGTGTCTCAAGAAATGCTCTGCTATTCTATATTAATCTAAGTATTTTTAATAAATATTGAGAGGCTATTGAGAGGCTTAATATTATATAAAATTATCGTAAGATATTATTATATATTGTTGTTATTTGAGTATTATGCTATCAGTAGGTATTCCTGTTGAATTGAAAGCGAATGAAAATCGTGTTTCATTGATACCGAGTGATGTTAAAAAAATTGTCGATGAAGGTGTTACTGTATATTTTCAAAAGGGTGCTGGACAAAATGCTGGTTTTAGAGATTATGAATATATTGAAGCGGGTGCTTTTTCGCGAAATACAATAGAAGAGCTTTATGAATCAGCAACTCTTATTGTAAAAGTTAAAGAACCGCAAGAGCGAGAATATCCTTTGATAAATGAAAAACATACTATTTTTACATTCTTTCATTTTGCTAGCAACAAGGGGCTTCTTGAAAGAATGATTGAATCTAATGCGATATGCTATGCTTATGAAACAGTTGTGATCAAAAATGCGGAAGGCAAAATACATTATCCTATTTTATCTAATATGTCATCAATTGCGGGCGAACAAGCATTTATTGAAGCCGAATCCTTTATATCAAAAAGAATTCCCAATCATTATTATCATATTCCTATAACAATTATAGGAGTTGGAAATGTAGGGCTGGCATTTATGAAACGTGCTATAAGAATGGGATACAAGAATATTTATCTTATTGATAAGGATGAGGAAAAAATTAAGAATATTAAGAATGATGCTGATGAATATCCGGATACAAAAGGTATCATAAATACATATGATATGTGTGAATATAATCTAAGATTGCTTATGAAAAAATCCATAATAACAATAGGAAGCATATATAATACTGGAGCTGAAACGAGTAAATTATTGACTAACGATATCTTAGATACTATGCCTCCTAATAGTATTATTATGGATGTGGCAATAGACCAGGGAGGGATAACAGAACAATCTAGACCAACCAGCAAAGACGACCCATTCATTTTATATAAGAATGTTAGTATTTATTGTGTTCCTAATATTCCAAGCTGTGTGCCTCTAAAAGCCTCAACATTGCTATCTAACTCAATAAAAGATTATGTCGTCGCCCTTGCCAAACATAGAGAATATAAATATCCCGAATTAGGGAATTCAAAATATAAAATATAATTTATAATTTATAATTTACACCCTTGAAGATTTAAAATGAGACATTTTTATATCCTTTATTTAGAATGTCAAAACATAAAAGTACAGATTACAAACTAACTGCTGTCAAATATTATTTGAAAGGTAACAGTAGTTTAGATAATGTTTGCCACATTTTCAATTGTTCTAAAAAGTCTTTGTATAGATGGGTTAAAATATACAAGTTGATAAAAAATAAAGTCATATCATTATGCTAAATATTTCAATTATGCTTACAAGAAAGAGGCATTCAAACCCATTATTAGAAAGCAATCAACTTTGAAAAGAAAACTTAAGGATTATAAGGATTAATAGCATATTATTACATAAGTATGAACTTAAAAAGTATCTTGTATAGACAAGAACAAGAGAAAATAATAGAAAAGATTATAGATATTTTACAATTAGATGACAATAGTAGTATAATATTATACGATTTAGATAATGATATGGAAAAGCAAGGTAAGATAATGAATATGATACCAGACATTAGGAAGTTCTTTAGTTTTTCAACAATAATAGGAGCATCAGAACCTCATAGAGCGAAAAGACCTTATTTATCAATTATCAAACAATTATGTAAAATGAAGTATGACATATCAGTCTATGATTGTAGGATAAAAATAAATGGAAGAGATGTTAGAAGTAAGAGATATGTTTTTGCTACCTTATAATTTGAAAGTATCATCAAAGCATTTATCACATATGTCTTCAATTATTTTATTGTAATAACATTCAAATGGTTTTATTGCACCAATACTTATTCCATAATTAATACAATATTCAGATTTCTTTTTAAATGAACTTATAGTATAATACCATATATCATCTTTATTAAAATGATCATCAGTATGATGTTTGAGCCAACCAAGTAAATTTTCAGCATCTTTGCCTTTATAGAATTTTGAATCAATCTTCAAATATTCTTTTGAAGTATCAAGCAAAATATATCCTTCTTGTTTTTTCTTATTTGTTATAACAATATGTTTAATATCTGTAATTGTTTTGAACTCGCTATATGTAGTTATAATATAGGGGTTTGTCTCATTGAATTCTTCAATTCTTCTCATATTAGATTTAGTTCTATAATTGGTTTCTTTTTCTTCATATATAGTTGGTTCATGAAAAGCTAATTCTGAATTTTTTTTAAACCACCTATCCCAATCATTGTAATATTGTGTGAAATCATCTTTGTTTATATCTATTTCTTCTGTAATAACAGAATTATCATTATGAATTACATTATTTGTGATTTTATTATGAATATCTTTTATCATATTGTTATAGTCCCCTTCAAAGTATTCATTACCAATATCTTTTCTATGTGTATATTTGTTTTTGAAGTCTCTTATTAGTTCTGTTTCTAATATATCACAAACATCACATACTTGTTGTAAGAGTAGTTTTGAACCTTTTGGATACTGCTTGAACCTTTGTAAGTTTTCTTGCTTTGTCTTACCAAGTTTATAAATATTTTGCTCGGTAGTTATGAACTCTCTTTCTTGAAGCAAGTAGATATAGTTAGACATTATATTATATTATATTGCTATCAAAACTTTATAGAATATGTCAATTTTTATTCTTTTTCTATGTATCTACTTTTGACTCTAAAATATTGAAAATAAAAATATATATATAAAGAATAGAAACTTAAATATAATTATGACTTCTCTTGAAGATAAGAAGCCTCCTGACAAGCAGTTAGACTATTTCAAATGTGTTAAGATATCATTAAAACATATTGTAAAGCATCCTGAAATAAACATTCCTAAAATTACAAGTGCTGTAGTAAGATGTAATAAAATTGTTATAAATACTTTGATGTTTATGAAACTTTATTTATTAGAATACTTTGAAAAGCATAATTCATTACCAGTTATTGATAGAATATTGGTTAATTCATGTATGAAGATAATGTGTAAGGAAACAATAAATGGAAGACCTCCTAAAAAAGAAGTAAGAGAACTAAAAGAACAATTAACAGCATTTTATAATACTGATTTTAAACCGTTCATTCAAGAAGAAGATTTAGATTATACACACCTTAATAATGTATTAGAATATCTTACAGTAAGTATTATTACTATCTATGAGAATAACATAAAATTACACTATGTTGAATATGTAGAAAGATACATTAATGTAGTTTGGAAAAAGAAGGATATAATAAGACAAATAAAAGAAGAACATAGTGATATAATAACACAAACAAACTTAATAAATGAGTTTTGTAGGCAGTTAAGAAAAATAAAACTTGATGTGTTAGATGTTTTAAATGAATATAAGTCTGATGAAAAATATCATAATTGGATTAAAGAATTCAAAGCATACATAACTCCTAATAAAGAAAAGTACCAAAAAGACAATTTGTATTATGACTTACAATGCTCCTCTCAAGACTATTTACCTTGTATGATAAGAATGATGAAGGAAGTTGAAAATGAAGGGGTAATGATATATAATGTTTTTCCTATGCGTAATAATGTTATACCACATTCTATTAAATTGGATACTACAACATTAGTAAATCTTTTATTTACAGATAAACAGGGTATTAAATCACATTATCTAACAGAAGGCAATTTAAAGAAGAATGAAGACAAAATATGGAACTTCTTCTTCAGAACTGAAAGAAAATGTTTCCATAAACCTAAATACTCATTTCATCATATGATTGAAACAGATGGTGTAAGTTGCTCTATATTGATGATAAGAAATGATATGATTGGTAAAAGAATACCAAATGCTAAAATAAGTCTCAATACAGAACAATATATAGATGAGCTAAAATATTATGATAATATTAAAAAAAAGAAAATAGTTGCTATAGACCCTGGAATGTCTGATATTATTTATTGCGTTGATAATGATACTAAAGATGCTAATGAGTTCAGATATACACAAGACAGCAGAAGAAAAGAATGCAAAATAAAGAAGTATTCTAAATTGATATTACAATTCAAAGAGGAAAAGATAGATGGAAATACCATTATACAACACGAAACAGAACTTTCAAAATTGAATAGAAAAACTCTTAACACTAATGCTTTCAAAGAATATATTAAGGCAAAAAGCTTACTCAATAATAAAGTCTATTATTTCTATCAAAGGTATATATTCAGAAAACTAAAATTAAATGCTTATATCAATAAGAAAAAACATGAGCAGAAAATGATAAATAAGTTCAAAAAGATTTTTGGTAGTAAAGAAGATGTAATAGTTGCATTTGGAGATTGGGAACAAAAACAACATATGAAATACAAAGAACCAACAAAGGGGAAAGGTATTAGAAAGCTTTTTAGAGAGAATGGTTATAAGGTGTATTTAGTTGATGAATATAAAACTAGTTGTATGTGTTCTAAATGCTGCGAAGGAAAATGTGAAAAGTTCATCATAAGAAAAAATCCTAAACCTTATAAAAAAGGTAATATTCTTGTCCATGGGGCACTCATTTGTAAAAAATGTAATGCTGTATGGAATAGAGATGTAAATGGAGCTACAAACATATTTAGGGTAGTTAAAAATATAATAGATAAAAAAGAAAGACCTAAATATCTATGCAGATAGTAATACTTCAGTTAAAGTCGTCGCTTTAACACAATGATAATATACATAGTTCTGAAATGAACTAACCTTTAGAATTTTTTGAGATGTTTTGTCTCATTTTAAATCTTCAGGGGTGTATATAATTATAAAAATTGATATTCTTATAATTTATTTTTATTACCATTACAACTTATACTAATATTCTAAATAATAATGCTCTACCGGCGTGCTCTCAAAATTCGTCCAGCTCTTGCGGTATTTGCTGTATTTCTTATTATATTTGTGTTTTTAATGAATATAAGAGGAGCTCGCTCATACACTGTATCATTTCCCACTTATAAAAGGAATCTTGCGGTAATATCTAATGCTAATATTAAATATTTGACAGACTATGATAAATATCAGTTTATCAAGCTATTTAATAGCGTACCTTTGCTATTATTTAAAAATCAAAAAATTAATCCGGTAGAATACTATGAGTTTTGTAAGCTATTTGACGATAAACATACAAATGATACTATTCATCCTTTTGAATATTCAAAAGTTGATATTGTTCCACAAATAGCTCTTAGAGGTAATTGCTATATCAAAGACTTTCACGGTATCAAAGATGTTCAGTTAAAATATAGCGAACCTTTTAAAAACTCTCTTGTATGGCATCAGGATATTGTAGGACAAGGAACTTATTTGCCTCCTGTCGTATCTAGTATGTATATGATTACGACGCCTAAACGAGGAGGAAATACACTCTTCGCAAGTCTCGAAGATGCTTATGATAGTCTTGATAGTAATATTAAAGACAAAATTTACGATTTAAAAGTCATTTATTCAAATACAAATACGGGAATGATGAATACATATTTTGATTATACTGGATATAATAGAATAAAAAGTAATGATATGAAATTTGAAAAAGAAGAAACAATTATTACTAAAGAGCCTCTTGTCGTCTATTCTGGCTATAATAAGAATCGCAAAGCTCTAATGCTGTCCCCATTTCGTTTTACAAAATTTGATAAAATGTCTTGTGGAGATAGCTTTGATTTATATAGAGAGATTATGTCAAAATATGTAGTTAATAAAGATAATATTATTGATATTAAATGGGAAAATAATGATCTACTTATATTTAATAATAGAAAACTAATTCATTCTTCTTCGCCCACTCTGGAATATAAGGATATGGATAGGCTATATTACAGCTGTTTTGTAGGAACTAGAACGCCTATCATTCCCGGCTAATATTCTACAAATTTGAAAGAAACTTATAAATTATATACTTGATTCATTATGTTATTATAGATATTTGAGGATATAATTTCGCTACATATATCCGCTACATTTTTATTCTCAACATCAATACATATTATATTTTTATTATTTCTAACAGCTTCTTCGTAATTCTTTTCGTGTAATTCGTGGATTCTTTTAATATAATCAAGTTTGATATTTTTCTCAGCTTCTCGACCTCTTTTTTTTATTCTGTTAAAGCATATTTCCGGATTAGACCTTAAATATACATATCCTCCTGGTTCCCACAATTTGTCGGTAGTTTTATGAAGCGTAAGAATATTTCGGTATTCTTCTTCGCTAATACTTTTATCTTCGTAAGCCTTCTCAACAAATACATTTTTAATGAAATAAGGGCTCCGTTCCATTAATATAATAGTATTGGATTTCTCTTGTATCCAGCATCTATCGAGCCATACTTTTATTTGAAAATTATAAGTGCTATTCTTGGTATCATACATATTTTTAAGATATTCGCTCCAATTTTCAACAGGCTCCAAATCTACTGGTGTTTTATAGTTCTTATGAAAATAATTCAAGATACTTGTTTTATAACAACCTATATTACCGTCCAAAGTAATTATTGGCATTTTTAATAATTATATTCATATATATTTATATATCATTTTTCATTATTTTACTTTTATAGATTAGTTTTTTGAAATTGGCAAATTTTAATTCATTTGCCTTTGTATCAGTAAGATTTTTAACAAAATTTTGTAATATTTCATTAAACTTTTCCATAATTACGTCAAGCATTTTATCGCTAATTTTAACATTAAAATGCCTGAATATCTTTTTCATTTTCTTCTTAACTGTCTTGTTCAATTTAGAACAAGCCCCTCCTGTCATCTGTAATCCTAATGCTGGTCTTGCGAAATTATTTGTGAAATCAATATTCATTATATCGCCTTGTACATTTTCTGTCTTATAATGTCTTGACTCATCTACGCCAAAAAAGGCTGCCGTATTAAACGCTCCACCTTTCATTCCACCAGAAGTATGGCTCTGCTGGCTCTGCTGGCCTCCTTTTTTAATACCTTTCATAGATACTATAACTGTCGAGGATTTGCTGGTAATTCGCGAGGAATTACAATATTTATTGATGTAGTGAATTAAATAGTTCATATGATTATTTAATATTTGTTTTACTCCCATTTTGAGACATAAAAGGGCGCATAAAGATGCGATGTTAAAAATGAGTTTATCTATATATATATTCATTAACATTACTATTTTCCCCTCATCCATTTTATTAACAGGCTTACGGCGTTTTATACTTTTCATTAATTCAAAAGTACATAATTCAATATCTTTGCAATTTATCATATATAATTATTACTACTATTATATAAAATGAAAATAATTATATATATTAAGAAGATTAAGAACAATGGAATATTTAGAACTTGACGAATCTAACCCGGTATTACATAGAATGAATTTCTTAAACGGACGCATTGATGCTACAAAAAATAGCTCTTTTAATATTGAAAAATCACGCATCAAAGCTTCCGAGCATCAAATAAATATTATATCTCGCAATCTTGATTGTACGGAAGTATCTAAGCTATTTTTTTCAATAGATAATATCAATATATTGCAAAAGGGCATACGCAATAAAATATTAAATGATACTTCCGGAGAAATAAATATATCGCGACAAAGCGATGATGAGCTAAAAATTATTATGCGCTCTATTTATTTTCAATATGGAAAGAATAGTACTTTTAATGTTAGAGAACAGGTATTGTCGTTAAATACGCGTGTAATTGAATGGTGTGTCCCTGAAATTATATCAAATGTCAAACAATCGCAAAAATATCTAAAGGATATCAGCACAATGCCTGTACCTCTTGAACGTTCTACACTTCCTTCAACGAAAGGAACAAAAACCTTAGATATTACAAATAGATATTAAAAGATAATTGTTGATATTAAGAGATAATAGCAAATAATAAATAATATAATATTATAGAAGTATAGAAAATATATATAAAAATGAGTGGTTATATAGATACTGCTTTTTCCTACGATGAATCGGATTTAGGGTTAGATCCCGAAACTAAATTGCGTTTTAAACCGAATCAAAAAGAGTTGGAACTATTCAAATTAGAAAAATTAAATATGTACAAGGGCACTTGGATGGTTTGCTTTGTATATGGTATTACCGCTATAATTCTCTTATCTGTCATATTTTTCACAGAATGGGGTAGAACATATGTATATGATAAGTTTTTCCCAGCGGTTATTACATATGTTTTGGGCGCAATTGTAATTATAATATATTTAGTCATCTCTATTTTCAGCTTAGTACCTCGTAAACTAAGAAAAACAGTAGAGACATTACCTGTATGTCCCGATTATTGGAAATTAGAAAAAACAGAAGGTCATGTAAAGACCGATATGAAAGATAATATAACGAAATATTCTAAAGACAAATTAGATAAAACAGCAAGCGACGACCCAGATAAGAAATATGTAAAAGGCAAAAATGATCAGTATATATTAAACGGACCAGAAGATATCAATATATCGACGAATGATCATGTGTTAGATTATAAATGCGTTCCCGACCCTAATGTATATGGTGATATTTACAATCTTGAATCTCAATTAAAATTAATTAATGAAAATAATAACAACTATTCAAGAGGAACTACATATAAAAATTACGAAGCTAATAATAATGACCCTAAATATATATATGTTAATTCTCCAAGTACAAATCCTACTTTGGAAAAATATGCTGAAATTACTGGTGCTTATAAAAATAGCTGGACAGCTACCAGAGGAAATTTTGGAGATTATTTTCCAAATACAATTGTAAAATATGATGACGGTAAAGGCACTAAATATAAATCCCCAACTGATAATAACAGTGTAAATATAGGCACTACAAAACCATTGATATGCAACGAATTATATCCGTATTTACTTGATTCTATGGAGAACAAAGAGAAAAATCAAGAATTAAAATGCGAATATGCTAAGAAATGTGGTGTTTCATGGAGTTATTTAGATTGTTATGGAGATAACAGTGTTTTATCAACAATACCATTAAGTGTTAAAACGGCTCCCACAACACCATCCGCATAATAATAATAATTAGTTTTACAAGGTTTTACATATTCCAAAAGTTTTTCTATGAAATTCGCTCAATCCGTGTATTTTCAAAGCAGAAAGATGATTTTTTGTTCCATATCCCTTATTTTTTTTTATATCATAGAGCATTAAAATAGGATTATCTTCAACCAACTTATTTATCAATTTTGTGTGATAATCTTTAGCAATTATTGAAGCAGCAGCAATAGATAAATATGTAGCATCCCCTTGTAATACACATTCGTGTTCTATCATTTCCGCGTCTTCTCCAGGTGGAATATATCCTTTAAAGTTAGGGCCATCTATTAGCAAATAATTGAAAGGCTCCTTCTTATATGCCTCATTTATAGCTCGATTCATTGCTTTCATCGTGGCATTTAATATATTTATTTCATCAACTTCCTTATTAGATGCTTCGCCTACTCCATATGTTATACAGATATCCTTGATATATGAAGCAAGAAACTCTCGTTTTTTTTCAGATAATTTTTTAGAATCCTTAATTTGTTTATAGATATTGTCGGGAAAACTGTTTGGTAATACAACGCACGCGGCTATTACAGGGCCTATAAAAGTCCCTCGTGCCACTTCATCAACACCTGCTATAATCTTATCCTTATGCTTTTCCTTAGCAATGATATAATTATTATTGTCGCTTACATAGATATCGCTCATATTACTAAATGGTTAGTAATACTATTATTGTATATTATATATATTATACAGTAGTCATTTTTTATATGAATATTGTAAAATGTAAAATATAATAAACAGATGCGTATAAATACGCTTTTTTTATATATACATATAAAGTGTATTACATTAAATACACCTATTACTATTTTTTTTATATTTTATGTGCCCTCTTGGCGAAATTGGATATCGCGTTTGACTTCTAATCAAAAGATTGTGGGTTCGAGTCCCACAGGGGGTAGTAAAATGTTTTAGATATTTCTGTTTTTTTGAATAGGCCTTATTTTTTTAATTATTATTATTTAGATTTATTAGATAGAATTGTATAATATAATGAATATATTTTATTTATTATATGATACTATTACATCAATATACACAAAGTGTTTTGTAATCAATCAAGAAAAAGGCGATTTATATTATTCTATGTAAAAAATTGACTGTATGATAATGATTAATTATCACCTCAGCAATTATGATTCGAGAAATTATAATTATCGTTGATGATACGCTATATTTCATCGAAAGAATAATTATAGATATCTTGTTATGTCTTCTTGTATTTGCTCTATTCTTACTAATAAAACACCTATTAATTTAATCATATAACATACGCACGTGCCTCAATTTGTATACATATGTATAATGTTTATGTTTATGTTTATTTTTATTTTTATTTACAAGAGGCTATTTAGAGATTTTATAAAAACGAAATGAAAAGGTTATAAGAGAAATTAAGATATTTTTATTATCATTATGATGTCCTAAAAAGACACAAGGTTTTTCTAAAAATTGAAAAATAAAATTTGAGTACATCTTTCTGTTTTTTCTAAAATTTCAAAAGTTTTTTAGAAATTATAAAATAAATCAAGAGATGTACTCAAATTTAAAAATGAAAAAATTTTAAAAATCCAGTGTCTCAATAAATGCTCTGTTATTCTGGATTAATCTAAGTATTTTTAATAAATATTGAGAGGCCTATGAGAGGCCTATGAGAGGCCTATGAGAGGCCTATGAGAGGCCTATGAGAGGCCTATGAGAGCCTGTTTAATATCTTTTCAATATCGTTATAATAGGCGTCATTATAATCACAATAACATATACCGTCGGCTGTTTTTTTATCTGTAAAATATCTATTGGGTTTATTTGCTCTATCAATAGTATATTCTACAATTTCTCCAATAACCGCAATATTATTAGCAGTCAAATTGCCTTTTTCTATTATTTTAATATATTCCATATTTCTGTAATTATTAACAAAATACATCTTGTTATAATATATTGTGTTTTCCAAAGAATTTTTTTTATCAGGTATATCCATTAATATATTCTTATCACATAATAAATCCAATAATACCCACGCCAATGATTGAAAATCGATCATATAATCAATTATATATTTTTTATGGAGAATAGTTGCCATATATAGCATTGTACCTACATAACCTTTATGCACCTTCATTTCACGCAATCCTTTTGGATTGATAATATTTTCAGACAATCCGAAATCTATTATTTTAATTTCATTCATATTTTCATTAGAAAATACAATATTATGTGGTTTAATATCTAAATGGATGATTGATATATTTTTTTTTAAATTACAATTATGCATAGATTGTAAAGCTCTCAATATTAATATAAATATTCTTTTTATCTTTGATATATCTCTATCACCTTTTAATTGTCTCAAATCTTTCCCTAATAATTTTGATACCAGAACATATCTTCCAATATCTCCCTTTACAAGCTCACCTATACTACCATAAGCATATACTTTTGATACAATAGCATTTGCACAATTAACATTTAATAATTTCATAATATAATATTCAGTCATTATTTGATACAATATCTTTATATTCATCTTAAGTAGTATATCAGGAAGCCTAGGCTGTATCTTTACTACTACTTCTTCACCAATCATAGTTCCTTCAATTATTTTACCAACATATAGCAAGGAATATATATTTTTATATAATTCTTTGATAATTATAATTTTTATAGGCTTATTATTGATATCGTTGAGTACTATTACATCATTTAAGAATAATTGGGATAATTTGACAATATAATCAGATATATAGATTCTTTTTCTATTATATTTATTTATTATATATCTTAGATTCTCATCATAATTTTTATTTGGCTTTCGCTCAGTATAAAATGGCAAAAACTTTAAACTAAGTTCGGGATTCTTATATTGTGTTATTTTCTTATCAGGCTTATCAGGCTTATCAGGCTTATCAGGCTTATCAGGCTTATCAGGCTTATCAGGCTTATCAGGCTTATTTTTTTTTATAGAGGATGGTATAGATTGAGCAGCTTTATCGGGAGCCAACGGCGCAGTTTTAACAGATTTCGATACTGGGACTATAGGAGATATTTGGGCGCTTTTGTTTTCGCTGTTAATATTTTTGTTGATATTAATAAAAATTTTGTCTATATTTTTTTTCGATAAACATTTTAAATATGTGCTATATTTTATGTTATCATAGTAGCTACTATTTATTACATCGATAAAATATTTTGCCGTATTGATATCAAAGTGTTCGGCGAGTTTTTTAACAATATATTGTTTATCTCTTTTTCTGATTGTTTTGATTGATAAATCATTGCTGATAGTTTCATATATTTTTAATAGGTCTTTTTTAAGCAAGCATTTAAAATACTTATTGTAATTTATATTATCAATAATTATATTTTCTGTAAAATATTTTGAATTATATTTTTCAAAATGTTGAATTAATAATTCAATTATATATTTTTTTTTCATAATATATATAGTCTTTCTATATTATATATAAGACTATATATATTATGATATAAGCAATAATATGTTATATATTTTATTATTTTGGTTAAAAATTGACAGTATATAAGGATAGATAAATTACCCGAAAAATGGACAGTGCTCTTGTCGCTCAAATCGTCTTTGCAAATGAGAAGGCCTTTGAAGGCATTCGGGACACCAAGGAATGTCAGAAGCTATATTGCGTATGTAAGGCTGCCAAGGAAAATCAGCACATTCTTGATGTAATTAGCAAGAATCGCGCAGAACTGTATGCGATTCGCATATTCAACTGTTTGTTCAAAAAGTCAAAAAGCATTTCAAGTAAAAAGAAAGAGGATATTGAAGATGATAGTAGAAAAATGGCTAGAGCCGTAGATATTATGTTTAACAAAGAAACTGAGAATTTTCGCAACTGTTTCGCGGAGCATATATTGTTGGATTATGTAGAATTATTAAACCACAAGCTGAGATATGAGAATGGTTTTGAAATAAATTATTACAATGCTGAATTATACCACCCTTATATACTCTATAATTATGTGACCATTCTCAAGATTATGGGAATTGATTTTGAAAAAGAGTTAATTAGCCTTAAATCAAGAAAAATGGAAGAAAATAAAAATAATTACAAATATGTAATGTATAAGCTCTGGAATGTTGAGGATATCCTCAAAATACACAACGCATCAAATTGCTGAGGTTGCTAAGAGCTTATCTGGTATCTGGTATCTGTATATATTTTTTATAATTGATTGTTGCTCGTATTGATATTATAATCATCATAAAAATAAAAATTGATAATGTGTATTATTTTTTATAAATCATTAGCAATGTACGAATGTTTTATGAAAGAGGTTGTTCACGAAAGTATTTACGATTATTGCGAGCATATCTACGAGAACATTTGCTATAACAATAATAATTGTCACGATAATCGCGAGATTTTGACATCTGATTTAAATAATTTTATTGAAAATGAAATTGAAAAAATGAGCACATATAATATCAATAATATCCTGTTATCTTATGGATTTGATAAAGCCTTTCAATATTACATTGATAATTATTATAATACAAGACCATTAAGTGATATTAAAAATGTCCATAGCATTAGTAAGACACTTGTATATTTCCTTATAACAACTTCATTTGAAGTTAAATAATTACATATTCCTTATCTTCTTCGCATAGCTCTGCACGTATTTTCTTATTATACTCATCTTTAACTTTTTCAACAGTAGTACTATTTTCTAAATTATAATAAATATTGCCTATTTTTATTAATCGCCCTCCATTTTTAGTCTTATATATTGGAAACTCTAAATCATAATATTTATACTTATCATTTGATAGAATTTTAGGAGTTTTTCTCATACAATCCTATTATAATATAATATTTATAATATTCTATAAGAATACTATAATATTCTATAAGAATACTATAATATTTATAATATATAAAGGGTATTATTATAAATAATGTGTATTTTTGCCCAATATAAGGATATTCTTGGTGTTCCAAGAGAGGGAATACATTCTATACGCGTATATGATTATGCCATAATGGATTTTATTATGACTTTTGTAGGTGCCTGTATTATAGCATATTTCTTTAAAATGAATGTATTTTTTGTATTTCTTTATTTATTTATACTTGGAGAATATCTTCATATCCTCTTTTGTGTTGATACTAAGTTTTTGTCAATTTTTTTCAATTTAAAAAATGACACAAAAAATAATAAAAATTGATAGTCTATATAAAGATTAATTAATATATATATACAACGATGAACGTTCTCCTCCCCAAGCAATTCAATGTCGACAAGATTAAGTATTCTGAAATGAAAGTTATGAAATCAGGTGCTAAGTCTGTTTATCTTAATTACCAAGGTTCCAAAATCAATATTCAAACCCCTGTTCTATCAATTCCTTATGGCGTCAATGATAATACTCAGTTTATCAAGGATGACCCTAAGCGTAAGGATGAAGCTCGTAAGTACGATATTACGGCGTCATTCAAGGGTATGGATGAAAATCCAAAAGTCCAAGCATTTCACGATAAGTTGGTTGAACTTGAAAATAAAATCTGCGAAGATGCCAGTAAGAATAGTGTAGCTTGGTTTAAGAAGAATTTTGAAGGTAATAAGGGTGCTATTGAGAATATGTTTAGTCCTATTGTTCGTCGTGATAAGGATAAAGAAACTGGTATGTATGCTGATAAATATCCTCCTACTTTCAAGGCTAAGATTCCGTATAATTCGGAAGAAGACAAGTTTGACTTTGATTGTTATGATATGGATAATAACGAGGTTGATTTCAAGGACTATGTCGCAAATCTTAAGGGAGGAAAGGCGCAATTTATTATCCAATTGAATGGTCTTTGGTTCTCTGCTGGAATGTTTGGATGTAGTTGGAAGATTGTTTCTGCCAAGTTTCAAAAGGTTAACACTTCAAAGATTACATTTGTAAAGGATAGTGATGAAGAAAATGAAGATGATCAAGATGAAGAAGATATTGATGTAGATACTGAGGTAATTTCAAAAGTAGCAGTGGCAACACCTGTATCTGTTTCACAAGACAAAAAGAAGACAGTAGTAGCAACTTCTGTTGTTCAGCCTCCTGTAATCTCAAAAGATGAAGATGATGAAGATGATGAAGAAGAGGAGGAAGAAGAGGAGGAAGAAGAAGAAGATGATCCTGAAGAAGCTGAGGCTGAAGAACCTGAACCTGAACCTGAGCCTGAACCTGAACCTGAGCCTGAACCTGAACCTGAACCTGAGCCTGAACCAGTTAAGAAGGCAGTTAAAAAGGTTGCTCCTACTAAGAAAAAGTAAATAACTGCGTATTCTACGTATTCTGTGTTATTTATAAGATAAATAATAGTATTAAAACAATTAACCCCATTATTACTCGTCCTAACGGCGAAGGTTCTTCTGTTTCAAAGTCATATATTTCTATATTCTGTGATATTATTTTTCCTATCATATCTAATATTTTATATGCCACAGGAAGAGATAAAATTATAAATAATAAAAAACCATAGAATGATGTTTTAAACTTGCTTATATATGTATCTATTGTATTTTTTTGTTTTTCTTCCATTACATTTTGAGTATGTATTAGAGATTGAGAGTTTATTGGAGTATAAGCAAAATCAGGAGTATATTTTATATCATATGTATTTGCGTTTATATTCATATAGCAACTTTAAATATATTCTACATAATAATATAATAAAAAATTATTTGCTAATTCAGAAGCATTATTTCTATTCATTGCTCTCATCAAAGTTTCGAGATTTGTATTTATACGAATATTATCAATAATACGACCAATTCCCATATTATCTACGGCTCCACCAGCAACGCCAGCAACGCTAGTAACGCCAGCAACGCCAGTACCATTTGCTAATAGCCAAGCAGGCAAATTATTATAAAAGTTATTAGAACATAATGCCATAGCCTTAATAAAATTACAGCATAATATATAATATTCTTCATTACATTCTTTAAACATCTTTATAGCATCTTTGCAAAAATCAAATATCAAGGTATCTGCTCTAATTTCATTAAAATACTTATTACTTTCTGGAATATTAGTTGAGAATAATTTAAAATATTTTATTATTTTTAGAAAATCCGCATCTTTTAATTTATCAAACCATTCGGGGCTATTGTAAAATCCTCTTCTTTCTATTTCCAATGATAATTCTGTAAAAGCATGCATATTGTTTTCCCACATATATTCATCGTTTTTGATTGTAAGATTATTATATTTTATAAAAATATAAAGATTATCTAAACAGTCTTCATCTAATTTATCGCGATTATAAGGATTATAAGGATCTTGTTTATTTTCCCTACATTTTCTAACAAAATATTCCAATTCTACAGCATCAAATATATACTTCTCGGTTCTCTCGGTTCTTTCCAATGTTTTGTCATTTTTATTATTGCTACATATTATATATAATCTTTTAGGGGGTATATCACATATATTCTCTCCCGTAAAAAGTTCCTCGCTATTCATATATTCATCGCCACTTGAAAGCCCTTTTTTATAATCCTCTAAATTAAATATATTATCACGTAGTCTGTATTTAATCCTATCTTTTATTCTATCTCTCAATCTATCTTTGAGCTTTTGCTGTATCTTATGTAATGTTTCTATATTTATGTGATTCCCTTCTAATTCGTAAGTATTTTTATTAATATTATAAAGACGTAAATATATCTCGTTTTTACTATATTTACGTTCATTTGATATTATATGATTCTTTTGAGCTATATTTAATAATATCTTGAATGGTATGTTTTTTAATAAAGTTATATATAATTCTTTGATATGTCCAATATTATTAATATGTTTATATAACATATATAAATCTCCTATCGCTATATCTTTTTTATCCTTAAATACATCATAATATATCTTGTGTATATAATCTATCTTAGTATTCTTATGATATCTACAATATAATAAATTATTTCCTGTAATACGGTCACATAAATTAAAATTATTATATCTACATATACATCTTCCTGTTCCTACAAAATTACTTGCTACATCAGCAGCATCAGCTACATCAGCAGCATCAGCAACATCAGCTACACCTGCTGCGTCTTCTACGACATCTTCAGCAGTATCTATGACATTTAAAGCATTTTCTATTATATCTGTAATATCTGCTTCATCTCTAATATTCCATCCAGCATTATCAGTTGGTAAGACTTCTTGGTCTTCTCTTAAATCTCTTAAATCTTCTATAACTATATTAATATTTTCCATATTTTCAATATCATATGCTATATCATTTTCCATATTAATATTGTTAATACATCTAAATATTATATCGTTCATTTATATTTATTATTAAAAATAAGTATATGCTTCTTATTTACTATAATTTATTATTTATATGTTTTAGCTAATTGCTATTTTAGGCTAACAATAATATCCCCGCATTTTTATAACTATTGTAATCATATAACTTGCCATTTAATAGCACATATTTTACACCATCTTTTGATACAACCTTGCCTTTATCAGTTTTCACCCTTTCATAGTTTTTATATTGGGTTATCTTTCCATCATTCAATATATTCTGTGTATATGCTAATTTATCTTCCTTCATATTTATAGGCCAGTTATAGCATTTATAGCCATTCTTTAGAGGCTTATTAACATCAGCGTGTATCACACAATCTATTGAAGATGATTTTAACATATCCAAGAAATTCTTAATTAACTCCTCTTTTTTGTTTGCCTTATCATATATATGCTCATCAGTAGATAATTCAGCATCCTTTATTTTAAGTGTCGGATTAGTAATTAGTTGATCATTAGTAAATTTCATAATATATTTATAAACCCCAACATTTCTATCTTCTACCGGCAATCCCATATGACTACACGTGCGAACAGCACGCCCTATTACTTGGTCTATACGGACGGAATTCCAGAAATATTCGGTAATTAATACACGTCTTACATTCTTCAATGATATGCCCTCAGCACCAGATTGTGTAATCATCATAACCCTGACAATCTTTCCATATCTTTGTTCTAAACCTTCACCTTTATTTGGCAAGCTACTTCTTATAGTATCAGGAAGATTAGCAAAATCTCCATTAAATAGATTCATTAATATATTAGTCTTTTCCCTATCTGAATTGAACATAACATATCGCTTATTGTCATATTTTTCATCAAATACATCAGGGTCTTCTAATATATATCCGTATTCATCATTCTTTACAACATTAATCTCTACATATCCATGTTTATTTAGAACTTCCTTGAATATTCCCAAACCCTCTACGACACGAAACTGCGAATACACAAGAACGCTTCCGGGAGATGTATTTACATCTTCTAACATTTGTGCAAACTTAGGGCTATAATATTTTCGCAAGTTATTCTTTTCCAAATAATCACCCTTCTTTAAATCATTTAGTGCCTTCGTTAATTTTTTGTTATATTCAGCATCTATCTCTTTATTGAACTTCTTTTTATCACTTTCGGCATTTTTATCTTCCTTACTATCCTTGCTATTAACTTCATCTTCTTCATTCATAGCAATCTCTTTTTTCTTCAATGTCCTTATATCCTGAGGAAATTCGCGCGGTATTTCATCGGGAAATGCGAAATTACATACTAATCTACTGAACGCACGATATACTGAGCTAATTTCGGTTGCTCCCTTGTTGCCAAATTTCTTCTTTTTTTCATCCATTGCTATTTCTTTAATACGAACATCTACATATTTTTTGATTTGATGGTCAGTCATATACATATTTCTAATAGTTTCGGGTAATAGTGACGGAAATAATTCAGAACCCGATGTCTTATAATAACTCAATATACCTAATATGCGCCTTTTAAATAAATCCTCGTTAATTACCTTGATATTTTCAGCATCATCGTCATTTATAAAAAACTTGGAAAAATCCTCTTTTTTACTGGGCAAAGCATAATTATGTTCAGTTTCATATTTAGTGCTCAAAGATATAGCTGATTCTTCAAAATTGCCCTTCGCATTCATTTTAACAATATCATATATCATCTTTTCAAACTCAGAATCTGCTATATCATTGTCATCATTGTCATCATATACTAAATTAAAATTAAAATCCTTGTCAGTCTCATATATTAGAAGCTTGTCTATCTTCTTATTACCGCATTTAAAGTATTCTACTTCATTAATACAATTTTTACGCAATTCCTTTAATGTAGCTATAATATTCTTTATGTTATTTCCTAATAATTTTTTATCAAATGAAGGCATTCTCGGCGCATCTTCTTCAGGATTCTTGAGATACTTGTCTATTCTTGCTTTAGCCCGCTTTTTAATAACATCAACAATTTTTTTAATAGGAGCAAGAGAATATCCAAATATAACATTATATTTTTCGGTTAAATAAGGCTGAGACAGTAACCACGATGGAACTGATAGACCTTGAGATTCAAAAATAATATTCCTGCTTTCTTTTAACGCACTTTCCAAGTTGAAATCATTTAATTTATCACAAGAGTTATTGAAACTATCTGTACAACTAATGCCACCCTCGCCCTTCCTTACATCATAATAAGCCTTGCTAAAATCTTCAATAAGTTTATCATCTGGATTATCATATTTTTTAGATATACAAGCCTTATTATTATTACATTCCTTCGCTACCTTCTTGATTATATCTAATATGCGTTTCTTATATTCCTTATTCTTTGATACCAAATCATCTATATTTATCTTTGTATTTGTTGTGCTTAGCTTTAAATACTTAATAATTTCATCAGCCATCTTAGATTTCAATGAACCCGTTGTTCCATTTGTTACTATCAAATAAGGCTTATTTACATCTATTTTATTTCCGTGTTTTTGCTTCGCAGCCTTCGCAGCCTTCGCAGCTTTCGCAGACTTTGCGGATACAGAGTCCTCATCATTATTAATAGCCCTTATTATATCTTTTATAATAGCTCCTTCATCTTTTGCCCATTCCTTTTTAACTATTGAAGCCGAAGTATCATCTTTACGAACATAATTTATAGGCAATAATATAATATTGAGATTCTTATTATCAAGATATAATTCATCGACATAATCGTATAATTTTGCCTTTGACAACTTCTTTATTATTTCATTCTTGTCGGCTACGCCATCTATTATAGGTATTTTGTAAGTCATCATAGGACCTCTTAATAAATTGATTAAAAATGATATTTCATAAGGGTGGTTAATTATCGGTGTTCCTGACAATAATACTAATTTAACATCCTTGGCACTAACAATATTATTGTATATTTTCATAGCTATTTTGGAACCATTGGCTATTCTGCTTATAAAATTATGTACTTCATCTACTATTATAAAGGAATTATCGAAAGATTTATCTCCCATTTCTTTTATCATTTTCATAGTAATGCCATTGTAATTTATAAACTTATACCTATTTCTTATTATATGTGTTATAGTCTTTTTGATATCCTCTTTGTCATTTGAAGTCATATCAGAATATTTAATATTATCAATAACTATCTCAGCATCATCTATATCTTTCTTATATAACGGTACCCATACAGTACCCTCTTTTTTTATCATTTGCTTATCTATAGCATATGATTTGAGCTGTTCCATCATCTTAGCATTTGTTTTAATAACTCTTAAACAAGTCCAAGATTTTTTAAGATTTAACCCTATAGTTGATATCTTCATCAATTCATTCTCATAATTTTGCGATAATGAAGCAGGTGTCATAATAATCACATTTTTGCGATTTATATATCCTTCAGATGCTGCTATTGATGCGGCAGATTTACCTGAACCTAAACCATGATATAACAAAATGCCTCTATAAGGACTATCAAATTGCATATAATCTTTAACAATCCTTTGCTGTGGAAAAAGAGACACTTTGGATACATCTAATTCACAAGAATCTTTTGTACATTCACACGATGCTTTAGCTACTTTCGATACTTTAGAGGCTTTATGATATTTTGAAGGATGGAATATATCATATATTTTCTTGTTATAACCAACTCTATTTGGAAGAACCCAGTCGTTCGTTTTAACTTCTATATTCATACGCTTATCTCTAATATAATAATTCAAATAAAAAAAATATCATATTATTAGATAAACTAAGAATAACCAAAAAATAATGCATAACATTGATAAATTATTGGATAAATGCGAATCTATGACACTATTATGTACTAAGGCATCTTCTCATTGGAGTTTTGTTAAGTTCTGTTTCAATATACCTTTAGTATTAACTAGTTCAACTATGTGTATCATAAACAGTATCAGCGAAGACGCAAATGCCATCAAAATTCCAAATATTATAGTAAATGCCGTCAGTGTTCTTATAATGTCTCTTACAAATAGCATAAAAGCGAGCGAAAAATTTGAAATATTTAAAAAATTATCGCAACAATTTATGCTTTTATCTCAAGAAATAGAAGCGTGTGATGGCACTGTCTCAAAAGAAACATACAACCTCCTATCACTAAAATACGATAATTTAATACAGGATTGCTCATTTGAAGAGATACCCGTAAAATATAAAATAGAAGTTGCCAAATGTTTTAGTGAAGCCGATAGACATATACCTATACAATTAAATGGCATTATAGGCAATACTGGTATTTCCAAAAGACTCAGTGGAAGCAAAAAAGAAGGGACTCTACAACAGCTATCGCAGGTTCCTATGCCATCACTATTTGGACAATCAGAACAAGGATTACAAATGGCACAAACTTCACAGGCTATACATATGGTAGCACAAGGAGCATCCCTTGTAAATATATCAACTGCCCCGCCAAAAAACGATTTAGCTACAACACAGCAGGCTACTGGTGCCGATACTAAAATATTCGGTGCTGGAGAAAATGTATAAGATTACATAAGATTACATAAGATTACATAAGATTACATAAGATTACATAAGATTACATAAGATTACATAAGATTACATAAGATTACATAAGATTACATAAGATTACATAAAAAATAAAAATTATAAATAGTAAAATAGCTTTATTTAATTATATAAGAACCCCATATCTTCTGTGTCCATATTTTCATCATCATCTTCTCTATCATATGTCATAAGCATATTTTCATCATTCATATATTGTTTTCCTCCAGCGCCTCCCATATTATCATTGAATATTTCATTAAACTCGTTAATCTCGTTAAACTCTTCGTTATTTTTACTTGGTTCTATAACATTATCAATTATTTCTTCTTCATTATCTTTGTTATCGCCGAGTATTTCCTGTTTAAATCCTGCTTTTTTCAGCTCTTTTATTAGAGCATTTTCTTCTACTGTTATTTTATTAAAAGCCTTTATTTTTTCCTGCTTGTTTTTTTCACGCTGTTTATTCAAAAAATCTATGTTTTCCTCTATTGTTGGAAATTTTATTTTGATTATCTCTAAAACATTTTTATATATGCTTGCTGTTATTTTATTTATATATTGACTGCTTATAATATCTGATATTATTTTACCATTTAATGTATTATCAATATTAAAAGGACAGCATAAAGCTCTACTTACAATATATTTATTTATAATATCTATATCATTCTCGATATCATCATTATATATTTTATTCAATTCTTTCAAATCTATTATAATATCCCTTAAATCTTTTATAGAATTAGTAAGCAATACATTAATTTCCTCGCTATTATTATCCTTATTCAGGCTATTATAAAGGGTTTTTATAATAGCACGAATTATATTAACATATTTTATTTTATCATTAGATGAAGCTCCTTTTCCGCCCTTAGAGGTCTTCCTAACATTATTAAAATTATCAATAAACTCATCTCCCGTATTTTTTGAGGTTTTTGTCAATAAACCAACATTAGATATTATATTATTTTTAATAGATTTTATATTTCCATTCTCAAAATCTTTTATAATATTCTCGGGAAAAATACTATTATTCTTTTTCTTCATTTCATTAAGCCATCTTTTAACTATATTAGAATTATTATTTACATAATATATATAATCATCCAAATATATACGCTCAATATTTTCTTCATCGTCGCCCTCTGTATCATCTTCGATAACTACCATTTTTTTAGGAATGAATCTCAAATCACGAGGCTTATTTGTCATCTTTTTCTCGGCATATTTTTTCTTAAATCCTATCAAATCCAGGCGATTCGCATTTTTTAAATCAATATCTTCGTTAAAGCTATCATCAAGCTTCTTTAAGCAACAGCCATTTAAAAATTTATGTATCTTTTTATAATTAACATCTGGCATATATATCAATGCGTTAATATATTGATCTCTACATAATCTCAACTCTCTTCCACATTCTTTATTTTTGAATAAGCCAACTAATTTATCTCTCTCTATTATGCCCCGCTGTTCCTTCTTTTTTTCCCGACATATATCATCCTTCTTCTTCATTTTTTCGAGATTTTCCGAATAATATTTCTCTATTACTTTGTAAGTCATTTTAAACATATTATCGGTTTCTATTAAAAACTCATTATTGCTATTTATTAAATAATCTTCAGCAACTTTTATGAGGTAAGGCATAACTCCGCGATCTTCCTTTTTATTAAGAGGAGAACCACAGTTATCCCAATAACTCAAGAAATTACCATTCAAATAATCAACATCTATGAATATAGAATCATTTAATATCTTATCTTGTAGGTTAATTATACAATACGCCAACGCATTTAAGAACATATCATTAAACTCCTCTAACCATAATTTATTACAAGATACTATAACAGCCTCGGCAGTATCATCAATATCAGAAAAAGGTTTATATCTATTATTTATTAATATCAATATAGATTTGGGAGATAATTTATCCAAATAATTGAGTATTTCCTCACTCATTTCTAAGCCATTAATTTGAAAAACCTTCATATACAAATCCCGTCTTTTTGAGATACTGCGATTATGTTTAAAAAGCTCGCTACATAAACCATCATAATCAAACTCAATATTTGCCGATTTACCAATATTATTTAGGATATTCAACAAATTTGCTAAACTATCTACAAATCCAAGCTCATTCTTATAATTAATATTAGTTATATATTTCTCTATATCATACTTTGTTAATTCATTAAACCCCATTATATATCCTATATCTTCTGTGCCTACGCTGTCTCCGGTGCCTCCCATTCCTTCGCCGACATTGGCATCATTAGCATCATTAGCATCATTGGCATAACCAGAAGCATTATATGTCTCAAACTCTATCATAGGAATTCCCTCATTCTTATCATTATAATGGCTATCTATGATATCCTTGTGTTCGCGATATGATATTAAATATTGCTTTCCGTCCTTGTCATAATCAAATATGTGATTTCGCGAATATTCATTTTCCTTTCGAGCAATTTCATAGCTTTTTACTACAAGCTCCTTCTTTTCATAAGTCTTCAATATGCTATCTATAGATTGTATAGCCTCTAATATATTGCTATTTTTTAATGAATGCTTTATAATATCTAATATCTCTAATATTACCTCGTTATCATCTAAGTTTCCAATACCCATATCTCTTATATTTTTTACTATTTCATAGGTCTTCAAATCAGTTAATGGTTTTATCTTATTAGCCATCATATTATTCTCACGATATTCCTCCAAACTCATCTTATTTTTATCCAAAAAATCTATTACCTTTTCAGATAAGTTCAATAACTGGATACTCTCGTTTAATTTATCAAAAAAAATTAACTTATTATTTATAATATCTGGTTTCTTAATTTTAACAGGCCTTGATACATTCTTTCGCTCCTTATATTGTCCCATAACATCCGACAAATAATCGCATAGAACATCAAAATCCTCCTTATTAATAAAATCCAAAGATTTTCCAAACTTGTTCAAAACATTCTCTATGTTATAATAATCGAGCTCAAAGCAATCTTTAAGATATTCTACGATATTGTTAATATCTGGTTTGACACCCTTTATTAATTCGCTAATATTTTGGCAATTTTCCGAAGATACATAATTGATATTCACATTCTTACTCTTCTTTTCTGTTAAATGCGATGTTATCTTAGTATATATATAATCATTTATAACAGTCTTCGGTATTTTGTAATAAGCAGAAATTATTGGAATATTTACGTCATCTGCTGGGAATACTGGGTAATATATGGGAAATCCCTTATCTCGTGGTTCTATCGTAATATTTATCTTGGCATCAGGCTTAAATCGCAGTTTATCTGAATCATTATTGTATTTAATACAAAAAAAATATTTTTCTTTTGCTATATCGTGATTTATTACAGTCTTCTTTTTCAGATTGTTAAAATTGGCAACTTCAGTATTATCCACAATATCAGCACTATAATCATTCTTTTCAGCATCAGCATTAAATACATAATTATCATAATTTTTCAATTTCCCACGATTGTCATCAATATCATTTATTATATTGTAAAAAAGATTTGTTATATTATTAGCCTTTTTCTTATTTGCGAACAATTCAAATAAACTGCTCTTTATTTCTTCGCGAGATAATGCTATAAAAGAAGGATTGTCTTTAATAATATCATCTAAACTCATTATTTCAAGATATTCAATGTCGTCCAATTCTTCTTCCTCAAAGATATACTCATTGTCATTGATATTAATTGACATATTATTTTTCCCTTTCTTTTAATATATAATAATATAAATTATGATACATTATTCTCAATTGCAAACTTATTCCATTTTGTCTTAATATCAACGAATTCACTAACAATCTCCTTACATACTTTATCCATAAAAGCAATAAACATATATTTATCAGTAATATTATCAAGAGTTATCCTTATAATCATCGTCGATTTTAAAGGATGTGGGCATATATATCCTATGAACTTACAAGCCATATTATTAACCGTTTTCTTATTTCTCACATAATTATTATGTACATACGATTGTATAATATTCCCCAGAGTATCATCTTCATTGTCAATAATAAACTCATATGTCTCAGCAATATCTTGAAATTGCTGTATTTTTACTATTTCTGTTGTATTAATATTAACCAATTCGGTCATTAGATTATTCAACTTGTTTATAACAATATCTAGTGATTTAGGAATTAAATATCGCGGTCCCATATTAACATTAATATGCTCTATATCAAACTTGAACTTCGTAGGGTCACCGTATTCATTCATATAATATGCTCTCTCTTTATCAAGCAAACTCTCGTATTTCTTGGCTTCCTTAGGATCTTGGATATACGAAAAGTTTGACAACGATACCGGATTAAATGAAGCATTATCTCGCCCAGTTCTTTTTACAATATTAGCCTTTAAATGTAGATGTTCGCCAGGTCTCAACCTCGTAATCAATATATTATGTTTTGATACCTTATTTGGTGGAAATAACTCTCTTAATTTCTTCTCGGTAATCTCTACGTCATTTAGAGTTGCCTTAAAATCTGAGGTTCGCACATCAATACTTTTATTTGTAGTATTATTAACATTCAATTCAATGACAAGCGAATTATCCTCATAATTCTCAATTTCATCAGAAGTCATACATATAGGTATTAGCCCAATTCGATGTATAATAAACTCATCGTGTAATGCTCCTGTATTAGTAAGTACGCTTACAGTAGGCTCCTCATTTTCTAGCTTTTCTCCTATTGCTCCAATATTTGGAATATCAGTCATAATTATCCTTCGCATACCATTGACAATCGCCAAATCAATATCGTGAATATCAAAGCTGTGATTATTTGAAGGGTCGGACGAATCAAACTTATAATTATAAAACATTCTATTAATATATAGTTTATTATATTTTTATCTTATATATCAATTTTTAAAAAAAATAAAAAATATGAAATTATACATTTTTTTCATATAATATTATATATACTATTAAGATTATTGTAAGTATCATAGGTATTATAGATAGTATAGTAACTATCCAGCTCCAAGTATAGCATTCGCCTTTTGTTAAACAAGTTATATTATAAGCGGTCAATAATATTATAAACAAATATATAAAATATGCTATTAAATATAATCCAGGGCCTTCTAAATAAATATTTAATCCGAGAGATACAATAGTAAGTATAATACTAACCGCAATATATACCCATCCCTGTGTTGAAAAATAGTCCGACATATCTTTCTATCTATTCTTATTAAGATATATATATTTTTATATTCACAATTTATATTTTTGACATCCCAATACCTCGACATCTACGAAATCAACGTATTCATAATTGCGAAACACATTGACGTTCGAGATTGCATTTCATTAATCGGATTAGAAGCAAAGAACTGAATCAGCGTCTTAATATTTTTTACATCATTACATTGACACAAATAGTAATAAATATTAGAGCTCGTAATAAGCTTCTTGTTAAATGTTGTAATTTGTAGATTTCTCAACTGTGCCAAATGATACTGAATAATTGGTGCGAATTGCTTGTCCATCTCCTTATTCATCTTGTATCTCTTATAAGTAGGATTATAAGTCGTACTAGATTTATAATAGCTGTAAAGACTATCCTTAATAGTTGAGATAATCGTATGTACAAGATATGTAGGGTCAATCTGTCTCCCATTATTATCAATAGGAATCTGGATATTTGGATTATATGTCGCAATATAATCCTTAATTGTATAATTTTGCTTATTTTTCATATATACACTAAGAATATTCATCCATACATTAGGATGACACGGGTCAGTCTCTTCGCGATAATTAATATACATAGAAGAAATCTTGTATAGTCGCGAAAAGTTCTCACCATCTACCTTTTTCTTGATAATCAATCCATAGCTTTTATTCTCATTAATATATACATTGGCCTGATAAATATCCGCAAAATATGCCGGATATTTTATACCAATATTAAAGAGCTCTTGAATAGCCGACTGATTAATATCATATTCTTCAAGTGTAATACGGTTTTTCGTATTGATATGTACAAGCTCCTTATAATTTTCTCCAAGCACATCAGTATAATCAATGATATGCTTGTTATCATAATGAACAAGGACAAACTCATATGCATGATCAGGATTCAAATTTGAAGCAAACATAGCCCGAAGAGTATCACTAACATCATCTTGTGGAATATGTGAAAGCATTTCGGCAATTTCTGGTGATTTACTATACAAACCATGTAGTACCTCATCAAACATCTTACCGTGCGATTTTGTAGGATGCGAGAACTTTGAACTATTCGCATCAGGACAACTTGATGTTCCAAAATACCACTGATTTTTATAATTATAAACAGTTATAATAGTTCCGTCATATGCCTCATAACATTTGTCGGTATCGCTGTAATTTGTCGAAATATATTCATCATATCCAATTCTGCGAGGAATAGAATTGGCATATGTAACTACAACATTATTATTACATGATAGTGTAAAATCTAACACAATACTTCGGCACTGCTCGTATAACTCCTTATATTCGTAAATATCATTCATCTTATAGTTATTATGAAGGAGAACGATATCCTCGTTATTTTTAAACTTCTTTACCTTGATGTTAGGCCAGAAATGATATTTTTTCAGCGTATTAATAAGAGTATTTGCGTAAGTAGTATTGCCATCGTAATTACTATAAGTTTTTTCAATTAATTGAGTAAGATTAGTAGGGGGGACATTGGACAAGGGCATATCACTGCTCATAATAATACTTTGTTAAAAAATATATATATTTAATTGCTTATATCAATTTTTATAAAAATATGATATAATCGCAAAATCTGGGAGATTCCATAGTGTCTAATAGCCTTAACAATAATAGCAGTACATATATATTGCTGTCATTATTAGAAATACCGTATATATTCTATATAATGTCTTGTCATCTATAAAATTATTTGTACCAATATAAGCTCCGGCAACTCCACCGAGAATACTTCCTGCTGCCACTATAATAGCCACATTAAAATCCAAAAATCCGTGCTGATAATATAGATATAATCCGGGTAATGCGTTAGGTATCGTATTTAAGAAAAGAGATATCGCAACTGCTTGCTGAAACGAAAAATCATAATAAACTAATAAAGGAAGCAACAATATGCCACCACCAATACCTATCAACCCAATAATAACCCCAATTATTACTGAGCCAATAAACAACTCTATAAGCATTTATATAAATAACTTTATTAGCATCTATATTATTATTTAGATATTTATAATAAAACACGCACTTACAAGCAAAATCCAATAATTAACTATGTAAAGCAAATAAAATATAAATATATAAATAGATATAATAAATAAAATGGCTGATGATTCTGAAATATATGGAATGTATTGCGAAGGATTAACTAAAGGAATCAAGCTCTTCTTTGATGAATATAAAAAAAATAATAATATAGAAAATTATCAAACTACTGATGAGAAATTAAAAAACACAGTAATTAATCTATATATTAATAATATTAAGAATAGTGCTGACTTTAAAAAAAATTTTAAGGATGATGATGCTGTTGATTCAGTAAAAAATATCTTGTTTGATGATCTAGTAAAATATGAAAAAAGAATGAATGAAGAAATGTGGCAAAAACATCAGAAAGAGGAAGCTTGGGCGCAAATTATAAAGGGTAGATTGGATGATCAAAGTGACGTGGCGCATCAGATGTCTTGATTACAACTTGGAGCCGGATATAAAAAAAATTCAAAGAATAAAATAAATAGCAAAAAGGTCTCTAATAAACCTATTGTGTCTCAAAATAAACATAGTATATATAAGGAGATTTTTGGAAAAAAAATGAAAATCTATAAAATGCCTAATTCACGGATGGAATATGTAAAATATAAAGGAGAATTGTATCACATATCAGACTATAAAGACCTAATGAAACAAAAAGCAATCGCAAAAACCATGAGCAAAACTAATAAATAAAATATAAAAATATATACCCTATTCTAACCTATTCTAACCTATGGATGTATTAGCCTATTTACTCAGAATCCTTGACCTTCTTCTTTTCAGTTTTAGCCATCTTTTTAGGCTTCTTAGGCTTCTCATCTTCTTTCACTTCTACAACTTCAGGTTCTTGCTCGGCTTCCTCAGCTCCCGCAGCTTCCTCGTGTTCCTCAGCTTCCTCAGCTTCCTCAGCTCCCGCAGCATCTTCAGTAACCTCAAGAGTGGCCTTGTAAGCCTTCCACTCTTCGGCCAACTTGGAGAACCTTTCAGTATTTGAGAGCTCAGGAAACTCTTCGCGAATCCTTTGCTGATTATCCTTGATATACTGCTGATACTTGGTAAGAGGCCTCTTTGGCTTTTCATTACCATCCTCGTCAAGATTGTTCCTCTTCTTTTTCTTATCATCCTTCTTCTTTTCAGCTTTTTCAACCTTGAGATTCTTGACCTCTTCCTTGATTTCCTTGGTAATTTTCTTGGAATATTCATCAATGTCCTTCTTAGCATTGAGCTCGTCGGGCATATTCATCATACGTTCCTTGTAAATAGCGGCAAAAGTCTGGGTAGCGACAGCGGACATTCTTCTTAAAAAGCTTCTTGATAAAACACGGAAAGGCTTTAGAAGTTTGATAGACTGTTTAGTAGCTAGACTTGTGTTGCTTTGAGTTGCTTTGAGTTGCTTTGAGTTGCTTTGAGTTGCTTTGACTGTGATAGTAATATTTTAAATAATATCAAGTGTCAATTTTTATTTAAATTTTTTCAAAATATAACAAATTTATCCATATATCATATATCTTCAATTATCTTAGAGTACATTTATGATGTCATAAAAAGAAGCCAAAATTCTCTAAAATTTGAAAATTAAAATTTGAGTACATCTCTCGATTTATTTTGCAATTTCTAAAAAACTTTTGAAATTTTTGAAAAAACAAAAAGATGTACTCAAATTTAAAATTGAAAAAAATAATGATTTTTCAGTGTCTCAATAAATACTGGATACTCTAATTATATTCGTTAATATATATGTAATATATATGTAATATATTATATATCTATGGAAGAAGCTAAAAAAATAAATCAAGTAATTGATTATATATTAGAGCCACAATCTAATTCATCAGCTATTTTTCGCCATCCGGTTTTTTATAATACTTGTCAAACCATACTTGGCCTACTACTTTTGATGCCTGTTCTGATGTTAATTGATTATTTACAATTTTCTCTCGCATCTCTAAAAAATATTCAAGGCTACTATATTCAAACCCCTCCTCTTTTGTAACCATAGCATATAACATAGGATATCTCTCCTCAAAAAATAAGATTCCCTCAATAGATTTTTTCATTTTATTTAATAGCTCATCGTGAGACGAATTTTTTCCCTTGTTTTCCGTAATATATAATACAATATCTTGTACCATTGCTCTTATATCCGCGGTTTCCATACCATCTTTTACAAAATCGGCAACTTTTCTCCTTTTTCTTTCAGTACTCATACTATTTTAAATTAATTATCAATTTTATCTTTATATAATAATATCTATTTTATATATAGAATAATGAAAAAAGAATTAGAATACGCCGAATTAGACTATAGCCATAATGTTCCCATACCTCCTCGGCCAAAAAATGCAGGATTATATACAGGTGATGTTTTATTTGATAAAAAACCCTGGGGCAATAGCTATAAAATGCCCCCTGCTGAACCCGATGCAACAGTCTATGCTTCACATTTTTATGCTAGCCATCACATACCGTCTTATAATAGACCGGGAAATAATCACATAAATACCGATAAATATAAAAAATATACATCAGCTAACGGTAATGATAATTTCAATTTTAGCTGTCATACAACAAATATAATATAATTGTTAAACAACCCTCTTAGCTCGCAATTTCTTGAACGGCAAGATTTGTTGGTTGGATTTTCTTAATAGTATCTTTGTGTTTAATCAAGAAGGAGCATATATACTTATATACTTCATCTACTTGCTCAAAAGATACACCGCCTGTAATTAATATACTACCACTCTCAAATAATGCCCCTGTAACCTTTTTACAATCTCCTATATTTTCTCCCTTCCCTTTTCCATAGCATTTCTTAGGGCAATAACAAATACCGTTCTTTTTTTCATTGCATTTATTCCAGAAATATTCTAGCTTAACCCCTTGATATATTCCAGGCTGAAATGAACACTTATTATTATATAAATCGCCAATAAATATATTGTGTATCTCGCGTCTCTTTAAGCCGAACGGAACACTAAGAGAATCGTCGCAATAAATCTTGAAATCCGAGTTAATCATACGAATTTTAAAGTTCTGATATTTCAATTTTAACTTATAATTATCTTCCCTATTATTTATAATATCTTTACTAATATCATAATAGATCTTCTTTATATTTTCTATAATATGATTAACAATAATAACAGTATCCTCTACTACCTTTATTCCAGTTATTTGAATATTTCCGTTCTTAAATATTTTCACATTTGGCATATATTTTTCATTCTTATATATAATAGTAACCTGATTATCAAACCTATTTTTCTTCATTTTATTTTTCTTACTATTTCTCCTCTTCTTAGGATATGTTCCGCGATTTAAATCCTCGCCATCCTTCATATATTGTGCCCATACAATACCATCTGTATCATCCTTATCAATTATAGCAATGTTTTCAAACAACATCTTCAAATTTAAATTAATATCCTCGCCAATATTAGCATTACAAGTTATAGTAGAAACTCTATACTGCGAAAAGTATATATTTTCAGTCTCTGTAGCCTTTAAAGATGCCATCTCCGTAGCAGTCGTAGCACAACATTTATCAATAGAAGTCATTATTAATAGCAATTTGGGTAATTCACAATATTTATTGTATTAATTTCCTTATATCATTTTTTATTTTTCTTTGTTTCAATTTTATTATTCATATTATCTGTAATGTTTTTGAGATAAGATGTATTAACAATTTCATAATTGTATGTAGTTGCTATCATAGGAGGCAAATTTAATAGATGCGTTTTTTCATTTGTATGATGACCTTTGCGAAACTCTTCGATATTCATAGGGCCATTAAAAATATCTAGCAAAAATCTCGAAGGTGCCGGACGTATAGGACGAGTACAACCAAAATGTTTGCTCAACATCTGTATCAAACTATTTATCTCCCATACTTTGTCGCTCCCACAATGAGATGAAAAATTATACGCATTGGCACATTCCAATGAACAAAAGTTTCCAAACAATATATAAGTATTCGTTGTTATATTATATTTATAGGGCATCCCAAAAATTCTGTCTTTTATAGGGTAGCAACACCAATAGCAATTATTTGAAGATTTAATAATATTGTCATTATAATCTATATTAGTATCTCTATCATTATCTTCTTTAATCAAATTATCCTGAATTGTATTATAAAAATTTGTTTCATTTATATAACAGCAATTTGGCTCATATGGTGAAGGGGCTTCCAATAGTTCATCTGTAACGCTTATTTTATTTATATCATTATCAGATATAGGTAATTGTAATATAATATCCTCATTTTCAACCAATACAACATCTTTTACAATAGTATTCATTAAGCCCTTTTTCTTATCTATTGTAGATTTAACATCACTATTTTTACTTTTTCTCGGCATTTAATTATAAACGCTTATATTATTTATATGTATTTACATACTTTTGGCAAGTAAATAAAACTACTTATTATTATCAAAGTAGTCTTTGAAATATACAAGGGTTTTAATTAACTCGTTATTGACATTATCCGTTGGTTTTTCTGTATTTGTTGCAAATGTCACTCCCGTACCTCCCGTACCTCCCGTACCTCCCGTACCTACGGCTTTACTTCCTATTATACATTTTTCTTTAATCTCTCTTATCTCCCCGTTGAGAGAGTTAATAGTATCTATCAAATATTTTATTATAAATATAAATACAATTATTAGTATCAAAACAAATAAATCCATAATACTTTAATTATATCAAAGAATATAAAAATAATTGATAGCAAACACCGAGCTATATCATTTAGCTGAACTTTAAGCCAGCACCACCATTTAGAACAGTCAATACATTTATTTCCATTACATATATAGTAATCTCAAAATTGACAGGATAAACCCTATTTAATATATCATTATATGATTTAGTAATATATGTATATTTGTTATCATTTTTAACCTCGGGATTTACATTTACAGATAATGAAGTAGTTATTTGTGTATTATCATAAGATCCTGAACTAATCTGTTTTTCTGGAAATAAAGCAAATGAATAGCAATATACTCCTGTTCTCGGTATATTAGTATGATATTTATGAGGCTCTATTTGATTATAATAGGTAGCATCATAATCAGCTCGGGATATTTCTCTATTCCATAATATTGCTGCTCTATCTAATATTCCAAGCCCCTCGCTATATTCATGAGACCCTGTATAATTAGTATAATTATTGAAGTTTTTGATAGAATCGCTCCTTCGCGTAATCCATATAATCTCCTTAATATGATGATTGGCATTTGTTATATCTATCAGCGTATGATTATCATTTAATGGTACTGCTTGCGTTTTCTTAACTGTATTAATAATATAATTTATCTGGTTAGTATTCAATAACAAACTGCTTCTTTCGGTGCTATCCAAATATACATAGGTACATAAGAGCTCGTTATTAACATCAAAATTGACATCGCTTGGCTTTACAAATGTGGCAATTGATATAGGTACAGTAGGGCTGTGTGTTGCGTTATACATTAATGGACTTACATATGTATTCAATATATTACTCCATACCTGATATAATCCCTCGAAAGCTGAATCATTAATATATATATCTAATTCAACTTCATTATTCTCTAATTTTAATAATGGAAGGGCGAGCGAAGGATTCTTAGTAAACCAGAAATTGAGCGGAACCTGTATTTTTCTCTTTTTTATACTCGGTGTTTCAGGTGTTTTCGTATAATTTGATACAGGATAAGTAACGTTATAAAGCCTGTTATTTAACACTCTGTATTTTGGAACGAAATTGAAAGGTGCCGTATATTCTTCGATATTTCCTATTAACTTATTATATTCGGTGTTATCTTTACTCGTCAGTTCGTTCCATATATTCATCCATTCGCCATATAGCGTCTCTATATTAACTACTCCTATTTTAAGTCGGGCTTCCTTGATATAATTGAATCCCAAATTATTGACCCATCTGAACTTGTATATATTATCCGAATATATATCAGGGATTTTAAATGTTAAAAACAAGCCCGATAATAAATCAGCGTAACGCTTTATTTTAAAATTAATCCGCAACTCAGAAGTAGAAGGCTTAAAACCTATATTGCTATCACCTGTAGAAGTAACAGCAATCGTTTCCATAGAAAAATTAGTATGTTTTTTGAGAACATATTTATAATAATTAATATGTGGCTGTAAGGTAATATATTCGCTCATATTACCCTTCAAAACTAATTGCATCAATCCGCCTCCCATTTTTATTTATACCCTTTATTATTATAAAGTTTTATTAATAGGCTTATATGCTTATTTTTATGAATATAAATACAAATTGTCATTTTACATATTTGCATATTTTTGTACAAATGCTTTCATTTTTTCATATTTTCTATCATCATTATATTCTTCTAACTTTTTCTCAAAATTGCTTTTATCTATTATTATTATAGTTGGATATCCTGATATTTCATATTTATCTATTCTGTCCTTACAATCCTTCATATTATATTTTTTAAATTCTAATTTATCCCCATATTCGCTATTAAGATTATCCCATACACCAGAATTACTAAAATCCTCGCAATGCCCACAGCCTTCCATATAATAATATTCCATTCTATATTTTTTATCAGCAGATTCGCCTGTAAAAGCCTCCATTATTTTATTTTTATTATATGCAAATAAAACGGCAATTGCCAATAGTAAAAAGAATATTATTGAAATCATAATAAATATATCGTTTCCAAAACTCTTTTTTGCCGCCATATTAATATTCTATAAGTTATAATCCTCTAAATTATTATTAGATAATAATATCATAATTATTAGATATTTCCTTATATTTTCTTTTAATTCTCTCGGTTTCTCCTATGATATCATTATCATTATCATTATCATTATCAAATTGTATTATAATTGAATTATAAAAATATGCCCCATATCTATGTATATCTATATCAACATTTACCCTATTCTTATTTTCAATATATTTCTCGATAAATTCGATAAAATTCCCCTTTTCTATTAAAAATATTCTCGTATCAAGAGAATCATAATCTATCGCATCATCATACTCTTTTAATACATAGCTATCATAATTATTCTCCTTTAGGATAATAAGATATTTGTCTATATTATTATTATCACATACAATTATAGTTCTATATACAAGATAGTCCGAATATAGCTTTTCTAATCTATTAATTATATCATACATCATTGATACTTTATTAACTATTATTGTTTTTGCTTTATGTAATATTATTATATTCATTTTCTGTTAAGTATAGCAATCAATATATAAGATTATTTATAATAACTAATTATAATGGACGAACAAATCATAAAGATTAGTATAGAACATTTTAGAGATATCTATAATTCCATAGATGTACCACGCAATATTTTGGATAAAGCTGTAGATATTAAAAATACATATTCGTGTTTCAACTCTTATTATGACCCCAAAATGATATGGGCAAAAAAAATATATAATAATAAGGAGAAGTATAATAAACCTAAGGTTAAATCAAGATTTCATATTATAATTCCTGATTTTACCAAGAAATCCGAACTAAAACGGTGTTTGATAGGTAATTTAAATAAATTAAGTATAAAAAATAAGGACAATATCTACGATAAAATTAAAGAAATTATTGCTGTTAATGATAATAACGATAATATGGATGATATTTTTATGATTATATGGAATTATATTAAAACGAGCGATGACGAACTATATATCAATATACTTACGCTATTCAATAAGGAATATATTTGTACTATTGTTGATAAACTTTGGAATAATTATATAAGTAATAAAGAATGGGATCCGCCGAGATATATATATGAAAACAATCTTCTAATATTGAATGATGAATATGATATGTATTGCGAATATACTAAGTGGAAACGTGGAATAAATAATATTAATAAAATTTGGATTAAATATAAAAGCGGAGAACTTTTAATATTGCTAAATAATATCGCAGACTATGTAATTAGTATTATATATAACCCAGATATCTATAAATATATTATAGATATTTTATTGGAACAATTATATAAAATCTTGGTTATCGCTAAATATAATTGTATAATAGATAAAATTAAAAATATAAATATTAAAAACTTAGATAATTCTACTAAGTTTTTAATTTATAATATTATTGAATTATAAAAAAATTATTTCTATATAATAGTATAGAGTAAGAAATAGTACAATGAAAGAGAGTGAAAATAACTTATCTTTTTATAGTAGTGCCATAATCCAAGCAATTTTTGCTATATTATTGTTAATAATCCTCAGTTATATTTATAAGCTTGAGAATATGGGGTGTGAATGTTCAGAACACCCTAACAAGGATTTTATTAAGAACTTCACTGTAATAGCCCTCGGTTATTTCATAATAACATCTGTTATATCGCTTAAAAGCATCGCTAAAAGTATGGGATATGTCGTAGTCCAATTATTATCAATTGCTACTTTCGTATTCTTCTTAATGTTTGTAGTATATATATACTACGCATTTGATTATGTTAGATATTTAACCAACGAAAAATGCAAATGCTCTGAAGATTTAAGTCGCGATATCATATCTATAGGTACTATGATATCTCTTTTCCTCTTCTTAACCCTCCTATTCACCATAATTATCATCCCTATCCTATTAAGTACCCTAAGCAATCTATTATCAAAGATAGAGGTATTTGAAGAGGAAGTTGAAGATACTATCCGCAACCCTATGAAATCTCTACGTAGCACCCCTGACAGAATCGTTAAATCCGTTAAAGAAGTCGGCAGCTTTGTTAATAAATCCGCTAAAAAAATAACCAATCTTAGAAAAAATAGATAAATAGATATTTATTTCCCTAATTAATACCTGTCGAATCCTTATTTTTATTCATAATATATCATAATATATCATAATATATCATAATATATCATAATATATCATATAAAAAAATAATAAATATCACAACGTCATACATAATAACAATCCTTTATATCCGTCAGTCTATATATTTAATGTTCGAGTGCCCTTTTTAGGCCTACCGCGCCCTTTTAATATTTGAATATCTGCTGTGTCCTCTATAATTGATGTGATTTCTTCATCGCTAACCGAAAGAGTCTCTATATTATTATCGCTATCATCAATTGATATCTTGTTATGAACATTCTTTATAATATTATCTATATCTTCGTATTGTTTTTTATCGTTAGGTTGCGATGGTATTCCCCTATTCTGTGTATTCATATTTTGAGCATATTGTGGCATATTTGAAGGTACAGGGTCGCTATTTAAAGAACCGAAGAGATTACTTACCATATTGAATAACCCCATATTATCATTGCTTGACCCACGATTTTGAGACATTTGCGGCATTTGTTGAGGAGCACTATTTCCCATTACATATTGTTTTGCCGCAGCATTTTGAAACTGTTTCATTAATTCGGGATTAGAACGGAGAACATTCTCTACATCGGGCAAAGGCTGTTCTTTAAACATTCTGCTCGTTAAATGGAACATAAACGCACTCCCAGATAATGATATAAAGAGCCTCAATTCAGGAGCCATCTTCTTACCGGTCGCCTTATATTTATAATGTAATTCCTCAAAAATATCATCATAATCGTTAATATTCTCATTGACCTGTTCAGACCATCCGTCTAATTTAATAGAAAAAGGATCATATCTCCCGTTTATATATTCAGTACCCGAGATAAATGCCATTAACATTTTTTGCTGAAATCTTATGCTCCCATCCAACTCCTTTTCTCTAATTATCCTATTATATTCGGTTCTCATCTCCTCAATATCAGAGTTCATATTGAATTTGAAAGGAATCTTAAATCCCTTAGATTCCATTCTGTCAAGTTGATATATTATCTCTCTTTTTTCATTTATCTCGTTCTTTATAATTTCTTTAGGACTCAAAAACTTATTTTTATTTCTACTAATTCCTCTATCTCCGTCACTTACTACACTACTGCCATCGCTGCCATCGCTGTCTCCGCTACCGCCGCTGTCATCGCTGCCGCCACTACCATTGCTTCTACTACTTGCGGTGCTTTCATCGCTTTCATCGCTTCTACCACTTCTACCGCTCGCTTCGCTAATATTATCATCATATATTTTCTTTATCTTACCGCGATTTGAACTCTTTTTACTTTCATCACTATCACTCTCGGTTTCTATTCGCGAACTTCTCGCTATCTTGTCTTTATTACGATATATATTGCCTATGTTTTTCATATATTTCTTTTTACCACCAGAAGAACTTCCGTGCGAAGAACCACCAGAAGACATAGATATAACATCATCGCTAATTTTTTTTCTGTTAAACAATTCCTCGCTTATTGCTATATTATTCTGCTTGTTGCTACTCGGTATATTAAAATTAAAAGATTGCTGTCCATTGAAACTTTCTCTATTTAATTCAATTAAATCATCATTTCTATTATTATAATTAGATAGTAAAGCCATATTATATATTTATTTGGGTATCAAATGTTTATATATCTATTATAATTTTTAAATGTTTATTAATACGCATTCTAATAAAAATAAGTTTCATAATATTTAGCTATTTCTGTGAGATAGCCACGATAACCAAGTGCCAAAAAATAATTTCCCCGATTTTACATAATATTCAGGATGAAATTGTATTCCTAATATATCCCGCTTTTTATGATATAATATATCTATCATATCCCTTCTTTTCATTAAAGCTTCTATATTCTTATTAACTTTAATAACAATATCATTGTGATTATATCTATATATCGTTTTTGTAATATCAAAAGGATACCTTATTTTTAAAGCTTTATTATAATTTCTTATATATCCAGCATTTCTCTCCTTAACATTAGAAAACTTCCCAAATCTTATCGCAATATATTGCATTCCGTAACAAATTGCCAATATATGTATTTTATAAGAACATTTAAATATTATCTCAGGAACCTTCGGAGATCTTCTATCAATTATGCGATAATCAGAACCAGATACTATAATAGCATCAAATTTATCATCGAGATTATTCAATAATTTGGCAATACCTTCTTCATCATACCAATCCCTAAAAAATAATCTCGCATTTCTTATAGACCTTTTAAAACGCATCTTTCTTATATTATTTAACACAGGATTGCTATACATCATTACTATCAATATTTTAGGACGCTTCTTCTTTTTCATTATCTTCATTATAACATAAGCTACTACTATATATTTTATTATATTTATTAGAAATATCCCCTTTCATATTACTTCTAATATATGATACAGTCTGTAAGCATGCATCGCTCAAATCATCCTTTTTCTTATTTTCATTAAATATCTTCTGTAATTTATCATCATCACTTATATATTCTCGACATAACGCAATACTTAGCAACTTATTATTTTTATATTTATCCCTTCTAAATCCCTTCTTATTTCTCGCACCTCCTCCAATAATTCCTTCCTTCTCTTCAATATTTATAATATATGTGTGATTTTTAGTCTTTAATGACGCATTTACAAGAACAACACTACCAACATCCTTGTCCCAATATTTAATTAAACTAAAATAACCATAGATAATATGCTGAATAGTTTTCATAATGCCGTTTAAATTTGAAGGCTGATTCTCTATCAATACATAATCTATCATATCAATACCCCTGCTTTTCAATCCACCAATTATATTATCCATCTCAATATATATTCTTTCAGATATATCATCAATTCCCCTTATTTCCTTCTTGGATGCTGCCAATTCTATAATACGCCAATCCAATATCTCCAATATCTCCGTTTGTCTTATTACACATAAAGCAAGATTCTTAACTCCAATATCAAAACTAATATATATCATTTCCTAATAATATCATTATATCCTTATTTACTCGCTTCGCATAAAGTCTCTCAGTTTTTATTAACAGATTTTTGAATTTCAGTTATTATTTTTGGACTATATGAGGTAATACTATAATGCTTTATAAGTGCTGCAAGATCCTTCCAAAATGTATCTCCTTCATATTTTGTATTGTATTTATTAATTTTCTTACATTTCTTATATAACCATTTATATGTCTTCTCTAAATTTTCAGATTTCTTTGATATCTTACTAAGTCTTTGTTCCTTTATTAACCTATTTATATAACTTTTCAGCTCATCGCATTTATTGTAATTTGGTAACGTCTCTCGTAAATCATAAAATTTCATATAATTATACGAAGGGCATATCAATAAATTATTAGTATAATCTATAAATGTCGGGTTATTATCTATTATTAATAATCTTTTGCTAATATCATAATTATTTGGTATCTTAATGCTTTTACTTATTAAAGGCAATATTTTGGTTACGGATTTCTTTATATCACCATATTTATCAATAATACAATTATCGCGTGTAAATAATGGCCTATCAAACTTAAAATTATTATGTTTCTCTAGTATGGCTATTTCTTTATTCGCCCATTTTTTCTCAGAAGCCGTATAAATATAAAAATAGCTCGCTGGATATAGCCTTTTCATAGCATTAATAAATGTAAAAAAATGCGGACGCACTAATAGCGATTTCTCTGAATAACTTTCATTCAAATATTTATTACATAATGCCGTATATTTATTCAACCCTTTCATTTTATATTTTTTAACCAATTCAATAATATTATATAAATCACACTGATAATTACAATCTCCTATAATAGTTCCATCTAAATCTATTATAAATATGTAAGGATCAGCATTGCCCCTTTTTTCTTCTCTGTTATTCATTAAATCTATTATAATATTATATTAGAATATTGCTTTATAAATAGAAGGTATATAAGATAATGGCCGAATCTCACATATTTAATACTAAAAATATGTCTGCTTATAGCCACTTTTCAAACACAATTAATAAAAAATATCTTGATTTAAATAACGGTAAAGAAAAAGATATTAAACTACCCGATTCATTAATTAAATATTTTAAGGACAAAACGCTAAAATATAATCTTGATAAAAGAATATTCTATTATAAGCATATAACGAACAGATTAAAAGATATAAATAATAAACAATGTCTAAAAGAATATCCTATCACTTCTAAAAAAAATGAAGATGTTCATGGATATAATATAGATAATACAGTATATCTTACAAAAAAATTCGGTTCTATCAGCAAATACGGATATATTTACATAGCATCTATTAAAAATGAAGTTGGTAAATATCCTATTGCTTCAAAAATTATGATTAATAATAAGGTTAATCTCTTTGAAGCACAGATTAACTTGAAAATAACAGATAAAATTATTAAAAATATGATATCGAGACATTTCATTCTAACTTACAAAGTTATTATCTGTGACAAAATATCTAATAAAAACTTGCCAGATATAGTTCTAAATAAGAAATACTACGTATTATTAAATGAGCTGGCGCGAGGAGACTTAAAACAGCTATGTAATAATAAAACATTTCTTAAAAACGATAGCGTATTATATAATGTATTTATTCAAATAATGTTATCTATATCTACATTTCATCATCTTGGATTCATTCACGGAGATTGTCATTGGGGCAATTTTCTATATCATACAAATTATAATGTAACTAAAAATAGCTATCATCACTATAACATATATGGCAAAAATTATTATCTAAAATCTTGCGAATATACTATGTATATTTATGATTTCGGTTTTGCCGAAAAAATTAAATCGGCAAAACTGTCAGATATTGAAGCCGACTATGTAAGATTAATTAATGCTTTTAGAAATAAAAAGATAGAACCTCGTTCTTGGATATCTATAGATAACAATCTGCCTTCTGACGATGTAAGCGAATATGTTAAAACATTTAAAAAAGCTATTTATAATAATCGTAGAACCGGTGAAAGCAAAAGTAGCGGAACTATTTACAAAAATAACAGCACATATTTAGAAAAACTAACTATCGATACAATTCTACCAATATTATTAAAAACTCCCGATAAAATATTCGTCTCCAAATTACCTCCTAATGCTACAATTATTAATAAAAAACCCTATTTTATCAATAAAAATATATTTATAAAAGACTAATATGAATCAATACGCGCGTTGGCATCTGCCATATATTTAGCAAATAACTCTTCCATATATTCGGTCATTGTTTCAAAACCAACATATATCATTTCATCAATCTCCTTTTTAGTTATATGTAATCGCATCCCCTTTCTCGCAAATATTATATTCATCCCGCTATTTAACACGAGATTTTGAGGACGATAATAATTCGTATAATTACTATCTTGAATCTGCTTTAATAAAACCTCTTTTACTCTTAGCATATTTAATATTGTCATCAACTGTTTTACAATATATATTATATTGATGTTTTTCACAGGAATATTCTCTACCTTATCATTTGGTTTATACAAAAGCATCCCTAGAATATTCTCGCGCGGCACATCCGCAAATATTTTTATAGGAAAATTATTAGTTAATCCTCCGTCATAATAATGATAATCCCCAATATTTATCGGTTTAAATAATAACGGTATAGACATTGAAGCGCAACACGCCTTATATACACAGACATCAGGTGTTTTATCAATAGAAAAAATCTCGTTATCGCAAGTATTTATATTCGTACAAGATATATACATATTTATTCCGAAACTTTTAGATAATTGTGCAAATGTAATCGTTTCTGATATATCACCTTTATTATATTCATTAATAACACACATATCGGCATATTTTCTTTTTATAATCGTTTTTAAATGTTTTATCATTACCTCTGTATCAAATAAACCTAATTCGGTTATTAATCTGATGTATTTTTTAATAGATAAAAAACATAATTCATTATCTTTCATACAATTATATAATACTTCCTCCATCTCATCAATAGTTAATTTTAGAGCAAACATAAGTCCAATTAAAGAACCTATTGAGCATCCGGCTATATGTTTTATATTCTTATGTATATTATTTAAATATAAGTATCTAAGTGCGCCTACAAATATAACACCGCGCATACCACCGCCAGATAAAACTAAATGTGTGATATTAATGTTTTTTATATTTAATGCGCTCGTATTCTTTTCACTCATTTTTAATTATATAATATTATATATATTATATCCAAATATCGCATATATCTCTTAAATATGCGAATTATATTCGTGAATACTAACCTTATAGTATAAAAGAGCCTCTTTAGAAGCATTATTTTCCGCTTCCTTTTTAGTATTTCCCGTCGCCGTAGAAATAATGCTCCCATTCTTATCCTTGATACAATATGTAAATATACGAACATTATCTTTAACAGCTATATTAAGCTCTTTAAATTGTGGTACATCCTGTAAAGAATGAAGCATATGAGATACGAGCATATCCTTGTAATTATTTTTAATTCTAATAAGTTCGCAAAAATCTATATAATTTTCTATGATATATATAATCCAAGATTCTACAACGAAATATCCCGCTCCCGAAGAAGGAGTTATATTAATATTTGGAATAATAACACTGTCAGCTTCCGTTTGAAAATCTAAATAAAGTGCCCCTAAAAATGCCTCAAATATATCCTCCATAATTTTATAGTTATTTCTTCCCCCCGATTCCTCAACCTGCTTAGATATTATGGCAAACTTCGGTAAGCCTATTTTATCAGATAAATATCCAAGCATCTTCCCATTAACTATCTTTGTCCTTATTTTTGATAGAAATCCTTCGTTTTGGTCTGGAAATCTGTTATATAAATAATTAGTTACAATCATTCCAAGTAAAGAGTCCCCCAAAAACTCCAATCTTTCATAAGACATATCTTGAAGGGGCAAACAATCGCTCGGACAATTCGCATTACTTTTCTCAAAATCTATATTTTTCATAGTACAATAAGATTTATGAACGAATGCGACGCGATATAAATTGATGTTCTTTATTTTTAAATTAGCCAGCCCATTGCTACTCAATAATTTATATAAGTCTTCTTCGCTTAAAAGCGTATTTTTTGAATTATATGGTTGGTTTTCAACATCAATCTCCATCGTTTTATTATGAATATTATCAATTCTTTTCATCTTGCCTATCTCAATTATATAATTCTTAAAATATGATTATATCAATTTTTATATATATAAATATTAAATGTATTTTTCTTTTAAATAGAATAAGATAATAAATGAGTTATCTAGCTAATGATATAACAGCCCCCCAAATCCAAATAGATTCGGTTGCTATTGGGTTTCAATTGGATGCTGAAAACGAAGCAAAAAATATCAATAGTTTAGATTTAAATAAAGATGAATTTTTGGCTGTGGGAGAAAAAACTTATATTCCCGGCGATACTTCAAATACTAAATGGTCTCTTCTCGTTAATAGCAAAGGTACTTCTGTAAATGCCTCAAGAAACCTCGCTCGCGAAAGTTTAACTCTTGATACATCGTTATATGTAGATAAAAACATTCATTGTTCGGGTATTATTAAAGCCGCTGGGTTAGAGCTTAATAATATTAGAATTGACAATACTACGACAATAACAAGCAATTTAATTAGAGATTTTATTGTTAAAACTAATGATCTCGTAGTATCGCAACCTTTTCAAACAGGCTATATTACAAATTACAACAATCTCTATAATATTAATTATGATGTTAAAAATGTTTATACACCTAACTTCGTTACATTTGGTGGTCATATTGATACATACAAAAATACCCATCCGCTAAACATCGTAACAACTCCTAACAATAAATTCAACAGTATGCATATTTCTATAAGAAATGATACAAATAACGATGAAGAACCTTCAAGAATGTGTATAGGTATGATTGGCGGAAGCAATATATCGCCCGCTATTATTTCTACAACAAGAGGAGTTCCGCTTGAATTTCATATCAGCACCTCTTCAGAAAGTATTGACGCGGCTTACGGAACTAAAGCATTTCCTATATACAACTCAAATAATGTTCCGGCAATGACAATTGATGCCAATAATAATGTAGGTATCGGTACTAATAACACTTCGCAAAAACAATATTATAAAAAGATTTTCACAAATAATAACACAACAAATGTTGAAAAAATCGGTAAATCTAAATTTGAAGTAAAAGGCTTATCTACATTTGACGACATTTTATTGCATGATTACCAAACAAATACTTATAAACATCTCGATGATATATATATCCGCGGAACAGGTATAGGGGTTCTCAATGCTACACAAATAAAAGGTGGCGATTTTACCGATACAGAATCTTTATACACATTTAAAAATGATTTAACAGTATCAAATATATTAAATGCCGGTGATACAAATATAGCTAAAAATGCGACAATAGGATGTAATTTAACAACTAAATATTTAAAAGTTAATGATCATTCAATCTTTGAAGGTACAGTAGAATTTAATAATGATATTAATTTTGATAATGTTCAAAATATTAACATTAATAATCTAAATATAAATAATGATCTTTTCATTAATAATAAACGTATCACAGCTCTCAATATTACTGATACTTTTTCAGGGAACTTTGAAAAAAGCGTCATAGAAGGTAGCAACTATTTATTTGTTTATGTAAGTAGTAATATCGCTTCTCTTGACGCTAATTGTAATGTTAATTTTCCTAATAAATTGGGAATTGGTCTTACAGATACCGACGGTTTTGATGGTGTCCTTAATATTATCAAGAATGATAGAACTACTAGCAACAATTTTGACATATTGCTAAAAAATACCCTTGAAAACAAGAGCTATATCGCAAATATAGGAAGACTCTCGCGCCTTGATTATAACGATAATAGCTTGATATTTAACACTAACAAGGTTCCGGGAAAAAATAATAACATATATTTTTATCCTTCAAGTGATTTATCTGAACTTACTTCAAATCGCTTTCTTCCCAATTTAAAAAATACACCTCCGACACTATCGTTATTAAATGGCAAGGTTGGTATAAATAAATTGAATCCTAATAATCTTTTTGCACTTGACATTGAAGGTAAAATAGCTGCTAATGATTACTTTGTATCTCAAGATAATATTTTTAAAAGGACAAAGAACTTTATTTATAATAATGGAAAAAACTTTTTTAACTTATATGATACATCAACTGATAAGTTTTGTATCAATTATAACGAGCTTATATCGTTCGCATCTGATATGAGAGGTCTCAATGTTAAAAAAGGGATTAACGCAGATTTATATTACCAGAATAACATATTATTAGAAACTCTGCAAAAAGCAAGTTCGACAGATAGTTTTTACACTAATAAGAATATATCTATAGGATGGAATGGTGAGGCTAATGTTACTCCTCTACAAGTAAGAAACTTATATACTAATGATTATAATTATTCAACTATACGCATTTATAGAGGCGTAAGAGGCGGTGGTCTTTTTAATAATGCCGATTATAGTGGTATTGATATCTGCGAATATGATAGAGATATAAATCAGGACAGAAATAAAGAAAAATGGTTTATTTATAAAAATCACAAATATAATGACCTTGACGCAAGAGATTTTATGCGCGTAGGCCCTTTGCAAATTGGATATACAGATAAAACAATTGAACCTACATCATATGGTATGTCATTTTATTATGACCCTGCGAGTTCAAAATATCACATAGATGTCAATAACCCCAAGGTTTCATATGACGATAAATCTGCTATGACAATATATGGTGATCTAAATGTTCACGGAAATGTTAATATTTTAGATAATGAAGGATGCAATTTTAATTTTACTATGAAAGCGTTATCCTCAAATTTGCGAAGAGTTGATAGATATATAAACTATATATCGGGAAATGGTATTGATACAGGATATTCGGCATCTACAAATAAAATTGCTATGTCCATAGATATTTTGAGACCTCGTGAAAATGTTATAATAGACTCCGTGGAAAATGAGAAGATTCCTGTAATAATTAAAAATATGAATGATGATAATCCAACTACAAAGTTTATTACTTATTCTAAGAGTAATATTTGCTATTCTATGATAGAGTTGGCTATTTACAATAGCAATCTTCAATTAGTAGATGATGCAATTGATAAACAGAATAATATCAGAAATGCTATTCAAATGAGTGTTGGTAATAATAATAGCAACACTTATCTCGATTTCAATGTTTATAATAACGATTCTTATAAAAACTTTTTGCGCTTTATTAATACTGTTAGTGATAATGGTGATGCCAATAGTACTATTGCTCATTTGGGTCTCGGGACAGACAAAAGTTCTAATATCCTTTTTCATATCGATGGGAATGAAAAATATGGCCTTCAAATTACTAATAATAGATATCCTGCTTCTATAAATTTATTGAACTCAGAAGGGAAAAATATTTATCATACTATATCTGGCGGTGACCTTCATAATAATCACAAATTTACTATCGATGTCTCTTCCGCAAATGTCGATGACCTAAATAATGAACCAGTTATGACAAATGTTTTCACTATAGATGCCTTTCAATATAATGGAGAGAAACGCAAAGGATCTCGCTATGGATTCAACGAAGATTTTACATCTAATATAAATCAGACATTTGTAATTAAAAGCGATTATGATACAGTTCCTATGGCAATTACGAGCAGATACAGCTATGAATATATGTTTAATAGTACAGTTAAAATTGATTATGATAAAGTTATATTTGATATATTATCATCTAACTGGAATAACAATTCTAAGACATATTTCAGCTTTTATAAACAGGATATAACAGAGTTGCCTCAAATAGATGCTAATAATAATGTAATAACTTCTAATAATCTCGAAGATGATGGCTTCATATTCAAAAGAAATAATCTAATATCAAAAAATCTATCGTATATTACCGTTCATTCTAACATTAATTATCCGTATTTTTTCAGCAATTTAGATATTGATTATATGCCTCTTAATAATCAAACATTTAGCATAAATAATGACAGTGTCAAGGATAAATATAATTTAACAAAAGAAAACGATTTTTCATTAGTACCACAAGGCATATTTTATAGTAGCAATGATGATATTAAACCCAGCGATATTTCAGAAAAAATACTTGCTACAAGTGATACTGCTGTATTTAACGTATATGATAGTAATATATTATTCAATTATGAATATATTAATAGATATATTATATCCGACCACATATCCTGTAATATCTCTATAAGTGTCAGTTCAAATATCGAGAGAATTAATAATAGCAACTATTTTAATATTAGCAACTATATAACGACAACTTTTGGAACAACAGCACAGCCTTTTAATGAACAAGAAAATGTAATGGTACATACCTATATGGATTATAATCAAAATGCTATTAATCTTAATGTAAAGTTTTTAGAATATTCCAATATATTTTTAAATACATATACTACAAATATTTTGAAATATAATTCTAATATAGCATATGACGGCGTGTTTTTTTCTGTCCATACTAATCATTTGAATATTGCTACATCTAATGTTATATTTGAAGAGCTATTTGAACCAAGCACAGCATACCTATCTATAACTTCAAATATTCTAGATAATAACTATATAATTTTTAGAACATCTAACTATTCTATTAACAACAATGCTAATGCTACACAAAGAAATATGGTTATACAAAAATTTAGTTCTAATGTTTTTCAAGATACATTTGATATTTTAGGAAATACTATAAATAAAACTTTGGTAATCGAAGAATATTTTAATAACTATTGTAATTATAATTTGGAAGATATCAACATAGGAATTCGCAATTATAATTATAAAAATTATAAACCACACATTTCTTTAATAAATGATGTTGAAAAAAACAATAGTGTTTTTGAAGGTCACGAAATATACAGTTATGATGGAGTATTTGAAATCAAATATGCTAACTCCACAAATAAACAATTTGTTCCTCTTAAAATTGATAATCTCGGCAATATGTCTATTCACGGCGGTTTGGATATGAGTGGCGATTTGAGATTTGATGGGCATATATATGACGCAAACGGGAACGATTTAATTGAGATACTTAACAAAAATTATTATAAAGAATATGAGATAAATTCTAGTAATATTCATTTTAATTCATTGGGTTCAAATGGTCTTGAAATTAACTCTTATGCCAGTAATTACCACATAGATTATAAGTTCTTTTATGTTAAAGATTATTTATCTTCAAATATAATCAATGATATTTTAATATTGCATAAATCTGAATTATTAAACAACACATATAATCTGGATTTATATGCCGATATGTATATCAACTGTAATTTATACATAGAAGGTGAAGGAAACAACCCTTCATTATCAGTATTCCAAAAACATAATCAAAATATTATACAAGTTGCTAATTTGGATCGCGAAGTTATGACAGTTGCTTATGATGGAAGTGTGGGATTAGGAGTTACAGAGCCACAAGGAACTCTCTTTAATATTTGTCAGAATAATATAGACAACAATGTTATCTCGGCTTCTAATTTGAATCGCGAATTGCTGACATTAGCCTATAATGGTGGCTTAGGATTAGGTGTTACGCAACCACAAGGTGTCTTACTAAATGCTCGACAGCATAATATAGATTGCAATATTATCTCAGCTTCTAATATTGATAGAGAAGTACTTACAGTTGCCTATGACGGTAGCATTGGATTTGGTGTTACACAACCGCAAGGAATATTGATAAATGCCCGTCAAAATAACATAGGAAGCAATATTATATCGGCTTCTAATATTGATAGAGAGGTATTAACTGTTGCCTATGATGGAAGCATAGGTTTTGGTGTTTCGCAACCACGAGGAATATTGCTAAATGCCCGACAGAATAACGTGGGAAGCAATATTATCTCGGCTTCTAATATTGATAGAGAAGTCTTAACAGTTGCCTATGATGGTAGTATAGGTTTTGGTGTTACACAACCACGAGGAATATTACTAAATGCTCGTCAAAATAACTTGGGAAGCAATATTATCTCGGCTTCTAATATTGATAGAGAAGTCTTAACAGTTGCCTATGATGGAAGTATTGGATTTGGTGTAGCTCAACCGCGTGGAATATTGCTAAATGCACGACAGAATAACTTAGGAAGCAATATTATTTCGGCTTGTAACATTGATAGAGAAGTACTTACAGTTGCCTATGATGGAAGTATTGGATTTGGTGTAGCTCAACCTCGTGGAATATTGCTAAATGCTCGACAAAATAACTTGGGAAGTAATATTATCTCGGCTTCTAATATTGATAGAGAAGTCTTAACAGTCGCATATGATGGAAGTATTGGATTTGGTGTTACACAACCGCGAGGAATATTACTAAATGCCCGCCAAAATAACATAGGAAGCAATATTATTTCAGCTTCTAATATTAATCGCGAAGTCTTAACTGTTGCCTATGATGGCAGCATAGGTTTTGGTGTTGTTCAACCACGTGGAATATTGCTAAATGCTCGACAAAATAACTTAGGAAGCAATATTATCTCGGCTTCTAATATTAATCGCGAAGTCTTAACTGTTGCCTATGATGGAAGTATGGGATTAGGTGTAGCACAGCCACAGGGGGTTCTCTTCAATATTCGTCAGAATAACATTGGAAGTAATATTATATCAGCTTCTAACATTGATAGAGAAGTGCTTACATTAGCATATGATGGAAGTATGGGATTAGGCGTAGTACAGCCACAAGGCGTTCTCTTCAATATTCGCCAGAATAATATAGGCAGCAATATTATATCTGCTTCTAACATTGATAGAGAAGTCTTAACTGTTGCCTATGATGGAAGTATTGGATTTGGTGTTACGCAACCACGAGGAATATTGCTAAATGCCCGTCAAAATAACATAGGTAGCAATATTATATCAGCTTCTAATATTAATCGCGAAGTGCTAACAGTTGCCTATGACGGAAGCATTGGATTTGGTGTTACACAACCACGAGGAATATTACTAAATGCTCGCCAAAATAACTTGGGAAGCAATATTATTTCGGCTTCTAATGTTGATAGAGAGGTATTAACTGTTGCATATGACGGTAGCATTGGTTTTGGTGTAGCTCAACCTCGAGGAATATTGCTAAATGCCCGGCAGAATAACTTTGGAAGCAATATTATTTCGGCTTCTAACATTGATAGAGAAGTCTTAACTGTTGCATATGACGGTAGCATAGGATTTGGTGTTACGCAACCGCGAGGAATATTGCTAAATGCCCGCCAAAATAACTTTGGAAGCAATATTATTTCGGCTTCTAATATTGATAGAGAAGTCTTAACAGTAGCCTATGATGGTAGCATTGGATTTGGTGTTGCTCAACCGCGTGGAATATTGCTAAATGCTCGCCAAAATAACTTGGGAAGCAATATTATTTCGGCTTCTAACTTAGATAGAGAAGTCTTAACTGTTGCCTATGATGGAAGTATTGGATTTGGCGTTACGCAACCGCGAGGAATATTACTAAATGCCCGACAGAATAACTTGGGAAGCAATATTATTTCGGTTTCTAACTTAGATAGAGAAGTCCTTACAGTTGCATACGATGGTAGCATAGGATTTGGTGTTACACAGCCACGAGGAATATTACTAAATGCTCGTCAAAATAATTTGGGAAGCAATATTATCTCAGCTTCCAATATTAATCGTGAAGTGCTAACAGTTGCCTATGATGGAAGTATGGGATTAGGTGTAGCACAGCCACAAGGGGTTCTCTTCAATATTCGTCAGAATAATATAGGTAGTAATGTAATATCTGCTTCTAATTTGAGCCGCGAATTGCTAACATTAGCATATGATGGAAGTATAGGATTAGGTGTAGTACAGCCACAAGGGGTTCTTTTTAATATTCGCCAGAATAATATAAGCAGTAATGTTATATCTGCTTCTAATTTAAATCGTGAATTGCTAACACTGGCATATGATGGAAGTATGGGATTGGGTGTTACACAACCACGAGGAATATTGCTAAATGCTCGCCAGAATAATATAGGAAGCAATATTATTTCGGCTTCTAACTTAGATAGAGAAGTACTAACAGTTGCCTATGATGGTAGCATTGGTTTTGGTGTTACGCAACCACGAGGAATATTGCTAAATGCCAGACAAAATAACTTGGGAAGCAATATTATATCGGCTTCTAACATAGATAGAGAAGTACTAACTGTAGCATATGATGGTAGCATTGGTTTTGGTGTAGCTCAACCTCGAGGAATATTGCTAAATGCTCGTCAAAATAACTTGGGAAGCAATATTATATCGGCTTCTAATGTTGATAGAGAAGTGCTAACTGTAGCATATGACGGTAGCATTGGTTTTGGTGTAGCTCAACCTCGAGGAATATTGCTAAATGCCCGTCAAAATAACATAGGAAGCAATATTATTTCGGCTTCTAATATTGATCGCGAAGTTCTAACAGTTGCCTATGATGGTAGTATTGGTTTTGGTGTTACGCAACCACGAGGAATATTGCTAAATGCCCGTCAAAATAACTTGGGAAGCAATATTATCTCGGCTTCTAATATTGATCGCGAAGTCCTAACAGTTGCCTATGATGGCAGTATAGGTTTTGGTGTAGCTCAACCTCGTGGAATATTGCTAAATGCCCGTCAAAATAACTTGGGAAGCAATATTATTTCGGCTTCTAATGTTGATAGAGAGGTATTAACTGTTGCCTATGATGGCAGTATAGGATTTGGTGTAGCTCAACCTCGTGGAATATTGCTAAATGCCCGTCAAAATAACATAGGAAGCAATATTATTTCGGCTTCTAATATTGATAGAGAAGTCCTAACAGTTGCCTATGACGGTAGTATTGGATTTGGTGTTACTCAACCACGAGGAATATTGCTAAATGCCCGTCAAAATAACTTGGGAAGCAATATTATATCGGCTTCTAATGTTGATAGAGAAGTCTTAACTGTTGCCTATGATGGAAGCATAGGATTTGGTGTATCACAGCCACGAGGAATATTGCTAAATGCCCGTCAAAATAACTTGGGAAGCAATATTATCTCGGCTTCTAATATTAATCGCGAAGTGCTAACAGTTGCCTATGATGGAAGTATTGGATTTGGTGTAGCTCAACCTCGAGGAATATTGCTAAATGCCCGTCAAAATAACTTGGGAAGCAATATTATCTCGGCTTCTAATATTGATCGCGAAGTTCTAACAGTTGCCTATGATGGAAGTATTGGATTTGGTGTCGCTCAACCTCGTGGAATATTGCTAAATGCCCGTCAAAATAACTTAGGAAGCAATATTATCTCGGCTTCTAATGTTGATAGAGAAGTCTTAACTGTTGCCTATGATGGAAGTATTGGATTTGGTGTTACGCAACCGCGCGGAATATTGCTAAATGCTCGACAGAATAATATAGGAAGCAATATTATCTCGGCTTCCAACTTGAATAGCGAGGTTATGACACTAACATACGATGGTATTATGGGTATAGGAGTAACAAATCCTAATAAACTGAGTAAATTAGATGTAAGAGGTAATATAAATATTGTTAGTGAACCTGGTACAGATTTTATATACACAATTAACAATCGCGATATTATTAAAGAAACCTGTAATTATATTTTTGATACAAGCAATATTATATCAACAAGAATAACAAATCTAACAACAGATTTGATTACAGAAAATAGCACATCTATAAATAAATTTATAGTAGCGAATAAATATAATAATAATCTATTTATTGATGGTGATTTAACTATCAATTCTAATTTAATTGTATATGGAGTAACAACTACTTTGAATACTGATGTATATACTACAGAACAATTGAATATTACAAATAGTGGCGAAGGGGATGCTTTGATAGTTAAGCAAATTAACAATTCATATAATATATTTAGTGCGTCAAATAACGATATTCCAGTTTTTAATATTAACTATAATGGCAAGGTAGGTATTGGCACTCAAAGTCCCAAAGTATTTTTAGAAATCAATTCAACAGATGGTATCAAAATACCAAGTGGTACAGATATCCAGCGACCTTCTGGAATCAATCTAATTAAAGGTACTATCCGTTATAATACTGATACAAATCAATTTGAAGGTTATGGTGCTGGCAATAACTGGGGAACACTTGGAGGTGTCAAAGATGTTAATAACGATACTTTTATAAGCGCGGAGAGTTCTCCCGGTGTTAATAATGACGAGCTGCGCTTTATAACGAGCAATGTTGAAAAGATGATTATAAAAACAGATGGCAAGGTAGGTATTGGCACTCAAAGTCCCAAAGTATTTTTAGATATCAATTCAACAGATGGTATTAAAATACCAAGTGGCACAGATATCCAACGACCTTCTGGAATTAATCTAATTAAAGGTACTATCCGTTATAATACTGATACCAATCAATTTGAAGGTTATGGTGCTGGCAATAACTGGGGAACACTTGGGGGTGTCAAAGATGTTAATAACGATACTTTTATAAGTGCCGAGAGTTCTCCTGGTGTTAATAATGACGAGCTACGCTTTATAACGAGCAATGTTGAAAAGATGATTATAAAAACAGACGGCAAGGTAGGTATTGGCACTCAAAGTCCCAAAGTATTTTTAGAAATCAATTCAACGGATGGTATCAAAATACCAAGTGGTACAGATATCCAACGACCTTCTGGAATTAATTTAATTAAAGGTACTATTCGTTATAATACTGATACCAATCAATTTGAAGGTTATGGTGCTGGCAATAACTGGGGAACACTTGGGGGTGTCAAAGATGTTAATAATGATACTTATATAAGTGCCGAGAGTTCTCCCGGTGTTAATAATGACGAACTACGCTTTATAACGAGCAATATTGAAAAGATGATTATAAAAACAGATGGTAAGGTTGGTATTGGCAAACAGAATCCGGAATATTTATTAGATGTTCAAGGAGATATCAAAACAAACTCTAACCTATTTGTAAATTTCAATGTAGGCATAGGAACTACTGATATTTCTAGTTCGCTATTAAATATATACGGAAAAGCAGCTAATATTAAAATACAAAATCCCACTATTGATAATCCTGTATCTTCTGTTGAGTTAATAAATGGTCTTAATAATTCAATACAAAACAACACATTATTTGGATGGCGAATGTCAAATAGCAATAACTGTTTTGTAGTTTCATCGGGTAAAAATAATATTATAAATGATCGCCTGATTATTGATGGCGCAACAGGTAATATAGGTATTGGAACAAAACCGCATATTGAAATGGATAATAATGGAGATACTTATAAAATAAACATTAATGGCAGTATCAATATTGAAGGTGATATATATAAACAAGGTGTATTATTTTCGCAGGGCTCAGGAGGAACAGGAGGTGGTGGTAGTGTAGGAGTTATATCTCAAAATATGCCAGTACAAACATTATCAAAGACATATACAAATACTAAATCATATTTAGAATCTGGATTAGATAATGATGGCGGATGGAAGTTCATAGATGAAAATATTAATGGTGGCTTCTTAATCAAAATTAAACCTTCTCATAGGACATCAAAGATTTTAATAAATCTATCTATGCATATTGGTATTGATAGTGCTCCTGAATCAATATGGTGGGGTCTTAGATTATATAGAAAAATGACTGATAATAATCTAAATGTAATAACTGATTGGCATGAAGTTGTAGCATCACGTCCTGAAAATAACTCTGATAATGCCACGCCTTGTTGGCTATCACATACACTTGGAGCGAATCTAACAAGTTATGAAAACTTCGTGGCTAATATTAATGGCACATTCTTTGATACACCCGATTCAAGATATAATGTTTATTACACAGTTAAATGGAAAACAAATTTAGGGAATAATTATGGCGGAAATGCGAATATTTATTTGAATAGACCTGCTAAATATAATTCAAATAACTCATCAGTATTATCTTCAACTTGGACAGCAACTGAAATATGGCAATTAGGAACACCATATATACCAAGTGAAGGCTCAAATATAATTACCATATATAATCAAGATTTTGTAGGAATAGGTAATACGCAACCACAAAACTCTTTAGATGTCGTAGGTAATATTAATATAACTGGAACATACAAGGTAAATAACGAAATATTCAAGACGAGCCAATGGACTACTAATACAGATAATAATATATATTATAATAATTATATTGGTGTTGGTACTGCCAAACCCGACTGTTTATTAGCATTGAATGGAGCAAACGCAAAAATTAAACTACAAGATGATGGCATAAATAATGATGGTAGCGTAAGATCACAATTATCTACATCAATTGATTTGATTAATGGAACAAGTAATGCTCTTCAATATAACTTAAATAAATGCGGGTGGAGAATGTCAAATAGCAATAACAATTATATAATATCTTCAGGAAGCAATAATATAATTAAAGACAGATTTATTATAGATTCTGTAGGTAATATAGGTGTTGGTACTGCCCCTAATCATAAATTGGATATAGATGGTATTATAAATGCCAAGGCGTTTAATTTGAATGGCTCTCCTTTTGTTTTGGAGTTCACACAAGGGATGACGATACAAACAATACATAAAACCTATTCTAAAACAGTTGAAAAGCAATTGAACTCTATTGGATGGGTTCCAATAGATATTCAAAATGATGGATTTTATGTCAAGATAAAGCCTTCGCATATTCAATCAAAAGTTCTCGTGTCTATGAATTGTCATATAGGTATGGATTATGCCGAAGATTCACGCTGGTGGGGCCTACAATTATACCGAAAAATTGGCAATGGCGCTTGGACGCCAGTAAATGGTGCTAATGGAATTAATAGCGGAGGACTTGAATGTACGCCTTGCTGGATATCACACAATCTTGGTGCTGATAACAGTATGTACTCGCATTCTATAATAAATGTATCGGGTTCTTACGAAGATATGCCAAATACAGAAGATGATGTTTATTATACAGCATATTGGAAATCAAAACTGGATAATACAATTGGTAAACTCTATATTAACAGACCTGCGTATGTTAATAATTCTAATTATCCATTAACATCTTCAAGCTGGACGGCAAGCGAAATATGGAATAATGGAACACCCTATAAACCTATTACGACTACAATAGCAATTGCTTATGACAAAGTTGGAATTGGAATGACACCGAGCGAATCAAGTTCATATAAATTGGAGGTTGCTGGTAATCTTAAATGTGAGAATATACAATGCGTTTCTGTTAATCAAACGAGTGATGTGCGATATAAAAAGAATATTGAAAATATTGGTGGAACGTTAGATGATATAAATAAATTGAATCCTGTATCTTATTTATTATTAAATCAGGAATCAAACGATAAAAAATCTTACGGTTTTATAGCTCAAGAATTGAAAGATATATTCCCGGATGTTGTAATTGAGCCCAAGAATGATAATGAATTGTATAGTATAAATTATGCATCTATAATACCCTTATTGACAAAATCAATTCAAGAATTGACTAAAAAAATAGAACTACAACAAGATGAAATTAATTATCTTAAACAAAAATTATAAGAATATGTGAATTTTTTTTATTAAATATAAATATTAATATTATAGATAGAGAGAACTAATAATATAAATGAATATATTAAATGTGGGCTATGGTACAACAAACCCACAAACTCTATTTCATTTAGTTCAGTGCAATGTTGCTCTTCGGTTGGAGGATCCTCGAAATAATGTAAATAGCATTATTAATATAGATTTTAAAAGAGGTTCTGGTTCATTTGGTAATAGCTCAAGTGGCGATTGGAGATTATCCAGTTCTAACGCAGAATTTAATATTCAAAAACATACCTATAATTTAACCAGCAATATAGTTTCTATAAATGAAAACGGGAATATTACTGTAGCTAATGATATTATAATAAATGGTAATTTTATTAAAAATGGTAATAATGTTATAACTGATGTATCTAACTATATTACTGCTGTTGATAGTAATCTTAATAATGTAATTAATACTACTGTGCTTACGAGCATAGACTCTAATAATTCAAATGTAAGCAATTATATTCAAGCTGTTGATAGTAATCTTAATAATGTAATAAATACTACTGTGCTTACGAGCATAGACTCTAATAATTCCAATGTCAGCAACTATATTAAGGCTGTTGATAGTAATCTTAATAATGTAATAAATACTACTGTGCTTACGAGCATAGACTCTAATAATTCCAATGTCAGCAATTATATTCAAGCGGTTGATAGCAATCTCAATAATATTATAAATAGTACTGTGCTTACGAGCATAGACTCTAATAATTCCAATGTAAGCAATTATATTAAGGCTGTTGATAGTAATCTCAATAATGTAATAAATACTACTGTGCTTACGAGCATAGACTCTAATAATTCCAATGTAAGCAATTATATTCAAGCGGTTGATAGCAATCTTAATAATATTATAAATACCAAAGATGGTAATATATCGAATTATACTTCAATTGTTAATGTTCGTGTAAGAGAGCTTGTAAATACTAAGGACGCAAATATGTCAAATTATGTATTTAATATTGATAACAGATTGAGTGAGACAATAAATATAAAGGATGTTAATATATCCAATTATACTTTATCTGTAAATAATAGATTAACTTCCTTTATAAATACACGCGACGGCAATGTATCTAATTATGTTCTTGCCGTAAATAATAGAATTACAGCTTCGCTAAATACAAAAGAGGCGGCATTATCTAATTATTCTATTAGTATAAATGACAGGCTAAGCGGGATTATAGGTGTAAATGATAATACTATGTCTAATTTCTTATTAAATAATTCAAATACTCTCGCATTAAGAATAAATAATATTACGACTGACGAAATTAATAAGGGAGTTAATAATAAATTTATAGTTAATAATTATCACAATGATATATTAAATGTTGCCGGAAAGTTCAACATTTTTTCTAATAGCAATTTTGTGGATATAGTAAATATCTATGAGGATAATATTAATAGCAATACTATTTTGAAAATATTACATAATGGTAAAGTTGGAATAGGCAGTTCGCAACCAAGTGAGAAATTAGATGTAAGTGGAAATATCAATATTACAGGGAATTATATGGTAAATAATGAGGTATTTAAAACGAGCCAGTGGACTACTAAAAATGAATCCATATATTTTAATATAAGTAATGTTGGTATAGGAACAGATAGTCCAAGTAGCATATTATCCCTGAGAGGAAATAAAGCTACTTTGAAAATTCAAGACCCTGACGAAGTAAATCAGAATATATCTTCAATTGAATTAATAAATGGTAGTATTGATAATATATCAAGTAACCAAAAGTATTCTTGGAAAATTGCAAATGCAAATAATAAATATATTATTTCAAGTGCAAATATTACATCCAATATAAAAGATAGGTTTATTATTGATGGTCAATCCGGTAATATAGGGATTAACACGACTCCTCACATAGGTCTTGATAATAACTTAGATACATATAAGGTTAATATTGGTGGAAGTATAAATATTGAAGGCTATTTATATAATAATGGGAAACTTTATGAGGTAACAGCGCATTCAAATATGGGTGTTCTTGCTCAAAATATGTCAGTTCAAACCTTTTCCACTACTTATAGAAAAAAAGTTGAGATGACAAGCAATCTTGCCGCATATGATGTTGATGGTTGGCAATTTATAGATGACGATTTAGAAACTGGTTTCGTTATAAAAATAAAACCATCACACATCTCTTCGAAAATTTTAGTTAATTTATCGTGCCATATAGGTTTCGATAGTGTTCAGGATACTCGCTGGTGGGGACTTAAATTATATAGAAGAATTGAGGATGATATTGGATGGACAGAAGTATCAGATGCTAATGGTAGTAATAATGTAGGAGAAGAGGGTACTGAATGCTGGCTTTCTAATAATTTGGGTTCTTCTCTTAGTAGCTACGAATATTTCGTCGCAAATGTGTCAGGTGCTTTTTTTGACCAACTTCCTGCCGAAACGCCTTATAATAAATATGTATATTACACAGCAAAATGGAAATCTAAATTGGGAAATACATCTGTAAATTTTGCCGATGGGAAACTATATTTAAATAGACCTTCTAAATATAATGCGACTTTTTCACCTTCATTGTCTTCTTCCTGGACTGTCCAAGAAATATGGCAATTGGGAACTCCATTTATACCAAGCGAAGGGAGCCATATGATAACATTTAAAAATCAGAATGTTGGTATTGGTAATAGTAATCCGCAGAATGACCTTGATATATTAGGTGATGTTAATATTACTGGCATATATAAAAGAAATAATGTGGATATCATTCAGCAGACAAATGATAATATAGTGTCTTCTTCTAATATATTAAATGCTAAAATTGATAATTTATCGGCTTCTTTATTATATTATGACACATATGATTTAAAAATATCTAATATATTATTGCCACGAGCTACCTGTAATAATTACGGAGCTATTAAACCTGATAATATAACTATCAAAATAGATAGCAATGGTATTATAAGTGGTAATCAGTCTGTAGATTTATCTGGTTATGCTACTAAAAATGATTTGGATTCTGTTTCGTCAGGACTTACATTTATAGATCCGGTAGAACTTGCGACTACCGTAAATATTTCTTATCCTCCTTCTGGTCTAATACAAATAGATGGTGTATTTACTACGCTAAATAATAGAGTTTTAATTAAAAACCAGAATTTAAAATCACAGAATGGTATTTATACAGCATCATCAACTACTTGGAATAGAAGTGAAGATTTCAATAGTACTGAAAATATTAAAAGTGGCACTTTCGTATTTGTTAAAAACGGTAATGTTAATAGAAACTCGGGTTTTGTATTTAACACTTCTAATTTTACAACATTGGGAACAGATTCTATTAATTTTACTCAATTTTCTAGTGCTGGGCAGATAACAGGAGGAACTGGTATTGTTAAGGATGCTAATAATTTGAATCTCAATATTAAAAATGAAGGGGGTATAGAAATAGATGGTAATAATCAAATATATGTCAATTTGGGTATGGCTAATATAACAAGTGTTTTACCTATTGCCAAAGGTGGTACTGGCTCAACTACATTAGACAATCTAATCAATCTTGCTTCACATACTACGAGCATTTTACCTATAGCTAAGGGTGGTACAGGTGCTAATAGTCTTAATAATTTAATAAATCTATCCACACATACAAATAGTATTTTGCCTGCTTCTAAAGGAGGTAGTGGGAAAGATATATTGACATTAAATCAGCTTATTGTAGGTAATGATACAGGCGCTGTTATTCAAAGCGACGGATTGACATGGACTAATAATACTCTAACTGCTACTAATATTTCAGGTAATGGCGCTGGCATCACTTTTTTAAATGCCAATAATGTATCGAGTGGTATATTAGCGATTGAAAGAGGGGGGATAGGAGCATCATCTCTTAATAATTTAATAAATCTATCTACACATACAAACGGTATATTACCTGTATCTAAAGGTGGTACAGGTTCAGGCTCATTGGTTGCTAATCGCCTAATAATTGGCAATGGCGATAATTCTCTTCTTCAGTCTGAAAATCTAACATGGAATAATATAAACAGTATATTATCAGCTACAAATATATCAGCAAGCACTTTCACAGGCTCTGGAGCAAATATTACTTCTCTAAATGCTTTAAATATATCTACTGGAATTCTAAGTGTATCAAGAGGTGGTACAGGCACAGGAAGTTTTGTCCAAAATCAGCTTATTGTTGGAAATGGTACTAATGCTCCTATACAATCAGCAAGTTTATCTTGGAATAACATTACAAATACTCTATCCGCCACAAATATAGTAGGGTCTGGCGAGAATATTACGGGTTTAAATATTGATAATATATCAGCAGGTATTTTACCTGTTTCTAAGGGCGGAACAGGTACAAATGGCTTAGCTCTAAATCAGCTCTTAGTAGGAAATGCCAATAATACTCCTATACAATCAGCCAATTTAACGTGGAATAATACAACAAATCTTCTTTCAGCTACTAATATTACAGGAAATGGCGCATTAATAACAGCTTTAAATGCCGACAATATAACAACAGGAACATTACCAATCGCAAGAGGTGGTACAGGTTCAAGTACATTGACGGCAGATATAATACAACAAGGTACTGTTAATAGATTTATTGAAAATGATACTATAACAATGCCAGATATACCTCTTGATGTAAATAAAGTATTATATATGGGGGCAAATATAGTGCCTACATTAGATAATATATTTTCACTTGGTACGGCCGATAAAAAATGGAAGGATATATTTGTTAGTGCTAATACAATTACAATAGGAGAAGCCAAGTTATCCGCCAGTCCTACAGGAGCTCTTGAAATGAGTTCAATTAGTTTTGTTGATAAGATAAATCTCATATCTTCAAATGAACTTCATAGTCTATCTGGAATTACTAAAAATGTCCAGAGACAGATAAATGAATTAAATCTTGATAATATAGCTGATGGTGTTATTAACAAATATATTAAAAATAATCAATATAATGGTGAGCTAACTGTAGGTTCAAGATTAAATGTAGGTGCCTATTATTCTACTGAAAACCAGAATGGGGATCTTCATGTATTTGGGGATTTGATATTAGAAGGCAATATAACAACTAATAGCCCTTTTATTACTCAGATACACAGAAATCTATCTAATTATAATACAGGCTACATTGATATTTATAACATAGATGATTCTTCTAATAAACCAAGTGTTAGAATCAGACACAATACGGGATATTCAAATGTCTTAGAATGTTATGCTAAGGATGATAATAATATAAATAATGCTATTTTTATAATAACTTCTAACGGAAATATTGGAATTGCCAATGATATGCCTACTGAAAAATTGGATATTATAGGAAATATTAAATATACTGGAAAAATCAATAATATAACTGCGAGTGAAATGTCGCAATTATCTGGAATAGATTATAATATCAAACAGCGGATATCAGATAATGATGTAAGACAATCTAATTATGTATTAAATATATCTAATATTCTGTGTGTTGATTATTCAAATAGAGATGTTAATATTAGCAATTTTGTAGTAGATGTTAGAGGAGCATTAGATGAAAAAATAATAAATTCAAATAATATCCTATATTTATATGCGAGCAATAATGATATTAGTATTTCAAATTATATATTAAAAAATATTAGCAATTTAAATAATGTTCTTGTTAATAATGATATAAATATCTCTAATTATATCTTAGCAACTTCGAATGAATTATCGCAATCTATTAATTTTAATGATAATTCGCTTTCAAATTATATTAAAATAACTTCTAATGAATTAATAAATTTTGTTAAAAATAACGGTGGAAATCAGATAGATTTTATAATAGAAACTTCTAATGTGCTATTTAAATATTCATTTGATAATAATATATATCAATCAAATTATGTTTTAGAAACTTCTAATATTCTTATAGCATATTCAAGCAATATCAATATAAATCTTTCTAACTATATTTTAGCGACTTCTAATAATTTGATAAGAAATCTGAGCAATATCAATGTTAATCTTTCTAATTATATTCTTGCGACTTCAAATAATCTAATAAGAAATGCAAGCAATATCAATGTTAATCTTTCTAATTATGTTCTCGCAACTTCAAACAATCTAATAATTTATTCTATTAATAGCGAAAGATCTCTATCTAACTATGTCATATCTACTTCTAATACATTAAATACTAATTTAATTAACTTTTCTAGAAATGCTGTTAATATTACTCAAGGCTTGCTAAACTCTGACCGATTACCTGCCGCAACAGCAGATAAACGTGGGGCCATCAAAAAGGGCACTAATCTTGATATATTATCTGACGGAACCTTGAGTGTAATTTTAGATATCTATGAAGGCAATACATTTATAAAAGGTGATTTAATAACATCAAATTTAACTGTATTAGGTTCAAGTACTATCTTAGATACTAATGTGTATATAACAGAGAGATTAGAGATAATTAATGATAGTTTAAATAATGCTATGGATATCAGACAAAAGGCTAATGGATATAACATAATGAATATATCTAATCTAACGAGCGAGGTATTTAATATAGATTATAGTGGCAGGATTACATTTAGTGATTCAATAAACAATATAAGCGTATCAGAGTTTGCTAAAATTGCTAATATAACTGCGAATGATGGAAATGTAAGCAATTATGTTAATGCTGTAGATACTAGACTATCGGCTTTAATTGCTTATAATGATGTTGATACAAGCAACTATGTCAAAGAGACGAGCAATATATTAGCAGTAGATTACAATAGGCTTAATGGAAATGTCAGCAATTATGTTAATGCTGTAGATACTAGACTATCGGCTTTAATTGCTTATAATGATGTTGATACAAGCAACTATGTCAAAGAGACTAGCAATATATTAGCAGTAGATTACAATAGGCTCAATGGGAATGTTAGCAATTATGTAAATGCTGTAAATACCCGATTATCTGATTTAATAGCCTTTAATGATGTTGATACAAGCAACTATGTCAAAGAGACAAGTAATGTATTAGCAGTAGATTACAATAGGCTCAATGGGAATGTCAGCAATTATGTAAATGCTGTAGATACAAGGCTATCTGTTTTAATTGCTGATAATGATGTTGATACAAGCAACTATGTCAAAGAGACTAGCAATGTATTAGCAGTAGATTACAATAGGCTCAATGGAAATGTCAGCAATTATGTAAATGCTGTAGATACAAGGCTATCGGCTTTAATTGCTGATAATGATGTTGATACAAGCAACTATGTCAAAGAGACG
>JACCDY010439454.1_pt1 | contig 122310 bp, 119 predicted proteins | sample 7446391 | NCBI WGS metagenome assembly JACCDY01 (sample SAMN15323451, study PRJNA562643) | freshwater metagenome | isolation source: river surface water | place: USA:Blue River Watershed | collected 2017-08-18 | reverse complement strand
ATGTCTACTTGAAAGATCATTTTGATTATATCGTGGAGTTGTCATTTGAATAAATATATAAAAATTAATTGATTTGTTTCAATATATTAATAAAACAATTTTTTATTTTTCAGGTTCTGGATCATATGCATTAATCAAATAATTAAAAAATGCATGTGTATCGTGTTTATGTAATTCAATCATTTCACATTCTAATATCTCAAATGATCTTTTTGATGATTTAATTTTACAATATCCAATTACTTTGTTATTGTCCATTAGCTCCAAATAATCTAAAGTATATTTTGTACATTTAAATTCCATATTTAAAATTGCATCTAACTCTTCAATGCAACAATAATAATTTCTATAAAATTCTTTACAAAACCATAGTCTTGCATCTGTTGCTAATTTATCATATACAGTACACTTATCTTGCAAACTTTCTTCAGATTCTAGTGTATTAGTTAGCTCTGTAATTATTTTATCATATTTATCCAAAATAATTGCCTCATAGTCATCACGGTCTTTTGTGCCACTTGCAAAAAAAAGATCTTGATTTTCTTCTGATGTCATTAAATTAATCTTAATAATTAATTTAATAATTAAAACAAAAATCAATTTTTCTTTAGTAAATTATATATATATAGATGAAGATGAAAATTTAGATTTTAAAATTCCTTTAATGTATTATTGTTGCAAAAATCCAGATATTAAAGTTGAATATTTTTAGCAAATACTTAAAATATCTTGAACAAAAAAATAAATTTTTATTTTGAATTATTTAATAGCAGTTCACAATTTACATTTAGTTCTTTTTTTTCCATACATTCTTGATACTTTTTAAATATCTCATTTGAATCTAAATTTATAGAACTAGTTGGAACTGGAATTGAAGGGTCTTGTTGTAAAGTATTTAGTGAATAATTTGGATCGGATGCAACTTTAGACTCAGAAATAATTTTAGGTTCAGGTGTAACTCTAGGTTCAACTCTATGTTCAGGTTCAACTCTTGGTTCAAATAATCTTCTTCCTATAGTCGAACCCATTCCCCATGCAACACCCTGGAACACTGTACTCATAAAACTTGGAGGAGTAGTTTGAACCTGAACTTGTTGAACTGGATTTACTGGATTTGGTGCTGGTTGAGCTGGAGCTGGTGATACTGAATTAGGTCTAATTGAATTAGAACCATATGAAGAAGATTTAGAACCATAGGTAGATGATGAATTAGAACTATATGAAGAAGATGGTCTGGAAGAATGAGAAGTTGATGATCTGGATGATGAAGATCTTGGCATATTATTAATATATGTAAATATTATATTAATATATTAATTAATAAATAAATCAATTTTTATATTTTACCTCCTAGCTGCTCTAATGCTTTTGTATTTGTTTCAAAACAATACCATGATTTAGCATCTGGATCCCATCTACAACCTAACTTTTTTGCCTGATCTTTTTTAGCAAATTGTACTTTTAAATATACTTTCTTGCCCTGATCTTTCTTTTCTATTCCAACTACTGCATTTGCTAATAAATCTGCTTGTTCATTACCTAAAGAATGGACATCCTGGGCATCTGTATGGGCTTTAATATGGATTAACTTTATATTGGGGTTTGTTTTACATCCAAATTGTTCATATATCTTTTTAACTAGTTCTTTATTTGGAATAACTTTTTTCCATCCATCTTGTGACATTTTATCACCATAAGTTGTTAAACACCATATTGCATATTTTGAATCTGTAAAAAATGCAACTTTCTTACCTAAAGATATTTCTGAGACTAAAATTGAATATGCGCGTGATAAAGCACCAAGTTCTGCAGTATTATTTGATTGTTTGCCTTGAACTGGTTCAGATACGTTTCGAGGATCTTGGGGACCAAAATAAACACCAATTCCTGCCTTTGCACCTTCTTTCCCATTATCTATACAAGCACCATCTGTATAAACTATTATATCTGGTGTAAAATCACCTAACTCTAAGAGAACTGAAGTATGTGTCGATTTTTCTTTTGAAAGATTTTTCATCATAACTTCTAAATCATCTGCCTGGTTATCTGACTCTTCTTCATCCATAGGTTCAACAGTTATATTTGATTTTACCAATTTTGTAGGTGTTGATTTAGTTACTGTTTTTTTAGGTTTAGCTTTAACTTCATCATCTGACTCTTCTGAACTATCAAAATTAATATTTGCCCTAATTGCTTCTTCCTCTGCTCGAGTACTAACAAAATTATTAACTTGGGGTTTAACTGGAGGCATCGGTTTTTTATTTGATGAAAATGTAGTCTTAGCCTTAGGTTTAACTTCTGGTTCATCTTCTGATCCAGATTCTGAATCAAATGACACATCCGAGTATTTGGACTGAGTTGAAGTTGATGGTTTGGATGGAGTAGTTAAAGTAGTTGTTGACTTAACAAATGACTTGGTTGATACTGGTGCTTTACAAAAATCTTTAGCCTCTTGTTCAGATGTAAATTTTTTATATTTGGCGCCAGGAAAGTCCTTTACAGATTTCTCACATTCAGCCCATGTTAAAAAAACACCTGGGGTTCTACCATTTGCTACTGCATAAAATGCCTTAGTTTTAATTTTATTGTCCATTATTTAATTTAATTAGTTATTTTACCATTAAGTAAATAATTCAATTTTTATATTTAAAGAATTCAAATATATTAATACTATATTATTACTATGGACGATTTAGAACTTAAAGAATTTTATCGTGACAAAGGATCAAAACCAAAAGAATCTGGCAAATCTCTTATGTCATGTCAACCTACTTACTATCGTTTTAATGGCAATTCAATTAATCAAGAGCTTAGTAAAGATATACCAGGTTATTTAACAGAATTTGACAGAATTTCAGACTTAAATCTTACTAACAGTGTAACAATGAATAGTGAATTTTTATTTAATAAAGCTGAAGAAATTCTTAAAGAACTTGCTGTTGATGTTAATAAAGTTTGTGATGGATATGGGATAAAAAATATATCATATAGTTTACCAGTAATTGATTATTTAGATATACCAGAAAAAATTTTAAATACAAGAAACGACTATTTTTTATATAAATCTAAATACTATGACTCAAATATGGTATATCGAGTAAATCCAAATACAACATGTAAATTAGATCTTGTTTGTCCTGCTGAAATTGAAGAACCAGATTTTTCAGAAATATCTCCTGATATACAAACACTTAATTCAAGTGCTTCAGATGGTAAATACTATTATAATATTTTTCCTGGACTTAATATTAAATCAAATTCAAGATATGATTGTGAATATGGAAAATCAGAAGATATTATTGGATCAAGTGCAAATGGAAGTAATATTGGTGGACAAGTTTACAAGAAAAAATCAAGTCCAATTTATGTGAAAATTAATACAAAAGGAAGTGTTAAAATAACTCATTTGGGTTTTTTAAGTGGAAGAATTCCAGTAATCACATGGTATAAAAAAAGAAATGAATTTGCAAAAAAAAAGTTTTCAAGAATTGCAAGAAAACCATGTCATATTTTAGATACAAAAGATTCAATTCCTTATGTTAAAAAAGTAGAAATTTATTTTAGATCTAAAATAACAAAAAAATGGATATTTCTTAAAAATGTTTCATTTGGTCAGTCTGGTTTATCTTCATGTTATCATGAAGAAATTATTCCAATAAATTCAAATATGTATGATATTGATGGAATTGAAACTACTGAATTTAAAATTGTTCCAACTGAATATGTTGATTTTCCTTCTATTAGAATTGGAGTATATGGAATTGTTAAAAGAGAATATAAAAATAAAACTAAAACTGGTGATAATTGTGATGTAGTTAATTATACTATTTCTAATCCTTTTACTAATTCTACAAAAACATTAAAACATGGTGGTCACTGGAATGAAGGAAGATATTGGTCGATTGGTCAAGTTACTAAATTTGAAAAAAAAAGAAAGTTACTTGCTCAAATTAAAGAACAACTTTATGATAGTGAATAAATAGGCTATTTTTCTAGAAAAGAAAAAATTGATATTTAAATTTCTAGTATACTATATAATAAATTTTGTATATAAAATGTAATGACTGTTTATGACATTTTACAATCTTTTGCCCCTAATTATATATTTGAAGAAACAATATATAATTCACTTGATCCAAATATACAAATAACTAATTATGTATTTGCTACTGAAAATATTAACATTTTAACTTTTACTGTTAGACTTAATAAACATACTGGTTCAATTGAATTTAAAATTGATTCAACTGGTCAAAAATATATTGCATCTAACTTAAATGATAAAAAAAAAATATCAGATTTTATTTCACATTTGTTAGTACTTGAAAACGATCTTATAAAAATTTATAGTATTTTAGCAAAAAAACTTACAGGTAGACCATCTAATGATTGTATAACAACATATTATCTTTTTAATGGATCTACAGAAAATACAGGAACTATTCAAATAAAAAATGGTATTATTATGTTTGAATACAATCAAATTACAAAATACACTTACTCATCAATTGATAAGTTATTAGCAAATCCATTAATTAAACAATTTAAAAATTAAACTTTTGGTTTTGGAGTTAAAAATTTTTTAATCATATCTGTGATCCCCATTGAAATTATAAAATGTGGTATAGATCTTGCTACCATTAAACAAAATCCTTTGTATGGGTTTGACCAAGCTGTAAATTTATTTCCTGACATTAACACTGTTTTATAATAATCAACTGGTTGTGTAACTATACTACATGTTAAAGTTGTACTTATTGCAGCTAGTACTGTATTATCTGTATGTAATTTATAAAAATCGTATGTTGGAAATAGTATTGAATATAAAACTATATTTTTTACTAATGAACCTGAATAACCAGAATATAGAATTTTAACAGATAATTTAGATAGTTTTTGATCTCTTTGTAAATAATTTTTCCACACATCAAATGGATGAGATAATAAAGACCCACCAACTCCTCCTAATGCTCCATTTATTGAATTATTAATTAAGTCTGTTGAATCTGTTTGTCTTAATTCTTTTATTTGATGATATAAATAATATTTTGAAGAAGTTGAAAGAACCTGTGATGCAATTGCTGGGACTGATGCTTGAAAAAATCCTTTTAATCCATGAACTAAATATATATTACTTACAATTTGTTTAATACTGTGATTAGGTAACCCATTGGTCTGATAAATTGTTTTAACTGTACATATTGGTAGAGTTAAAATTTCAGCACAACCTGATCCTATTATACTTGAAATTAAATGTTCCATTAAATTAATTTATATATATTAAATAATTAAACTAATTAAATAATTAAACTAATTAATTAATCAATTAATCAATTTTTTATTAACTCGCCAATTTCATCAAGCTTGGTTGAAGCTGAACCCCAGGATAAATTTTTCCAAAATTGTTTATGATTCCATTCTTTCATTTCATGTAAATTTAATTCGGGATTATAATAACTAATTACTATAGAACCACTTGGTGTTTTTATAAACTTTAGTTTAATATTGCGTTCAAAATTATATGTTAGATTTGTATTTGAACTTTCAAATGTTTCAAGTCTTGCTAACTCATTTTGTCCAAATCTAATTGCTTGTGATGTTAATGGATTTGTTGGTAATGGATTAATAATACCTACAAATATACCTCCATTTTCATTATCTATTATTCTTTCAGCTTTTAATGTCTCAAGTTGTGAAATTGTCAATCCCATTAATTAACTTATTTTAATATTTAATTTATCAATTAATTATATTTATCAATTTTTTACGTTTAAAATACAGTTTTTATCTTTAGCTTAAAATTTAATGTATAAATTTGTTGCTGTTTGTTTTCCTTCTCTTTGGAACAAATGGATGAGTTCATGTAGGTATTTATGGGTTGATCTAGAAACTAGAGCTTTATATATTTCAGGAGACCATCAAGATATTATTGAACCTGATCCATCTAAAACAAAAAGATTTATGTTAATGTATGATTTAGAGCCTGTTCAAGAAACTCAATACAACCCTTATAAACAAGTTCTTACTGATCCAAAAAGAGTTACAAAGCAAGAATTTGAAAATAAATTAGTTGAATATAACAACAGTTACTGGGAGTTTAAATTATAAACAATTGAATTAATTACACCTTGTGTTCAAATAATTTTATTTTCCATATATAAATAAATGAATTGGTTTAATTTTAGTTTAGTTTTGTTAGGATTAGGGATTGGATTAGTTAATGGGGATACTCAATGCCCTTATATTCCTTTAACTCCTTCAGATCGTAGAACAGATAAGTCTACTTTCAGATTAATGCAATATAATGTTGAATGGTTATTTACTGATTATTATTCAAATGCTAAATGTCCTGGTTCTGGATGCCCTTGGTCTAATTCTTCAGAAGCTTCAACTCATATGAATTGGGTCAGTAAAGTAATTAATGAACTGCAACCTGATTATGTTAATTTGTGTGAAGTTGAAGGATGTGATGAATTAAATCAACTTGTTAAAGAACTTGAATCGGAAACTAGCTATAACCCTTATTTAATCCAAGGTACTGATTCATCTACTGGTCAAAATGTTGGATTAATTACTCGTATTGATCCAGTTGTTAACTTATATAGAAATGATTCTAGATATACTTATCCTATTCCAGGTTCTAAATGTGGTATGTCTATCCCAGAGGGATTGCAACACAGCGCTTTAGAAAAAAGCGGTTATACTGGAACCTCTTCTACTTCAGGAATATCTAAACATTATATTACTGAACTTAAAATTAATGGATATAATGTAGCTATAATTGGTCTTCATTTGTTAGCATATCCAACTGATCAAACTAGATGTGCAGAAAGGGAAGCTCAAGCAATGATTGGACAATCAATAGCTTCCAAGTACTTAGAAGCAGGTTATGAAGTAATTATTTTAGGAGATTTAAATGATTATGATGGTCAAGTTTTAGATTCAAATAATTCTATTCCCACATCTCAAGTGCTTGAAATTTTAAAATGTGGAGGTCGACTTGTAACAACTAACACCTGGATTGAAAAAGAATCTAGATATACCAATTGGTGGGATAAAGATGGATCTTGCAAATCAACACCTAATGAGTTTACAATGATTGATCATATTCTAGTAACTCCTGTGTTAGCTGGAAAAATTAAGAGTGTGTTTGTCTACCATGGATATTCTGAGTACTGTGGAACTTATAATTCAGACCACTACCCTGTTATTGTTGATTTTGATTTTAATTAAATCATTTAATAATATATATAATGATATATATAATGATATATAAATACGTTCAGCTATTTGTTTATGGAGTTATAACGCCAAGTATTTGTTGTTATACTTTTTATTATATAATAAACTGTTCACTAAGAGATATATTTAAAAATGCAATGAAAGATGCTATAAAAGAAATTTTTCATGAAATTAAAAAGTAATAATATATTTATATATATTATAAATGTCTTGTTATAATTCCAAACCAAATAAACTTTATATTAGCGATATGTATATTCCTATGCAATTACAACTTGATACAAGTGGAACATTAGTATCTATACCAAATAGTACTTATAGTGGAAATTTTGATATTTCAAATGTTGTTATGGCAATTACTGATATTGCTGGAGATATACTGTCTGTATTAAAAACAAATAATTCTATTGAAATATTTGATTATTTTTCTACACGAACATCTAGTTTTGATTTATCTCAATCAGTTATTAATATATATACTAATTATAACTCATTTGCCGCACTTAAAACAGATGGTACTGTAACTGTTTGGGGTCTTGAATCATCTGGTGGTTCTATTCCTTCTTCAAAAATTCCTAAACTAATTAATGTCAAAAATATAACATCAACATTATATGCATATGCTGCATTAAAAACAAATGGTTCTGTTGTTACTTGGGGTAATCCTTATTATGGTGGTGATTATTTAATAACAAATCGAAATTCAAATTCAACAAAATGTCTCTCTATAGAAAATAAATTATGTGGAGTTGTTAAAATTTTTTCAAATTTATATTCATTTGCTGCACTTAGATCCGATGGTTCTGTTATTACTTGGGGTAATTCATTAGCTGGTGGTAACTCAAGTATTATATATTCTAATTCTAAAAATGAAACTTCTGTTAGAAAAAAATTACAATCTGGAATTATTAATATTTTCTCAACTAATTTTGCTTATGCTGCATTAAAATATGATGGTTCTGTTGTTACATGGGGCAATGCTTCTTATGGCGGTGATTCTTCTAATTTTAAATCTGAACTTGAATCTCAAGTTATTTATATTGCTAATACTAGTTCATCTTTTGCTGCTTTAAAATCAAATGGTTCCGTTATTACATGGGGTAAAACTTATTTAGATAAACAACCTTCGGGTCAGTCTTGTCTAGCTTGCAAACCAAAAGTTGTGTCATTATGTAGCAAATCTTGTATTAATAAGCATCTTTGTTGTCAAAATAATAATGTAACAGATCTTAGTACAAATTTATCATCTAGTGTTATATCTATCACAAGTACATTAAAAGCATTTGCTGCTCTTAAATCAAATGGTTCTGTTGTTGCATGGGGTAAAGATTCTTATGGTGGCAACTTAGCAGATGTTAGTGCAAATTTATTATCTGATGTTGTTAAAATATATAGTAATAATTATGCTTTTGCTGCTCTTAAATCAAATGGTTCTGTAATTACTTGGGGTGATGGTTCATATGGTGGTAATTCTTCAAATGTATCAAATAAAATATCAAGTAATGTAGTTGCAATTTATTCATCTACTAAAGCATTTGCAGCATTAAAATCAGATGGTTTAATTGTAACATGGGGTGATTTTTGGTTAGGTGGTAATTTAGTTATTAGTCCTGAAAAAAATATTACTACTATTATTGGAAAAAATAACTTTTTATTTATTAGTACTAAACAAAAAATACCACTTAAACCTATTTTAATTTCATCATCACCCGGACAAGTAAATATATTTCAAAATGATATTTCTAATAATATTTCTGGATATGAATATAATTTAATTAATTGGACTAATAATTGGTCTAAATTTGATTTGTCAAATTGTCAAATTACATTGCTTCCTGAAAATAAAGTATATTATATTAGTTTAAGATCTTTTAATACTATTGGTATTAGTGAATCAAATGAGTTTATTGTTCAATCTGATCAGTATGGAAATATTCAATTTAACATTGTTTTCTCTAATTTATCTGTATAAGATTTTAATTGTCTGTATTTTTTTAATACTTCATCTATCTCATCTTCTACTTCTGTTTCTGATTTATATCTTAAAGTTATACATCGAGTTAAAACAGTTCTTTTAACAGTAATACTTCCAATATGAATTCTGGATAATATATTTGATATTATTTTTACACTAGTTTTTGGTTCTATATATTCAATATTAAGAATATATGGATAATCTTGATCAATAATTTTAAATAATCTTTTTCTTGAACTTATTGAAACAACTTTTCCAATATCAATTTTGGTTAAACAGTGTGACCAACTTTTTATTCCTTTAAGTTGATGAAATAAAATATTATGTATCATTAACTAACTAACTAACTAACTTTTACAATTAATTTAGTTAATCAATTTTTTACCACAAGTAAAAATAGCCTATTGCAATTTTTTATTAATAATATCCTTCTATTTTTACAAAAATATCAGGAATATTAGAATAAGATTCAGCAAATAATTTGCATATTTCATTTATATCACGCATATGTTGAAGTTCTATAAATTGAGCAAATTTTTCTGATAAATATCTATAATTACATCTATTAGTTTGCATATTTTGTAATACTATCCAGTCTAAATCATTTAATCCAACATTTCTAAATGTTAAACTAAATTTATGTGCACGATAAAATAAAATAAATTCACTCAAAGGTATTATTGTTCCTGGTACTATCATTTAATAAAACCAAATATTTAAATTATTTCTAGACTAACAAATATTCCCTTGTGATCTGATGGATATGTTGACGCATACCCTGGTATTGGATTTGTTCCTAACAAATTAGTTGACAATACTTTCAAATAACTAGATTTTAATAAAATTCTATCAAATCTAAATGATCTTTTTCCTTTATTCCATGTTGGGTCTGTTTGTATATCTTTATAATTGTGTAAAAATTTAGTTAAATTTAAATTTTCTAATGGTATTTGGTTATTTAAATAATTTGAATTTGAACAAAAATTAAAATCACCACATAGCAAAGTATTTGGAGAACCAAATGATTTTAAAAGTTCACTAATTTCTTCTAACTGGATTGCCCTTGTATCTTTAGAATCTAATGACTCTAAATGTATAGAACCAACTGTTAAATCTAAATTTGTTCCAATTACTAATTTACGATTCATTCGAGATGTTAGATCAAATGATTTAAATTTAAATTCAAGATATTTTTTTGCAAGTATAACTGTCCCATATCCACTTATTGCAAAATCTAAATCTGAAAAATCATAATTATCAAACCAAAAATTATCTGATGCCATAAAACCTATAAACTCTGGTACACACTCTTGAAAACAACATATATCTGGGTTAGATCCCTTTGTTTGTTTCAATATTTCTGCATAACGTAACTCTTGGGACTTCGTACTAAAACATATATTCCATGTAAGAATTTTTAGCATTAAGAAATAATAATTTAATATAATAATAAGAATATTCAATAAATTTAAGAATTCAATATTTTGTTAGATTGTACATTTACGCTGCTTAATAGAAAAATCATTCATTTTTTATTAAGGTATCTTTACGCTGCTTAATAGAAAAAATTGCATTTCTTATTAGTTGATTTTATGTTCTAATTATTATATTAATTATTAAATAAGATGAATTTTGTAGATATTGTATATACTGAATTTACCAAGTCTGGTAATACTTTTTACTTTTCTAAAAATATTCCAACAATTAGAAAAATTTCAAATGTTTGTGTTAAAACTGAAATTTGTTTCAATAAAAATGGTCTTGAATGGAATATTTTTATTCAAATTTCCAGTTCTAATATTACTGATGAAGATGAGGACAATATTGTACTATTTTTGCGGGACTTAAGAAAATGTTCTACTGAAGTAACAAAAAAAGATATAAAAGTTTCATTAGAAAAAATAAAGAAAATAATCCCAAATTTAAAATTTAGTAAATTACTAGGAAAAATTCAAACTGATAAATTAAATTCATTTGAACAAATATGTTTAAATGAATTTGGTTCAAGTTTTATTGAATCAAGTGAATGTTGTGTTTGTAGTGAACCTACTATTACTAAAACCAATTGTTCACATTTTTTATGTGTTGAATGTTGGTCTCATCTTAGATCTAATCAATGCCCAATGTGTAGAAGAAATAACATTTATATTAATGAGTCTGGTGAAGTTGATAATAATTCTGATGATTCAGATTATGATTCAGATGATAATTAATTTAAATTAGTTATTAAACCATATGATACTGCATCAATAAATATCATATAACTTGAAAGTGCATTAACTAAATTCATTGATATTTCTTTTAATCCTAATTCCATTATTTCATCTATTAATCCAAATACTACATTTAATTTTGTTTCTGTCCATAAAGTATTTAAATGACTATACATTCCTTGTTTTATTTTCCCTCCTGCTGAATCATATGATGTAAATATTGTATTTGGATCAAATGTCTCGCAACTAATAAAATTTTGTACTATACTTTTTAGTTGATCTATATTATATACTATTTCATTTCCTTGATAAGTTTCTTTTAATTTATCAAATGATAATAATACAACTTCAAATAACTTTATAAATCTTTCACGATATTCTTTTGATCCTAAATAATACTTTGATGCAAAAATTATTGGAAAAAATATTATATTTACATCATTTTTTTGATCTCCAAATAGCTTTCTTACTGTTCCTTGAAATAATCCTGGTTCTTGTATTGTTACACGATTTGAACCAATTGATATTTTTGTTCCAACTGGTTTATGAGCATAAATAAATAGTTTTATAATTACCGATAAAGGATCTAAAGTATCATTTTTTGTCATTAGGTTTAATTAATAAATTAATATAATCAAATTTTTAAATTCAAAAATAAATAAATTGTTTAACAATTCAACCAATTAATAAAAGCATTGGCATCAGGTTCTCTACCCATAAAGTCTTGGAGTACTTCAAGTCCTGATTTAGCACCTCCTACTGCCAACACTTTGTCTCGTAGTTTGCGACCTAACTCTTTGTTCATACAATCTGCTTTAAAAAATGAAAACAAATCATGTGCATATACTAAAGCCCATTGATATCCATAATATTGAGAATCATATCCAAACATATGACCCCAATTTGCTAACATATTTACTGATGGATCAATTTCCATCTTAAATAACTTGAAATAATTTGAATTGTAAAACTCCCAAGTATCTTCTGGGGGAGATTGTGAATGAATTGCTGCATCTAGTAATCCATACAACACCTGTCTTCCATTATGAATTCCTTGAAGGGTCTTTGCACCTAGATTAATTTTTTGAACAAGTTCATCTGTTACTTGGGATTTAGCTTCAGGTTTTACTAACCGCACTAATGGCTCTTTACAATAACACCATTGTTCAAACATTTGTGAAGGTGTTTCAACAAAATCCCTTTGACATGAAGTTCCTGCTAATGCAGAAATTTCATTAGTTGAAACTATATTATGCATTAGATGACCAAATTCATGAAAAAATGTTACTACATTATCAAATTCAACATCTGCCAAAGGATCAAAATTACAAACAATTGCTGATACTGGTAAATTATATTTAGACTTTCTTATTAGACTAAACATGGCCGCATGTGAAAATTTACCAAGTCTAGGAAACATATCCAAGTAAAAATAACCAATTGGCTTAGATTGGTCTGACTCATCTGAAACCTTAAATAGTTTAACATCAGGTGAATATATAGCATTAGGATTTAATTCTGTAATGTCAGTAAATACAAGTCCAAGTAGTTCTTGATAAATAGAAAATATTCCATTGCGAACAGAATCCATTGAAAATAACTTGGCTAATTCTCTTTGGTCTAAATTAGTAACCTGTTCAGTATAAATTCTAGAATAATAGCTCAAATCCCATGGATTTAATTGTTTAGATTCAGTAAGTTCTCTTAACTTAACTAAATCAGACTCAACTAATGGATTAATTTTTTCCATTAAATTTGATAAAAATGCATTTACTGTTTGTGAATCCTTTGCCATATTTTCTTGTAGTGTATAATCTGTTGCTGAATTAAAACCAAATTCCCCAGCTCTCTCTTTTCTTAACTTGATTGTATCAAGCATTATTGGTAAATTTGAATCCATACATTTAGAACCAAAAGCCAAACTCATTTTTTTTCTTGTTTCTTGTACTTCACAGTATTCCATTAAAGGAATATAATCTGGATATTGAAGTGATACAGTATAAGTTAAAGTTGAAGGGTCAAGTCTTTGATTTAACCAAGACTCATCCATACCTTTAAGTTCATCTTTAGTAAAAGTAAATTTTGTATCAACATTAGAAATATTTGCATGATAAGTTGATGCATACACACCCATCTGTTTATTAATCTCTTTAACACGATTATACTTGTCTTCAGGTAAATTTAAACCTAAATTACAATAGTTAATGTATGCTTTTTCTACAAACTTTATCTGTTCAGATGTTAGAATTGTTTGTCTTTCTTCAACAAATTGATTTAAATAATAATGTTCAATAACTTCAAATACATCCCTTCGCATATTTTGATCAACTAAAAATAATCTAATTGCAACACCTAATTCTCTTGACTTATCTCTAATTGCCTTATCTGGATGTAACTCTTCAAAATCTAAAAGTACATCTTCTAAAACAGTTTCAGAATCAGATTTAAATCCTTGTTCAAAACAAAGATCAAAAGATAAATTTGATTTATCTAATCCTGCAATCATATCATTGTATTTAACAGCATCTGATTTTGCTCTAGATGCAATCTGTTCTAAACGTTCAATAGTAATGGAAGAAAAGTCAGGTAAATGGGACATTGACATATTTATAGTAGTTTTATACAAATAATTTCAATTAAAACAAAAATCAATTTTTTTTATGATCAAGTTAATAGTTTTTGTTGTTTTTCTATATTTTTTTTATTTGTCTCAACAATATCTCTATAATCATATGTCATATCTGATATCATATCTAAACATTGTTTTTTAACTTTTTCATTTTCATATTCTTTTATTTTTTCTTTTAACTTAGTTTCTTTTTTAGGATCTAATTTAACACCTGCACCATCCAACATCATTTTTGCAAAATATAAATGATTCATTCCGCGTTCATATAGCAATTCTATTATTTTGCTTTTATCCTTAGTTTGCCATCTACAAATAGAGTCTTCATCATAATCAAAAAGCTGAACTCTATTATCCCGTCTATTTGTGTTTAATACATTCATACGTTCTGGTTTATCTGGATTAAAATGATGTTCTTTTATAAACTGTTTAATTGCATTATCTGGATTATTTGCATATTCTAAGTATTTTTCAGTTGACACTTTATAACCCATTTCTCTAAAAGGTAATAAATTTACTACTTTTTTCAAATCTTCTGATGAGTTTGCATTTACATTAATCTGTATATTATTATTTAAAGTACCAATATTGGTTGTATTTTGCGAATTAGTCATATTATTTGTTGTATTTGTTGAGTTATTGTTATTATTATTTGTTATTTTTGTTGTATTTTGTATTTCCTCTTTTTTACATACATTATTTTCTAAGTGATATTCTAAACTTCTTTTATCTGTAAATATTTTATTACAAATAAAACATGTAATTGTTGACTTAATTTTTTGACAAACTTTTTTTGATATATGTATTTTATAATTATTTCCAGATGATAATATCTTTCCACATAATTCACATGAATATTTTTTATTTTTGTTATTATTAGTATTATTAGTATTATTTGTATTATTTGTATTATTATTTGTATTATTAGTATTAATTAAATTAATATCGTTTTCTTGATTATATAATTTTAAACAATTTTCAATCATTAAATTAATTATATTATCACAAATTAAATAATTATCAGAATTATGTAATGTTCCGCAAATAAAACATTTTGTCATTATTTAATTATAATATATTTTATTTTTAAATATTTTATTTTTATTATTTTCCCCCCGTATGTTTCTTATCACATTAATATACGGTAAAATACTCTATATTTTATTTAAAAATACAATATATTATTATTACTTCTATATTTTTTAAATTACATATAATATTTGGCGTATATTTATTTAGATATTTATTAAGTAAATTAAATAATTTAAATGATTATTTTTATATTATATACTATTTTAAGATAATAATAAAAATAATATTATTAATTTAATCTTCCGTATATAAACTTTGATAAATTTATAAATTAGGCGTATATAAATAATGAGATAAATAATAATTATTTTTTGTATCTATTAATAGTCTAATTAATGTTGCCAAACAGAAAACAAATCTATTTTTATTAAATTAAGCGTATATAAATATTGAGATAAATAATTATTATTTTTTGTATCTATTAATAGTCTAATTAATGTTGTTAAATAGGAAAACAAATCTATTTTTATATTTTTTTGTAAAATCAGCCGTATAGTATTTTGAGAATGGTTTTTTCGTATATAGTTAGAATTTTTCCAGTATGACGTATAAAAAATAGGAGAATTTTCTTTCTCAGAGAGAGAGATTTTTTTTGAGACTATGAAAAAAATCAAAAATCCATCCAGACTACTGCAAGATAAAAAATAAAAGAAAAAATGTTTTATAATCTGTTTATAAGAAATTCTAGATTATAATTTTATTATATTTAAATACAAAATAAAATTAAATCTTTATCTAATCATAGCACAAACACTATCAATTACACGCTCTAAGTATTCATGAGGGAAAGTTCTAAATGCTCCATGGTACATAACCATAATATCAGATTTTGCAGAATCTACTCTTGTTGCAAATACAGCTGAATTTTTTTCAGTCTTTTCTGCGACCATAATAACTGGGTCTGTATAATTTGCAATTTGGTAAGGTTTATAAGTTGAGTTACTAAGATTGTCAGTAATATCAATTATTTTATAACTAGGGAATTTTTCTTGTAACAGTGCAATACAATCCATTACTTTTTCACTTGAAACTTCTTGACCATTTTTATAAATTGAAGGAATTGGAGGCAAGTTTTTCATACAACATTGTTTAGCTTTCTTTTTACTACCACATTCACAAGGCAAATTTTTAGGATCTTTTGGTGTTGCTGTTGACATAATATACTATTTATTATAATTATTTATTTAAGTCAATTTATTTGATAAATAAATTTCAGTTGCCTGTTCAGGTCCAATAAAATCACCCACATTAATAAATTTGTTTTGTTCCAAATCCTTATAATGAGTAAAAAAATACTTAATCTCATCCAAGGTATGAGGATCTAAATCTTCATATGAGTTAATTGATTTATTATATGGATCTATTTTTACATCTGGGACTAATAATATTTTTTCGTCACGTCCCTTTTCATCATCAGTTATTAGTGCACCAATAATTTTACATTTAATAAAACAAGTTGGTACGAGTGGTCTATTGGAAACAACAACAGCATCAAGAGGATCTCCATCACCACCTAATGTATTACAAATAAATCCATAATTAAAAGGATATGCAAAAGGTCCATGTAAAAATCGATCACATATTAGTTCATGAGTTTCATGATCAATTTCATATTTAACATTAGAACCACGAGATATTTCAATTTGAACCTTAACTGTGCACATTTTTATATTATATTTTATAATCCAGAACTTTAAATAATTTTAAATTTAAAATTATTTAAACTATTAGTAAATTTACTTGGTTGATGAAGCAGATGAAGCAGATGAAGGGGAAGAAGCAGAAGACTTAGAAACTTCTGCTTTTTTAAGAGCTTTCTTAGGGTATTTGTACCAAGTGATTACTCCAATGAGTAAAGCAAGAATAACGAGAATAACTAAATAGTTTTCCTTCAAAAAATCGAGCATTTGGGATATATATACTTTAGAAAATAAAAATTCTAAAGTATTTTACTTAAAGACATATTAATTAAAATATTAAACTATAACAATGGAATTTATAACAAGTTCTTCTGTATTGCCTGAACCAATAAATAAAAGATTTAGACCCACTTTAATACCAGATTTAGATATACTAACACATATGTCAAATAAATTTAAAGGGTTTCAAGATGAAAAAATTGGATATAATCCTGATGTATTTGTACCTATTGAACAAAGATTTAATATTACATCTAAAAAATTTGGTGTTATTCCTTGCGAGTTTAGAGATTATAAAGACACTAAAAAACATTTTTTAGTTAATCTTGAACCCATGACTTTGTTTAATAACTTAATAATTAATATACCAAATCCAAATAATTTAAGACTAAATGATTTACTTCAAAGTATAATAATAAGTAATGGAGGTAGTGAACTATATAGAATAAATGGAGATATAGAAACTCATATTTCAGTTCTTGGACATTTTTTAAATTCCTCTTATAGATACGATCCAATAACTTTGTGTACAGAGATATCATTTGGTTTAATTTATTCTACGGGACTATTAGCTAAATGGATATACTATGATTTAGTTTTTGAACTTGAAACTACAACACCAAATCCATCTAATATAGTATTTAAAGCTGATTTATATACAGCAAAAGAGTTTGATGGAACTGATCCATGGGTTTCTTCAGATCCAACAGACACTTGTGTAATGTTTTGTGGTGATCAAAGAAGATGTAGAAAATTTTTAATGAATCAAATTCAAAGTAATTATAAATGTAAAGTTAATAAAAAAGAATATCTACCATTTAATCACCCGGTTAATTTAATATATCTGACATCAATAGATCCAAATATAGTTGAAAGTATATGTTTGACAATTTATGGAGAGCAAATAATACAATTAAGTAGATCTGAGTTATTAGAAATAAATAGAAACTATTATTCTATATATTCAGACCAAATTATTTTAGTAATTAATCCAAATATGTTAACATCAAATAACTCGTCAATAAATTTTTCACAAATAGACAATGCACATATAGAAGTAAAAACAACACAACAAAACCTTCAATCAACTTTTACTATAAATATGTTAAGCACAAATATGTTAGGGATTACAACAGATTGTCAAGCTTGGCATTTTTTTTATAATTAGAGTAATATTTAATATATAGTATTATTATAAATTAAATATGGATCAATTATATACAGCAGAACAAGTTGCAACTCATTCAACCCCAAATGATGCATGGGTAATATTTCAGGGCAATGTATATGATATAACAAAATTTATTCCATTACATCCAGGAGGAGCTATACTAAATAACTATTTGGGACGTGATGTTGAAAAAGTTTGGACTGATGGGGGATTTTCTAAACATTTAGCTTCTAATTCAGCATATTCAATTTTATCAAGTTATAAAATAGGCAGACTAGTAGAAAATTTTGATCAAAACAAATCTTCTTCAGCAACACTATTTTTAATGGTTGGGTTTATAATGATAAGTTTAGGAATAATTATATTTTTTTTATCAATAAAATTTAAATAACAGAATTATATTTTTCCATTTGTTTTTTAACTAATAAATCAAATTGTTCTTTATTTTTTGTAACAAGTGGCTCTAAAATTTTAACCATAGATTTAAATGTTAAATTTACATTTTTTTTAAAGTTAATTCCAAAATGTTTACTATATAACTTGCTATCAACAAAATTATTGTGTGGGGTATTTTCTAATCCAAGCATTTGAGCACACGAATCTAAATCAGATAAATTAGTACTTTCAATTTCCATTATATCAATTCTACCAGGATTTGTGTCAAATACAATTTCAGAATTAAATTTATCTAAATCCCATATTTCTCTAATTTTTTCATAATATTTTTTTTTTTTACAACCTAAACTTTGTAAAATTTTTACTCCAGTTTCAAAGTTATCTATTTTAATTTCTTGCTCATCAGGAAATTTTCCGCGATATACTTTATAAGTTAAAGTAGTTTGATAACCTTCATCTCTTACACGAATATAAGCACTTGATTTTTTATTTGGATGAGAAAAAACCATAACTTTAAATAAATATGTTCCTTTTTTAACTCCACCATTAGCTTTAAGCTTTTCAACAATGTCTATTTTACTATAATCAATATATCTATATTCATATTCAATAGCAGAACCTTTTTGATCATTAAATAAATCCATTTATTTAATATTAGATAAAATTTTAAATAGTATTTGAAGCAATTTTTAAGGTTTTTTTACTTGTTGAACTGGATTTTTTAATCACATGATTAAATTTAAATTGTGGTGTGTCTTGATCCTCACACATTAACCACTCAAAGAAATTATTTGTTTTTATTGAAAATATTTTCTTATCTTTAATAAATTCTTGAACTTTTTTATTATAATTAAATTTTTCAATTGGTTCATTAGAATAATATTCAGAATAAAAAGATTTATTTTTTGAATTTAAATATGTTATAGCTTCATCTATTTTTTCAAAATAATCAAGATATTCATATTTTTCACATTGTTTGATAAAACTATCAAGGCTATAAATTGCAATATCATCTGTCTTAAAATATTTTTTATAAAGTTTATTTATTCCTTTACTAAATTCTTGGTATTTAATATAATTTTGATATCCAATAATTTCATTTATGTCAAAGTAAACATCAGGATTATCAACATTAAAACTCATATAAAATTTATGTATTTGTTCAGGAGTATCACAAGTTATAAAATTAACATAAACATGTCCATCAATACTAGAATTTTCATATAGCTCTTTATATGCAAAAAATCTATGTTGTCCGTCAATTAAAAAATAAAGTTCAGAAGTAATAGATGGGTCAGATGTATTTTTAAGTTTAGCAACCTGTAAAGGATTTGTTAGATAGTTAAATATTTCTGAGTCATCTAAATAAGATTTTTTCATTTTAGCAATTTTATCTTTAGATACAGCTCTTTGAAATTCTGGAATGATTAAAATATTTTTATTGTAACATTCAACTAAATTTTCAAAAGATATTTCTTTTGTGCTGTATTTAAGATTGCCAGTTGAACGTATTGTTTTACCTCTAAAAGTGTTAAATGATGATTTCTTTTTTGTTTGTAATTGATTTGGTTCTTCTGTTAAATCTATAGTTTCAGTTAAATTAACCTCTTGTTTTGCACCAAGTCCACTAATAATTCGTGCTAACATTTATTTATATAAATGTTATATTTAATAAGCCAAATAAATAAAATTACAAATTTTTTATTATTTCAAGTACTTGATTAAAATGTTTTTTGCAGTTTATCAAGTACTTGTGTTGCATTAGGTCTTAATTCAGGGTCTGGATTAATTAACTGGATAACTAAATCAGAATATTTTGAATCAATTATATCTAAATTTTTTGTTTCTAATATATTTTTAATAGTTGTAACACGTTCAAAAAATGTTTTACAGTCAAGTAACATTTCAATAAGTATAACACCAAGTGAATATAAATCTATAGACTGTGAATATTCCCCACTATCAATTTCAGGGGCTCGATAATAAGAAGTACCAATTTCAACAGATTTATTAATTTGAAGAGCAAAACTACTAATATTTTTAGATAGACCAAAATCTCCAATTTTAATACAAGAGCCAAGGAAAAATATATTAGATGGTTTAATATCTCGATGAATAATATTTTGTGAATGTATATATTCAATTCCCTGAACCATCTGTTTCCAATACTTAATCCTTTGTTCAATAGAATCAAATTCCATTTTTGTATCAATATAATCTTTTAATGTATAATCACATAGTTCAGTTTGAATAAAAAGTATTGGCAAGTTTAATTGTTTTGATTTATTAGATTGTGATGAATTAGTTGAATAATCAGAACTAAAATCAGAATCGGAATCATTATCATTTTTAATTAAATTAGACATTATGATAGAGTTAATATCAAAATCAACCCAAGATGAATAGTATCTAATTACATTAGGATGATCTAAAGATGATAACATTTTAACTTCATCAAAAACATCATAACCTAAATCTATTAAATCGTCAGTAATAATAATTTTTTTAATAGCATAAAGTTTAGAATCAATTTTATGTTGAGATTTAAACACAGAAGCAAATGATCCATAACCAAGTTCTTTAACTTCATCAAATGTTTTATTATAAGTATTAATAAGTGTAGTATTGGTGTTTGTATTAGAAATAAGTTGATTTGAGTCGGAGTTATTTAGTTTAATAATCATATTAAAAAGTTTTGTTCTTGCACTTAAGAAATCGGAAGATTGAGTATCTGAGTCTAATAAATTTGTTTTAATAAGGTATTCGACTGTTTTATCAAATAACATACTATTATTACCAAAAACAATTTCAAGCAATACTAATACAAGAAGAGAAAGTTTTTTTTCTTTAGTTAAAGAACTAACATTAGGATCTGTATATAGTGCAACTTCCATTATTAATTTGTAATTAATAATTAATTAAATTAATAATAAAATAATAAAAAAATCAATTTTTTTGTTTTTACTTGAAGATTACCATCTTCTAACCCAAAGGAAAAAAAATACTGAAACAATTAAATAGATATCAAAAACATTTCTTTTTTGCGATTCAAGTCTTAGTTTATTAATAGTATTTTCAAATTCAAACATTTGATTATTAATTCTTACAATTTGAGCAAGTTGTTCATTTTCTTTTTTCTTTGCCAAAGTAACTGCTTGATTAAGTTCTTCAATACATTGTTGATGAACAAAAAGGTTAGTGGGATATAAATCCATTAAATTTTTACCATCAGAATTTCTATCAAAAAAGGACATATGAAGTTTTTCCTTAAGTTTTTTAACACGGACATAGTCACCTAACATAATCCCAACAAAAAGTAAATTTTCCCCATTACAATCAGGTCCAATAGGATAATCAATATTGTTATCAACAATATATTCAAACATAGTCTTAGCTAGACCAGATGTATCGAATTGTGCAGAACCTGTAGGTTCTATAACAATATTATTAGGATTTTTTTCATCTTTATTTAAATCCATATTATATCCAACCAAATAAGAATCATTTTTTTTAACAACAGTAACATTAGATTGTTTTGAATTAAGTTGTGACATAACAATTTGGAGTTTAACCTTAAGATCATTTTTAATCTCGGGATTAGTAATATTTCTATCTTCAACAATATCATTATAAATAGAATGGATAGTGCATAGTTTTCCAGAATTTCTAGAAATGTACATCATAACCTCCTTTTCAACATCAGAAAAATCGAGTAATCCAAGTATAGACATTTTGTATTTTATTAGTATTATTTAATAACAAATTCAAACAGAAAAAATTGCAATTTTTTTTAATTGGATTGTATATTTGTTAAAGCATATATAAACTCAATTAAATCTAATCCATGTATTCTAGAACTCAAACCTTTCAATCTACTGAACTTTCACGATCAAAGGATTTGCTATATTTAATTGCAATTAATGATTTAGAAAAAATTAGAAATTCTTGTTTAATTACCAAATCTAATGTGAATGCAATTATTGAACCATCATCACGTTCTAATGCACTACATTATTCTTTAATTCATCAAGATGGATTAATTGCTAAATATTTACTTGCATTGGGAGCAGATCCTTATGCAAAGAATTTATCTGGAAAGGATGCTTTTCAAATATCTTTGGATAATCATAAAAGACATGTTTTTGATTATATTATTGAAACAAAAGAATCAAGAATTACTGATTTAACTGATGAAACAACTAATCTTAGAAAGAAACTAAAGTTAGAAACAGATTCAAGAGCATATTTACAGAAATCTGTAGATGATTATAGAGTAAAAGTGACAAGTTTAGAGACATCAAATAATATTTTAAATTTGGAAAATGTAGAACTTAAGGAACAGATTGTTGGACTTAAAAGAAAGGTAACAAGATTAAATGAGTCAATTGATGGTTTTTTAAATTCAAATAAAAAACCTTAGGTATTCTTTAAAAATAAAAATAAAAAATATATAATATTACTTTATATGGATAAAAATACTTTAATTTATATTATTTTTGGTGTGTTAGCACTCCTTGTTATTACTTCTTTCTTTTCTTCTAAAATTATTTCAAAGGAAGGTTTTAAATCTCTAGAAATTCCATTTACTGGAAAGAAGAAATCCTCAAAGAAATCAAAAGGTAAAAAATCCTCTAAAAAATCCTCAAAGAAATCCTCAAAGAAATCAAAGGGTAAAAAACCTACCAAACCTACTAAACCTACTAAACCTACTAAACCTACTAAACCTACCAAACCTTCTAAGGCTACTAAACATACCAAACCTACCAAACCTAGTCATGGTGCAGGAGCTGTTGCTGGAGTAGGCGCAGTTGCAATTATAAAACCAGGTTCTGAAGAAACTGTAACCGAAGAAACAATAACAGTAACTGAATCAACACCAGTAACAGTTTCTGAAGAAACTCCTGTATCAGAAGAAGTAACAGTTTATGAGGAAGAAATAGTTTCTGAAGAAGAAGTACCTGAAGAAGAACCAGTTGAATCTGAAGAAGAAACTCCTGAAGAAACTCCTACTGAATCTGAAGAATCAGCTGAAGAAACTACTGAAAGTGAATAGATAATTTTTATTTATTTTTAATAAGCTGATTGAATTTTTTGTCTAACTCATTATGCCAAGGATATAAAACAGTTACTTGAAATGTTAGAGCTGCAGAGCCAATAAGTAAATTAATTAATGGAACAAATTTATTAATTTTATTAAACATATTTATTTATATATTTAATAAGATTATTTTCCAATAGAATTTAACACATTAGCAATTTTTTTATTCAAGTTATTATTAATTACAAGTAAATCATTAATATTAGATAATTTTTTTTCAGAAGAAATAATCATATTTAGTTCTCGACCTTCATTAGTATCAATCCATCCAGATATTTCAATTAGTCCAGTATCGATCATATCATGACATTTAGAACAAAGAACAACTAAATTAGATTTATGATTTTTATGAATATGAGGTTTTGAATTAATTTGTCCAAACTTATTAGTATCAACCTGAGGATTAATATGATGAGTTTCAAGAGGAACTTCTCCAGGTTTAGGAATTTTTCCACAAGAAGCACAGCTTTGAACAAATACTTTAGAATTATATTTTGATTTTTTATCAGAACTTAAGGCAAATCCATTATATTCATTTAAGAATTCATTTGATAGACTAGTAAATTTAGAATCTGAAATCATATGTTGAGCAACAGTTAATCCATAAAATTCACTACCTGATCCTTCACGTAAATTTCTATCATATATTAATTTTCCTGTTTTTAAATCTTGTTCAACATGTAAATGATAAGATTTTACATTTGGTAGCTTGGCTAGACGTGAAAACTTATTTAAATCATGTAAATGAGTTGCTGTAATAAATGATGCATTTGCTTCTGCTAACATTGTTATCATAGTCATTACAATAACTAAAGAAGAAACATGTTCAGTTCCAGAACAAAGCTCATCTGCAATAATTAAAGTATTTGCTGAATTTCTTTTAAGTATTGCTTCAAGTTCAACTAGTTCAAGTCCAAAAGTAGATAGACCTTTAAAAATATTATCTGATGATTTAATTCTAGTAATAATTGATTTATATGGGTAGAATACAAATTCACTAGCAGGAACAAAATAACCAATTTGAGCCATTAACACACAAATACCTATTGCCTTCTGTAAAGTAGATTTACCTGCAGCATTTACTCCAAATAATAGGATTCCATCCTGTGCGAGATCTTTAGATCTCGTATTGGATGCACTATAAGTTCCATCTTGGTTTAAATCTTTAGATTTAAGGTTAGATGGAGTAAAAGTTCCAAGTTGAGTATCAACAGGTATATATTCTGTTTCAGTATTAATTCTTTCAACAATAGGATGTCTAAGTTTACTAACTTGAAAATATGATTTAGATTCGAATTTATTATTAATAGTTGGTTTATTATAAAAGAATTTATGTGCACATTTTGCACCAGAAAGTAAAAAATCAAATTGTGCAATAACTTTACAAACCATATTAATAGTTTTACTAAAATGTTCATCAATGTGTTTTAGTTCATCAACAAATGAATCTTTAAGTACTGCTTTAATTTCATCAATATATTGGTTAATTGAATCTGATTTTTCTTTAAGCTCATCACAAAACACTTTTGTACTTGAACCTTTTCCCTTTTCTACAAATCTAATAGATGAAGTACTAATTTTAATTTGTTTGTTTGCAATTTTAATAGTTAATTTATCAGTTTTTTTAAGTTCTGATTTTAAGTATTCAGCTCTTTTAGTTGTTAGAATTAAAAAGTAACCATCGCGTTCATTTGATTCAACTTTAACCATTGGGTCATCTGCCTTGGAAGGAAATTTATTTTTAACTATAGAATCAAAACTACTGGCTAATCCATCCATAAAATGTGTACAAATATCAATAGATTCTTGAAGTGCATCAACAGAAGGATATTTACCTTGTACAAATATACTACCAGTAATATCATTAATCATATATTTTTCTAACTCGGCAATTTGAAAAGTTGATTTAATATATTGGATTAAGTTATTTGTTTGAGTTTCAAGTTCTTCAATTGAAACTCCTGAATAATCACTAATTAATTTGGTTAAGTGTTTGTCAGATTTTCTTATTTTTTGAATTAATCCTAATGCAGATTCAATATATTTAATCCATTGAAAAAAATCAATTGGATGAATATTTCCTAATGATATTTTTCTACTTAAACGTTCAATATCTTTAATTTCTAATAAATAGCTATCATAAGGATTATTATTGTTTTTTTCTTTTAAATGTTCAATAATTCCATAAGATAAATTTAGTTTATTAGGACAAATTATTGGTTCAGTTAATACAGTTTTTAGAAATCTTCTTCCCATTGGTGTAATAGTTTTGTTTATAATATCAAAAAGACATTTGAATGAATTTTCACTTGAATATAAGCTTTGGTCTTCTTTAACAAAAATATCTAATTGAGAAATAGGATTATTTCCTAAATACATTGAATCTTCTCTAATATAAATTTCTGGTTTAGCGATATTGTTAAGAAGATTAAAGTTATGATCAGAAAGATAAAGTAAAGACATAACAAAAACATCTTTTCCATAAGTAAGTTTATCAAGGCCAAGTAAATCGATAGTATTAGGACCAAGTTTATATATTTTTTTAAGTAGATCAGATTGATATGATAGTTGAAGAATATTAGAATATCCTTTAAGGTCTTTAAGTTCATCAAAAGTTTTATGAATATAATTACGAGTTTTAAGTTCTAAATAACTAATAATTTCATCTGTATTACTAATACCAGAAGTAATTAAAAGAGTTTCACTTGGATCAAATAAATTAACAAATTTAATAACTTCATCTAATGGCATTTTATTATCTTTTGAATCTGAGTAGGATTCATGTAGTTTAACATAACCAGTTGATGGTTCAATTAAAGATAATCCAACACCCCAACCTGAACTCTTAGATTTATAAACTTCAACTTGTTCTAAATAAATAACTAACATATAATTTGCATCAGGTTTATTAATTTCATTAATAAAAGTAGAAGGAGAGTAAATTCCAGTAATTGCTCTTTTTGGTTTTGGTGCAGGAGTAACTTGTTCTTCAATAATAACAGTATAACCTCGATCAACAAGCATTTTAATAAATTTGTTAGCAACAGTACAGGGAAATCCTAACATATATGGATTTTTATTACTAACAGGAATTGATTTATCTTTTTTAGTAACAGAAATATTTAAAATACTTGATAGCACTTGTAAATCATAACCATCTTCTAGTGTTTCATAAGATTCAAAAAACATTCCACATTGAGTAAAAAATATAGAAAGTTTACCATGTATTTTACTATATTTATTTTGATTTAAAAAATATTCAGTATATGCGTTAGCCATTGCTAAATATAATTATGGATATATTTTTAAGTAATTTTTTATCTAATTAATAATATAAATATGGATAATACAAATTGTGAAAATTCAACACAATCAGAAAGTTCATCCCATTCAGAACAATCAGAAAGTTCAACACATTCAGATGTTTCTGATTTAATATCTGAAATATCAGACATTGAAGATATACAAAAACTATTTGAAGTAAGAATAGAAGGGAAAGATAGATCAGATAGTTTAGATAGTTCAGATAGTTCAGATAGTTCAGATAGATCAGATAAATCAACAGATACATATGATACATTTGATACATCAGATTCAGATATTTTAAAAAAACAGGAAATAAAGATAGAATTATTAATTGGGAAGAAAATGTTAAAATCAGAGAATAAGAATAATTTTAACATCCAATTTAAAAAGCTAATAAGTGAATTAAAAAACAAATATACAAAAAGAGTTGTAGTATGTAAAACAGATACAAATTCAGATTCAAGTTCAGAATATTATTTGCATGATTATAAATTTTTTTAAATGCGTTCTAAAACAATTTTTTTCATATGATTCTTAAGTTTATCATAAATTTCAGATTTAACTTTTTCATAATGTTTGGTTTTAAGGTCATACCAATTAACATTATTTCTATTAACAAATTTTTCAAGAAAAACAAGAAGTTCATGTTTTGAGAAGACATTATCAAGAATAAATTGAATTTTTTTATCATCATTAATAAGTTCCTTTTCATAATCACCAATAGTTTTAATAAATGTTACTTCACCATTTGAAACCTTAAGATATTTTTGTAACTTAATATATGATTGGGGTAACCAAATATTAGCAAATTTTTCATAAAAAAATCTAACTACTTTTTTACGTAATTCTGGATCATTATTAACATCGGATTTAATAGGGTTAGTATAAAAAATAGGTCTTTGGAAAACATTATAACCGATAATAGAGTTATCATCGGAATAGTCAGGACTAACAACTAATGAAGAATTAGCATATGGATCATTATAAATAATAGGTTGAATTACAGTATTAGTTTGGTTTGGATAAGCACTAAAGGGTACATATTGAATATTTCCATAGATATCAACAAATGTTCTGAGCATATAATATTATATAATATATTTTTATTTTTTCAATATGTTATTAACAATTTCAGCATGAATTTTATAATTTTTTTCTTTAAGTGAATTTTGAATTTCTCTAAATATTTTTTTATATTCAATCTGGGTTTTAAAAAATAAACTAAAGTATTTTTGATAAAAACTAATAAATTTATCAATATTAATATCATCTATTTCAGAATAATAATTTAATAAAACAGCATTTAATATTAAATCAATAGTTTCAATTTTTCTATTAGCAGTAATCAAATCATCAATTTTTGAAAAAACATTATCAAGTGAATTAATTTGTAAATTAATTTCAAGAAAAAAATTAATACCAAAAATTTCATTGTCAATTTGCTCAGAAGTTAGAATTGATTTTTTTTTTGAACTAAAATTTTCCCAACTATCAATTCTATCTTGTCCATCATATTTAGGTATTATAGCATGATCATTTTGTTTAACAGGAAAAATTTGTAAAAGCACAGGATGAAAAATTTCATTGTATCCATTGTGTGTTATGTTTTTTTCTTCACTCATATTTAATATATTCAAAGATATTTTTACCATTAAAATAAATTAAAATATTATATAAATTATATATGGATTACTATAACAAAATAACTATTTTAAACAAATATTATAAAACACATCTTGAAAGAAAGAATTTTAAAGAAGCAAATAAAACATTAAATCAAATAAAATCTCTTCATGGTAAAGTTGTAGAAACTCTACTATCACTTTCTTCTTCTCGCGATTCATCTAAATTAGAAATGTTATCTGATCTTTCAGTATTAAATTATAAAATATCAAAAATTATTGATGAGTGTAATGAACTTGAAACCCTTGAAAACCCCGTAGAACCTGAAGAACCCGTTGAACCTGAGGAACCTGTTGAACCTGAGGAACTTGTTAAACCTATTAAATCATCAACTCAAACACAAACTAAATCTAAAATAAATAAAAAGTTAAATTCTTTAGTTTTATTTCATGCTGAATGGTGTGGACATTGTAAACACTTTATGCCAACATGGGATGCTTTAGCAGAATTAATTCCAAAAGATATTATAAATATGGTTAAAATATCATGTGTTGAAAAAGAAAAAGAATGTAGTGCAATTAAAGAAGTAAGAGGTTATCCTACAATTATTTTTGTTGATATGAAATCTTCCAAAACAATCACATTTTCTGGTTCTAGAGATCCTGAATCAATTATTGAATTTATAAATGAATGTATGGGTAGCCAGGTTTTGAAACTGGCGTAAAGATCCAGGTATTAATAAATTAATTAGTTGCTATGAGTTCTAATATATTTGGTTAATTCTTTTAAATCTTTTTTATACATTACACTAGCATCAACATTTGCTGGTGAGTCACAATTAGGTGCATGAAATAAAGATATAATGCTAAGAAAAATTGTACCAATAGTTTGAACAGGAGACCATCTTTCAGAAGAATCTTCATATCCATATTCATCAACACCTTCATGTAAAATACTAATACAAACTTTACCATCTGTATAAACATTTGGATGAAAAAGTTTAGAAGTGAATTTAACTTCAGGAGGTGAGAAGGGGTAATTGTTGGGGAAAGTTATAACACCAGAATACAATTCATCTTCCCAAGGTGTATCTTTTGGACCAGTTAATACAAAATTCCATTTATAAATATTTGCACTATTAGGTTCTTCAATACTTAGGTATTCAATAGGATCTTTTGAGTATTTTTCATAATGCTTAGCAATAATTTTAGATGAATTCATTATATTGTATGATTAATAGGCATATTTTTAAATACTAATCAAATAAAAAAATATGCAATTTTTTTCCTTGAAAAAATTGACTTTTTAAACTATTTAAGTATTATTTTATAAATATAATAATATTCCAATGATAAATATTTATGATATAATTCAGGTGTTGTCTCCAGAATACAAAGTATCTAAAAAATCATCTGTAAAACAGCATTTGGTTATAAAAGATATTGAAAAGAGTAAATTTACAAATTTTGAACCACATGGTACTTTTACAAATCTGTTTTCATGTTTATTATTTCAACATGAAAGTACAGTTAATATAAATAGCTTAGGTCAATACCAAACAGTAAATGAAGATAGTTATAATCAAGAGCTTGTTAAGTTAAAAGAGTTTATTGAAACACATGAGTTTAATCCATTAATTAATACTAAAAAGATGTTAAGTTTAATAACACAAAATGTTATAAACAACGAGTTAATTTTATTTTTGTCTGGATATTTTAATTCTAATATTTATATTTATTCATTTGAAAGCAAACTATTAAAAATTTACTATTTGGAAGAACAAATAGATCCAACAAAAAATTCTTATGTGATAGTACAAAAGAAAGATACATTAACCCCGAATATTGGATTTCAAACTATTGGTGAAAAGTTAAAACTAAACCATCAAAGTTCAATAATTGTAGATTTATGTAAAGATATTTATACAATTGCAATTGGTTTGAAAGAAAATAAAATTTTAGAAATAGGATTGTCAGGTTCATCAATAACAAATCCAGCAATTTTTGTTGTAGGATTATTAGAATCATTTCAACAAATACAAATAAGTGATGATATATTTGGAGACAATATAGTTGAATTAGAAGAAGATGAAGAATTAAATAATTATTGGAATTTAGATCATCCAAAAATAAATTTAAAAAAGATAAATGAGAAATTTTCAAGGGAAAATTTAATGAAATGCATTTGTAAATATTATGAAAAATAATATATAAAAATATAATAAATGATATTATATTTTAATGTAAAATCAGTTTCTGGATTAAATCCACATATTATTTTTTTATCAATAATGAAATATATATTTGCAATTGCTGGACTAAAATTTATTGAAAAAAGATATGATATTGTTGGTTTTTTTAATATTTATATAATATTAGTTTTAGTTATTGATATTTGTTTTACTACATACACTTATATGAAAGATACATTTTTTACTTTTCCAGGAAAGCATAACCTATTATTTAAGCAAAAGCCAACAGATTTTTCAAAACAGTTTGATGATATAATTGATTCAAATTTTGATATTAAACAATTTAATAAAGAGCTAGATAATTTTAATGATCAAATAAGTTCAATGATGAAGAAAAAATCAATAAAAATAATTAAAAAAGAAAATAGTATTTCAGAAGAAGATATAAAAATCTTTAACAAAAATGTAGTTCAGGAACAAAATTTAAACCAAGATAAAGAAGCTAATCAAAATCAAGACTTGCATATTGGTTCTTTGGAAGCTTGAGAATTTGAACAGTATTCTTTATTATCAATAACTTTAACATTTGTTCCTAACCATTCATCAGCTCCAAATATAATCACATTATAATTACCTTTTTTTCTTCCTTTTTGAATATGATGAGTTTGATGATTTTTATAAAATATTTTATTAATAATATTAAAATTTATTTTTTCTTCATATGGCCCCTCATTTAAACTATATGAACCTTTAAATTTATGCATTTGTGGATGTATTTTATTCCAAATATAGGCCCATAAAATAGTAACGCAAAAACTTGCAATTGCTAAAAATTTATATGAGTATTTAACTCCACTAATAGCATTGGTAATTATCATTCCAATAATTATAATAATAAAAATTTGCGATGAAGCTTCCCAATCTATAAATAATGAGCTTTTATATTTTACTTTAGAAAGTGTCATATTAGGATTTACTTCTAAATGATGTTCAGTATGATGATCACATAATATATTAATAACATTATTAGACACTAATTTACTTATAATATTCCAAAATAAAGATTTTTTATTACAATGCATAACATATTTATGAATAATCCATTCAGTTAATGAAAAATATATATATGTTAATCCTACAAATATAATATTTTTTGAATACAAATAAATTAATCTTACTATAGTTTTATAATTTATAATTAGCCAAAATAATATACATGTATTAATTACAAAAGCAGTTGAGTAATCTAATATATATCTTGTGAAGGTGCAAATAAATAAATATATAAGAGAAACAGCAAAAGAAATTTGATTATTTGATATTTTAGAATAAAAAAAAGAATAAACCAAAATAAAATTTAATAAATAAGAGTCGTTAGAATTAAATCCTATTATTAATTTAGTTATAAATATAGTGAATATCTGTTTAATATTCATTAATTATTAGAATAGAAATTATTTATTAAACAGATATAAATATATATTTAATATATTTAAATATATTAAATGAGCATAATTCAAGAAATGGGAATGATTAGAGAAAATGTTAAGTTAATTAAACAATTTTCACTAATTCCAGAGTTAGCAACTCTTAAATCATCTATGCATTTGGATTTATCAAATTTAGATTCAAAAGATGAAAAATATGAAGATAAATGTGCAGAAACTGTAAAAAGTTCAGAGTTTTACATTAGAATGTATGAAGTTTTTCCATCTTTTGCAAAAGAATTTGAAGCTTTATTTATAATGATTTTAAGAGATTTTGATTTAGGACCTTTAGAATTTATGTTAAATACAATGGAAGGGATAGCAAATGGTACAGTAACAAAAGATAAAGGAGAAATGGCAATTGGAGAACATTTAGCTGAAAAATTTATTAAATCATCAGCAGATTCTAGTAAAATATTTAAAAAAAACAAATCATCTAAAAGATAGATTTAGTATAATCTTCTAGTTCTTTTTTAGACTTTGTTAATGAATTTGCTAAGATTTCATTAATATTTTTTTGTACTGCTTTCATATCTGTCAAATCTAAAGGATAAAATGTTCCACACCAAAAATCATTTGCTTTTTGTTGTTCTTCTAAGTATTGATGATACTGATCACCATAATAATTACCAGAATTAATATATGTAATCATTTTATTAATTGATTCGTGTTGAATATTTGACATAATAATTGAAGATACATTTGTAACATATTTAGTTTGTGTATCAATTTGATATTCTGGTAAAATTTCTGATAAAAACATACCTTGAGATTCATTTGAATTTATACGTTCAAGTAACTCTTCCATTGCCTTAAGTACTTTTGAATCAATTCCCTTAAATCCCTTACAAACAACATATCTTTCAGAATTTGATGGTCTTGATGTGAGTGGTTTAGTTATATATACGGTTTTATATACTGAACTAAGAATTGAAATCATTTTAATTGAAATATCTGTATAAATTTCAAAAAGTTTTAATACAAATGATCCACCATCTGCTTGTGTCTTTAGTGCAGTAATAATTTCACCTAATACTAATCTATATGCTTCTTGTTCTTGATAGTTTTCATCTTTCCAAATAAAACCACCATCAGCAGTAATGAAATCTGCTTTTTTAGAAAACTTAACAAATTTATCAATTGACTTGGTATTTGTTAAATCACCACCATCTTGTTCATATATTTTTACTCGTGAATACTCTTGTTTAAAATCTTTTTTAAATGATGGAACACCTTCCATCCCTTCATCTGCAATTGATATTACATAATGTTCATCTTTTGAATAATCTGATGATTTATAAAATTTTTCTCTTAAAAAGATTAATGCTTGAACAAAAGATCCAGGAGCTTCGGCCAAATGTGCTGAAACAATTGGTCCTGACTTGGGAAACAAATCAAACATAATTAACATTTCCCATAACTTGTAAAAAGCCCTTGATACAATATTAACTTTTGAAGTTTCGCCTATTTTAAAGTATTTTTTAGAACAAGAAGCGATGTCAAGTTTGTCTTTGTCATGATTAGTAATAGTGTGTTCAAAAGGATTTGTTACATGGTAAAAATTTTTATTTTTATATTTAGGATCATTAACAAAACTCATCTTATCTTTAGATTTATGGATGAAAATATTAAATCCATTTGATATTTGAGGTTGAGATAAAAATCTAGAATAAGATTCACCAAATCCTTTAGACTTTATGTGGTTTAACAACCCATCAGATAGTTCTGGGAGCTCATATAATACAAATGTATTCATTTATATTATATAGTAATATAATATTTAAATCAAATAAAATTTCAATTTTTCTTCTATTATTATATAAATGGATATTACAAACAAATATATTATTGCTATTAAAAAAATTAAAAAGCTAAATCAATCTAGTGATAAAATGAAATCAACAATGGAATCACATGAATTACAAGACAAGTTGTATAGACAATTTATTAGAGATATTGCAAAAAATAGATTTGAAAACTATGATACTCTAAAACATATTGCTAGATTAATTAAAAAATATGTGGTAAAATATGATAAAGAACAAAATAGATGGTATGCGTAAAAATAAATCTTTAAACCTCTTCTGAATCAGATGAACTTAATTCTATGTTATCATACCATTTTTTTTCACATGGATAAATACTGCCTGAATAACAGTCGCTATCATAATCATATATTTGATTCTTTTCTCTTTCCATTTTTATTTTAATTAAATCTTTTAGAGATTTGGCATATTCGTCATAAGTATCATAACACATTGAATAACTATCATCATAATTTTTATATATTTTTCCAAATATACTATTTTTACTACAGGCTAAAATTTTCCCACCTCCCCATGATCCAGTATTTGAGCCCAAATAAATACCATCTATTTGTGCCAAATCCCCCTTTTCTTCTTTTTGTTTTTTTATGTTTTCACGTAATTTTTCTTTTTCCTTTTCAGGTAGTTCTGGACATATTTCTAACCCAGGACAATAATCACTTATTGCATAAAAACATCTACATCCTTCTGCATGGGTATTTTCAGTTGGTGTTATATGTTCTTTAAAACTTGACAATTTATTCATGTCAATTAGTTGTGCTTGTGTATTAAAAAATAACTGTTCTCTTGACACTTTGGTTAAATATTCATATAAATCTTGTGGGATGCCTATTTTACTACAATCAATAGTTTTCATCATTATATCAATTTCTTCCTTTGAATAAGGTGGTTTTAGTGGTTCAAATTGATCTAGTAGAATTTCCAAATAATATTTTTCGTCCCATTCGGGAGATGTCATACATCCTCTTCCATCAAATTTTTTATATATTGTTTTTAGTTCATCATAAGACAATTTTTTATAGGTGGAAATATCAACTTTGTTATCACGTTTTCGTTCAATTGAACTAAAACGTGTTGGATTAATAAATTCAATTAAATTTTTCTTTTTATAAGTATAATGTTCTTTAACTTCATTCCAAAAATTTTCACTTTCCATAATATATTAAATTAATATAATGCATTTTCTTTAAATCCATTAATTTAATTAAAATAACTTTTTCGATTTAGTTCTGGGACTAGTGTGCCTATTTTTAAAAATAAGTCAAGTTGATATCCAAAATACATTGGATGTCTGGGATAATAACAGGGACATGAGTATTTAATTTCATCAGTTGGATAATTACATGAACATTTTGTAAAATTTGTTACATTGAGATCCAAATTATTAATTATAATGGGTTGGTATGAGGAATCAAGTAATTTAATATCAAATTTGTATATATTAAGCAAATCAGAATTTTTATATACAACAAATGTTTTTTTAATTGCCAAAAATAGATCAGATGATTTATTTAGCTTGGGATAAACAGGTCTAAATTCAGAAATGTTTTTAGTATTAAAAACAAATCTATTATTAGTTGGTTGAATACAAATATGTTGGATATAGTTAGTAGATCCAGAAGTTAAAGATGGGATATATTTGTTTAAGGTTTTGGAAGAATAAATTAGTTCCCAGCAAATTGCATTATCATAATTGACAGTAAAATTAATTTTAACTTCAGAACCTAATTTATAAACATTACATATTTGATAAGAAATATTTGGATTAGTTGGCGAAACCAAGTTATCATCTGGCTTGGCTACAAACACAAAATTAGAAATATCTTGAATAAAGATATTTGCTGATAAGTCTCCCATCCCAGAGTACATATTTAGTTTGCTAAATTTAGGGAAAATAATATGTTCAAATGCAATATATTTAACATTTTTAAAAACTTTTGGTAAAAATGACTTGGTTCTTGTTGAACCAGGACTAAGCCAAACAGTAAAATTTAAAGGATTAGAATTAACTAAAACATCTCGATCACCACTATTTAAATTAATGTCATGTTCTTCAACTTGAATATCTTGAAAAAAATGTTTATCTTGATTTGTACTACTAGATACAAAATCACTCCAACAAGTATATAAACCCATTTGTGAAGTATTTTCTGGTTGTGAATTTGTAGATATAGTTGAACTATTTGTCATACCAGTAACAAATGGAATAGAATCATCATTTTTAACATTTCTAGATGTTGAAACTTTAGATCTAGAAAATGAAAAAGCTATACGTTTTGTATTTGTAAAATTAGACATTTTAATTAAATTTATTAAGATAATAAATTTAGTAAAAAAATTTTAAAATTTATTTGTTAAAAAACACTTAAAAATAATATACTTTTTATAATAATTAAATGAATACTATGAATTCTGGATTAGATCAAAATTTAAAAAATACCATTTTTTCACAACAAAATACATCTGACTTGTATCTTAAAATTATTTCAAAAAACAATATTATTAATCCTAATGCAGAGCAAAAAAAATATTTAACATCAAGACTAGTTCAAACAATGAAATCAGTATTTGAAAAAATTGATACTAGAAAAATAACTCCTGGAAATTTTCAAAAGGTTGTTGCTGGAACAAATGATGTGGTTTTACAAAAAATGAATGAATTAATTGCAAAATCAAATGTTGGAATGATGGAAATGAATAGAGCAATGGAAACTGGTAGTGGCATTAGACAACCTATGATGTCATCAAGACCACAATTTACATCAATGAGAGATGATAATAGATTTAGTCAAAATCCTTCATTTATGCCTGTAGATCAATTTAATCAACCGGCAATGTCATTTAATCCAATGGGTTCAAACTCAAATGAAGGTAATAGAAAGAAAGATTTTGAAGAGTCTGCTAGAGATAGATTTTCTAGAATGCAATCTGAAAGAGATGCAGATATGGCTATTAGAGGTCAAAGACCACCAACTCCAGATTTTTCATTGGATGGCTCTGGTGCAAGAAAAAAGCAAGAACAACAGCAACAGCAGCAACAACAATTTAATCCCAATCAATTTAATCAACAATTTAATCAATACAATTCTAACCCCAATCAACAATATAATCCTAATCAACAATATAATCCTAATCAACAATACAATCCTAATCAACAATACAATCCTAATCAACAATATAATCCCAATCAACAATATAATCAACAACCACAACAGCCTCAGGGAGCATTAGATCAGTTCTTCCAGCCAATAACAAATGATAACTATACTCTTTCACAAAGACATAATCAAATGGATAAATTTTTTAATCCAATTACAAATGATTCATTTACCTTAAATCAAAATGTAATTGTTGAAGGATTTAATGATCCTGATATGACAACAAATATTAATTCTTATACTACTGGAATAGATCCTAATAGAATACGCGTGGATGAAAGTATTAGACCTGAAGATAGGTTGGCACAAATGCAAATGGAAAGAGGAGCATTAGATAATGCTCTTGGAATTAAAAATAACACTCAACAACAACAGCAACCCCAACAAGCTCAGTCAAATATTAGTCAGCTCCAGCAACAACAATATCCACAACAGTATCAGCAACAACAACTCCAACAGCAACAACTTCAGCAACAACAACTCCAACAGCAACAACTCCAACAGCAACAACTCCAGCAACAACAATTCCAACAGCAACAACTTCAGCAACAACAACTCCAGCAACAACAACTCCAGCAACAACAACTCCAGCAACAACAACTCCAGCAACACTATCAACAAATATATACACAGGCACCACAACAAATGTATACACAACAACAACTTCAACAACAAATTCAACAAACTCAACAACAAACACAACAACAAGCCCAACAACAAGTTCAAATTGCTTTGATGGAACAACAAAAGGGGTTTCAGGAAGAACTTAATAAGTTAAAATCTCAGCTTGCAATTCAGACCCCTCAGTTCATTCCAGGTGCAGATTTACAAAACCAAGTCCAACTTTTAAATTATGAACTAAGTCAACAAAAACTAGTAAATTCAACATTACAGGATAAAATAAAAACTATGGCAAGTTCTCAAGATATTGATGATACCAAGTTAAAACTATTGTCAGAGAAAAAAGCGGAAATATTAGCTCAAGTAGAACATTTGAAACAAAAATATGATGAAACAGAGAAACAAATGACAGAGACGAAAAAGTTAAATGATAATGTTAAAAAATTAATAAGAGACAATTTGAATATATATAATTCTAATGACAAGATAGAAATATTAAGTTTAGAAAATTCAAATAAATCCTCAAATATATATACATGTGCAGTTAAAACACCACTAAAAACAGTTACCGCAGTAGAATTAGTAAATTATAGTTTACCAGAATCAATTTACAATATAACACCACATAATAATATATTATATTATTCAAGTTCAGAAAATAATCAAATTACATCATGTGATGATATATTTTATCAAAAGAAAGGAAATATTAAAATTTTAGGTTTACCAGTTGGAAATTATACAATAGATTATCTTGTAGAAATAATGAATAAAGTATTAAATCAAGATAATATTGAAATTAAAATAAATCAAGGAAATAATTATATAACAATATGTAAGAAAGATGATAATACACCATTAACTTTATATACAGATTATGCTCATTATAAAAATAATATATTAGAACTGTTTGGTTTTGAAGATAAACAAGAATGCGTTGGATTTCCAACATATACATCTAAAAAATCATATGATTTAAGATCAGATAAAGTAGTTCAACTATATATTTCAAATATATCTGAAACACAACCTTTATGTAAAATAATGTTGGGTTCAAATAGAATAAATAACTATATGCAAAAATTATCATCTCCATTAGAAAAAGTAGAAAGTTTACAAATTGAGTTAAAAGATTCTAAGGGTAGACCAATTTATTTTGGAGATAAAAATATAACACTTGAAGTGGTACTAAAAGGGTTGATTGAACAAATTCCAACAATAAATACAGATGCAAATTCAAATGTTGTACCAGAAAATTCTTTGTATGATCAAATAAATAGTTTATATTAAAAATTATCTAATCTAAAAGCAAATGGAGAAAAAATTAAATCAAAATAGTATTTGGAGATTATTAAAGTTTGATAAAGGAGATATTTTTATATATTTGATAGTAGGAGTTGTTCTTATATATATATGGAAAGTATCAGATATTTCATCAGCTCTTTTACTTCCATTTATAATATTTTTAATTTTTGTTTATTTGAGACAAGATTATTACCATAAAATAAATTTAGAATCACAACATTTGGTAGAGAAAATAAAAATAAATATTTTAAATGGAAGATATCCTGAAATTTTAAAAAACAATGAATTAATTTTATTTATAAATTCATTATCCACATATAAAAAATTAAATCCCGATGTTTTTAATGATTTTTTAAATAAATGTGAAAAGTTCCTTCAAAAAAAAGATATTTATATATATATAGAGTGTATTGATACATTTGAAAAATTTATATATTCATTACCAGTACAAATGCTTAAAGACCATTATTTGAAGAAAAAAGAACTAGTAAATATTTTAAAAAATTTAATATTAGAACCAAAAAGAAAAATGGTAGAAATGCAAACATTTATACCATATAATTTTTATAATTATATTTAAAGTACAAGAGGTACAAGAATAACACTTAAAAGTATTAAAGCTATTCCTATATGTAAAAGTTTTTCTTTATCATTAAATAAAGTATTAATTCCTTTACCTTGTTTTAATGATCTAATAATATCAATAATATTTTTCATAAAACTTGAATAAAATTCTAGAATTGTATAATCATAAATTTTTTTATCACCATTAACAACTTGTTTTGGTGGAAGTTCATTTATAGGTACTGGTACTAAATTATCTGACTGTTCTTGGTCTGGTATTTGTTTTTGGTCAGAGTTTAAGTTTGTTTCTGATTCTTGTAGATCTGTATCTGATTCTTGTAGATCTGTATCTGATTCTTCTAAATCTACATCTGAATCATCTAAATCTGCATCTGATTCTTCTAAATCTGCATCTAAATCTGCATCTGATTCTTCTGGTTCCAAGTATGGATCATCTGAAAATGTTTCTGAGTATGAATTAAAATCAGTAGTTAAATTGGGAATACCAATAGAATCTAAACTAGTATATTTGTATTTTTTATATGATTTGTCTTCTTTATTTAAATTCCAAAAGTCACTAGATTCGCTAGATATGTGTTGGTAAGATTCTTTATTTAAATTCCAAAAGTCACTTGAATCAGAATTTGTCATGTTTATTAAAATATTATATAAAAAAATTGATAAAATTATTATTTAAATTAAAATCATATATATTTGTATATTAAATATGTTACCTCCTAAATGTTTTAGTTGTGGAAAATTTTTAGCAGATATTCAACTTGAATATGAAAATAAAAAAGAAGAAATTGATAGTAATTCTTCTTTAACTAATGAAGAAAAAAAACAACAAAAAAGAGACCTTTTGGATAAATTATATATTAAAAGATGGTGTTGTAGATCCCAAGTAATAACTTATTGTGATATGATTAAAATAATTATTTAATTATATATTTTATCTCGATAATGATTGATGCTAAAAGAAATTGGTTGTACTGTTAAATTTTGTTTATTAAAATCAAGGGACAAATATAATATATCATCAATAATTGAATATGTTGAACCTGATAATATTTTTGTAAGATATCTATGTGAACAATCATTTTTGTAAAACTTGACATTTTCATAAGTATATAAAAATTTTTCAAAAAATATCATATCACCCCCTTTTCTAATATTTTCATAATCACCAATTTTATTATAAACAGATTTATGATACATAAGTGTACCCAAAGAGATAAGTGGTTTACAACATTCTTGATTATGTGTAATTGGATTATAAGATCGTGTTGTTACAATTGTATTAAAAATAGTTTTTGGATTTGATAAATCAATTGAATCAAAAGATTCAAGATGTGATCTAAAAATATAAGTTCCACACATAAGTAAATTAGAGTCTAACATTTTTTTAACCATAGTTTCAATTCTATATGTAAATGAAACATCATCAGATCCATGTATTGTAATATAATCACCAGATGCAATATTTAAAGCAAAATTGATACTTGTATAACAACCATAATTATTAGAATTAGAAAGTAAAGTAACAAGTGGATTTGAGGAGTATTTTTTAAGTTTTTCAAATGTATTATCATTTGATGAATCATTAATTATAATTATTTCAATATTAGTATATGTTTGTTTTAAAAGTGAATCAATACATTTACAAATATTATTACTTTGATTATAAACAGGAACAATAATAGAGACTTTAGGTGTTGTTTTTATTTTTATATCTAAATATTTTTCAGGATTAAAATTAAAACAATTAAAAATAGATGAAAAGAAGTTAATTTTTCTTGATTCACTATGTCCTTGATAAATATAATGTTTAATTAGTTTAAATTTACTTTGTAGAGTATAAAGATCAGGATTATTTTCTAAATAAAAATCAGAATCAAAAAATTTAATGTATGGGTAGACTTGATATAACATTTCTTCACAAAATATTCTTGATTCTAATTTTCCATATAATTTATAATGTTCTAATGCTTGAGATTCGGTAGGTTTATAAACAGTTAAAATATCATAATTATAATCTATATAAAACTTCCAATCAAATTCCATTTTAGTTATAATTAGTTAAAATATTTTAATTTTAAATCCAAGATATAATTAATTTAAAAATGATTGGAATTTTTATTCCATTTAGAAATAGAAAAAAACATTTAGATATCCTACTTGAAAAATTATCAAAATATCCAAATATATCAATTCATGTGTTAGAACAGAGCAATAACGATCTTTTTAATCGTGGTAAACTATTTAATATCGGATTTAAAGAATTTGCTGATAAATATAACTATTTTATTTTTCATGATGTTGATTTAATTCCTCAAGATGAAGATTATAATTATCAACCAGTTATTCCAACTCATTATTCTTGTTTTTGTGAACAGTTTAATTATAGATTATTTGATGTAGATAAATCAAACTATTTAAAATCAAAAATGTTTGGTGGAGTAATTGGTATTAAAAAATCTGATTTTATTAAATGTAATGGCTATTCAAATTTATATGAAGGATGGGGTTGTGAAGATAATGATTTGCTTGACCGAGTTTTAAAAACTATTGGAAAGTTATCAAGACAGCCATGGACATATAATTCTTTACCCCATGATTCATCATATGATTCTAAATTAAATCCAAATTTATATAATAATCTTAACTATTTAAAGTCTGATTATGATTTTAAATTAGATGGTTTAAATAAACTAGTCAAAACTAATACGGATAATTTTACATCTTGTTATGAATATACATTTGACAGTCAAAAAATTGGACCAAATGTATTTTTCCATAAAATTAATTTTGATTGTTATTATAGAAAAAAAGATATTATTACTATTTATATAAATGAACTAACACAACCAATTATAAAAACAATAATTAATTTTGCATATAGTGAAAAAAAATCAGTTCTGATTACATCATCTGAAAATACAATTCCTCTAGATTTAAAATATTTTTATTGTAAAACTACAAACTCATATATATTAAAAACTTATAAATTAGAGAACAATAAGCCAATTGAATCATGGATAAGTCCATCAAGTTATAAACCAATATCAACTGTTAATGGTATGATATCATATTTAATATATTGGACTGATTTAGAAAAAGTTATATATAACAACTATAATTATTTAAGTGTTGAATATCAAGAAGAAAATATAATTACACATCTATCATTTGATAAATTTAATATACAAACAAATCAATTTGAAAAACTTGAATTCACTACTCCTATTATTTCTAAATGTAAACTTTCTTCAGAATATTATAATATTATAAATACTAGAACAAAGAACTCTTTTAATTATTATATATATTATATATTAAATGAAGATCTTCAAAAAATACTTGGGTTATATGAAACTTCACTAACAAATCATTATATAAGCCAAGGAATAAATGAATCAAGATGTGTTTTTAATGATGTTCCAGAAGATTTTGATGCATTAAATTATTACCAGTTAAATCTTGATTTAAAATTTATAGGTTTGAATATAATTAATTTAACAAAACATTATTTAACAAATGGTAAAAATGAAAAAAGAGAATATTTAATAGACTTTCCATTTAAGATAAAAAATATAGATTGGGATTATTTTAAATTTTTGTATCCAGATTTAGGTGAAAATACAATAGATTATTGGTTAACTAATAAATTGGAATTGCAGACACCATTATTAGAATATACAATAACATCATCAATAAATAATCATTCAAATCATCATACTTGCACATTAATTTTAACACATCCTGGTGGAGGAGGAGTGGAAAAATATTTGGATTTTTTAAAAACATTATTTCCAAATAATATAGTTTTAAGACCAAATTGTGATAAAAAATATATATATCAATTAGAAATAGGTAAAAATATTCAGTATTTTAATGAATTTGAGTTAGATGAGATAGTTAATATAATTTTAACATATAATATAAATAAAATAGTAGTAAATCATTTTTCATATTTTACACCTCAAATATTTCAAATGTGTGCACAAATTAAAGATTTATTTAATATTAAAATTATTCTATTATACATGACTACTCTTTTTTTTCATATAAATCAAATCTATCATGTGAAGAACTAAAAAAATTGTATTACAATTTATGTAATCCATATTATATAACAAGATATACATTTTTAAAACATATTGATACATTAATTTTTCCATCTGAATATTTAAAAAATGTTTTTATGTCTTTTACAACTATTCATTCATCAATTAAATTAATTAAGGCATATCATTGTGATATTACAAATGTACCAAATAAAATTATAACAAATATAGATTCATCTGATGAATTTAAAATTGTTATAATTGGATATAATAAAGGTTGTGAGGAAATTAAAAGTTTTTTATCAAATTGTACAAATACAAAAATTAAATTAATCACACTAGGTAAAATGGATTTATCACATCCTAATATTTTTCCTTATTGTTTGGAATATAAAGATTCTGATGTTAAAACTATTCTTCAAACTATTAAACCAAATTTAATCTGGTTCCCATCTAAAATACCTGAAACATACTGTTATGCTTTATCACATTTAATAATGTTAGGATATCCAATAGTAACATATAATATAGGTGCATTTACAGAAAGATTAATAACTAGACCATGTACATGGTTACTTAATTTAACAGATAATTTAGAAAATAAAATAGATGAGATAATAGATTATTTGATAATGGCTGATAAAAATAGTTTATTGCTTGATAGTTTAAACTATTCTTCAAATTACAAACAGTTAATATGTGATGAAAAAGATTATGTTAATTTTTTTGTTTAAATTAAATTTATAATAATATGAATATAATTTAAAAAATGAAAGATAAAATTGTAATTATATGTGGTGATTCAATACCATCCAATTTAAAAAATATACAAACAATTAGTTTAAATAAACCAAACATACTAACAGATTTAAATTGTTCTTATTCATGTGGTTCTTTTAAAATTAACTCAACAAAAATAACTGAAGAAAATATAACAAGTATTGAATATATAAATTTATTAAATTATTCAAACTATACAAGTTCTGAAAATATGATAACAATTAAAAATTATTCAACAAATATATATTTAAAACTTGCTTATATTTTATCCATTTTAGAATACAAAAATATTGGTATTTATGGGATAGACGAAACCATTGATAAAAATATATTTAATGATCCTATAAAAGATTCATCAATAAGTATAAATACTTTAATAGATATTTATTCATCAGAACAATTTGGACCCTTTGCAGAATCAGCAAAAATATCAATAATAGATCAATCAATAATATTTTCAGAATTAATTCCAAGAATATCACTAGATAACTTTATTAATGGAGTGGATATATATGAAACTAATTTACAGCAAACAATATGTAAAAATATATTTAGTATAAATAGTAATATAAGTTTTTTATCAAAGTATTATAAATTAGTTATAGCAAATAAACAACAAATAAATCCTTTAGAGTTATTAGGTGTTGAATATTTAACAATTAATAAAGATTTTATATCAATAAATTTAGCCCAAACCTATTCAAACTTTATATATAAAAAAAATTTAGACATAAATTCAATTCCTAATTTATTTACCTATTGGATTGATAAATTTCTTGGTCTTCCTATAAATGAACAAGATTATTTAACAATAAAAAATTACTATAAATTTAATCCAGAAATTTATAAATTAATAGTGGGTACAAATATGTCAGATGAAGATCTTTTTATTCATTGGATACTTAATTTTAAAGATAAATATATATTTAATTTTCCTGAAAATTTTAATTTAAAAAATTATATGGATCTAAATCCAGATATAAAAATATTCAAAACAAATGCTGAAATTTTAAAACATTTTTTAATAACAGGAATGAAAGAAGAAAGAAATGTTTATAAAGAGATAGATAAGTTTGATTGGAAAATATATTGTTTATTAAATAATCTAAGTTTTACTAATAAATATGAAGCAGAATATCATTATTTAACAACAGGTAAAAATTTAGGGTTAATAACATCTGATGCTTTTCCTGAGAATTTCTCTATTGAAGATTATATTAAATGTAATCCAGATTTAAAATTATTTGGTAAAAAAGATGCTTTACTGCATTATATTCAATATGGTAAAGATAAATATAATTATACAAGATTACCAAAGAATTTTAATTCACAAGATTATTTAAAATTAAATCCAGATATAAGGCAAAAAATAAATTCAGAATCAGAAAAAGATATAATTAATCATTGGATTAAGTTTGGAGTGTATGAAAATAGACAGACATCAATAAGTAAAATTAGTTATAAGAGACGGATTTTGTGTATATGTCATAATGGTAATATGGGAGTATTTAAAAAAATAGAAAAATATTTAGAAAATTTGTTATCAATACATTCAGTTGATATTACATTATTTATTTCATCATTAAATACATTTGATGTTACAGAAATTGACTATATTAAAAAAAAATTTCCATCAGCAACTCATATTATAAATGAAAATTTTGGTTTTGATATTGGAAGCTTTTTTAAAGTACTTCAAATATGTAAAAATAATAATCAAGAATTTGATTATGTAGTAAAAATTCATACTAAAACAAATGATTTTGATCGAGAAAAACTTATTAAACCAATTTTAGGATCAGCGAATAGAATTAAAATTATATTAGATATTTTAGCTAATGATTCAATAGGTTTGGTTGGATCTTTGGGATCTATGTACTATAATTATGAAAAATTAGCTGTTCATAACCAAAATCATTTAAAAACTCTTATTGAAAAATTTAAAATAAATGCAAAATACTATGATTCAGTTCAATTTGTTGGAGGAACTATGTTTTGGACTAAATTTAGTTTACTTAAAAAAATGTTTTGGGATTATTCTTTTGATAAAATTATTGAAGAACTTAATACTGAAACATCCTTAGACTGGAATTGGTATTTGTGTGCAAATAAAAATTATATTGAACCAGATTTAATTAAAACATTGAATACAAAAGAACTTGTTTTAGAACATTATACTTCATATGGTCAAAAATTATGTTTATCACCTAATATTTTTCATGCAATTAAATTTAAAACAAAATCTCAACAAATAAGAGATGGAATGATAGAACATGCATATGAGAGATTTTTTTCTTATGCAATTGAATCATATGGTTATATTCAACATTTTATTCAAGAAGAATCATTTATTAATACTCTTAAAATATCTCCACTACCAATTGTATTTCCGCAGTTCCATCAAATTCCTGAAAATGATAAATTTTGGGGCGAAGGATTTACTGAATGGACTCTATTAGATAAAATTGAATGTGATTACACTGGTAAAAAACTTGCTAAACCACATAAATCTTTAGGTAACTATAATATTCTTGATCCAACATATACAAATTTTGTTGAACAAACTGTTAAAGAATATTCAATCCCAGGATTATGTTACTATCATTATTGGTTTAATGGTCATAAAATTTTATACAAACCAATCGAAAAAATAAGAGATGAATCAAAACCAAATGTACAATACTGTTTATCATGGGCAAATGAAACCTGGTCTGCACGTTGGGATGGTCTTGAACACAATGTATTACTTAAACAAGAATATGGAATGTATAATGATTGGGTTGAACATATTGAATATTTGATAACTTTTTTTAAAGACCCCAAATATATTAAAATATTAAATAAACCATTATTCTTAATATATAGACCATGTGATATTCCTGAAGATATTTTTAATCCAATGCTTGAATGTTTTAATACATATGTAATTGCTCATGGATTTGCTGGAATTGAACTAATTATTAGTTATAATAATACACCAAATTTAGATAAATATAATTTTTATTCAAATAGTAAATATGTTTCTGGTGTTCTTGATTTTAATCCAAATTATATTAATACAAAAAAATTCCCATCTTATCAAGAAACTGATTCTACATATATATTTGATTTAGACTCTAAAGGTAATCCTATATTTGATGAAAAAAAATATTTAGCATATAATACAGATGTTAAAGCAGCACTAGATAGAAAACAAATACATTCTGCTAAACTACATTATGAAAGTATTGGACAAGATGAGAGAAAAACACGTATTTATAAATCAAGTTTAGCAGATATAATTAAATGTTATGATTGGATTGAAGCAGAAACAAGAAAACATAAAATACAACTATATTCAACATTTATGGATTGGAATAATTCACCAAGAAGAGATATTAATAAATTAGGTATTAAACCAACTATTTTCTTAAATGCGAATCCATCACTATTTAAAAAACATTTAAAAAATATGATATTTAAAATTATTCAAGATCCAAATCCAGACTACAATTATTTACTAATAAATGCATGGAATGAATGGAATGAACAAACATGTTTAGAACCATCGGATATATATGGGTATAAGTATTTACAAGTTTGTAAAGAGATTTTTAATGAATATTATTAGATTTATTTTTTAGACAAAGTCCAATAAACAATCATTATTATAAGCATATGTGTTGTATATAAATCTAATGAATTTTTACCAATTGTTTTAAAAATAGGATAGTTTATTTCTTCATCAAGTGGTTCAGAAGGTTTTAAATATGGGGTTATTAGTTGACCTAAACCTAAACCCCCAATAATTAAAATTAAATTTTTATCAAGTGGAAAATAATCAGCAGCAGACCAATGAATAAATTTTCCAGTAATAGTATTTACTATTGGGTTTGAAAATGGTATTAAATTATTAGATGTAATATATAACCAAATAGCCCCAAACATAATAGTTATTGGTAGAGAATTTAAAGCTCCAATAGGTGCTACTATTAATGTCCCTAATGCAATAAAATGTAGAACACCAAATTTAATTCCATATTCTGGTATTAATAAATGAGATATTACTGTTATTAAAAGAGCTGACTTTGCTACAGACCAAGTTCTATCTAATTTATATTTAATAAATCCTAAAACAGTAGGTTTAATTGTTTTATTTTTATAATTTATCCAAGCTAAGTGTATTGAATAACCGGCAAGTATAATATATAAATTTCTAACTAGACCAAGAAAATTTATTAGAGGAATTTCAGAATAGTTTGTTTTAAATCCTTTAACCAAGTCATAAACTGAAAATAAATGATAGATAAACATTGGGAAGAAAAATATTCCTCTTAAAATATCAATTTGATCATATCTTTTTTCTTGCATATATTAAATGAAAATATATTTTCCTAATGTTAAATATTATAAAATATTTGAAAATTTCTATATGATTTATGTTAATACAAATACTAATATATTTTTTTCATCCATTAATATTAATATTGGGTCAATACACGAAGAATCTGGTCAACAAGGACTAGCACACTTTTTTGAACATATGATTTTTAAAGGCACTACTAACTCAACTTCTCAAGATATACTTTTAACTTTAGATTCTATTGGTGCAAATTATAATGCTTCAACATCATATGAAGATACTCAGTATTATATTTCAGGTAAAACATCAGACTATCAAGTAATATTAACAACTTTGCTTGATCTTTTTTTAAATCCAGCTTTTCCTGAAGAAGATATTGCAAATGAAATTAATGTTGTACTTGAAGAACTTAGAATGGGTCAAGATAATATAAATAAACTAACTTTATTCAAATTATTAAATTTAATATATAAGAACTCAGATACCAAGTACTCAATTCCAGTAATTGGATATGAGAGTGATATTTCAAATTTAACAAGGGATAATTTAATTCAATTTCATAAAAAATATTTACAAGGAATGAAAGTTCTTTCTATAATTGGTTCTGTTTCAGAAGATAAAATTCTAGATTTGGTTAGTAAGACTTTTAAAACTAAAATTACCAAATGGAAACCAGAATTTATAAAATTAAATAATAAATTAGTAGTTCCATATTTAAATAAAAATTTTAATTTAACAGAACAAATAAATATAATAATATCTCCTGAAATTAAACAAACATTAGTTTTTATTGGTTTCAAATCAATTGGTATGTATTCTAAATGGACTTTAGTTACAGATATTATTGAAAATATTTTAACTGGTGGAATGACATCAAGACTGTTTGTACTTTTAAGAAATAAATTAGGTTTAACTTATTATCAAAAATCATTTAATAAATCATTTGAACCCCATGGATTTTTTTGTATTAATTATGGAGTCCAACCATCTGGATTGGAAATATCACTTAAACATGTATTAGAAGAAATTACTCAATTTGCTGACTCCAATATAACAGATGAGGAAATGGATAAAGCAAAAAATATATTAGAAACATCAATGCTTTTTAATTTAGAAACAGCAACAGATATTGGTTCACATATTATAAATTATGTAATTACAAAACAAAATCCAGAACAAATTAAAAAACTAAATAAAAGAATAAGTAAAATAACTAAAGATCATGTTAAACAATTTGCAAAAAAAGTATTTACAAAATCTAATATGTTTGTAGTAATAAACGGATCTACACAAATTAACTTAACTAATATTATTTAACAAATAAATTTATCAATGAAAAAATTGAAAAAAAAAATTTGTATTTGTTAAATTATAGATTTTTTGGGTTGACAAGGCAATAAACTTGTCTGTTATTTAGTTATTCTAAATAATATATACCCATAATTTTGCAGCAAACACATTTGTATTCAAGATTATTTTTTGCCTTGGGTTAGCTTTACTTTCGTCTGTACAGGCCAGTAAAGTTTTCCTTGTTTTGGGTTGTAATATGGGATGGTTACAACAGGATAGAGTAAATACAGCATTGAAATTTTGGGGTGAATTAGATCAATCAACTGATGTTATTTGGTATTTATCAGGAGGAGTTAAAAATGCGATAGAGTCAAGTATTAAGTCAAGTTCAGAAGCAGAAGTTATGAGTCAGGGATTTATAACAAATGGAATAAGGGCGCGATCACAAATAGTTTTAGATACTTCAGCTGTCAATACGGCTGAAAACTTTAGAAATTTTGCTAAATTTATTTCAACATTAGATAATACAAATATTGAAATAATAATAGTTACCTCAGCATTTCACAAAACACGTGCTGAGAAATTTTTCTATGGTTTTTTCCCCAAAACTGCTAAACCCCAATGGGTTCTAGGATCTCTCGAATGTCCCACATGTGCTAATGATGAACTATTTCATATGAAAAATGTGGAATCAGATATTGCTAAAGCGAAAGGTCAAACACTTGCTTATTAATTTTTTTTATCCTCAATAATTTTACCTTGAGATATTTTAATTACTCTGTTACAAATTGATAAATTTGAAATATCATGAGTTATCATTATACTTGTACATCTTTGAGTTAAATCTTTAATAATTAATAAAATAATTTCTTTAGTAATTGGGTCAACTGAGGCAGTTGGTTCATCAAATATAGCTATTTTAACTCGATCAATTAAACCATAAGATCTAAGTAGTTGAACAATTTGTTTTTGTCCACCAGATAATTTATCACCATTAACTCCAACAACTGTATTAAATCCATTTTCAAGATTTGCAAAAAGTGTTTGTAAATTAAATTTCTTTATTAATAAATTTATTTGTTCTTCAGTCAAATTATTACCATATTTAATATTATAATATATTGTTTCATTAAATAACTTGGTATTTTGATTTAAGTAAATAATTTGTGATCTTACACTTTCAATAGAATGTTTGTTTATATCTTGATTATCTATATAAATTGTTTTGTCATTAACTGGAAAATAACCCATTATTAATTTAACTAAAGTTGACTTACCATTTCCAGATTCACCAATTATAGCTAAATGAGTTAAAGGTTCAATATTTAGATTAAAATTATTAAAAATTTGTTTTTTATCATGTGAAAACTTTAAGTTTTTAATTTGAATCAACCCATTATTAATTATAAGAGGTTTCTTTTTTTCTGTCTGTTTATTTATCATTCCTAAAAAACCATCAATCGATTTTATTATTCCTATATGATTTGTATAATCTGGTATAGATGTCATTATTGTTGAAATACATGGGATATAATATGATACAATCATATTTAAAGATAACATTTTAGAAAAATTAATTTTTCCAGATTTATAAAAGTGTATTATTATCATATTTAAAACAATAAACATTATACATTGAATAAAATTATTAATAAATTTAATTTTAGATGAACATAAAATTGTTTTTGAATAAGATTTTTTATAGTCTGCATTTGTTTTTTCATATTTATTAATTTCACCCTGTATATTTGCTGATGAATATATTGCAAATAAATTTGATAACTTATCTTGTGTTTCTTCTGCTCTTTCTTCATATTTTTTATAACGAGATTCAGATAGTTTAACACATGTGTATGAATATGAATAGTTATACCAAATTAATAATGCTAAAAAAGTAATTGACACGAATCCAAGTTGAGGACTTACATATAAAAAATAAATATTTGTTGCAATTATTGATAAAGCTCTTGGAAATAACCAATTAAAAAGATCTGTTGTTAATTCTCGAATTATTCCAGGAAGTGTATTTAATCTTGAAACTATCTTACCAAGTTCTAAATCTTGATATTCAGATTGATATGACAGTAAAAGTTTTTTATATATTTGGTTAACAATATATTCATTAAAATCTGGGATAATCTGAGAGTCCAAATAACTCATAACTGCATTTGCTAAATTAATTATCAAAGTAAAAAATATTGCCTTGAGAAAAAATGTTTTATAATTATTTGCTCCAGATTGTATCTCTGAAAAAAAAGAACCAAAAATACCTGGTATAACAATTGATTCTAGTGGATAAGATAGCAATGCAAAAAATAAATATATTGCAAAAATTGATATATTAGATTTTATAAATGGCTTTATTAATTTTATTGTGTTCATTAATATTATCCTATATTAAAAAAATATTTTCTATATTTATATATAAAAAATGGATTTAAAAAATTTATTCAACTCATATGTTGCTCATGGTTTAAATGTTAAATTAAATGGTTTAAATGCTGATACTGAATGGGAAAAATTTTCAACCCAAAATTTTAGTCAAGAAGTAATTACAAATGGATGGACTAAATCATCTTTTGAAGATATAGAAGCAGAAGCAGAATATAAGACACAAATTAACACATTAGTTAACCAACCTTGTACTGAAGAAAGACTTGCAAAAGTTGGTTATATTGTTGGACAAATGTTAGGATCAAATAAACTTTGTTTAGTTTCATCATGGATTAATAGCACACAATCAGGAGGGGCAATTGATCCATCAATTGATATTTATAAAAAATATATTACTATGACCCCATATAAAAATTATAAAATGATTGGTGGATGTTCATGTGGTGAAACTGGTTGTAGCAAATGTGAAGAACATTTTATTAATTTGCTTATTTAAAAAGAAAAATATAAACAAATATATATGTCAAAAAGATCTTTTTCTGATATTCAAACTTGTTCACAAACAAAAAAACCTAAATGTGAAGAACAAGACATTGATATTAACTTAATTTTAACTAATATATTTGTTACTATTAATAAAATTAATACAAAAATTGAATCTTGTGAGAAAAAAATAGCATTCATTCATGAGTGTCAAGTTAAGTTAGAAGAAGAAAAAATAGAACGAAAAATGCGTGATACTGAAATTTTTAATTCTTATATTAGCTAAATTATTTATATCAAATATTTAATATAAATAAACAACTTTACATCTGTTCAAAAATGTAAAAAAATAATTTACTTCAAAAACATCAATTATTAATAACAAAATATAACCAAAAATACAATCAAGTGCATTTACTTTAATAAAAAAACTAAAACATGTACAAAATTATATCATCTTAACATTAGTTAAGAAAGTAGTAAGGAAAAAATTAAATTTTTTCGTGTCTTTTCTCCTTAATATAATATATATATTATTTTTTTAAATAGGTTTTGGAAAAAATAATATATATTAATTTTAAAAAAAATATCTAATTAAATTAATATATGCAAAAAAGTTATAGAATTGTTTCTTTGAGAGGAGGGGAAGATATTACATTAGATAACTATGTTAGTCTACTATTACAATTTCGTACAGATATTAAGTTATATCATTGGCAAACAAAATCATTTGCCTATCATAAAATTTCTGATGAATTACTTGGATCTATTGATGATTTAACAGATAAATTAGTTGAAGCTATATGTGGAACTATTGGGACTAGACCTGAAATGAAAGGTCAAACAATTACTATTAATAATATAACTGAAAAATCTGAAATAATATCTAAAATTAAATTTGTTGGAACTGAACTTAGAAAGCAATCAACATTAATGGGTTATTCAGAAATAGCAAATATTAGAGATGAACTTTTAGGCTCTATAGACAAGGCCTTATACTTATTAAGTTTTGACTAAAAATTTGAAATTTTTTTATATTTAATAATTTATTTATATATATTATTATATTAAAATGGAAAAAAATTTGCTTATTGTTGAGTCTCCAGGTAAGATTAAAAAAATTCAAAGTTTTCTTGGACCAGACTTTATAGTTGCAGCTTCAAGGGGTCATATTATGGATTTAAATTCTAATGGTTTAGCTTTGGATCCAGATAATAGTTTTGAAGCTGATTATGAAGTATATAAAGACAAAAAATCAGTTGTATCAGATTTAAAAAAATCATGCGCTCAATGTAAAACAGGTAAAATTTATTTGGCAGCAGATGAAGATAGAGAAGGGGAATTTATTGCAGAAAGTTTAAAACGTGTTCTCAAGTTAAAAGATTCAGATTATCATAGAGCAGTATTTCATGAAATTACAAAACAAGCTATTAAAGATGCTATTGCAAAACCACGTAAAATAGATGAGAATTTGGTTCATGCACAACAAACAAGACGTTTTTTAGATAGAATTGTTGGTTATAAGCTATCACCACTGCTATCAAGAATACCAGATTTAGGTTCAGGAATAAATAGATATAAACTAGGTGCAGGTCGTGTACAATCAGTTATTGTTAAAATAATTGCTGATAAAGAACAAGAAATTAAAGATTTTTTTGATTCATCAAGATCTGCTTTTTATGAAGGTAAAGGAGAATTTACAATTAAAACTCCAGATGCTGAATTTACTTTACAAACTGTATTGTATACTACTGAACCAAAAATAACAAAGTTTGAATTAATCAAATCATCTGACGCAGTTTATGATCAAGTAATAGAAATAATGAATAAGCTAAAAGATGCTAGTTGGAAGCTAATAGATATTAAAAAACGCAATATTTCAAGATCCCCAACTGCACCATTTATTACATCATCACTTCAACGTGAAGCATCAACAAAGTTAGGATGGCCAATTGCTAAAACAATGCAAGTTGCTCAAAAACTATATGAAGGTGGTCATATTACCTATATGAGAACAGATTGTACAGTTCTATCAGATGAAGCACATGCAAAAATAAAAGATTTTGTAACAACTCAGTATGGTGGACAATACTATACATGGAAACAATACACATCTAAGTCTGCAAACGCTCAAGAAGCACATGAAGCAATAAGACCAACTGATTTTACCAAGCTAAAAATATCATCAGATGAGGAGGATACTGCTCCATCTGATATGGATAGACTTTACAAGTTAATTTGGAAGAAAACAGTTTCATCTCAAATGTCTAAAGCACAAATTGAATCAACTCAACTATTTTTAGCACCTTGTGCATTATCAAAAACAAAAGGTAAATCAACAGTTGAAAAGTATTTAATGGTTGGTTCAGTTTCTCGAATTGTTTTTGATGGTTATTTAAAGTTGTATAGAGATTTAGAAGATGATGAAGAGTTGGTTAATTTTAATGTACCAGAACCAGAAGATTATAAACAGATACAAACAACTCCATTAAAAATTAAGTTAAAAGAATCAGTTACATCACCTCCACCAAGGTATAATGAATCAAGTTTAGTTGAGACTCTAGAAAAACAAGGAATCGGAAGACCATCTACATATGCAACAATGGTGGCAAAAATTCAGGATAAAGATTTTGTTAGAGTAGAAAATGTTCCAGGTAAAGAATTAATTCTTAAAGAGCTATCTTATGATTGTGTAAAAAGTAAATTAGAAGTGTTAGATAATAAAATATTTTTAGGAAAGGAAAATAAAAGACTTGTACCTACACAAACAGGAATAGTATCAACAAAATTTCTTGTTACAAATTTTCCCCAAATTATGGATATTGGATTTACTGCATCAATGGAAAAATCACTCGATGAAATATCAAATGGAAAGGCAGATTGGATTAAAGTGTTAAAGTCTTATTATGAGATTATTAGTGGACAAATTCAGGGATTTTTAAAGACACCTACTATTACAATTCCATCTCAAGCATTAGAAGGAACATCAACTTCTTTGGTTGGTGATTCACAAATAGTAGTTTCAAATAAAAATGTAATGCCTGTTTATATAAATAATAATGTTGTTGGAACCCATCCAGAAACTAATCAAGAAATTATATTTACCAAAACAAAATTTGGTTATGCAATAAAAATGTTTAGCCAAGATGCAGGAAAAGACATATGGGCTAATGTAAAAGAAAAACCTAGTTTAGATCAAGCAGTTGAACTTTTTAAAGCTAAATTAAATCCTCAATTAGTAGAAAAAGCTGAATCAAAATCAACAGTAATAAAGGTGATAGGAAAATATCAAATAAAATCAGGACCATATGGTCCATATATACAAACGGGTTCAGGTACTAATATAAAATTTACAAAAATACCCCCATCAATTAAACCAACTGATATTACTACAGAAGATTGTAAAAATCTTTGTGGTAAGTCTATCCCAAAGGGATTGCAACCCAGCGCTAGTAGTAAAACAACTACAGAAGAGCCAGCTGTCAAACCTAAGCGAACTAAAAAAACAACTAAAAAAGTTTTACAGTCAAATGAAGTCTAAAATAATTTCTTTAATTAATATTTTCTTGTGTAATTAATTTATTTTTAAGTAAATAATCAACAGCCAGATCAATAAATAATTGATGACTTGCAAATAATGGAAGTGATGGATTATAATTACACCATTTAGCTTTTCCAGCATCATCACCTGCTTCTAATCTTAAATTTGCATCATTTGTTTTAATAAATGTTAACATTGCGACTGTTTCCATCCATGATTGATCTGTATTTCTTGGATCATCAACAACTCCGGAATATAATACTTTATGAATATTTTCTGGTGAATTAAAAATTCTTTCTAATTGTGCATTAATTTGTTCTTTTCTATCCTTTAATAATATATTAATTTCATCATTTTTTTCTTTTGTATTTAATAAAATATTAATTTCATTATCAGTCATTTCAGACTTTATCTCTTTTATTATTTTTTTTACAAATTCTTTTATATCTGTTCCTTCAATACTTACTGCTTCTTCTTGAAATTCTTTTGTTCTTGCACCTGAAATTGTTTGGCCTGCTTCAACCATACCTCCAGGTAGAGCCCATTGTCCATTATCCTTTCTTTTAATTAAAACAAATTGAAGCTTTCCATTATATAAACGTGCAACAACTGGATCTGCAGCATGATTAGGGCCCCAATTTCCTAATGAACCTCTACCAATTAAACCAGTACGACCAATTGGATTTTTTGGATATCCTTTATCAATTTTTAAAGCACCAGTATGACTAAATCTAAGTTTAAATTTATTTGTATTTGCATATTGAATTAATTCTTCCATAGATTTTTCTTTACGCATTCTCTCAGATAAATCAATTTCTTTACGAACTGTTATCCCTTCTTTGTTTGTTTGAGGTATATCAATACCTTCTTTAGGATCAGCCCATCCTCTACCTTCTGTCCATGTATTTGGAGTATTTATATCATGATTAAGTACAATTTGAGCAGTATACTCTACAGGAGCATAATTCTCACAATCTGTATCCCATGATTCGCATCCATCAGGAATTTCCGCTCTTTTTACTTCTGTATAATATGGTGGAACAATAGTTTTTTGTTTAAGAAAATTTTTTGGTATTTGTTTTATTCTTTCTTCTAATGATTCTTCTCCACCTCTTAATTTGTTATACTTTATTTTGTATTTTAAATACTTTTGACGATAAAATTCTTCCATTTATATTTAAATATTATATTAAAAATTATTTCTTAAATTAATATAATATTTAATGTGTCAATATACTGCTTGGCTTATTATTTTTGGAGCAATTATATTGCTAGCTATTTGTTATGACTGTATCAATTATAATCAAGAAAGCTTTACTAGCAAATCTAATTCTTTAGTAATTGAATCTAATCCTATTAATTTGATTGATAATTTTATCACAGCAGAACAGTGTGATGAACTAGTCAAATTAGCAAAAGATAGATTTGTTACATCAACAGTTTATGCTACTAATACAGGTACAATTGATATATCAGCTCGTTCATCTTCATGTGCTTATTTTAAACGTGGGGAGAATGATTTAATAAAATCAATTGAAAATAAAGTAGCATCTAATTTAAATATTGATTTAAATCAAATTGAACCTCTTCAAATTGTTAAATATGAAAAAGGACAAGAATATAAATATCATTATGATTATTTTGGTAATGAAACAGATCAAAGACAAAATCAAAGAGTTTATACTTTTTTAGTTTATTTAAATGATTTAGAAGAAGTAGATGGCGGTGCAACACATTTTCCAAAATATAAAATAAGAACATATCCATATAAAGGAAGAGCAGTAGGATGGAACAATTTAGATTCAGAGGGAAAAGAAAATAGTTTAACATTACATGCAGGCGAACCAATATTAACAGACAAAGTCAAGTATGTGTTAACAATTTGGACAAGAAAATCAAGTTATTAAAAATATTATAAACATAAATAGTAAAAAGAAAAAAGTACTATCATTGTTATAAATTTTTTCAAATTATATTTTATTGTAATACTATACAAAAAATTAAAAAAATAAACAAAGTTACAAAAAAGATTATAAATATATGAAGTATTTGAAGAGCTAAAATAATTTAAATTTTATTTTAATTTCAATCAAGTTAAAATATGGTTAGTTGTTTCAAAAAGTTTTTTTAAGAAAAAAATTCTAGTTTTTAAAAAATACCCAATTGAAGTGATTTATAAAAATAAATATTTGTTACTATATTAAGCCATGAGTTCTCATTATACTAAATTTTTGGAATTACTAAATAAGACACGTATAGAAAGATCTGGAATTGATGATATTTATTCACACATTGGACTTGGCGGTCAGTATACACGAGGTTGTTTCAATATTCCTGATAAAGATTTATCAAAATTTTACCAGTTATATTCTAAAGTAATAACAGAAGGATTAAATCCAATTTATATGGCAGAACGTCATAGAAAACAAGGACCTATACTTATTGATCTCGACTTTAAATATAAAATTCAAACACCAAATCCTGAAATAAGATTAATTAAAGAATCAGAATGGTTAGTTGTTATTGAACAATATATTTTTAATTTAAAAAAGTATCTTAAATTAGATGATCCTGAAGAAGATCTAAAATGTTATGTACTTACAAAACCCCAACCTTCAATAGTAGGAACAGATCCAGATACAGGCTTAACCACATGTAAAGATGGGGTGCATATTATGTTTCCAAATATTTGTACTCAACCTTTAATTCAACATTTAATAAGAGAGAATGTGATTAAATATATAAGAGAAAATGATTGTTGGAAAACACTTGAATCAATTCAACTTTCAAATGAACCAGAGGATATTATAGATAAAGCTGTTATCGAAAAAAATTCTTGGTTGCTATATGGATCTTGTAAAGAAGGATCTGAAACAAATAAATATTCTTTAAATAAAATTTTTAGTATCACATCATCTAATACATTAGAACAAGTTGAATTTGATGATTCAGATATTTTAAGACTTCCTGAAACTCTTTCTATTAGACGTTTTAGTCCTGAAAGTGTTTTTCCATATGCAGATGGTTATGATGAACAAACTGTACTTGATGAATATAATAGTTCAATGTCATCAAATCCATCAGCATCAGCAAGTTCTGGAACAGTTGGTAAACCATCAGATATTGCTTTAGCAAATAAGTTAGTTGAAATCTTATCTGTTAAACGTGCAGATAAATATGATGAATGGATTAATTTAGGTTTTTGTTTACATAATATTGATGATAGTTTATTAGAAACTTGGATTAGATTTTCATCTCAATCAAAAAAATTTCAAAAGGGTGAATGTGAACGCATGTGGACTAAATTTAGAAATATTGGTTATGGAATTGGTTCACTTATCAAATGGGCACAACATGATGATTTTGACAAATATATGGATATTATGATTGAATTTAATTTTGATATTCTTTCAAGATCTGTTTCTGGTCAACCTTATGATGTTGCTAAAAGTTTTTTTGAATTATATAAACATCAATTTAGAATTGGATCTGTAGATTTTAAAGAATGGTATTATTTTGATACTCACAAATGGACACCAATGCAAGATGCATATATTATTAAAGATATGTTAAATGAAGATTTTGTTAATGCATATGTTAGGTTAGGTATGTTATATGGTAAAAAAGCATTAAAGGCTGAAGGTGATGAAAAACAAAAACTTATTTCAAAACAAGAACTAATTATGAAAATATCAACCAAGCTAAGAGGTCCATTTAAAAAACAGGTTATTGATGAGTTAACAACTCTATATAAAAAGCATGACCCTGATTTTGCTAATAGATTAGATGAAAATAAAAATTTAATTTGTTTTTCCAATGGTGTTTATGATTTAGAAAATGCTATTTTTAGAGAAGGTAGACCTGAAGATTATATTACTTTATGTACTAATATAAAATATATTCCATTCGATAAAATTAACAAGTCTAAGTTACAAATTGTTAGAAAGTTTTTAGTTGATATCCAACCTGAAGAAGATATGAGAAACTATATTTTAGATTTGTTTGCATCTTGTTTAGCTGGTCATAATTTAGATCAAAAATTTAATATTTGGACTGGTTCAGGATCTAATGGTAAATCAGTTGTTGTAAATTTAATGATGGATGCACTTGGTGATTATGCTTGTGGTTTACCACCAGAAGTTTTAACTAGAGCATCTACAGATCCAGATAAAGCAAGTCCAACAATGGCAAAGACCAAGGGTAAAAGATTTGTGGTATTTGAAGAGCCAGAGGGAACAGATCAGGTGTATGTGGGTAAAATGAAGGCATATTCAGGAAATGTAAAAATTCAAGCTCGTAAGTTACACAAAGATATTGTTGAGTTTTATCCTCAATTTAAAATGTTTTTACTTTGTAACAAACTCCCAACAATTCCATCAAATGATGGAGGTACTTGGAGACGTATTAGATTAGTGCCCTTTGAAATGAAATTCGTTGATAATCCTATTGAAGATTATGAAAGACAAATTGATAGAGGATTAGAAGATGTACTTAGACTTACATGTAAAGAGGAGTTTATGTCAATGTTAATTGAAAGATATGCAACATATAAAACAGAAGGTCTTAAAGTACCTCCTAAGGTTATGCTTTCAACTGAAAATTATCAATCTAACTCTGATGTTTTTCTTGATTATATTAATGAATGTATTGAATTTACTGATGATGTCAAGGATAGACTTGATTTCCAAGACTTAGTTGGAGATATGCAATATTGGATGAAAAATGTTAAATTTGATAAGAGAGCTGAAAAAATATTCCAACGTGGTGACTTTAAATCTGAACTTGAAGAAAAACTTGGCAGACTTGATCCAACTGGTAGTTATTGGAAGAGATATGTTCTTAGATCTGCTCTAAGAAAAGCTGGAAAGATTTTAATGGATGAAGATGAAATTGATATGCAGGGTAATGAAGAAGATAATGATGATGATGAAAGCAAGAAAACCCTAGTAATCAAGTTATCTACATATGAAAAGATACGTCAGTCCAAGATTAGAAGAAAGAAGGATAGAAAAGCTAATCAAGTAAATCAAAATACTGATTCTTCTTGTGCTGTTGCCATCTCAGTTTAATTAATTTAAATAAAATTATACTATTTCTATTTAAGTTAATATTTAGTAACTAGTTGAAATCTATTTAAAAATAATAGTTTTGACAGATATACTAAACTAGCAAATGGAATAAGAACAAATAAAAGAACAAGTCTTAAAATTGAATTAAGTTTATTTGTAAATATTTTATATAAATTTGTATATAAAATATATGGATAATAATGCAACAACACCAGTCCCAAATAATTTAATTCAATTTCAGCAAACTTCTCAAAAAATTGTTTCAAAATCAGTTAAATTATTTTTTAATCCAGCAAATCCATTTGAATACATTGAACAGTTTTGTGAGTTTAACAACTTGATAATTCCAGAACCTGATAAACTGCCTGGGTATACATATGATCCAAATATAGTTTTAGACTTAATGACACATGAATATGTTATTTTTTTTACCTCCAAGTACTTCAAATGGTTTAAAAAACCACTATTAAATTTTTTTAAAAAATGTGAAATTCTTTATTTAAACTATTATGATAAAAAATTTATTGAAAGATCTATTGAACAGCTAAATTTTTTTATAAGAAAAATGGAACCTGGCCCTATTCTAGAATCTATTAAATTAAAATATAAATTAAGAAAACTAAAACGTTTCTGTTTTTTTGAAAATTCAATAGAACCTAATGTTTTATATAAAAAAATAAATTTTGCAAATGAACAACTATTTATATCATTTGATAACTACTCAATTAAAAAAATTGAATACAAGTTAAAAGCATTTTCGCAAATTGCTGAAAAAATGGGCGCCGATAAAATATCAATTATTTATGATAAAGAAATGTCTCAAAAAATTAATATTGATGCAAGTGCAAGTTCTACACAAGTTGGTTTAGGTGGAATATATGGTAGTTCAAATGAATCAACAGAACAAATTAAACTTGGTTTTGATTATTCAAATGATTCACATATATTTAATTTAAATAAATTTGATCTTGTTGATACAATTCAAAGAGAAAATACTTTTTTCTTATCTAAAGAGGAGTTTAATTCAGATATTGATTTAAATTTTTTAATAGATGCACGATGTATTAATTTAATTAAAGAGTATGAAACAGAATTGGTTTTTAAACATGCAAATGAATGGGAAAAAAAAATATTTGCTCATGCGTCAAGATTTAAATTAAATTTAGATACAAAATCATACAGTAAAAATGATGTTAATATTAAAATAAAAATATCATTTTTAAATATTTATAAACATTCTGAAAGTATCAATGGATTTAATTTATATTGTTTTAAAGAAGGATTTTTTCATTTATGCAATTTAATAAGACAAACACCATCTGAAGAATCATATCTTAAAATTGGAAATTTTTTAAGTTCACATCTTTATTATTTAAATAAAGGACGTTTTACTATTCCAATGCCTTATTCGCAATCTATTGATCTTGTTAAAACACATGATGATATTTTAAAACTAAATTTTACACAAAATGAACTAGCTGATTTATTTAAACAATTTTTTGAATTTAACTTAAATTATCAACAATTTAAAAATTTCAGATCTATAATTTTAAAGCAACCAGAGATTTTTTATGATGTAATTTTAAGACACAATTATTATGGAATTGAAAAGAAAAACTTTTTTCAAGATTTAAACTCCCCAATTAATAAGTTATTATTTGTCTCTTACCAATACCATATTATTACAAATTATAAAATAAATTTATTAAATAAAATAAAAAAAAAAACCCAAGATATTTACACAACACTTTTAAAATATAAAGACGATATTACAATAAATAGAACTCAAATGGCAAATGAATATAAAGAAAGAAAATATTATATTAAAAATATTACTACATCACCAAATAAACTTGAAGAATTTATTAAACAAAGATTTCATCAATATGATAATCCAATTAAGCAAATTGTTAATCCAGTGCTACATCAAATGCTTGAATATATTAAAACTCGTGGAGTAGTTATTAAAATTGGTAATGAATACAATATAATTTTAAATTTAATGAGTAAATTATGTGCATGTGCTAAAAAATATAATTCAATTATTGATAAAGGAGCAAATGGTTCACCATATAGTAATTTTTGTAGATATGCTCGTGCATATATTTCTTATTTGCCAAATCATTACATGGATTTTGAAACTCCTGAAGATATTGGAAATATGGATATTGATAATTTAACTAATGATACAGATTATTCAGAAAATAATTCTGTGTCTGAAGATTTTGAAAGATCAACAACAAGTACAACTACATCTACAGAAGCTAAACTAACTATTACAAATGATTTTGCACATGAAGAAGTCTCAGAGTTTTCTTTTGAAAAATCTAATGAATCTAATGATCAAATATATAATGCTGAAACAACTGATGAACTAATTGGAATATTTTATAAATATGTTTATATTTCAACTTCTTATCTAGAACTTTTTGAATACTACAAACAAAATAGAATTGTTTATAATCCAACAGATGATATTAATGTGTTATCAAATTTAGTTAAAATTTTTACTCATTCGCTAGATGATTATTATACAGAGGAAAATGTTGAAGAGATTATTTTTTCAAACATATTATTTTATAATAACCAGTTAAACTATTCAGAACTAGAAAAAATTATTATTAATTGTTTTAATATTTCATTCAATGTTGATAATGGGTTATATGAATATGTATGTAAATTTAACAAAAAATATGATAATTTAAAAATTAATCTTGTCAACCAATTAAATAATATAATTGTTAATAAATCCTATGAAGAACAAAATTCCCATAATGTTGTTGCACAACTTTTAATTCCTTTAATAGTTTATTCTTTAACACCTGATGATTTTGAATTTGATCTTGATTCAAAAGAAAAAACAAAAATATCTTTAATCAAAAAAGTAAATAACTTTATTATCAAATTACTTAGAAATTCTAATTTAGATATATCTGAAAATTTAGATATTTATAGAAAACAAACACATCAAAACTATTCCAAACATAGAATTTTTTATACAATTGAAGACATAAATAATATGATAAATAAAACTCAATCTATCCAATCAACCCAATCTACCCAATCTACCCAATCTATCCAATCCACCCAATCCACCCAATCCACCCAATCCACCCAATCCACCCAATCAAAATATATCAAAGAACTTGAATTTAGATTGGAAAGGATAAAAGAGCTTTTTGAGTCTAAGGGATTTAATTTTGAAGATTTTGAAAATGGTTTTACTAATTTATCTGATTCAGAAACAAGTGTTTAAAGATTTAAGTAAATTAATTTATATTTTTATTATATATATGATTGATTCAATTGATTATGATAGTATTGTTAAATTTATTAATCTAGAAATTATTCAAAATAAACTGTACGTACAAGCAGGTGGGGTTGAAAATATGGTCATAGGCCTTAAAGAAATAATTTCAGACAAGATATGGATTGAAAATACAATACAAACAATTAGTGATGGATTGCAAAAATTAAATCCTTTAATGTTTATGACTGCTAAAAATTTAATTTCATCAAATGAATTACCTGATCCTTTTGTACATGGTTCTTTAGACAATAATAAAACTTATACTAAAGAGCTAATTGTATTGCTTTTAATAGGAGGATATTTATTATATACAAACCAAGATAATCAAGAGCTACAATTTTATGTATATTTTACTATTTCTTTACTAGTTGGATTTTATATTATTATTAACAAAACAACAATTTTAGATGCAACAGAATCAATTCTTTTCACAGCAAATGATTTTATTAGAAGTATTATACCTGGTCTTAAATCAGAATTTGAAATTGAACTTGAAAAAAATGTTAAAATTTTTGAAGAAATAAATAAACCTTTTAGAAGATTAAATAATGTCATTAATAAAATATATGATGAAAGTGCTATAAAAAAAAGGGAGCTAACTGATGATGAAAAAGAAATTATTGATAATGAAGAAAATATTAATGAAGAGATTATTAATGAAGAAAAAATTATAGATAAAAAATTAGATAAAATTAAAAAAATAATTAATAATCATAAGGTTAATAGTTATGAAGAATATAAGAAAATCAAACCAATCATAATCTTTAATTGCAAGAAAGTTTTAAGAAAAATGAAAGTTATTTTTTTAGTAAGTTTAAAAATAATATATACTTCTATAAATCCAAATGAAGAAAAATACAAACAATTAATTGATAAATATTATAAATATATTGATAATTTAAGTTGGGATGAATTAACTAAAAAATCATATAATTTTCTTACAAATCCAATTGAAGAAACATATCCTTTTGAAGAAATAAATCAGCTTACAAAATCTAATTTTGATAAAAAGACTTCTGAATTAAATGAAGAATTGATACAAACTTTGAAATGGTGTTTTAAACTATCAGAATATTTTGTGTTAGTAATTTACAATATTAAAATCTACAATAAATTTAACAAACCAAGAATTGATTTAATTTTTAATTATTTATTTAATAAAATTAATTATAATAAAAATGAACTAGAAAAAAATTTAAATAAAAATTTAGGTTTTTTTCTAAGATTAGATCAAACAGAAGAACTAATTAAAATATACATAAAATTTATAGAAAATATTAAAAAAAACAATCAGTACAATAATTTATTGTTAATTTGGAATAATTATTATGGACCTATAGATGGAGCCAAATATGAAACGCTAGCAAAAAATTTACCAGTAGACCTTGAAATATATATTGATAAAGTTAAAAATGAAAATTCTTTACTAGTTGGTGGAAGTTTGCTTGCTAAAGCAAACAAACCAGCCCTATTGGGAAGTTTTAAAGAAATTTTATTTTTAAAAGCACCAGAGAATATTTTACAATTTATTACTTGGATTGTTTTATATCCTTTAGATCAAGTTAAACATTTGTTTTTTACAAGTGGTTCATCTAATATTAAAAATAAAGTACAAACTTCAGAAAAATCTGATTCTAAATACTTATACAGTATTGAAAATGATAAAATTAGATTATTCGAAAAAAATTCAGATGGTTCTCAAGGAAATGAAATACAAAGTGTACAAATGGCAATTAGAAATGAACTTGAAGGAAATTATCAAGCTGCTAGAGATGCACGCAACAAAGTGTGTGAAAAACTTTTTGGTGTGAATGAATCAAATCCTATTTGTGCAAAACATTTTTATACAATTCTTGGCAAGTCTGGATTAGGAATGTTACATAATTTAGCTGAACCAACTAAAAAAGATCATATTTATTCAGCTTTAATTAATGCCGAACCAAATATAAAATATGAAATACTTAAAAATTTAGGATGGAAAATGAAAGTATTAAGAAATGATAAACAAATAGTTAATGTTGATGAGTGGTTAGAAACATTGGGACAAGATTTAAGATCAGAGTATGAAAAATATTTTAAAAATTATTCTCATGTAAAAATAATTTTAAATAAAATGATCCAAGATTTAAATAATAACACAAAAATACTTGACCAAAAATATAATCAATTAGTTAATACACCAAAACCATTGGTAAGAAAAAAACGTCTAACTTCTGCTCAAATAGCTATGTTAAGAAAATTAGAAACAAGTATTTAAAGATTTGATTAAATTAATTTAATTATATGGAACAGAAAAATCCAGGATATAAAAATTCAAACTCTTCTTCAGCAATTAATATTAATAAAATTAAGTTAAACTTAATTCCAAACAAGTCTATTATAAATGATATAATAAATAGTTCTGAAAAAAAATTTTTACCACATAACTTTTCTAATATATATGAGGGCAGATGTTTGTATCCTAATTCATTATATGATTATTATGATTTTGTAAATCAATTTGAAATTCCAATTTATTCAGGAGGATTTGGTCATGGATATTATCATGAAGTAAGATATAATGTTTCAACTCAAAAATATTTATATTATTTAGGAGATGGTACATGGATACTAGAATATGAAACAGATTCATGGGATCAACTACATAAATATGTAAGTGATTACTGTGAAAAACTATTTGCTAGTTAGATCAAATATTTGGATTGTGTTAAAAATGTAAAACTCAAATATTAATATAGGTAGCAAATAAACAGTAACATTTAAATTCATTAAACTTAACATAAATCCTAATATTGCTAAATAATAATATAGTACATTAAACATAACTATATTTATATATGGGTTAAAACTTAAACTATTAGACATATCTAAACTTAGAAGTAAATCTAAACTTAATCCTCGACAAATTAGTCCAGCAGCACCAATCCAAGAAAATGTATTGCCAAATTTACAAACAGGATTAATTGGGATGTGAAGTATTTCAACTGGATGGGCTAAATACTCAGAAGCAAATTTACTAATTGGAGGAGCAAAATTCCAGGTTGTTTTAAACCAATTAAGCATATAGACCAAATAAATAGACCAAAACAAATATATTAAAGAATAATTCATTAATATATTTATTAGTTTGGATTTAAGATGATAATTATAGCAATTTTTTACTAGTTAGATTAAAATAGCCTATGACATTTTTAGTTGGATTAGTTCAAATACTAATATAGGTAGTAGATATACAGTAACATTAAAATTCATTAAACTTAATGCAAAACCTAAACTTAAACAGATCCAATATAGTTTATCAAAATTTCCAATATACATATCCAAACTTAATCCTCGTAAAATTAATCCAATAGCTCCGATCCAAGAAAGCATATTACCTAATTTACACACAGGGTTAATTGATTTAGATAGTTTGGTAACTGGATGAGCTAAGTAATCAGAAGTAAATTTACTTAATGGGTGTGCAAAGTTGCAAGTAGTTTTAAACCAATTAAGCATATATACTAAATAGACTGCTAAACATAGATATATTAAAGTATTTTTCATTTGTATAATATAATAAAAGAAAATTAATTATGTGTATTAGATGTTGACTGTGAACCAGAGTGTGAGTCTTGCGACACATAAGATAAAAATGTATTCCAACCAATATTTAAAAAATTTACAAAGATTGGTTGTAGATGTGATGGAACAAATGCAAAATTAGCCATTTGAGCAAGAGGCCAAACAGCACAATCAGCTACATAAATTTGTAAAAATTTGTCTTTAATATTTGTCCAAGCTTTAGAACAAGAGTTAACAAACTGAGTTCCAATTGGTTTAGATAAATCATATTTTGTTGCGTCTAACATAACTCCTGTAGTTCCCATAAAAAATATAGGATATAAAACAGAAAAAATAAATTGATCTGCATAAATTTTAGCAACTAATACAGTTTTACTTCGAATTAAAGGTTTTTCAATATTCTCAAAATGATAATTATAACTAGATCTAAAAGTTTTCATAGACATTGTTTCAATCGAACCAGAGTTCATATGATATTTCAACTCTTTTCTAAAATGAGCTCCTAATGCTCTTTGTTCATTCCACTTGACTAGTTTTTCAATTAACATAGGCATTTTATCAATTTTACTAAACCATGCATAATAAACTGGTCCTCCTGCTAACAAACCAAAAGTCACAAATACACCTAATCTTGACAAATCATATTCCTCTCTCTTATTTTGTTTAATCTCAATACTTTGAGCAATAGTATCACCTGCACCATAACATACCGCTGTGCTAATTGCAGTAACTAATAAAGGTTTTGATTTAAGAGCACGATTATATGCATTTAAGGCAAACATTTTAATTATAATTAATTTAATATATCTATTTCTTCAATTTGCTTAACAATTAAATCTAAATTCAATCTTTTTTTATAATCATATTCTAACATATCTAATAAAATAGTTTTAAATTTATTTAATGGAGGTATAAGATCTAATTGTTCGGAAATAAAATCACACATAAGACTACAAAAATCTTCATTAAAATATTTAAATCTTTCTGCTAAATTTAAATTTTCTAAATTTTCATTTGGAGATTTTAATAGTTTAATAATTTTATAACATTTAGAAAAATAAAGTGTAGGATTATTAATTAAAATTCCAAAGATAAGACCAGCTATAGCAAAATGTTGTGATTTGTCAAATAGTTCTTTAGGATATTCTTTTCCAGCACGATATGCTAAAAAAATTTCTTTATATTCTGGAGATCCAGCTGTTATTGTTGTATTATACTTGGCATTTATTTTAGGTGTACAATAAAAATCTTTAAAATATCCAATACCAAAATCAATTAATATAGCATCACCATTAGAGGTAATACAAATATTACCTGGTTTTAAATCCCCATGATAAATATCATTTTGTTGTAAAAAATTTATTTGATTAATTATTTGTTGAATCATTTGAATTTTACACTTAGAAGAATATTGAGTCATGTCTGTTTTATCAAGTGAAGTTCCAAAATAATCATATATTATTCCAATAAATGTGTCAGTCCAAAAATGAAATAACATATGTGAAAAATAGTTCGAATAGCCAATTGTAGATTCAATTTTAGTATGTATTTCAATTTCATCAATTAATCCAATATAAACATCTTTATCAAAATCATTTGTATTATTAGATTCATAGGTTTTAACAACAATCTGTTTACTAAATTTTTCATTAATATATAAATCTCCAAAACAAATTTGTATATAATTATGGGATTTTACTTGATGAAGTACAATATTATATGATTTATTTTCATAACTAAATTTACATCTTGAAATATTTATTCTTCTTGGCGCATTAGCAATTCGATCACATGGATGTGATAAACCCATTGACATATTATTAATATTATTAATTATAAAATTTTATAATTAATAAAAAAATCAAAGTTTTTTATATTTCAACAGATCTTTTAGTTGGTTTAGTTAAATTAACATCTATTTGCATATCTTCATTGTCATCTTTAGAAGAACAAACTTCACATCCTTTAAACCCCATTTCTAAATAACACATTTTAAAAGTATTACCACAATGGCAAAAAACATTAAGTTCTGTTTCTACATCTATTAAATCACAAATATTTGAAAGTAAAATACCGCCAGAATTACAAATCCATTCATTAAGTTCATAAAAATCATTTAATCTTTGTTTTTGTGTGTAATCACTTATTTTGTTAACTTGAGTTTTATATTTTTCAATATATTTAATTTTATCTTCTGGATTAAATTTGTCTTTTTTAGATGAATTTTCAGATCCCCACATTGGTTGTAAATTTAAATAATGAAAACACATTTTAACTTCTTCTTCTTGAGATAAATCCCAAGAGTTACATGGAATAATATGGTCAATATGCCATTTTCCATAATTTTCCCAAGTCATTCCATCTTGAAATTTTGATTCCATATAACCCTGAAAAAAATCAAGTGAACATGATAATAAATTTAAAGTACTTTCATTTTTAACACCATATCCAAATTTAATTGCTTGATATAATCTACATCGTAAATTTTTAACAATTTTAAATTTTGTATTAGTTTCTCGTTGATTTTTTTCCCATATTCTTTTAAAATTTCTTGAATATTCATTAACATGTTCTCTATTTGCTTCTTTCCAAATTTTATGTTTTTTTGTTTGAATATCTTTTGTTTTAACCCAATATTCTTTATTGTATTCTGTCATTTCTTCCTTTCTTCCTGCTCGATATTCTTCTAAACAATCTTTACAATCTATTCTTAATCCATCCCATGATGATTTTAAATTATTGTATGATTCTAAAGGTTTCCAAGTTTTACATTTAGAGCATGATTTTCCTTCAACTCCATCAATAAATGTATGGAGTTTTCTGTTTGGTGATGGTTTACCTGTTATATTATCTTGGTAATTTTGTTGTTCTTTAATTTCATTCCAATCTGAATTTTCATAATTTGCTAATTTGCGTTGATGTTCATTATATAACTTAACTCTTTCCTTATTTTTATCTCTCCATGCTTTTGCCTGAGCTCTTTTATTTTTTAATGCTTCTTCTGACATATTTTCTTTAACTCTGGTTCGACAGTCAACACACTGTTTTCTTTCAACACCTTTTGCATCAATAAAATCTTCATCGTTTTTTTCTTTTTTACAACGAGTACATTTTTGCATTTTATATAATAATTTATAGTAATATACTTTTAAATAAAGAAATTCTCAATTTTTTAGATTATAAATAAATATTTATTTATAGTTTTATGGTTTAGACCATAAAACAGACCATTCCACCCCTCAATCTTAATACCAGATGAAGCGTACTTTCTTTTTGGACATTGTAATCCTGGAGTGTTCGTCCGTCTTCCAGCTGCTTACCTGCAAAAATCAATCTTTGTTGGTCAGGAGGAATACCTTCTTTGTCTTGAATCTTTTGTTTGATATTTTCAATAGCATCAGAAGGTTCAACTTCTAAAGTAATAGTCTTACCAGTGAGAGTCTTGATAAAGATTTGCATTTTATTAATGATAGATAATATAGAATAATTTGTCAAAATATTAAAAATTCAATTTTTTTCTATATTATATATGATAAATTCGCAAGCTATCTATTTATGTTATAGTTATAATACAAACATTAACTCTAATCCTTTTTTTATTTGTAAACAGTTTGCTTCTTTAGATTTAGCTAAAAAACAAGAAGAATGTTTAAAACAACCATATCAATCTAATCAATTAAATCCATCTAATCAATCCATACAATCTAGTTCTATAATTTCAGTATGCAAATACATACCTCAACCATTACATATTTTTGTTTTAAGATATAAACTATCAAGACATATTTTTGGCATAAAGATATATTAATACAAATAGTAAATTATTTAAAAATGTTTGGTGGTTTATTCCAATTAGTTGCATATGGAGCTCAGTATATATATATAGGTAATCAATACGATGATCAGGGATATTATCAAGAACGTAAGAAAAAGAAAAGAATAAGATTTTTTTATGATAAAATTAAAAACCGTAAAAAACCAGTTAAAGAAAAACAAAATGTTCAAATTCAACCCAATAACAAGCCAAATGAACCAGGTTATATTTATGAGTCAAGTCTACCCAAGTATAAACCAAGTCTTTGCATAGATCCTGGAAATATGAGAAAATCTATTTTTAAACCAAAATCCTCACCTATTAAGAGAGCAAGAATAAATTTTGGTTGGAAGAAAGTTAATAATTTGAATCAATTTATTTTAAATAAAAAAATTCCATTAAATCAAAGTATTTTAACAAAGTTTGTATACAAAACAAACTTTATGAAAAAAATTGTCTTGTTAGAAGCAATGGGTAGAATAGCCAATGCAGTAAGACTTCATGGACTAATTTTAAAAGAAATAGATATATCAAATCCTATTTGTAAAAATGAAATAAAAAATACCGAATGTCCCATAACATTAACAGAAATTACAAACCAATATATTCAATGTGATAATTGTAAATTATGTTATGATTATGAAGGAACCGAACAATGGTTTAATTTTAACCAGTATTGTAGTTATTGTACTCAACCTATATCTAAAACCCCACAAATTCTTCAATATAACTTGATATATAGGTATTTACAAACACATATATAGGGAAAAAATTGATATTTAATTTATTTAAAAATAATAACTATAATATTATTATAAGAAATGTTTTATTGTAAGTATTGTTCTGATACACTTGAAATAATAAAAAATCCTAATTTAGCAAATGAAGCTGCAATTAAACAAATAGATTCAGTTGATGAGCTAGTTGAAATATTCTTTAGTGATTTAGAATCAAAGAAAAATAAATTTATTAATTCAGATACTCAGTTTTCAATTATGTGGGCAGAATCAGAAATAGATAACTTGGATTTTAAACAGTTAATAAAAACCTATGGTATTCAAGGGCTAACACCTGAAGACCTTAAAACTCAGCTATCAAATATGTATAGACAGATAGTAAAATTTCAAAAGTCAGTATCTAATTTTTATCTTTCATGTACAAATTGTTCAACTACATATTTTCTTGAACCTGGTACTGTAATTGATTCAATTAATTATGAAAAAAGTGCTGCAGCAAATGATGATGATGCTAAAATTAGATTAAATGATCCAACTTTACCAAGAACTAAAGATTTTATTTGTCCTAATTCTAAATGTGTAACTAATACTAAATCAGATGATATAAATGTGCTAGTTAACAAAGAAGCAGTATTTTATAGATCTGGTAAAGAATATAATATTAAATATATTTGCTGTCAGTGTAATGCTCAATGGGGAACATAAATAAGCAAAGCTTAGTTATTAACCTTTTAGGAACATAATAAATATTATATAAATATAATATATATAATGGAAAATACAGATTTACTTTTTTTATTATTAATTGTATTAACAATTTATTATTTAAATTTGAAATCAGAAATAAATGTTACTGAAGGATTTAAAAAGAAAAGAGAAAAGAATTCTGAGAAGTCCGGCAAGTCTAAGAAATCTGGTAAGTCTGGAAAGTCAGGAAAGGGTGGAAAGTTAGGTAAGTCCGGAAAGTCAGGTAAATCAAAGAAACAAACAAAAATTTATTTAGATAATTATAATTCTGCTATTCTCCAAATTATTTCAAAAGCATCAGATGATAGTTCTGTTAATTCAACAACTGATGATTTTACATCTGGTTTAAGAGCATATTTAGATGATGCATTTAAAACAAATTTAAGACTTACAGATGCAGGTGCTGCATTATCAGAAGATGAATTTCAAGATAAGGCAGATGAAGGTATAAAAAAAGCAACAACAAAGAACACAAAAGATTTTACAAAATGGTTTGATGGATTTGTAACACCAAATGAAGAAAGCTTAGAAGCAAGTGAATAGAATGAATTTGAAAAAAATTGAATTTTATTTATATAAAAATATATTGTATATTTATATAATAAATGTCATCAAAAAAACAACTTAAGAAAATTGTAGATCCTGATTCTGAATCAGACTCGGAATCTGATAACAATTCTATTTCTGAACAACCCGAAGATATTGTTGATGATGCTGAGGGTGTAATTGATGAAGATGATGAAAATGAAGAAAATGATTATGTAGAATATGGTGAAGGAGATGTAGAAGGTGATGAAGTTGGATCAAATGCTGAATTAAAAGAAAATGCAGATAAGGATGATTTAGAATGTTATTTTGAATATGATAATGTTATTGATGAATTTGCAGATTTAGGACCACCAACTCGAGTACCAGATGATGAAAGAATAACTTTGAACAAGTTAACAAAATATGAGATGGTTAGAGTATTGGGAATTAGAGCTCAACAAATATCTGTTGGTGCTAAATCATTAGTTAAAAATATTGAAGGTAAATCACCAGTTGAAATAGCAATTTATGAGCTTAAAAATAAAATGACTCCTTTTAAAATTAAAAGACCTCTTCCAAATAACACATATGAAATTTGGAAAATTAAAGAACTAGAAGTTGATCTTCCTGATGAAAAAGAAATTACCACTTCATTTAATTAAATGGCATTATAGCTTGAGTTGTATTTAAATTTATCCTTACATTACATTTGAAATCCCAATCCTATTTGTCCATCAGTGATAATAACAAAATTATAAGACAATGCATAAATTTTTACATTAAAGTCATAATTTATTCCTTGGATCATTTTTAAATTTAATTTTGCTTTTTCTAAACCAGAAAAATTACAATGACCAGTAGGTTGATATTCTTCTGGTTGTAAAGCAAATGAATTAACATAAATATAATTTGATGGTGTTTTTGTATGTTTAAAATAAGTTTGGTATAATCTATAATATATTGCTGGTAGAGGTATATCTCTTTGTTGACCATTAAACATTAAATTAGCTGTTTCAAATGGATCTTTAACAACATTTCTATTTCTAGATTTAAAACAAGAATAATTAAACCAATCATTTCCATAAGTAAAATCAGAATCTCCTGGATTTGATCTTTGATTTATATCACATCTTTGTATAACCCAAACTAATTCTTTAACAGGATGGGATAAAGTTATATCAACACTTGGATTTGAATTTGATTTTTGTACTGTATAAATATTATTGTACTGAACTTGTTCTATTAAATATAAATGTGAGTTTTCCACAAAATCTTCTCGTTCCCATAACTCTAAATAAACATAATCTACAAATAATACTGCTGAAAATTTAGGAACAAAATCAGGTCTAACATTTGGTTTATTACATATCCAGCAATCATTAAAATCGCGCCATTTAATATTAACATAAATATCATTTTTATATAGTGAAAGCAAAGGCAAAGCTAAACCAATATTTTTAGTAAAATAAAAATCTAATGGTACTATTAAATCTAACGAATTTGATAATGAATCTGGTTTAAATGAAATTGGATCTCTTTTTCCTATCATTTCTGCATAACCAGGTTTTTTTTCTGCTGTTTGAGAAATTTCAGACCATATTTCATACCATTCTCCATATCTTTTATCAATTACATACCCCCCTATTTCTAATTCTGCATATTCAATCATTAAATGTCCAATAGAATTTGCCCATCCAAATACTGTATCACAACTAGAATTTGAATGTCCCTGTGTAGAACTATTTAGAGATGGTAAAGTAATTCTAACAGAAATATTAGTAATTAAATCTCCATCTTTTGCAATGGGACAAACTGATTTAGAACCAAAACTAAATGAATTAAAATACTGTTCTTTTGTCTCAATTGCAAATGCAGAGTGTTTTTTAAAAACAGTTTTAAAAAAAGATAGTTCTGGGTTTTCTGTTATAAATAGATCTTGAGGTCCTTTAATCATTAATTGTAGTATTCCACCCGCCATGTTATTAAAATTAACTTATATTTTATTAATTTTAATCCAAATTTAAATATTTAATTATTTTTTTCATCTTACTATTCATACTTGTTAGTCTTGTTTCTATGTCTTTAATTTTCTCATCATTTCTTCTTACTATTCTTGATATATCATCTATTTCATCATATATTTTTTTATGATCTGCTTTATTATTTATTTTGTGTATATCATCTAATTTTCTATGAAGATTTTCATATTTTGTTTCCAAACACATAGTATTACTATTTAGTAATTCGCATTTTCTAGTTAGTGAATTTAATGTATTTATCTGGTCAGCTTGTGTTAAAACATTTTCAGATAAATTATCAACCAAATTTCTTATATTGTCAATTTCACCAGATAGTTCATTTGGATATTTATATATGTATTTAATAAATGTTTTATTTACACAACAACCTGATATTTCTAAATCACAACATGATACATCCATAATTTCATTACAATTTTGATCTATACAATTTATTTCTTCATATCCATTTGTATTTGTTGAATATTTTATAACCTTCCATTTTATATATGGGATATTTATTATTTCATATACTTGTGATATTGACCCTGATATAAAATCTAAACAACCAGGAATAGACCATAAAATTTTATAGCCAGGCGGCTGATTTAAAACTATTTTATGATGTTCATATGGAACTGTTGATTCTGGAATTTTTATTCTAACTAAACAATCATCTACATAATCATAAATTTCACATATATTAATAAAAATAATATCTTTATCAAGTTGTACAATAAAATCATTTTCAATATCAAAATCAGATGGTATTGTTTGTATTGATGCAAAAGTAATTAAGTTATCATATTTTAAATTTTTTGTATTTGCAGTATTTGTGTTTATAACCTGAAAATTACCATTTGTTGAATAAACTGCATTCCATTTTTTATCATTTGAACCAATTGATGCATTTGTAATAGTATCAGTTGGACATATAGAATTTTTAATATTTATAGTTTGAAAATTCCCAGTAGTAATATTTGTAGTACTAATATTCGCTGTAGTAATATTTGCAGTACTAATATCTGCAAATACTGCACTAATATTATTATTTTTTAAATTTCTAATATGGATATTATTTGCATGTATATCTTTTTCAACATATATCCCACCATTAAAAATTGCACATGCATTTTTATCACATGTAACATTAGTATCATCTAGCACATGTAGTCTATTTATTGCAAAATCTTGATTATAATCCATTTAAGATATAATTATTTAAGATATTATTTTTATAAAAATAATTTATCTATTATATTTTATAGTGAATGTTTCACATTAAATATCCTAATAATCAAACTAAAACTGTGGATGCTGAAGATATTTTAAATGAACTCTATTATAAATTAGCTGTTTTAGATAAAACAAAATATAAATCATCTGTGTTTGATCAAGCAAAAACAAAATTATCTTTAATTGATTCTGCAATACCACTATTTGATATATATTCAAAAAATCTTTATTTAATTCAGGCTTCAAATGTTTATTCACGTGTTATATTTCATCATTATCGTTTACCAAATAAAAAAATTATTAATATTCTTGAAACAACTCTTAAAAAAATTAAAACCTCTAATAAAACTAACTATATTGAAAAATTAAATAAAAATCTTAATTTTATTTATAATTTTAATCTTGAAACACTTGAACAAACTTATTTTAAAGTTTTTTATCTTTCACAACCTATAACTTCCGATTTAACCACATGTATTAAACCTTCTTTTATTCCATTTATTACTACTAAACCTTATTATACTAAATCTGAACTTATTAATTTAGGTCTTAATATGGAACTAAAAATAGATTTAAAAACAATTGAATCAGAATCAATATGTCAAATGATTTCATCAAATGAGGTAACAGCAGGGGAAATTCTTTCCCATCAAATATATATTAAACATAATATTGCAAAAGCATATGTTCAATTATATTCATTACTTGGATCTTATTATTGGAATTATTATATAAGAAATGAATGTTTTAAAGATTTATTTATTGAAAAACAAATTGATAATTTACATTCAATTATTTCTAAAGCTCCTGCATTTGAAAAAGATTATTGGTTATATAGATTTATATCAACAGATGACTATTTATCACATTTAATACCAGGAGATATATATGAGGAAAAATCATTTATTTCAACAACTCGTAATCCATTTTATGATCCAAAAAATAATTTATTTGGTTTTATTTTAATTAAAATTAAAATTCCAAAAGGTGTTGAAGGAGTTGGGTTATGTATTGAATCATATTCATTGTTTCAATCTGAAGAAGAAATTTTACTTAATCCAGCTACTCTAAAACTAATTTCTATTAAGGATAGTTATCATTACTATCATCCAAATCCTAATGCATCAAAAAGAATTAAAAAATTATATACATTTGAATATATTAAACCAATTAAGACACCTCCATCAACAGTTGCTTCTAAATATCAAATTAATCCAGTAACAATTCCACATATCACATGGCTTAATCTTCCAGTAATTGATGGAGATGATTTTGCTTCAAAAGTTTATTTTTTTTATAGAGCAGTACTTCCTTCATTTAATAATAAAAGATATTTTTATTCAGATATTGGAAATAAAACTTATCTATTTCAAGCATTTTATTTAGATGATAATCCAGTTTATGAAAAATATTTCTTTCTTCAAAAACAAAACGATTTAACTAAAGCCAAAGCAAAAGATGAAATTTATTTTGTTTTGCAAAATGAAGATACTGGTGAAATTAATTTATTTATTGAGCTTAGAGACACTATATCTGTTAATTATATAAATAGATATTTGGGTTCAAAGAATATTTTTTCAGATGAAGATTTAGTTAATTTTATTTCAGGAATAGCCCATTATTTTAGTATAGATTCTGTTATTATTCATAATACATATGAGTCATATGATAAAATATCATCTAATTTGTTAATATCATATAATGAAAATATTATTGAAGAAACAAATCCAGATAATCATTTGATATCATTGTATTCTGGTGATTTTAAGTATTATAATTTGGATTTAATTAATTTTATTGAAAAAAAGACTGTAAAATTTAAAGGAATACCTGGAATCCAATACAATTTAAGAAAACATCATATTGCATTTATGGAACAAATTAATGCACAAGAAATTTTTACATCTACTGAAAAAACACCATTATATAGTATACTAACTAAAATGCTTAAACAAACTCAAAATCTGAAACTTGTTGATTTTTATCTTCATATTCATTTTAACTATTTTTATTTATTAGATGAATTAAATCAACTTATTGCCTTTTATAATAATGATATTTTTGCAACTATTGATACAAATCCATGGATAAATTCATATTTTATTTTAAAATCAGAAGAGTATTTATATGAAAAAGGTTTAATTCCATCAATACAAACATTTAAAACAAATATTTTTCAAGACTATATAGAAAAGTTAGCTATTGAAAATAAAAATATTACTTTTAATAAATACAGACTTGGACTAATATAAAAATCTTTATTTATATTAATGAACTACAAATCAAAATATCTTCAATATAAACTAAAATATTTAAATTTAAAAAATTTACTTAATAATCAAATAGGTGGAACTAACACAATAATAACAACTAATTCTAATACTAATTCTAATACTAATTCTAATACTAATTCTAATTCTAATACTAATTCTAATACTAATTCTAATACTAATTCTAATAATTCATCTGAAAGTTCTAACTCAGAATCAGTTGCCGAATATGGAATTGATAAAAATGTATTAAACTCTGAAGAAAAAAGAAAGACAGAGCCAGGTAGAGGAATATTAGGTGATATGATGTATTATTGGGTTGCAAACACTGGTATTGATAAAAGATACCCAGAAAAACCCACTTGGACTTACGAAGAACCACTAATACAAAGTATTCAACCTGAAATTATCCCATATACTGATTTTAATCAAGAAACTATTTCTAAACTTTATAATCACTCAAGACCCGAATATGATGAAGGTTTTGATATTGGATATATTATTGGTTATGAATGTGGGTGTAATCAAAATAAAAGTCCTGAAAAAAAGGATGTACCTGGAAATATTTCTGTTCCTGAATTTTTAAGTGGCTTTTATGATGGATGGAAACTTGGATTTTACAAAGGTACAAAATATTACTATACCACTTGGATACAAATTAATAATAATAATATTTTTTATAAAAGAGATCTAATTAATTATGTTGCTACTAGTAAGCAAAATAAAGAAATAAATACTGATCCTAATTATGACGAAATTGAAGACAAATCTTATAATGATTATTATGTTTATTTAAAAAAAAAGATAATTGGAAAAATACACAGAATCTAACTTTTGTATTTTAATTTAACTCTGTGCGCATTGAACTGTTTGTGCTCCATGATGACCATTTGGATCTTCTTGTTCTTCTACATCCTCATCATCTTGAAATTCAAGTAATGATCCAATCATTTTATTTGGTCCAGTTTCAATATCTTTTTGTTTATAATTAAATACATCTTCTAATTTAATTTTTTGTTCCATTGTTAAGTTTTTAGGATATTCTATTTCAAATTTAAATATAATATCTCCAAATGCTTTGGGTTTTCCAAATACAGGAAGTCCTTTATTAACTATTTTATATTGAGATGTTTGGGAAATAATATTCTGAGTCTCAAAAGCAATTGTTGAACCAGAAGGATGTGGTAGCTCTAATGAAAAACCACATAATGCTTCAACTAATGATATCTTTTTCTTACAAATTAAATTTTCTTGTTTCTTATAATCACGCTCATATGTCTCATCTGTAGCTTCTGAAACAACAAATATTACTGATCCAATTATTTCTGTTCCATCATCTTCAACAATAATATGTCCTTTATTTTTAATTTCAATATGAGATGATGATGTAAAACCAGGCTTAATGTCAAGTTCAACCTCTCCTTCTTCTTGTCTTTGAACTCCCGAAACTACTCTAACTCTGGGATATTTTAACTTTTTCTTAATTCCTGAATATATTTGAGCAAGTGACATCTCCACATTCATCTTAATATGTAATTGTTTACGCTTCATTTCTTTTACCTGTTCAGGGTTAGGTCCAGCCTGTTGAAAAGGAAACCCAGGACCAAATGGAAATCCAGCGCCTCCACCTTGAGCAAAATGAAACCCTGCTTGACCAAATGGAAACCCAGAACCAAAAGGAAATCCTTGACCACCGGGAAAACCACGCCCACCTGGTCCATGTTCTGCCTCATCTTCCTCGTCCATTCTTCTTCCATGAGTATCTAAAAATTCTTTCTTTGTTTCATCCATTAAATAATTATATGCATCATTAATCTTCTTAAATTTTTCTTCTGCTTCAGGAGACTTATTTTTATCAGGATGCCATAACTTTGCTAAATCTCTATATGCTTTAGTTATCTCTTTTTTTGATGCATTTGAATCAATTTCAAGGACTTTATAGGGATTTTCCATTGTTTATACTTAATAATAGAATTGTTTATTTAAGTCTTAAAATCTCAATTTTTTTTTCTATTAATATGTATAATTAATGGAACAAATAGTTAAATCACTTGATCTTATTACGTCATCTCAAAATTTTCTAAAATCTAATTCTTTAATACTAAATAAATACTGGATTGAACCTCGAATTAATAATTATAGCCTAAATAATAATACTAGTATTAGTTCTAATACACAGATTATTTTAGACCAGATTATTACTCATATTCAATTAATTGATGAAGAACTTGGTAAAATTATAATACAATTAAAACAATCTATTATATTTGTTCTAGTATTACAAACTAGTACATGGGACGAATTAGAAAAGTTATTTATGGAAATATTAAATAAATTTAATTTTATATTTGGAATTCCTCATGAATATACTCAACCAATTATTGAATGGATAGATTCAATTAATATGATGGAAAAAGCAATTCAATTTATTCAAGAGTTTAAAAGAGTTTTTGGTTATAAATTTTTAGATTTGCTTGATGAACGTACTTTAGAACAATTTTTCAAAGTTTTATCCCATGTTAAAAAATTATATCTAATCCATTCTTAAATGAAAATAAATATATGTACTTGGAATTTATTAAATCCAGAACCACATATTTCTCAAATGACTTGGTCTAATTTTGTTTCTAAAGATAAAGCAAAAACAATTGCAGAAGTAGACTTTAAAAGATTTAGTTTATTTAGAGCTCAAGCAATTATTAAAATTATTAAATGGATGTGTATAAAATCTACAAATCCTCTTATTATATGTTTGCAAGAAGTTCATCCATTACTTTTATCACAACTTCAAGAACTAGTAAACCCAGATCAAATTGTATACAATCAATCAAGCCAATTAGTAACAATTGTAACAAAATGTGTAATTCAATCAAGTCAATCAATTAAATTTAATAACAAGTCTGTACTACTTTCTAAAATAAATATTGGGAATAAAATTATTTCTTGTGTGAATCTCCATTTTTATTGGAAATGGTCTATCCCTGAAATAGAAATTATTGGTTCTGAACTCAGTTCTGTACTTGAGGAACCATATATACTGGCAGGGGATTTTAACAAACCAATTGAACTACTTGAAGGGTTTATGGGATTATTTGATTGTATGTTATATAGATCTGAATTTAAACCTGGGTCTTTCACATCAATTCAAACACACAATACTACAACTTCTTTAAATCCAACATATGGAATTATAGATCATATACTATTAAGTTCTGATTTTGAATATACTGATAAAACTAAATATAAAATATTGTCAAAAGCTTCTGGATATAAAATATTCTATTCATTTAATTCAGTACTTGGAATAAAAGAACTAACTGCTAGCACATGGTTAAAATTAAGACCTAAATCAGATATATCAGATCATAAACCAATATTTATTAAAGGTATTCATTTACATTAACAATTTGTTCAACATCAATAATGCCATTTTCATTAATTGTTTCATAAAAAAGTTTAGTTGTATATCTTCCAGTTTGATCATTAAAATTAAATATGTTATCATCTGAACATTCATTAATTTCATCATCATCTTCATCATAAATAGGTATAGGTATTTTTTGTGTTTTTTCACAAACATATTGCTTTAATTTATAAATATATTTAGTATTAGAATTTTCATTAGGAAGTTTACAGAAATTATGACTAATTCTATTATTATATTTATCTTCACAAGCTGGAATTTTAGTAATTGAATATTTAATACCTTCATCATAATCAATAAAAGATTCTCTTGTAAATTTTTTAGGCAGTTTAAAAGACTCTTGCGCCTTTTTAAGAATTAATTTAGTTATATTATTAAAATGTTCTTGGGTTGGTTCTGGAGTTAGATCTCTTTTTTTGATCTATTAAATATTCAACTATTTTAGTTAAATTACTAATATTTGTTGTTATTTCTTGAAGTTTTCCTAGTATCATATTTTATATATTAATATTAATTAATTGTAAAAAATTGATTTTTCAATTATTTAATAAACTAGCTTAATTTATCAAGTAATTTTATAAATATGTCAAAAATTTTAGCATCGGTCTCATCATTAGTTCCATTTTGGGCAAACCATGCAATTATTTATTTGGGACTAGGACCAGAATATAATATGATATTTAATATATTCTTTAATGAAGGTATTAAATATTTAGGAGATCAAGCATCACCAAGTATAATATATTTAGTTGGAGCTTTACCTATTTGTTATTTATTAGCAAACAAATTTAACTTGCTAACATCTATTCTAAACTATTTCCAACTAGCTCAACCATTAACTATCACAATATCTGGTTCTAATGCAACCAAAACATATCCCATATCAATGATAGCACTAACGAATCTTTTTGTTGAAAAATATAATATCAAAAGTTTAATTTTATACAAAGATACAAAATTTGATGTGGGAGTTGGCGAGTTAGCAAATTATCAAATTGACAATGGTATTTTTCTTACAATTAAAAATTTGCCAAATGGTGAAATTACATATACTCTTAAATCATATACTCAAGATTTAAAAAAGTTTGTCCAAAATGCCATTGACTCCTATTCAAAACTTGAATGTTCTAATGTATTAACATTTATAGGTAATGAAACTGATACAACTTATGAATATTCTCTTACAATGATTTATATTACATATGCTCTTGTTAACAAATACAATATGTCAAGATTAGTATCAAAAAAACAAATAGTAGAAAAAGAGAGTCAATGGGCTGATCTTTATAAACAAGAGATTACAAGCAGAGATAAAAATAAGTTTAAGTCTGCTATTAGTAATTTGTTATTAGTTGAAGAGCATAAAGACTATCATTTAGAAGATGATTTGTATATTACTATTCAAAGATCATCTAATACAATTAAATACATTATTGTTTCAAATAATTATGATCTTAAAAAGTTTATTAAATCATGCGAAACCTATTTTATTTCAAATGTTTCAAGAAATATATTAAAGTATAAAATTGTTATTTCTGGTTCAGAAATGGTTTCAGATATGGAAATGAAGTTAACATATCCTAAAGAAATATTTGCTATTAATTATGTGTTAGTTGCTAATTTTGGTCTTACTAATTATAAAATTCTTAATAGAAACTCTGATCAACCAGTTCAATATGTGTTAGATGAAGTAACAACCTTTGATTTTAATTCAATCTCACTAACAATTAGTAGATTGTCAAATACTGGAACTAGTAGAACTTATAGTGTTATAGATTATATTTTTGAATCAGATTCAATTAATATTGAAGATTTTATAAAATATGCAGTTAATGAATATAATAAGTATATTGATAGTTTGATGAAAAATAAAATTTATCATTTTACACTAACGGGTTTTGATTCAAATTCTCAGCCTAAATTTAATTCAGAAATAATTACAAGTGAAGAAATTAAGTTATATGAAACATTCGATAATATTCATAGTGAAAATTCTGCTCTACTAATTAAAGATATTGAAAAACTAAAAAATTTAGACTACTACAAAAGAACTGGACTTAAACGAAAGAAGTCATATCTTTTTTACGGCGAACCTGGTTGTGGAAAAACTTCATCAGTCGTAGCAATGAGTTTATATGATAAAAGACATATTATTGATATCCCTTTTAGTCTTATTTCTAAAAATTCTCAATTAGAAAATATTATGAATATGGATATTATTAACCAAATTCCTATTAAAAAATCTCAAGTTATATATTTGTTTGATGAAATTGATACTGGTATGTCTGGAATGTCAAGAGATCCAACTATTACAAATTTAGATTCATCTAATAAAACTGAATCATCTGAAAATAATGTGTTAAGTACCCTAGCTGTAATTTCTGCATTAGCTAACTCTGATTCATCTTCTACCTACAAATCTAATGATCTTAATATTGGAAAAATTCTTTCAAAATTTGATGGTATTTGTAATTATGATGGATTAATTATAGTAGCTACTACTAACTATAAAGAAAAGTTAGATCCTGCACTATACAGAGAGCTAAGATTAACTCCAATATATTTTACTTTTCTAAGACAAAGTGATGCTATTGAAATTATAGAAAAGTTTTATCAAGTAAAATTAAATCAAGAACAAATTGATTTAATTCCAGATAGAAAAATAACACCAGCCAAACTTATATTTTTATGTGAAAAATATGATGATTGTACAGTTAATGAACTACTTAATATTCTATCGTCAAATTAGGACAATATAACATATTTTCATTTATTCTAAATTCTAATATATATTTTATATTTAATTGAGTAATAAATTCTAACTTTGTTTTTGATTGATTTATTGGACCTTGAAATTTTCCTATTAATGTAACACTACTGTTACTTGATAATTTTGATAAATTTGTATGTATCCAATATTTAACTCTTTCTAAACTGGTTTCATCAGAGTTAATAGACCATAAATTAAACCCAAATGGTATATCTGATAAATAATCTGAATAATCATTTGATCTAATTATTTGACCAAAATATTTTTCTGAAGTATTAATCACAGAAATAAAAGGACCAATAACAAATGCTTGTCCTTCGGACTTGGTATTAGAAGTAAGAAAATAATATTTCATTGATTAAATTAATTAATTTTATCAACAAATTTTTAAGTATTTGTAACAAATTTTTGTGCATTTGCAAATAGTTTTGCATCAACTGCTGATTCCTTTAATACAGAATAAAATTGTTTAACTAGTTTTTCTTTTTCTAGTGCAATCTTATAAATATGTTGATCAACGGTCCATGTTTTCTTACTTTTTGGTCCACATGCTAGGTATAAATAAACATTAACTTCTCGTTCCTCTTTAGGTAAATCTTTATGTGAACAATATCTTATTGCCCTACCTATAACCTGATCTAATCTTGATGTATTCCAATAAGGATCTAAAATATGTACTGCTTTAACTCTTAACAAACTAACACCTTCTTTAATAGATGGTGAACCTAAAATTACTTTAATTTGTGAACCATCAAAATTCTTAAACTGATTAAATATATCTCTTATTTTTTCTTTTTCTTCTGGTTTTTCATCACCAGACCAAATAGCATATCTATTTTTTCCAGGACCAAAGTAGGCTACATTTTTAAATCCATTTGCTTCAAGTGCAGAAACAAGTGGTTTAAGTCCACCATATTCTTTAAAGTTTGAATATACAAAATTTGGTCCTTTTATTTGTTTTATTTTATTAATAATTTTATAAAATTTGATAGAATAACGTTCTAAGTTCTCAAGTTTAAGTTTTGATCCTACCCATGATTCAAACCCCTTTTCATTAATTCCTTTATTTGGAAATGCTACATTTGATATAATACGTGAACCAATAAAGAAATTATTAGGAAGTTTAAGTATATCTTTAAAATCTGGTTTTCCTTCTTGTTCTTCAACTGTTTGATAACACTCATATTGAAATTTAGACATATAACATTTAACTACTTTAAATTTTTGTTTTGGAAATGCATGTGATGGTGCTCCTGGTGAATAAGAAACATAACCTTTAAGTAAAGAACCAAGAAGTTGAGGATTTGCTATTGTATATCCTCCTTTAGAGTCTATTTTTAAAAAAGTTTCATTAAATCTTGATCCAGTTGGTAAAATTTCATCTGGTTTAAGCAAATTCATAGTTAAAGCAAGTTCAACAGGTTTGTCAAAAATAGGTGTTGCAGACATTACAACAATACGAGTTGAATCTGGTGATTTTTGAAGTGAACCTAAAATTACTTTATAAAAATTACCACTTTCAGATACAATATTTTGTACTTCATCAATTATTACTAAAGAATTTTTTAAACTTATTTTTTTTGATTCAACTAAATCAACATATTTGTGGTATGAATAAATTTGATATTTAGAGTCTACACGAGAGTCTATCTCTTTAATTAGTTCATCATATTCTTTTGATGTTGGTGATAATTTGGATAACTTAGCACGTTCAGCTTTTGTTACATACTTTGAACCTGTACATTCTGATCTAAATTCTTTATATACATTACCAACAAGTGAAGCAGGAACAATAAAAATTACATTACGTTTATCAACCCATTGTTCTGCTATTTGAATAGCAGCACAAGTTTTACCAGCACCTATTCTATGAAATACAAGAAGACCTTTGTATGGGGTTTTTGGATTAATAAATTTAGAAACAAATAACTGGGGTAGTTGATAAGTATACTCTTCTGGATAACATAAATCTAAAAATGATGGCTTTTTAGATGGAGCTTCTAAATCTTTAAATTTTTTCTTTATTTTATCTTGTAAATTGGGATCTGTTATTTTAGGATAATCCATTTAAACTTAATAATATTAAAGAAAAAAAATATATTTATTTAAAAAAATTTTAAACATTACCAGTTTTAGCAACTTGTTCAAGTTGTCTCATTGTCCATCCTAGCGAAGCAGCTGAATGACATGGATCTGCCGCATCTATTGCATTCATTAACTTAAGAATTTGAGGATCAGAACTAAACATATATCCTTTTTCAGGATCTGGTATATAGCTCTTAAAATACTCCCAACCATCTGCATTAACAATTGCATTAAAAGTATTTTGACACATTTGCCGTGATTTTTCGTCTTCATAATGATCAAATAAACGAGTTGAACAAAAATGTTGTTTAAATCTAATTTCTCGTTCTGTTTGAGTATTAAATTCGGACATAAACTTGATATCATCTAGTAGTTGATTGCAAGTTTGAAAATCTAAGTTATTTAATTCATTTCTAACAAGTAGTTCATTTGCAGTAAATTCATTTGATGCCCACGTAATTTTTCTAATTAAATCCCATGATTTAGTTGAATCAATATATTGAACTAGTTTGTTCAGAGCTTGAGAGTATGTTTTATCAAATATGTAGTTCATTAATAAGAAAAATTATATTTCAAAACAAAAAATTGTTTTTTCAATTTTTTACTATTTAAAATTTTTAGTCTAATATATACAATATATGTTAAAACTTTTTGGTTTAATAAATTTATTTTTAACAGGGTTAGTTTATGGATATACTGATTCAGCATTACAAGACCAAGTAACTAAACTTCCAGGACTTGATTATTCATCTGTTCCTGCATTTAACCAATTTTCCGGCTATTTAAATTTTGACTCGAAACATATTCATTATTGGTTTGTTGAATCTATTAAATCTCCTGAAACTGCTCCTCTTGTTTTTTGGACTAATGGAGGGCCTGGATGTTCTGGTTTACTTGGTTTTTTAACTGAACAAGGACCTTTTAGACCAATGGAAAATGGTTCTTTAGTATTTAATAAGTGGACCTGGAATCAAAATGCAAATATGGTTTTTATTGAACAACCAGTTGGAGTTGGATTTTCATATGCAGACAATTCTCAGGATTATCATATTGGTGATGATCAGGCAGCTCAAGATAATGTTCAAGTTATTAACAAGTTTTTAGAAAAGTTTCCTGAATACTCTAAAACACCAATATATTTAACTGCTGAAAGTTATGGTGGACATTATATTCCAACTTGGGCTGATGCTATTTTAGAATTTAATTTAGCCAATCCATCAAATTCAATTAATTTGGCAGGTTTTGCTGTTGGTAATCCTTATGTTGATTATTGGTCGGGAGTTGGAGCACAAATGGAAGCATATTGGGATCATCAATTAATTGATCAAAAATCATGGTCTGTTTATGAATCAAGTGGTTGTACAAGCTCAATAGGATTTTTAAATAATTCAATATGTTCTACTTTGTCTTTAGACTTTATGAAGAAGATTGGATCAATTAATCCTTATGCACTTGATTATCCTGTTTGTTTGACTACTCAACAAGTATATATGTTAGAGATCCTATGGGATGTTAATTTTATTCAATCTAAATCTTTAAGAGGCACAAATAGTTTAACACTTCCTTATGAACCATGTGAAGATAACTGGACTGAAAACTATTTAAATATTCCTGAAGTTAAAACTGCTCTTCATGTTAAAGATATTAATTGGGTTGAATGTTCTCGCACAACCAAATATCAACTTTCTGATAAAATGAAGTCAACAATCCATATTTATCGCAAGTTAATTGAACAAAGTAAGACCAAGTTAAATATTATGATTTATTCAGGAGATGATGATTCAGTTTGTGCAACTAAATATACTAATGAATGGGTTTATGGACTTGGCTATCTTATTTCTTCAAACTGGAAGGTATGGAATAATTTAGATGGACAAGTTGCAGGCTATGAAACAATATTTAAACCTGCAAGTGGTAATAAATTTAAATTTTCTACTGTGCATGGTGCAGGACACGAAGTTCCTACTTATAAACCAGCTCAAGCATTTGTACTTTTTAACTCTTGGCTTGGATTAAATTAATTTAATTTATAAATGTAATTAACTTAAAAATTTGTCATTATTAATTATAAGTATATGAGCAAGTTTAAATTTAAAAACTCATTTTCTTTTAGTAATAGATTAGACGAAGCACAACGTATTATTGAAAAATATCCTGATCGAATTCCAATAATTTGTGAAAAAAATCCTAGTTGTAAAAATGCTCCTAATATTGATAAAACAAAATATTTAGTTCCTACAGATTTAACAGTTGGACAATTTATATATGTGATAAGAAAACGTATAAAATTAGGACCTGAACAAGGATTATTTATATTTATAAATGATAAAATACCTCCTTCTTCACAGAATATAAATGAAATTTATTATAATAATAAAGATTTAGATGGATTTTTATATATTAACTATGCAACCGAAAACACTTTTGGATGAATTATTTTTTAACAATACTAACAGGAATATGAGTATATCCCTTTTGATATGAATATTCCAATCTATGGTGTCCATCTACAACTCTATATATGTCTCCAAATTCTTCAACCTGAATTGGTGGAAGTGGGTCATTTGGTAAATTAATTAGTTTTTCGAAAGATTCGAAACGCCCCAATTCAGCTTTAAATGTAACAATAGATTCAATTGGGAGAACCATATCTACATTACGACCATATTTAATAGTGTAATGTATCTTACATTTATCTAGATCTATATACTCGTCAAAGAAATCACCATTTTCTTCGGTGATGATATATTGGTCTAATTGATCAAGTGAATTAAGTTGTATAGGATAAAGTTCATTAAAACTTTCATATGAAGGTATGAACTCACCATTGGTATGTAATGGAGCAAATATATGTTCAGAATTGCTTTTGACAATATATTTAGCAGGGAAAAGATCACTTTGTGAAGCTTTGCATGAATTAATCATGACAATATCCCCGGGCAAAAGGTTTTTGTAACTACGAACTACAAGATACAAATAACAATATTGTTTAGATTTATATAATATCTAAACAATAGTACTTTATATTTAAATTAGTAGGAATAATTTTTTTCAATTTTTTTTAGTGAGTGTAACAAGCTAAATAAAAATTAGTTTATCTTAATTTTTTCTTAGTTTGACTTTTCAACCATCAAACTCAAATAAACTGGGTCAAAAAATTTAGCCCAGAGATAGTAAAAAAGTATATATTAGTTTTAATTTATGGGAAAGAAAGTAGATATTAAAGAATTTCAATCTAATAATTCAACTAAACAGAATAAATTAAATAAAAAAAAATCAGTTCCACCACCTGAAGAACCTCCAGATGACTTTGACGAATATTCATTTGAACAAATAATAGCACCAATTTCAATTCCAGATAATAAATTAAATGAAGAATTTGCTGAAAAATGTTATGCTTATGCACTACCTTTTAATTGGAAAGAAGAATATACAAATCATAATGTTAACCCAGAACAAAAAAAGAAAATTTCAAAAGTATATAATAGACTTAAAAAAAAATTAATTGATAAATCAGTTCAACTTACTGATATACTTAAATTAGAAAATATTACAAATGATGAAAGAACCTCTTTACTTGAATCTTATGCTGTAATGCAAAGTTTAGATGGAGATTTATATGAATATTTAAAGTACAGAGATGGAATAAAATCACAAATAGAATATCTAAAATCAAGAAAAATACCAATTAAAGAGCTAATTTCAATAGAAGCTAAAAAGTCAGAACTTAAAAAAATAAATATTTCATCTAATGAAATTGAACAAAAAATTTTAAAACTAAATATTGACTCTTATTCACAAGCACATATATATCAAAAGTTTTTAAAATTAGAATCAATGAGCCCTATGGATTCTGAATACCATAAACTTAAAGAATGGATTGATACTGTTGTTGATATTCCTTTTACCACAATTAAACCGCTGGCACTAGATTGCAATATAAAATCTCAATCCATAAATTCTATTCTCACATGGGCTAAAGCTAAACTTGATAATGAAATTTATGGAATGGATGGAATTAAAGAAGAATTACTTTTAGTACTAAATCATAGACTTACAAATCCTAATTCATCTGATCATTCTATTGCATTAATTGGACCTCCTGGAGTTGGAAAAACTAAAATTGTTAGAACACTTGCAACTATTCTATCTTTACCATTTGAACAGATATCAATGGGAGGAGTAAATGATTCTGCATTTTTAGATGGTCATTCATATACATATGAGGGTGCAAGACCAGGTAAAATTGTTGAAGCATTTAAAAAGTTAGGTTGTAAAAATGGAATATTATTTTTTGATGAAGTTGACAAAATTGGAATGTCTTCAAAGTCACAAGAAGTTTCAAATCAACTACTTCATATTACAGACTTTACACAAAATACAAATTTTTGTGATAAATATCTCCCTGAACTACCAATTGATCTTTCAAAAATTTGGTTTATATTTTCATTAAATGATGAAAATTTAATGGATCCAATTTTAAAAAATCGTATGAATTTGGTTAAGGTACCTGGATATACACCAAAAGATAAACTTCAAATAATTGACAAATTTTTAATAGAACAAATTTGTTCTTCTCTTCAAATGGACCCATCTAAAATTATTTTAACTAATGAAGTTAAAAATTATATTATTTCTAAATGTTCACAAGAGGATGGAATAAGAGATCTAAAAAGAGCAATTGAATCATTATATAGAAAATTAGATATTTTATGTAAAGCAGTTTTACCAGATGGAACATTTGGAAATTTGAAGCTTTCATTTGCATTAAAAAATTTTATTTTACCATATACTCTAACAATTCAAGACGCTAATTTATTAATAAAAAATTATATTAAAGAAAGTAAAATTCCTCCTGGACTTTATGTTTAATAAAAATATTATATATATTATTATTATATTAAAATGGATTTTTATACTTTAGTAAGTGTAGGAATAATAGTATTAATCATATTCTTAATTTATAAAAATAGTTCTAAAAAACAAACAGAACATTTTAAGAAAAAATCTAGTGCTAGCAAAAGTATATCTAAAGCAACTAAATCTGTTTCAAAAGGAGCAAAAAAAGCATCTAAATCTGCTTCTAAAGGAGCAAAAAAAGCAACTAAATCTGTATCAAAAGGTGCAAAAAAAGCAACTAAATCTGCTAGTAAAGGGGTAAAGAAATCTTCTAAATCTTCTAAAAAAACATCTAAAAAATCATCTTCTAAACCTAAAGCAACTGTCGATATTACTGATACTGCAATATTAAATAGTATTGATACTACTAAAGAAACTGTAACAGATACACAAAAAATTATTGATAGAACAATAAAAACAAATTTAAATGTTAAAAATTCAATTACTAGTTTAGATAGAAAAATAGAAAGTCTTAAAACAAAAGTTAAAACAGCTAATCAAAAGAAAGTATTTGCTCTTTATCTTATAAAAAAAACAACAGCAAAAATTGCATATTTAAATAATCTTATTGCAATTGTCCCAACCTTCGCATCAAAAACTTGGAAACAAAATGAAATTTTAAAAAGAAAAATATACTTACAAATATATGCTGTCAAATATTATATTATTAGAACAAACTCTTATAACTGTCAAACTTCTAATCTTTTTGCTGAAATAGAAAGTAATTATACTAATGTTATTGAAACATATAATGAAATTCAAAATCAAATTATAAGACTTAATGCAATGATTTCTAACACTTCAAAATCTGTTTCTACTGCAAATGATAAAATTATAAATACTAATAATCTAATTACTAATGCAAATCAACCAACTGATTCTGTAATTAGTTCTGAAGATTCTGGCTCTGAAGATTCTGGTTCTGAAGAGGTTGACACTGGTTCTGAAGAGGTTGATGCTGGTTCTGAAGATAGTGATACTGGATCAGAAGATAGCGAAGATGTTGAAGGTTTTGAAAGTGTATCTTTATTTGTTCCATTAGTATTTTCTCTTCAAATAGTTTCTTTCCCATCAAATGTAGTTGTTCCATCAAGAGATTCTGTTCCAACACTTGGAGCAAATGAACTAGTTACTCCTCAATTTACTGAACCAAATTTATCTCTATTATTCCCTACTGGTGCAGCACCTGCTCCAGCACCAATAACTAGTACTACTTTTCAAACAGATGCGGAAATGTTATCTGATTTACAAGGAGAATCTGAAGTTGATTTAGTTTTACCCAAAGAAGAAACTGTAACAATTCCTACTGATGCAGATCCTAAAGATATAGAAATTGAAAATAAAATAATTTATGAATTAAAAGTTAATTTTTAAGCAAATTTTTGTATTATACTATGAATTTCAGCCATTGATTTACAATCTATTTCATTATAATACTCAATGTCTTTAAGAATTTTTTTATCCGATAGATCAGATTTATAATATATATAAGCCTGATTCATTGCATCTAATCCACCACAAACACTATCATCCCAGTTAACCTGAGTTAACCCTGCTTGACATAATGCTCTAGTAACACTTTTTAATTTAAAATCAAATGCACCTTTAACACATATTTCATCATCTTTAAACCATTTACACATATCGAAAAACTCAAACTTTTCTGATATATTTACAAATGGTCTTAAATTTGTATTCTCATAATTTGACCAATGAAATACTGGAATTTGTTTTAATTTAGAATACTTTAAATTAATTTGTTCCATTACAACCTCAAATTCTTGTATTATTCTTTTCTCTTCTCTTGCTTCTAAAGTTTGGGCAGTAAAAACATTAAATTCCCATCTACCATTAATAAATACTCCTAAACCTATCATAAATATAAAATTTGATCGTTCTAAATCTAAATTATAAACTGTTTTTCCAATTGTTTCAATATCAACATAACATTTAATAGGGGATGTTTTCCAATTACCATAATTAGATAAATTAGCCCAAGTAATAATTTCGTTATTTTCTGGTCTATTAACATCAATAATTCCATCAATTAAGCTTGCTAACTTTGATTTTTGTTTTATTCCTAATACTTCAGAGTTAATTTTTGGATTATCCCACCTTGTTATACCTTGGGATAAAGCTAAATCTCTTGATTTCTTGCCAACTGAATATAACATTGTTATTTCTTTGTTTTTATTTGCTAAATCTTTTTTTATTGAATGAAACTCTGAATCATATGTATTTTTCATATTTGGATAAAGTCTTGAATCATTTGGTGGATCAATACATAGATTGACATTTGTTTTTATTTCTTTTAACCATTCAACTGCTTCAACAGTTTTATCAATATTTTCTTGTTCTGATTCAATTGTAAAATCAATTACTCCCAATTTTTCAAATGGATTTAAATAATTTTCTGTTTGTAACACTTTGTTTACTGTTTTTTCTCGTGTATAATTCTTACCTATTATAAATCCACGAGTTGCTTTGTTTGATTGTATTTTATTTAACGCATCTGTATATATCCATATTTGAGCCTTATACGGTTTTATTGATATGTCATTAATTACATGATCCGAACCTGCTCTTAATTTTATATTAGACCATTTTATATCATATACTTCATAAACTGAAGTTACTAAATTATCACTAGAATAAGATGGAAATAATTTGCATGCATAATCTGATCTAATTATAAGATCAGCACAACCAAATGTTTTATTTTCATGATTCCAGAGTACAGGCTGGTAAATAATAGGAATTTTATTATTAATTGCTTTAATTGTCAATTTATATTTATCTGAACTTTTTGCTTCATAACTTTTTGCAATTTCAATAAAATCTTTTTCAGGAACAAGTAATTTAATTTTTTTAATTATACTTTCTTCAAATTTATTTCCATTCTCAAATACTCTTGATAAAAACGTTTGGTTTGGTTGAAAATCAGAAGAATTTGATCTTGGTCTTTTAATTATTCTTTCTTTTAAAAAATCAATTATTGGATCGTCTAACATATAATTTCTTGTACTACTTGCACTAATCCAACTATTATCAGGAACTTGTAGTTCTCTTTTACGTTTTTTAACTAATTGAGTGAATTGGTTTAATGAAATTATTTTTCCCAAATTATTAACAAATAAAACATATGGACATAAATTCCATTTTTCTATTAATAAATTTAAATGGATTTGTTGGTCTTGAGTTAATTCTTGCTCTTGTGATACTACTATTTCACACATTTTTGTCCCATAAAATCCAAGAGGTGCACAACCATTATATCCCATTCCCTTTGGTATAAAACTAATTCCAATTTTTTTACCAACTTTAAAAACAGAAGAGTTCTCAAATGGATTAAAATATTTTGTTTTCACAAGTTGTGATAAAATTTTGTCAATTTTATTTTTTATTACTGTTTCCATTCGGTTTATTTAAATACAATATAAACCCAATTTATTAATACATAATTTAATCAATTTTTTTCCTCATAAAACTTTTTCTTTTAGCAAATTGTGAAATCTTCCTCTAAATTTATGACAAGATTACTCGCTTAACGATGTCTTCTTCTTGATCTTCTCACATGTCTAACTTTCTTAACATATGGACTTGAAGAAGCGTAAGATGTAGATGTATAAGTTGGTCCATACCATGAATAAAAATATGGATTTAACCAATAATCTAATGGATTATAATAATATGGTGAACCAATTACATAATCATAAAATAAACCAGAACTTCCATATGGAACAGTGTCATAAATTATTTTACTTTTTGATATATCTGTTACAAATGTCTCATCTGCATATTTATGTATTTTCTTCAAATATGGATCATTTTGTAGATTGTATGAAACAATCGAATAAATTAATACTGCTAATACTAATCCTATTAAACTAAACCCAAGCATAATATACTATATATTTAATTTAGAAAATAAAGATTGAAATTTTTATATTTAACAGATATAAATAAATATGTATTATATCTTATAATGGATTCTATAGCCAAAAAATCGTTTGACAACATAAATGCTGTTCTATCAGATTTACTTGCTAAAGGTAAAAAAGGGGATGAGTTTGAAATTAGTTTTAAACAGAATGAATATAAAATTACACTCGAAAAATATATCACCCTTTTGAAATATCTTGTAAGTACTGGTAAAAATAAAAAATTACAAGTTGAAAAATCAGACTATTTGAATGTATCATATAATTATGATTATGAGAGTTTTAATAATTATAGAATTACTATTAATGGATTAGAAAATATTAATACTAGGTTGGCATCAATTGCTCATAGAGAAAATCATGTGATATTTTCAATGTTGCTTTCAGAGTATATAAATAAAGGTTCAGATACTGGTATTGAAGTAATGGATAAAGTTAAAGACAAAAAAAATATGGTTGACTTTGATGATTATGGACTAAGAGCAAGACTTTCTTCTGAAAAAGAGATACCAAAAACTCTTTATACCGAGTTACAAAAGCTTGGAGAAAAAGAACGTAAATATATTAGTTTTAGATTTATTCAACGTGTAAGTTTAATTATTGAGGATAATCCTAATTATACTTTTAGAATAGATTTATCACAAGTTAAATCATCTTCTAAACCAAATTTAATTGAAAAAAGTCCGGCAATTTCAGAATTAGAATTTGAACTTACACTTAAAACACCATTAAAAGAAAAAGACATAAAAGCAGCAACAGAAAATTTACTTGAATATATTAGTAATATACAAAAAGTTCTACAAAAATCAACTATTGTTGTGTCCAAACAATCAAATGTACAAATTATTGAAGCATTTAAAAAACTTATTTTTGGTGAACAAGAAGTTTTAATTAAAGATTTACCTGGAATGCAAACACAAGCTGCTGAAATTCCACACATTGTTGATCTTATACCTAATCGTTATACTGTAACTGATAAAGCTGATGGTGAAAGATGTTTTATGTTCATTTCAGACGGAAATATTTATCTAATATCTAATACTTTAGAAATTAAACAACTTGATCCTAAAGAAATGGGATTAACTACAAAAGCTGTTGAAGAATATAACTTAACTGTACTTGATGGAGAATATATTTTTATTGGAGCAAAACAAAAATTTATCTTTTTAGGATTTGATTGTTTGTTTTCAAAGGGTGAAGATTTAAGAAAAGAACCTAAACTTGAAACTCGTTTAGCTGCATTACAACTTTGTACTAAAAATTTATTTGGACAAAAATGTGAAAATAATCAATATGCTGGAACTTTTGATCTAGTTAAAATTAAAGAACATTATACTTCAAATATTAAAAAGTTTATTGGAGAACTTAATGAAAAACTTGATTCAAAAAAATCTGGTTCTAATATTATTATGACTAAAAACTTTATTTTCCCAATGGGTGCACATCCTTGTGAAGTTTTTACAGGAGCTTCATTAATTTGGAATTTGTATACAATTAATGCAGAACTGGGATGTCCTTATATACTTGATGGTATTATTTTTACTCCTTGTGATCAAATTTATACTAGAAATCTTCGTGAAACAAAAAATAGAATTTACAAATGGAAACCTTCTAGTAAAAATTCTATTGACTTTTACGTTGAATATGAACGTGATAAGCTAACCAATACTATACTAAATATTTATGATGATGCAGAATCAAATGAAGAACTTGCAGACAAGAAAATTTCTGATTTAGAACAAGAAATTGTACATGAGGATGTTGGTAAATTTAAAGTTAAGGGATCAATTTATAGAATATTAAATTTACATGTTGGTAAAATAGAGGGTGGTAAAGAATTTCCTATACTATTTCAAAAAGAAAAAGATAATTATATTGCAAATATATTTTTATCAAATGGTGAAGCAAGAGATATTGAAGGCAATATTATTCAAGATAGAACTGTTGTTGAGTTTAGCTACTTAAATGATATTACTGTTCCTTCTGGTTTTAGATGGATCCCATTAAGAACTAGATTTGATAAAACTGATTCTGTTAATATGTTTAAGCGTAAATATGGAAATAATTCAGAAATTGCTGAAAAAACATGGAGATCTATTATGGATGGTATTGAAGCATCTGATATTGATCTTTTAGCATCACCAGAAACTTATGAAGCTCATAATAGAAAACTTAAATCTAAAATTACTTCTGATGTTATTACCGCTGAACGTAGAGAAAATATTTATTATCAAGTTATTTCCAATTTAGCAAAACCAATGAGAGAATTTCACAATTGGATTAAATCAAATCTTATTTATACTTATTGTTCTAAAAAATCTGTCGGCACTACTGTCAATAATTATAGACAAATGGATGTTTTAGAAATTGCATGTGGTAAAGGTGGAGATATTGGTAAGTTTTATCACACAAGAGTTGGATCATATGTTGGATTAGATATAGATCCTAATGGTATTTATTCTGGTTCTGATGGTGCACTTTCAAGATATCAAGATTTTAAAAAGAAATTTCCTAACTTTCCAAAAATGAATTTCTTAGTTGCTGATGGTGGAGCTTTACTTAATGTTGAAGATCAAACTAGAGCTTTGGGAACAATGAGTGATCAAAATAAAAAAATGATTACTGAAATTTTTGATAGAGTTGATTTTAAACAATATGACGTTATTAATTGTCAGTTTGCTGTTCACTACTTTTTTAAAACTGATAACACACTTGAAAATTTTATTGCAAATGTAAGTAAATTTTTAAAACCTTCAGGTTATTTAGTACTTACTACATTTGATGGTGATGTCGTTAACTCCTCTTTTGATGAGTCTGGACATATTACTTCTAATTATACTACTCAAGAAGGGGAAAAAAAAGTTATTTTTGATGTTATACGAAAATATGAACCCGGTACTAATATAAATAAAACTGGTATTCCAATTGATGTACATATTCCTTCTTTTGAAGACGGTGTATATTTTACTGAGTATTTAGTATCTAAAGAATTGATCGTTGAAAAAATGAAAGAAATTGGCTTTAGATTAGATGATACTGATCTATTTGTTAATATTTTTAATAAACACAAATATTTCTTTGATAATGCTGCCAAGTATGAAGAAAATTCTCAAAATAAAGCATGGTATATGAAAGTAAAAGAATATTATAATCATGATGATGCTATTAATAAATCTTGCTTCACCTATACTAAATTAAATAGATTTTATGTTTTCCAAAAAATGGACGACGGTAAAACGGGGTTAGAAGGACCTAAATATACCTTTAATAAATCAAAGAAAGCATAAATCTAACAAATATCAATTACATTTAATTGAGTAAATGGTGTTTCAATTCCATAAATTTTTATTTTATAATATGAATCTATTTTTAATTTTAATATTTTACTATGTAAACTTGAATTTATTTTATAAACATTTAAATTTTCATCTATTATTGATTTATTCATTACTACTGATCTTAATTGAATTATTTTTGTTCTTGTTGTTGCATATTCATATAATTGTTCTAAAATATATGTACTTATACATAGAATAACCCATCCAAGATATATTTTAGAAGTATATAAACCAATTAGTTTAATTGTTGATAACATTTGAATTTATTAAATTTAATGAATTCAAGTTAATAAATAAAAAAAACAATTTTTTGATTTAAACATTTAATTATATTAACAAATATATTATGTTTAACGACTTATTTTTCCCTTTACACTTACTGGCTAATACTTCAACCTATTATGGACCACTTGAATATACTGTTCAACTAACAAATAAATCAAATACACTTAATACTACTTTTAGTTCAACATTTAATTTCTTTTCAGATCCTATCCCAAATACAATTGACCAAATTATCCACACATGGCCTGGAATTAAAGATTTAGTAGCAAAACTTGATATTTATGATGATGTGACATTTACTGTATCAATTGGTTGTTGGACTACAAATAATGGACATTTAGCAACATTTGAAAATGACGAACAAAAAGAATTTTACAAATCAAGATTTGGAAAGACTTTTCGTAATATCCAAGTAATTGGTGTAAGAGAGCTAAAGAAACAATATAATATCGTTGATGAACGAGATGCAAATGTTAAAACATGTGTAGAAAATTTAACTAAACAATTTAAGTCCAATAAAAGCCAAGAGTATTTAATTGTTGAGCTAATAAACAAAGAATTAGATTCAGATGTAGTTTCTAATTATTCAATTGGTTACAAAGGTTTATTTAAAAATATTAATCTTGATTCAGATTTTCAAACTTTAAAAATTAATTTTATTATTACTGATTATTATAATTTGACAAAAACATCTAATCTCGACTTGGGTTCTAATTATATACTAGAAATTAAGTTAGCAAATAATTTACCAAATGATATAGATGGACTACTAGCCCAATCATCAAATTTATGTGTTAGGGTTCCTGACTATGATTCTGAAAACTTTGTTAAATATTTACAACTAGTTGAAAAGTTAAAAAATTGGTCAAAATATAACCAGGTTGATACATTTGCTAAAGAAATACTAAATTCTAAATCAGAATCATATGTTAAATATGTTAATAAAATTTTAGGTTGTGAATGTAAAATAAATAACTCTATACTAAATATGGAATATGTAGAACCTATGGGATTTAGTTTAGACTTGATAAATGAAAGTGTGTTTGAACCTTATGATACAAATGATCAACTTAAAGAGTCATTCTATTAATTATTTACATCAATAATTTGAGGATTTAATCCAGCAATTCTACTAGTAAAACCATAACAAAATACATTATATTTTTTATTAACTTTAAGTTTTATCCAATCAGTAATTGCATCATTTTTTGCAAACCACCAACTACTGGATATTTCATATATTACATTATTTGAATCAACTACAATATATTTTGTAAAACCCCAAGATGTAATAGTAAATTTTTGTCTTATAACAATATTTCTATTTTTTCTTGTTAAAAATATATATACAATTTGACATCCAACAAATCCATAAATTATAGTTAATAATATTGAAACTATATTTTCCATGTTCTATGCTTGTTTAACTAATTTAATTAAATCTAATAATTAAATTAATCAATTTTTTTACCATGCTTTGCTGAAAAATAATTTTTGATTGTTTTTTACCAAACTATGTTTAATATATCTTTATAATTTAATAATTTAAAATATTCATTTGAACATCCCACAAATATATCATAAACTGTTTTATTTACATCAAATGTTTTTAATCCTAATGAATAAGGTTTTAAGTCTGGTATTTCCATAAATTTTCTTTTAAATGTTTGTGATATTAAGTTTGTAAAAGCAACCAAATAAACCCCACCATTTGATTTATAAGTTGAATTTATTTCTTTCATTTTATTAATAATATTAGTAGTACTTCCAATTTTAAATATATATTTATTAATTAGTGCATTAAAAACCAAACAAAGATAAAACATATTTGGTGGAATTAAAGATTTCAATGCTAAAATTGATTTTACTAATTCAAAATCTACTTCTTGGTTAGCTTCGTAGTCACTACATTTTTCAAAACTTAGACCATCATATTCGGTATCAGATTCATATATTTCTAGTAGTTCATTTACAAGATCTTTATTAGTCATTGTGTCAAAGGATAAAATAGGCTGATACTAAAAATTTATTTAATTACTGGAGGAATTTATTTTTTTATTCTAATACAATACTGCAAATTCTCCAAATAAATCTTCCGCAATTAAATTATATATTTCTTTTGCATCTGTCAAAGATTGAATTTTTCCTATACGAATTACTCGGTTATCCTTACTTACCGAAACCTCATAACCATCAGATTTTAGTTTAATATGATGAAGTTCTGAACCAGATTTATTATAAGAATTTTCTGCTGGAGTTGCTAATCTTAAATTTGAATCCCGAGCATCTAATTTGTCTCGATTTATATGATCCACATATAACCCATCATTTCTATAAACACCTGATCTACAAAACCATATATATCTATGAAGAGGTACTCTCCCACCATTAATATATGCAAAGGGGTAACCATCTTTTCCTAAATACCATTTATACGGACTTACTGCATCAATTCGACTAAATGAAACTTTAGCATATGGTTTAGTATTAGTTTCTTTAGATGCTCCACCATGTAATTCTATCAAATACTCTGGATCTGTCATTTATTTAATTATATCTAATATTTTTTTAAATTAAACCAAATAAAGAAATATTAATTAACTTATATATTATATGGAAAAACCTCCACATTGTGCTCATGAATACAATTTATTTAAATACGAAAATGAATCTCTAATAATTACTAGAATTGCTGATATAATTACTCCTGAATACTTAGTTTTATCTAAAAAAAATAAAGACATTAATTTAGATCAAGTAAGTATACATTTTACTATTGGAGAAAAATTAATTCAAGTTATTCCATTAAGTTTTTTATTATTTTTAAATGAACCTATAATTTGTGATGATAAAATGTACATTAATTTATGTTTTGATATGTTTTTTGGAAAAATTATTTCAGTTGGTATTAAAGAAACAGAACAAGTTAAATTTAAATTAGTTGATTATAATAGTAATAATTTTAATATACCATTTGAAATTACATCAACTATTTCATATTATGATACTAATGAAAGAAAAATATTTAAAAATACAAAAATTAATTATTTTACTCAACATATTTCACATATAAATTTAATGCTTTCAGCAAAAGAATTTAATTTTAAATTAAATTTTTATGGTTTATCAAAAGGATTTTTTATTCAAAATGAAAATATTTCTAGTTTAACTGATATTGTTCTAAAAATAAATGGAATGGAAAGATTTAATTTAAATAAATTTTTAATTAAAACAAAGTGTATACAAATTTCTAAAAATTTAATTTATTTTCCTTTTTGTTTTGGAAAAGATTTTTTAGATAGATCACCACTATCTTTTGAAGGTTGTATAAATTTAGATAATTCTTTTTGTGTTAAATTAGAGCTAAAATTTAATCTACTAACATCTAATGTTAAAATATATAATTTATATGCAAATGTATATGAACAAGAAAATGGATTTAGTAAATTACTTTATAACTATAAAAATTGAATTTTTATTTAATTGGATTTATAAGTTAAATTAATCTAATAATTATATAATGACTAGACTAACTGTTCAACTGCTTTTCTCTAGAGACCAAAGTACTCAGCCCGGTGCTATCCTTCAATGTGATACATCTGGTGAGTACTTTCCATTTAATTTTTTTGATTGGAGAGATGCAATCCATTATTTACTATGGGCTGAAACTCGAAAAAATAATCCCAGAAAACAAAAAACTTTTAGTTCCTGGTGTGAAATCTATGGGTATGATTCAGATGAGGAATTTAATGGCAATTTAAATCAATTTGGTAATTATCCTACAGATCTTCCAACTATTTTCACATCAATTGGATCATTTGATCTTTTTGAAAAAATAGATACATTGGATGCTTGGACTTGCGGGGGAATTGAATATGAAGATGAGTATAATGAAGATCAATAAATTAATTTATTTAATACACAAATTCATCCATTTTTCTCATGTATTGAAATAATACTAATGTTAATATTGAACCAATAGTAATCCACATTAAACTATTATTATTTAATGGATATAATGATATTGAACCAGCAATAAATAACACAATAAATTTTAATAAAATAGAAGTGTCAAACATTTTATTTAACCATTTTGGAACTGGTTGTAATGTATAGCCCATAAATACACCTGTTATTAATAATAATAAAACACGTAAATAGTCATTGCTAAGAATATTATTAGTACTTTTAACAAATAAATTATTAATTGAATTAAATTTCATAATATATATATTAGTTAATAAAATAAAATAATTTAATGTACATATGCTTCGGCTACAAAACCAGGAGTTGTATCATCCATTTTCTTTATTAATTGTATTAGCTGAGTAATTGCATCTGAATCTGTTATTTCAACCATATTAAAATCTTCTACAGTCGAACCAATTACATTTCCAATTGGATCTAAAGTATTAACTATCCAAATTGATGGGTAAGAATAGGTTGAAGGAGTTTCAGTAAGTTGAAAACATCTAAAACATATCATAAAATATTTTCTATAATCATCAAATGATCTAACAAATCCCTTAACTAAATTTCTTGCCGAGTAATCTGGTGCACCATCTTTATCAGATGCAAATTTATATTCACATTTATAAAACTTATAAGGACTAGCTCGAACAAGCTCATAGAAAAGAGTATAATCTCCACAAAAAAATGCTCTCTTTAAGTCTTCCATGTTTGCAATAGTAGAAAATCTTGGAGGTGGCTGTTCTAAATTTTCTTCATCTTGTTCTTCATCCGAGTCAGAAGGTTCGAGTTTAGGCTTAGCTTTGGGTTTAGGTTGGGTCTGTGTATCAGGCTGAACTTTAGGTTTAGGTAGTTCAATAGGTTTGGTTGCTTTAACTAGTTCTTTAAGTCTAGTATTTTCCTTTAGTAAAATATCTTTTTGCTCTTCTAAAGATAAATTATTATCAAGTACAACTAATTCACCTAACCCATCAATGTTCTTTGCCTTCAAAGAACCATAAATAGCTTCATTCTGCTTTACAAGTCCTGCAATTTGTTTATCCATATTTATTTAATAGTATTATTATGTTAATTTAGTCAATAAATTAATTTGGCAATTTTTTTACTTATTTAAAAATTAACTAATAAATACTACTATTATATGACTATTAAAAAGAACAAACAAAAAAATAAGTTAAAGGCAAAACAAGTCGAACAAGAAAAAATAGCAACAATGAAACAATTTTTAGAAGACAAATGGAAAGTTACTAACCTAGTCTATACATGTGAGAATTGTTTAGAGGAAGCTTATTTAGCCGAAAAAAATGATACTACTGGATATATAACAGATGAAGATCTAATTAGTCAATCAAATAACAAACTACGACACAAGTAATAATTTATAATGTAAAACAATTTTTTATTAGGAAAAATTGATTTATATGTTAGTTGATTTTTATTTTATTATATATAATTAATGAATTATACTATACGTCAACACAAATTTAACCCATGTATTGTTTATTTGTACCCACAAGATAAAACTTGGCCAAGTTATGTAATAAAAAATTCTGATAAAATTGAAAAAGAATATGATTTTTATCAAATACCACATCCTGCATTTAAATCTTTTGATACTTATTATAATAATTTAACTCCTGAAACAATTATAAAATTAAATAGTAATAAAATAACAGCAGGTCAAATATATGATTTTTCATCTGATGCTAACTATAACAGTATTTTAGTTGGTAAACTAAATCCTAAATTAACAACATTATTTGATTATAGATCTAAATGTAATACTAAAGATTCACTTAATAAGTTAATTAATTTGTATACTGAAATTCTAAAGTTAAAAGATGAATGTTTTAAATCTTTTGGTTTTGTTCATGGGGATTTTAAATCAAATAATATACTTGTTGGATTAAATAACAATCAATTAATACAATTTATTGATTTTGAATTCTCAATGCTATTTTCTAGTCCCAATTCTACCAAAACACTTGAGTCAAATAATATTGTATTATATTTGTGTGTACCTCCTAGTTTTGAAATTACTGGAGAATTTGGTAGACTATTTGACATATATTTGTTAGCACTAGACCTTAAAGTATACTATAAATTTGCTATTAATTTTTTACTAGAACTAGAAATAATATTTACTAATACCAGTAATCCTATTAATAAATCAAATGGTTTTATTGATTTTTTTCTTATTAGTCAAGCAATCAAATCTATACCAAAATCAGATTTAATAAATCAAACAGATAATACATTTTGTTCCGAGTTATTTACAATTAGAGATACTATTCTTGATTTTAATCCAGACTTGACTAAATTTAATCCATTAAACATTCCTATCTTAAAATCAAGACTTGAACATTTAAAGTTAGTAATAAAAAATTAAATAAAATTATCTACTTATCTGCTAAGAACAAATGTGTATAGCTCTGCTATTTCTTTAAGATGTTTATATCGGTCAAAACCACCAAAATGTCCTTGTTCCATTTCTATCTTCAAGCATTGTATATTAGGACTAGAATTATTTAATCCAGCCCTCAACTTTGTTATGAACTTTAGTGGTTCCCAGTATTGAACTCTTGGATCATAGAATCCTCCGGTTGCAAATATATTAGGATATGTAATTCCTTTACGTAAATTTGTATAAGGACAGTATTTAGCAATATAATCATAGTCTGACTTGATATTTGGATTACCCCATTGACTCCATTCTTTTACTGTTAAAGATATTGAAGAATCACACATTGTATTTAATACATCTACAAATGGTACCCCCATTATAACATTTTTAAATAAATCAGGTCTTAATACCATTGATGCACCAACTAACAAACCTCCTGCAGATCTGCCCTCACAAGTAATTTCTTTAGATTTAGCATATCCTGTACTAATTAAATGTTCTGCACAAGCAATAAAATCAGTAAAAGTATTCATTTTGTTAATACCTTTTCCTTCTAAATACCAAGAATAACCTAAAAATGATCCTCCACGCACATGTGCAATTGCACATATCCATCCTCTGTTTAATAGCGGAAGAATTTGCAAGCTAAAATTTGGTTCAACTGTATGTCCATAAGACCCATATCCATATAAATAAGTTGGTGCCGGAAATACTGTACCCTTTTTATAAATAAGTGATATTGGAACAGCTTTTCCATCTGAAGTTTTAGTATAAATTCTTTTACTTTCATAGTCCGATCCATCATATTCAGGCACATATTTTTCATACACCTGGATTAGTATCCTACTTGAAATATCAAAATTAAATAGTGCGTAAGGATGTGTCATTTTGTTAATTGATACACATATATCCCTACCATCCCAAAAATATGAATAAATTTCTAAAGTATAAACTGATTTAGGCCAAAGTTCACCCCATTTAATATCATTATATTTTCCAAGTAAAATTGTTTCACCATGATCAATAAAATTTGTGATATATATTAAATCTGGTTCATCAAATCTAATAAATCCAAAATAATCACCCCCATTTATTTTTAGCTTTATAAATGCAAAGAACTTAGTAATACCAAATGATTTAATACATACATTTTTATTTGCAGGTACAAAATCATTCCATTTGTTTAAATCTTGAACTTGATCAACAGATACCTTTGAAACTTTCCAGTTTACTGCATTTAGGTTGTTCTTAATGTAAAAATAACCATTTGAATGACTAACAGAATATTTAAGTGACTTGATTGGGTCGGTTATTCTTGTTAATACAAACTTATCCTGTCCTAAAAATTCAACCAATCCAAACAAAACACTTGTAGAATCATAATCAGTTGAGTTAATAAAAATATATTTCTTGTCTTCAGATATATAAAATTCAATACTTAAATTTTGAACACATTCTTCATAAATAAGTAATGGAAGTTCTGAAGATTTAATATCCCAAGTCCAAATTTGATAGGGACTATTTAAATCTTCACATCGAGTATAAACTATTCTAGTATTACTAACCCATCCATATGATACTAAAGGCATTGGAATTGGGTTTGTGTTTACATATATTCCAGATTCAATATTTTGTATTACTAATTTATATTTTTCTAAGCCATCAAAATCAACACAGTATGAAAAATATTTTTCATCTAATGAACATGTTAAACCTGTCACATCACATTGAGTTTTGCCTTTAGCTAATTCATTAATATCTAATAAAGTGCGTGTTTGGTTCACCCTTGTATCTAACTGTTGATATTTATAATATCCAGATCCAAATTTAAATTCTTTGCTGTACTTAAAAGGAGATTTAACAGAATGTTCTGCTGTTGGATGTGTTGAATAATCTTCTTTTATATATTTTTTAAGTTCTTGAAAAATTTGTGTTTGTAAATCGTGATGTGGATCTAAAATTGATTTAGTATATGTATTTTCTTGATTAATTATTTCTATTATTTCTTGATTAGTTCTTGAATCATTTCTTAACCAAAAATAGTTATCAGTATGGGAAAATGGAGGATTTGCAATTAGTTCTTCCGAACCTCTAAGTTTGCCATCTGACACATTTCCAAACCAAACTTCATGATGTGAAACTCGTGGTATAGGATAACTAGTTATTTTTAATATAATGTAAAATAAATTAGTTTGTAATTTAATTAATTTAAATATCAATTTTTTAGTGTTTTGTCATATTCATTACATTAAGTAAAAATTTCTTAACCTCTTTAACAATTTTCTCATTTTTTTAACACTGTCTATTGGTAATGTAAAAGTTAAAATTCTCATAGTTTCCAGTTTATGCTTGAATTTTATAGCTAATTATACTTGAACCATTTAAATTATCTAAAACCAACAATTCTTTGTTATTCATATTTTGTATTTGTTATAATTTTATTATTTGTCTAGTTTTAACAAAAAATAAGCTTATTATTATAATAATTATATATGTCTATATTTTTTACATAATAACAGTATCATTAATTAATACTTCAAATTTACCAGAATTATTGGTTAAAATAGTATATTTTAAGTTTATAAACAAAATATGGTTACCTTTATGTTCTTTACTTTAAACTCAAGTAAAGAAAAAATTATTTTTAACTAAAAAATTTGAAAAATTAGTCCATTGGGTATTAGATTTAATAATACAAGTAAAAAATGTGCGATTTAATCTATACTAAAGAATGGAATGACGTAAATATGTACCAAGGATTTGTTAATCCTTTAACTGGGCTATATGAAGGTAATGGAAGAATTAAATTTTTAAACCCTAACTCTTCAACTCAAGTATATTTAGGTTCATTCACTCAAGGCAAGTTAACTGGTTCTGGTACTATCTGGTATTCTGATGGTACTATTTATAAAGGTCAAGTTGTTGATGGTAAAAGAAACGGAATGGGTTCTCTTTATTCTCATAATGGAAAATTTCAATATGATGGCCAATGGTTAAATGATATTATTGACAAACCAGTTTATACCCCAGTTATTGAATCTGGAGTACTAGTATCTCAGGGATTTAAATCTGGTGATAAATTTGATGGATGGTTTATAACTCATGAATTAGGAGCAATTAAATCTATTAAATTTTATCAAGAAGGAATTGCAACCAAAGGGTTTGGTTCTTTTCTTGAAAACTCAAATCTCAAGTATAAGGTTAACATTACAGCTTCTTCATCACTAACAACTATTACTAAATTTTTATTTGAAACTCTTCCTAAATTAAATAAACCTGGATATTTAGTTGAATTCTTGTCTAATGGCGATAATTTAGCACTACTTGAAAATCTTGCTTTTACATATGATAGTGAAACTGGTGGTGAAGTAGAAAAATCAGATTATAAAATTTTTAGTTTAACTGGATTAGAACAAGTAAATAGATATTTAAAGTATTCAGATAACAAAATTTATATTTACTATTGCGGGTCAAATGCTTATATTGGTTTAGTAAAACTTGCAAATACATCCAAGATTTTAAATGGAAAACTTTATCTACTAGTCCAACCTGATCTAGCACATCAAACTACTATTATTGAAACACCTGATTCTTTAACTTATGAGCTAACAGGTAATGATGTTACTCTTAAAGAGACGGGTAATTTTGAATTTAAAGGTAGTGGTTATGTACTAGAAGGGCTTGGAGAAAAAATAGATGGTTCAAATAAATATGTTGGTACATTTGAAAATGGAGAAATTAAAAAAGGGATTTTTTACAAATCAAATGTTAAAATATATGAAGGTTCATTTGATTGTAAAAAATTTAATGGTTTTGGTACAGAATGGTTAGCAAATGGACATATGAGATATCAAGGAGATTATAAAAATGGAAAATTCCATGGACAAGGAACTTCATATTATCCCAATGCAGAAACAGAATCTGTAGAATATGTTGGTAGTTGGTCAAATGATCAAAAACATGGACAGGGAACTTTATTCTCGGTAAGTGGGGATGAAATTTATAGTGGGGCATTTTACCGTGATCAAATTGCTTAAATTATTTCTTTAACTATTATATAGAAATGATTAATTATATTTCTTTTATTTTAATCCTATGTATTTTAATATACATATACTACAAACCTATGGGATCTGAACCATTTGTATCTGATGATTTTGTTGTTTATATTGTTTGGAATGATGCATTTAATAAACAAGGACTCGGAGACAAACTTCGAGGATCTATTGCTATCTATCAGTTCTGTCAATCAAGAAATATTCACTGTATTTTTGATCCTAGATTTAGTTCATTTGGTAAATTCCTAAATCCAATACAAAACTTTAATCCTAAAATAAATTCATTAACTCCTGTTTCCCAACTACTTAATGATTATGATGATCCAAATGCACTTGCAAATTTTATGAATAAAACAATCAATGAAGCAAAAGAAAATTGGGTATGTGTATTTACCAATGTATTTCCATCAGTTCCTCTAGGTCTAAATGATTATATATTTTTAGAATCAATTACTAAATTAATACAACCTCTTGAAGATAAAGTTACTAATATTATTAGTTTGTTACCTTCAAACTATACTATACAACATTTTAGATTTAAAGATGGTGTTGATCCTTCAGATGTTCAATGTGCCAAATGTTTTGATTTACTTGTTAGTAACTTAAAGTCAAGTGACATTTTAATGTCAAACTCAACAAAATTTAAATCATGGGTTAAATCAAAACTTAATATTTTTACATTGGATTGTGATGATAGTTCTATCAAATCAATGCATGTGGGTTTAACACCATCTGATGCAATAATAGAATTTACTTTAATTGAATATAAATTAATAATAAATGCCAAATCAATTCATACATATAGTGAATACTCATGGGTTTCTGCTTTTGTTTCTTGGCCAGGAAAATTTTATTCTATCCCAATATCCAATACTCAAATTTAACATACCTTTTATACACTCCAATCAATTGGACCAGTTAGTTTTTCAACTGATTGAAAAATTCCCGATGAAAAAAATCCACCACGATTAGCTGATAATGGTGATGGATGAGTCCCATAAACACACCTAGTTTTTGCATCTGCTATATATTTGCTTTTGTTTTTAGCATATGCACCAAGTAATAAAAATACAGCTTTGGGGTTATTAGTTCCAATCCACTCTATTACTGAATCTGTAAACTTTTCCCAAAGTTGCAAATGTGATCCTGGTTCTGCACATTCAACGGTTAGTGCAGAGTTCAATAAAAATATTTTCTCTTGATTAAACCATCTTGTTAAATTACCATGAGAAAAGCTATAATTCCGATCTGGAAATTCTAACTTGAGTTCTTTATAAATATTATATAGAGATGGGGGAATTGTGATTTTTTCTGGAACAGAAAATGATAGTCCCATTGCTTGACCTAACCCATGATAAGGATCTTGTCCCAATAACACCAATTTAATTTCTTGAAGATCCATTGAAAACACTTTAAAAATATTTTCTTTACGAGGAAATATTGCCTTACCTACCCAATCAATTGATTGGATGATTTCAATTAACTCTAAATTATGTAAAAGAAAAAATGGCTTCCATGATTCATGTATAGATTGAGTTAATTGATCAAGTAGAAGAATTGACTGAGTATTCATATTGAATTAATTTAGTTATCTTTAATTAAATTAAACCAATTAATAAAATAAATCAATTTTTTTGTTTTTTATCTATCCATCATCCATGAATCATTCCATACATTTTTTAAATTTGCTACTTCAAATTTATTAGTTATAACTTGCCAAGCAGAAAGTATGGATAAGTGTGATAGTTCACAAACTATTTTATCTAAATATTTGCAAGTTTCATCTTTTGTTGGCATTGTAGGATTAAATGATAAATATGTTATTCTTGATCTAAATTCAGCCATTTGTGCCCACTCTGGAGTCTCTCCACATATATTAAGTTGTCTAAATAATTTGATTGCCTCAGTGGTTAACTTAGTTTGAGTTTTTGGTGTTTTAAAGTCAAATAACAAATACCAACTTTGTTTATTTTCATTGCCTGATTTTAAATAGCTATCCCAGCTTGGAAGTTCAGGATATTTCGAATGAATTACCTCATGCATTGACTTAATTACTGATCTTACTTCTGATTCATTTCCATCAGCCCTAGACCTTCCAATAAATAATTTGTGTAAATCTGCAAGTTTAATTGAATATGTTAAAGCAGTGCATTTATTTCCTATATTCATTGTATTAAATATTTCATTTGGAATCATTCCATTCCACTCTTTTCTAATTTGCTGAATTTCGTCAATCAGCTTTTTTTGAAATCGTGTATCTATTGTTAAATTATGAAGTTCATTATAAATTCTATATAGTGGATTGTTCATTGCATTTGTTTTAGATGTGGTTAATCTAGCTACTTTAGCTTCAGAATGAGCTATTAATTCAAGTGATGCTTCAATACTACATCCAGCAATTAAAAATGTAACTAAATTATCACTCTGATATGAGTTTAAATCACTAAGTAACATTACACCTGGTTTAATAACATATTTGTCCGATACAACAATCCCTCCTCCCATTTGAACCATTTGAATCAAATAGTTTGTCTTAGATAAAATTGTTTTATTTATAATTGGTTTAGCAAATATTTTCGAACTTATTGATTCAATTGTATCTGATGGATTAACATCATATGATAAATATATTGGATCAAAAATTGGATAAACTTCATTCCAAGTATCATAATCATCAGATGAGATAAAACCCTTTGAAAGTAACAAACCCAAATAATCGGAATAAATTTGTTGACAAGAACTAATACTTTCATTTGTTATTATATCCATATCTAAATAATTACAAATTTGTTTAAAATATTTTTTTGATTCTGGCACAAAGTAAAATTTAAAAAATATCAAACTTTGACCTATTAAATATCTTTTAAATGCTTTGGTCTGTCTTCTAACAAATGGATCTGGTTGGGTCTTGGCAAGAAATAGTTTAGATACTAGTTTATCAAAAATAAAGTTAAAAATTTGTTCAAATATATCCCCATCTGGATTAGAGCCAATAATCTCAACAATCTGATCAATTGTATACAAATTACCCAGCGAGTCAATATACGGGTTTACTGAGCTATACCATGAAATAAAATCATCAGATTTGGATACTAAATTTTCATAATTTGCACAAGTCCATTTGTAATCAGAAACAAAAAATGGAGTATATTTTTCAACAAATAATTTTAAATTTGATTGAGAGGAATTATTAGAATCTAGTAAAGCTCTATAAGGAGTTTCATCACCTAATAATGCCCATCTATAATTTGCCCACATTATTTTTTTTAAATTTGACAAATACATATCAATTGATCCATTATAATCAAATTGAATTCCTGTATCAACAAATAAATTATAGATTCTTCTTTTAGAATAATCATATTCAATACCAGATTTAACAAGAGTATCAACAAATCCCATATCTCCCATTGCCATTGTGAAGGATTCTGACATCATTCTCCAACAAATATAGACCTGGGAATGAATAGGAGAACTATGTCCTGTAAAAATTAAATCAGGAATACCAAAATGTCCTAAATCATGAGCCATAAAAGTGCATTCATGTATTTCATCTGATTTAGGTACCAAGGGGATTCCTCCATTTAAACCAGGACACCAATAATTTTTAACTCGTCTATTAGGTGCACTTTTAAACCATACTCCTTGATTTAATATACCAACTAACATATTATAAAATCCGCATTTGATCGAATATTGATTAGTAAAATATTTATGTGATGAAATAAACTCAAGTGGATCATTTGTAAAATCAATTGGTTTTGATGAATTAAGTGGATTAAAATTTAGATCAATTAATTTTTTATAATGTAGAAAACTTTTAAACCATTTACATATATTTAAATTTCTTGCTGATAATTTTAGACCAATTTTTTTTAATTCATTAAATGTCATACCATTCGATTCCATAACAAAAATATCATCCCATCCAAAAATTCCATTTTGAAATTTAGATTTCTTTTCCAAAGATATTTTTCCAGGAATTTTACTTGTGTATGTTTGTACAACAATATGCTCGATTGTCTTATTATAAATATATACTTTTAGCCTAGACCAATTAATTGCCTTGACATTATCTCGCACTCTCACTTTCGCATATAAACTTTCATCATTAGTACTTCCACAAAAATATTTAAGTAATGCAGTTTCTTCTTCAAATATCCCAATTAATTTAGTGTTTGGGATTTGTTGAACAGTAGAAAAAATTTGTTCATAGTCTGAAGTCTCAAATACCCATGGAAGAATTAGCGTCTCAATTCCATACTTTTTAAATTCTTCATCAAATTCTTTGTATTTATGAAAATTTGATGTTTTCAAAAATATAAAATGTCTTGACTGACCTGTTGAATTAACTTTATTTATTTCTAAAGATTGAGTTACAAATGGATAAATTTTATTTTGAATACTACTCACATATTCACATTGTTTATTTAACTTGAATAAATCTCCATCTACATATGCACTCACATAAGTTTGTGTAACCTTTATTATAATTTGATTAAAAATTTCTTCAACAGATGCAACTGATTGAATTGTATGAAATTTTGATCCAACTTGTGCTTGTAACTCTGGGATTACTTGGGCTGATGTTTGAAGAAAAATTTCATGACGAGTTTTAAATATTTCTAGTTTGTCATCTTGTCTTGGAGTATTAGTTAATTTAGTTCTTAACTCTAGACGTTCAATTAACACATCAATTGGTGCCTCTAAATTAATCACACAACCCAATTCAGCATCAATGCTAGAAAGAATTTCATTAAGTAATTCAATATTATCTTTCTCTCTAACAAATCCATCTAATATAAATCCATTAAAATACTTGGGGTCAATAAATTTGTTAATAAAAACTTGCCTAACTAGTTCATTTGGTACTAATTCACCCCTTCCCATGTATCCATCTATTTCAAGAGCAAGGGGTGACTTTGTTGCCGCCAACTCTCTAAATACATCACCAGAAGATATTACTGGAATGTTAAATAACTCTCCAAGTTTTTTAGATTGGGTTCCCTTACCACTTAAAGGACAACCATAAAATAGAATTACTGTAGATTTAAGTAAAAATTTATTAAAAAAGTTTTCCATAGAATATTAATTTATTTAAAGTAATAAATTAAATCAATAAATAAATTAAATCAATTTTTTTCAATCTGAATCTGAATCAAACATAGCTCCATAATTTACTTGTGGGGCTGGTGGTTTGGTTTGACTAGCTTTAGTTATAGCTTTTGCTACTTTCTTTTCTTCACGTGCACATTCTTCTCGAGCTATTTGAGCAATTAGTTCATCCTTTTTTTCTGGATTTGATTTGTACATTAACACTTGATCCCAAAATTCTTTGAACTTGGGATATTTTTCTTTAAACCATTCACGATTTCTTTTAATTAAATAACAATGAGATTTAGATAAATGCCAGTATAGAACCCGTGCAAATTTATATTCTGTTGAAAGTTCTGGATATATATCTTTCCAATGCACTCTCATATGTTCTGCCCATGCTATCTTTTCTTCACGAGTTGTTGCTAGTTCAGTTGGATAAATATATTTTCCATACCATTCAATTCTATGAGATGGTGGTAAATCATCTTTTTTAATAGGGATCAACTCTATTAGACAACCATATTTGTACAAAGGATTTACTTCAATTGACTGACCTTGACCTTCAGTATGAGTTGTTACTGTTTCTTCATCATCTAACACATCTTCCCATTGCTCTTTAGTCCATGGAATAGATCTTTGTGTCCATTCTTCACCAACTTTATATTTTTTAATAACTCCATCAGCAAGTTTACATTGCCAGAAATCACAGTACTCTAAGTTACAACATTCTAATTGGAGCTGAACCTGAACCCAATAATAATGAGGTGTAATTACTCCATCTTCATCTCCTGTTGTATTTATTACACGTGATGTAACACATTTGATTTCTAACATACGCCCCACCATTGGACTAAATTTTCCATCTAAAGTTGTACATGTACAAATTCCATCTGGACTAGCACCTAAAAATGGAACTATTGGCTGGCCTAGTTGAGGTGAACCCATATGAGGGACCAAACCAAATTCACCAACTTTCACATTATAAATAGATTCATATATTAAAATTGCTATTTTCTCAAACTTTTTTCCATGATGTACATTAAAATTTTCTCCAAAAGGTTTACCAATTCCTATTTTTGATTTTAAAAGTTCAATTGGTTTTTCATATTTGGATTCACCGATTGCTTGAGCACCAGCAGAAGCAGTAATAAAATTATCTCTCATAGCATACCAAGCAGCTGATTTTTGTTCAGGTTGTGGAACTGCTTCAATAGCTTGGTATTGAGTCCATGCATTAATGAATTCTTGAGGTACAACAATTTGATCGCAAAGTTTTCTATAAAACTGGTCTCTCACATCATTATGAGAAAATTGTGGAATTGTATGTTGAATTGAAGAATTATAATTTGCAACAATTGCATCAACAACAGATTTAATATTAAATTCTTTTGGCTTAATTAATAATTGGTCTATATGAGCTTCAACGTGTGATGAATCAATTGTTAACTTAGGAAAAAATATTTCCAAACTGTCTTTGACTAGCTCTGTTAAAACATTTTTTGAGTCTGGAAAAATAGCCTTTTTATTTCCTATAATCTGTTTGATTACTTTGTTTATTATTTTTTCATCTTGCATTGAATTAGTATAATCTAATATATATGTGTTAGTTTAAATCATTTAAATTTGCAATTATTTGTTGGAATTAATGGTTAATAATTATTATAGGTTTATATTCTTACAATTCTTTAAATTTGGTAAAATATTTTTGGATAAGGTTGCAAATTTTTTGGGCTGGATTTTTCCAGGACCCCGCCTTGGGCCAAAATTTTCTCTCTGAACAATATTAATTATTCATTTTAATTCATTTTCTAATAACTATTCTGCACAGATCTATTTAAAGATTATTAGAAAAAAATATATAAATTTATTATCTATCAATCTTAAATTCACTATTTATTATTTATTCTGCTTAGATTAGAGTAAGATTATAAAATAACACATATTATTTAATAAAATAATATATCTAAGAATAAGAAATCATTTTTATGTTACAATTATTCTGCTAAGATTAGAAAAATACATAATTATATAAAATTTAATATAATCTTAGCAGAATAATTAATTTTAGTTCATTTTAATTAAAATTAATTCATTTTAATTATTTAAACAAAAAATATATACACAATAATATTAATGGTAAAATATATATGTTTATATTGTAAAAAAGATTTTGTTAAAAAATCAACTTATGATTATCATATTAAATCGTGTGAAAACAAATTTAATAAAATTATAAATAAATATAAATTGTACACAAATGAAAATTTATTAAATGAATATAATGAGGTTATTAAAGTAAGTAAAAACAAGAATAACAATTATACGTGTGAAAAATGTAATAAAAGTTATACATCATATAATGGACTAAAATTACATATTAGAACAAATAGCTGTGAAAAAACAAATCTTAGTTTATATGAAAAAATACAGAAAAAATTAGAGCTTACTAATAATCAACAAATAATAACTACAAATAATATAAATAATACAAATTCAAATAATACAAATAATATAAATAATTCAAATAATAATATATCTAATAATAACACACAAAATAATATAACTAATAATATAAAACTAGTGCCATATGATGAAATTAAATATGATTATATGAAAGAATCTGTTTTAAAAAACGCATTTGCAATACCTGGAGAAGCGTTCCAGTCTATAACCACAGATATATTTTTTGATCCTGATAATAAAGAGAATCATGTTATTTATTGTCCTAATCTTAAAGATAGTCAAATTCATGTATTTAATGGCAATAAATTTACTGGTGATGGGTGGGATGTGTTAGACAAAAAGAAGTTTTTTAAAGAAATGTTAACCAAACAGATGAATACATTGGAAAAAATATTTAGATGTAATGAAGATGATGATAATCCATTAGAAATAGATAATATAGTTGGTTTTACTAATTTGTTAAAAGAATTTAATAAAAATAATGATGTTATTAAAGAATATACTAATAAATTAAATACTATTTGTTATAAAAATAATTCTATGGTTAAAAATACAATAGATGAAACAAAGGAAGAATCAAAAGATAATAAAATTAAATCTATGCTTGCAAAGGCCGCAACTAGACTTAAAAATAATAATATTTAAAAAATATACCAATAATTAAAAATATTCAAACCTTATAAATTATCAATAATGTAATCAAATAAATCTTGTGTATAGTCTTCATCATAATAATTAATTAATTTATCCCAAGATTCAAGCTCCCCGCAGGGCGGGTTTGCTTGTAAAGCAAGCTTCCCAATCATTAATTTTAAATGATCTTTTTGTATGATAATAATAACAATAACCAAGCTCTTCATCATCTAATTTTGAAAATAATCTAATAACTCCATTTGTATCATCAATTTTATTACAAACAATTTGTTTAGATAGAATTTTTGTAATAATAGAAAATTTAGAACTATTTGATTTAATAAGTTCAAATAAAAATCTGTGAAATAGTAGCTCCACTTTAGTCGATATACTTTTTGTATGTTTTTTTGTAGAACTATTTGTTTTTCCTATTAATGGACAATTTAATAGTTCATCATCACATAACTTAATTAACATTTCAAGATCTTTGTTAGAATTTGTCCAAGCATCAACAATTTTTTCCATTAGTTAATTTATTAATTTAATAAACTAATAAATTTAAAAATCAATTTTTCCTTTTTTATCTTAAATAATAATAGATGGAAAGTTTTTATAACAAATATAAAAAGTATCAAGGATTTACTAATTTTTTGTCAATAATATCAGATCTTGAAATTATTTCACAATTAAAATATCTACCAGAAAAAATGTATGGTGGGAAAATTGAAAAAATTAATAAAGTTTTAAATAAATTTTCTAAATATAATATTAAAGTTGATCAATTAGAAACAGAGGATTCAAATATTAGAATTGAATTTTATACAATTGATGACAAATTAATTTGTTTTGCTGTTCTTATTAATACATATGAACAAATTGCAACAATAGAAAATTTTAGATTTTGGTCTAATTGTTTTGATTCCACTGTTTCAAGTAAAGATGTTACAAATAAATTAATGAAAATTGTTATTGAAATATGTAAACAATCCAAAATAAAAACAATATATTTAACAGATCGTGCATATTATTCATGTAAATCACATTATTCATGTGATTCATATTATTCATGTGATTCAAAACATACATTAAATTTAAAATATGCAAATACATTGACATCTGGACAGCCTTATTATTATAAGTATGGTTTTAAATTTGTAAATGAAGATGATCATTTAAAAGTTAAATTAAATAGAAAAAAATTAGATAAAATCAAAACATCAGATATTAAAATTAACAAATTAGTTAAATTAATTAAATCATATGAAAATAAATTTGAAATTACTTCTGGATTATTAAATGATATTGTTAAATTATATAATGAAAATTTAGAATTAAATGTTAAGGTTTTTTTCTCATTAATTAAATATAAATACTGTGTATTATTTTCACTCATATATTTTAAAGTATATGAAAATTTAGGTCTTAAAATGTTTGATAAAGATTATATGTATTTGCATATTTAAGTATTAAATCTTCTTTCTACAAATTGGACAAAGGTTAGAACAGTTTAATAGCCATGGTTCAATACAGTCACAATGAAAAAAATGTCCACATGGTAAGATTTTTAGTTTAGAATCATCTGAGTAATTTTCTTGGCAGATTGTACAGAACTCTGAATTTTTTGTTTTATTTTCTAATCCAACTGTTTCATATACTTCTGAACTTAATTCTTTTATTTGTTCAGCTGTTGCAGTTTGTTTTTCTTCATTATTATTTTCCATAATATTATTTACTAAATTTAATATATGTGTAAGACTTTCATCTGATCTCATATTAAAAATTCTAGATAAAAACATTATTTCATTAAGTAATGAACTACCATGTAAAGAATTTAGTGAATTACCAGTAAAAGGACTATGCAATCTAGGTCTATTTGATTGTGTAGGATCATCATCTTCATTAGTAATAATATTATATGAAATATCTGGATATAATAAATTGGATGGGTTAAAATGGTTAGATGGATATAATAGATTGGATGGATTAGTCGGATTAATTAAATTAGAAAATAAACTAGTAAAAGGATTGGATGGGTTAAAGTTTGAATTAGCAATTTGAACAAATGAATTGTTAATTTCATGACCCTGGGTATTCATCTGAACCATCCCAGCAGTTTCCCTATCTAATCTTAATGCTTGAGGATATACTGATATATAGAATAGCCCAACAATTCGTTCATGTTCTGGAAAAGTTTGATTATAATACTGTCTAATATGACCCAATATTTCTAATAAAGATACATCAGTATAAGTATTTGCAACTTGTTCGTAAATAAATTTTAATACATTTCTTTCATTAACTGTATTAATTTCATTCTGTTCATCCATATAATTAAAAAAGTATGTTTCCCTTGCTATAGCAATTGAATCTAATAAATCCACATTCTCATATTTAGGTTCATATGGTTCATCTGCTTCTGAACCATCTTCTTCTTGGTTAACTTGTGAATTATCTTCTGAATTATCTTCTGAATTATCTTCTGAATTATCTTCTGAATTATCTTCTGAATTATCTTCTGAATTATCTTCCGAATTATCTTCTGAATTATCTTGTGAACTATCTTGTGAACTATCTTCTTCTTGGTTATCTTGTGAACTAACTTCTTGGTTATCTTCAGAATCACTTAATATTTGATCCTCATCATCTGAATTAGTTTTTTGTTTTTTATTATTTAAATTCATGTTATATTAAATATAAATAATTTTTTAAATTGATTAAATTAAACAATATAATCAATTTACAATTTTTATTTTTCTTAAAGCGATTCTATTAGTTTACTGTTTTTTCCTCTTCCTGTATTTGTTTTATTTGTTTGTTGAGATGTTGGATTAGGATTAAAAGGATTTGCACCTGAATTAAAAGGATTTGCACCTGAATTAAAAGGATTTGCACCTGAATTAAAAGGATTTGCACCTGAATTAAAAGGATTTGCACCTGAATT